>Ga0316617_100000206_pt1 | contig 13911 bp, 14 predicted proteins | sample OWC_Aug_M1_C1_D2_FD_207801 | JGI IMG/M metagenome (GOLD analysis project Ga0316617, IMG submission 207801) | Wetland soil microbial communities from Old Woman Creek delta, Ohio, United States - OWC_Aug_M1_C1_D2_B | ecosystem: Environmental > Terrestrial > Soil > Wetlands | place: USA: Ohio... | reverse complement strand
TGACTGCAGGTATATAGGCCGGGTGCAGATGCTTAACTTCGTAACCAGACTCTTCTAGAAACTCACGTCTGGCAGCTTTCTTGGCTGTTTCACCCGGGTCTATGCCTCCGCCAAAGATGCCAAAATTACCGTCAGGATAAATACCTCCTAGGATCTTGCCGTCTTTAAGCGCGTAGACTTCTACCCGGTCACGATAGAGCTTGTTGCTCTGGGCTTTCTTTTCCAGATACATGGCATAAGCCCTGAGCATACCTAGACTTGCTTTTTTCTGGTACTTATCTTCCATGGCTTTTAAATGTGTGTAATATTTCGGATCTTCTGTCAGATGATCCATCGAAATCGCTTTGGCGATATTGTCTTTATCCGTGTGTTCATGTTCGACTTCGATGCCCTTCAAAATCTGGTCGGCATCAAATTCTTCTTCGTCGTGACCGGCTGCGCGACCAGCCTCGAGACCAGGTGGTCTTTTCATAACTGGGTCCTCCAATGACGCCTGCTTGCCCTTCTCAATGTGCCAATCCACGAACGCTGGCGCACGTAAAGCACCGGACGGGAACTGTTCCTGTGCAGTTACTTTTGCAACTTTACCGACATACTTGCTCTTGTGTGTCCACATGTCTTTGCGCAGCGTGTCACTCAAACCTGTACCGACCCGACCAATTATCGGTCCTGAAGATGTCAGACTGTACGTGAAGCCACCGGCATGTTTCTCGTACTTTCCTTCGCCTTCAAAAACCTCGCGCACGTAAATATCGTAGTCAGGTCGGATCTTGGCTTTGACCGGCGCAGCTTTCGGATCTTTCAAGTTCCAGAAGACTACGCCTTCTTTGGTTTTGGGCTCACGACCGGACTTGATATCCGAAATCAGTTTGGCTTTCTCTTGCTTCGTGTGCGCCAGCCTAGGGATCTCAAAATGCTTAAGCTTGTTGATTATCTTCTGGATGATCTGCAACTTGCCTTCATAAGGCAAGTGAGTCACGTCTTTGCCGCGGTACTTCACTATGTCGAAAATAGCCGGGACAAGCTTGTGGCCTTTCTCAGCCTGAGTCTCACGTGCTTTCTGCACAGAAGAATTCAAGAGCCCTGACACTTCCTGAGAAGCCAAGGCTTTGCCGTGCTTGTCCACGCCATAAATCTCACCACGAAGCAACGTGCCTTTGAGCTCTGGTGCTACTTTTTGAAGCATAGCCTTAGGCATCTTGTAAGTATGGTCTATGATTCCAGCCTGACGCTGAGTAGGCCTGTAAGACATGGCTCGGATTTTCTTGCCGTCGAAATAAAACAGACTATGCGCACCTTCAAGCTTCGCGCTTGCGACATACTCAGGGCCGAGATATTTTTCAGGCTTGTCTATCACAGTCTCTTTATAGACAGGCTTAGTCTCGGGAATAACAGTGCTCTTGTCTTGCTTGCGCGTGAGCGTCACGTTTTTGATCAACCAGCGATCTTTATTTTTCTTATCGTCAGTCTTGATCAGGACAAACTCCTGTGGTTCACGCTTATGGTAGAGATTGAACCTGATCTTATCAGGACCAGCTTCAAGTATTTCTGTCTTGGCTATATCATGCAGAACTACTTTGCCTCCACCGTAAACATGCGCGGGAATTTCCCCTTCCCATTTCATGTAGCCTTTACGGTGATCAGGTTGACGCAAAGCCAGGCGCTGTTCACCTGGCTTCTCAGGAAAATGTCGGATTGCCCAGGAAAATGCACGTTGGCCGTCAGAGATTCTCAGATCAGTATGAAAGCCTGCTCGGTGAGCATAGTGGTGCTGTCGGGCGTAATCCCAAGTTGTCGGTTCAGTGACCGTTGGGATAACCCTCTTGATTTTCTTGGACGGGATGCCCGGAGCGACATCCCGTGCAAGTTTCTGTAGCAGCTCTCTAATCTCATTCACGGAAAACCTACTGTTTTCCCATCTTAGTACCTATGTAATTACCCAAAAGCGATCCACCGATGCCTCCCAAGCCGGCGCCAACACCTGTTCCCAAAGTACCGCCATCACTAAGAGTATTTCCAAGGATTGCACCTAATGCCCCACCACCTAAACCCCCTATTGTTGTACCGGGGATACTAGCCGCAGCTCCTGCTGCTTCTCCTGCTTTTCGTGCAGCGTCTACATCTCCTTGGTTAACTCCCCATGTTTTATGAATTTGTTCACCAGCTAAAGCTGCAGCTAAAAGCGAAGCTAAACCGCCTCCAACAGTAGTGTACCATGGTGCCGCTTGTTTCTCGATACGCCCGAGGTCCAGTGCGGCAGCTGTACGTAAAATAACTTCCTGTACTTGATCTCCGTTCAGATTAAGTACCGAAGCTGTTTTCTCAAGATCTTCTCGAAACTCGGGAATCTGAGTTAACAGCTGAATTTTAACAGCAAGCTCCGGGCTCATGTCTTATCCTCCTGGTAAATGACCGTGACGGCTGAAGTAGTCCTTAATCATCTGCAAATCGCCAACACCTGGATTCCGAGCAACAAAATCGGCTACATCTTTAGCCTTAGCGTTTACATCTGCAAGTGTTTTACCTGCACCAAACACATTCTTCCACGTATCAATTCCTTCAGCACCAAACGGATTACCTAGCCGGATAGCCGCGCCTATATTCCGACCTCCGTGTTCCATATCTATTGCTCCCCAGAAGGCATTACCTATATTCTTGAGATCCAAACCTTTAGTACCGACTTCATTCACGACAGATTCTGGATCTGTTAAACCCTGGTATGTTCCCCGGGCAGCATCTGTTAACTGCAATACCGGCGCTACTTTTGTACCAAAAAACTTTAATCCAGTACCTCCGGCGCCCAGGAGAGACTTTAAAGGACTTTTACCTATATTACTCAGTGATCCAAAAAACTTACCTGCCAAATTGGCTGCAGAAGGACCATAACTTAGACCTGCAAAACTAGAAGCACCTGGAGCTTTAAACATTAATGCATTCAAAATACCGCCTGGTGCTTTCCTAAGATTGTTCAAATTAAAAGCAAGATCCCCTAGGCCTAAGGGTATGCCTGCTAGAGCCTTGGCTGTATCTACAGAAGTGTTTGGTACTGGCGCGTTTTCAACTTTAGGTATTCCGTTCAGTGACGAATACGCGCCCAACCCTCCACCCGCAAGGGCACCACCTAAAGCACCTGCAGTTCCGCCCAGCAAACCTCCAGGCACAGCGCCAAGTCCAGCACCAAGGGCCGTATGTGTTATCGGATTACGCCCAATCGCTGACCAATCAACTTCAGGGCCTTTGAATGCACCTGTCAGGTCACTCCACGTCTTGCCTAAATCAAATCCAGATTTCTCAAGCAACAAACGAGTCTGCTCCTGGGATAGACCAAGAGAAGCGCACTTCTCAAGAAAGCCTTGTTTGAACGCAGTCTTGTTCATTAGGCCATTCCTGGATTATTAGGCGCCGGCGCATTCGCTGAAGGCCAGCCACCTGCCGGGCCTTTCTTTTGGAGCAACGGATTAGGTTTAATCTGAGGCTTCTGCACCGGCTGAGCCGCGGGTTTTTGTGAAACTTCAGGTGGTGACGGAGGCATAGGCATGGGTGCTTGCTGATTGTCGAAAGCACCGTAATGTTTTGCTTGAGTGACGTCATCGAAACTATAACCTCCAGGACCACTATCCTGCGCAGGTTGCGATTCAGGAGCAGGAGTTGAAGCAGGAGGATATCTACTCGCAGAAGCGTCCAATGCCCTGTTCGCAGCAGCCAACGCACTATCCCGGTCAGGAACTTCCCAGTTATACCTCTGTAATACTTCCTGGCGAACATTGCTGCCTGAAGGACTCCAAGGAGCCCGCGGAGTTGGCGCCTGTGAAGGCATCGGATCGGATTCCGGTGCCTGATTCACAGGTGTTGCTTGTTCCTTAACAGTCTTTTCAAAATCCGCACGTGCTTGCTCTGACGGAGACAGTTTAGGTGTACCTCCGATATTACTTGCAGTTAATCGTTCTATATTATTTTCAGTCCTGCCTTGCGTTTGAACTTGAGCTGGCGGGGTTGCTGGTGCGCCGCTATTACCTGGTGGAGGAACAGCAACTGCTGGTTTAGCCGCTGCAGCCGCGGGAGAAGGGGTAGCTGCAGGCGTAGCCGCTGGTTGAGTTGCAGGGGTTGCAGGGGCTGTTGGAGTCGCTGGAGCCTGTGGGGCTGCAGCAGCTGTTTCTGCAGCAGTATTTGCAGCCATTGTTTCAGGATCAGCAGGAGGAACATCCGGTTCGTTATCAGGCGCTGAACCAGCACCTGCTTTATTTCCACGGTAATCAATGCCAAAATACTTCATGATATCTGGCAGGAAATACCCAAGTAACCCACCTAACCCTCCACCTGCTATGCCTCCACCAGTACCACCAAGCATGCCTCCTAACCCGCCACCACCGAGAAGGCCCATGATCATTTCGGGATGCTCTTGGAAAAATTTACCAATAGAGTCCATGTCAAAAGCCTGTTTATAAAGTGCCTGTGCGTCTTCATAAGGCACTCCGTAGAAGGCCATCTTTTCCATGAAACCTATTTTCAGTGCTTCTTGCTTGGTCATGTTAGAGCTCCAAATCCCCGGGAATTATACCGGGTCAATTTTCAAGGTCCAGGCACCTGTGGGCCTTGCGGTCCAGGCACCCCAGGACCGGGCATCCCAGGCCCTTGTCCACCCTGCATCTGCTGTTGACCCTGTTGTGTCTTCGCCTGGTTACGCATCTTTTCCATTTTCTTACTGGCAAGTGCGTAAAGCGTTTCGTTTTGCTGCTGCAAGTTGTACAGCATGGACTTGCGCTGTTCGTACGGTGTCTGCAGTAGTTGTTGCGCGATCTGATCCGCCTGCGCCTGTATGTCACCTGGCGCCATGGCACCACCACCGCCTCCGCCGTCACCTCCACCATCTTCGCTGGCAGATTCGTTGATCTTCGCTTCTTCTTTAGCCTCTTGTTGAATAGCTTGCGTAATATTCTGTTGCTCTTTGAACTTACGCTGCTCTTCCTTGAAATCCATGCCCCAGCTCTGGAGAGCGGTAAGGTCGCTGACTTTGCCGGAAGCAGCCAGATTGAACAGCATGCCTTTTTTCTCGATATCGTCGATCAGGCGCACGGACATGAACTTGAGATTCACAGGTTCCCAATCCATGTAGTTGCCGACCTTGCGGCAAAGCCACTGGATCCATTCATTGAGACCAGCAACGTAATCTGCCCAGTTATTTTCGAACAGGCGCAATGCGATCGGCGCGGCCTGAATAGTCATTGTCCCGTAGAACAAATCCTGAGGGATGCCTATCGCGGCCATGATCTCTTCGTTGATTTCCTTCATTTCATTAAACAAATTCAAAGCCTTGGCTTCGCCACCAATAGTCTGATACCCGATAGGCACAGGGCTGATCTTGACATGTAACGGATCTTTTCGGCGCTCGGAAAGCATCGCGACCATTTCTTCACGGAACCGTCCCAGATTCATGAATTCGACGGGTTCAGTGTTCTGTGTTTTCTGTTCAGGATAAATCACACGTGTCGGCATCGCGAAATCCAGGAAAATACCCTCATTCGCGCGCCGGGCGATAGCCGCATGAAAATGCAACTGGAACAAGTTCACGAACATCGGCAAGCCCCATTCTTTGAGTTCACCGGCGAGGCTTGGCATCTTGATGTGTAAAAGAGAATCCGGATTGAACTTGAACTTACGCTTTTCTTTAACGGATTCGACAATACCCCATGGAATAGTCTCGAGATAATGCGGTACGCCCTCGACAATCATCTGTTCATGTTCCGGTGGAACTTTGTAGTAGTAATCCGCAACACCGGAATAGTCATTGTAGTGAATATCTATTTGCTTAGGATCCCAACGTATCAAGTGTACCTTGCTGACATCATACGCCTTGCGGTCGATGCGGTCCATTTCGCCACCGTTACCGCAAGCTTTGCACGGACCTGTAAACTTCCAATCCTTGAATTTCCAACTGATGGTATTAATCGGATATTCCGTCTTGCAGGTCTTGCACACTAGAAATCTCTTGAACGGTAGATAAACACTGAGAATACTATTGCCGTACACCATCAAATCGATGCCGATCATCACAGCTCGAGCTTTGTACTTAAGTGTATTCTCCAGAAAGTCTTTATATTTATCAGTTACCTGAGTAGACTCTTCTTCGAATTTAATATCTGTCACAGGATACAAAGCTATTCTCTTAGTAGCCTGCCGGACTATACCATTGCGTTTATACAAATACTCGCACCACCGAAAGATATTCTTGATATCTCTCGGCATCCAGGACACGGTCCAGTCATAGAATGGCGATGGGAAAGGCGTGCGATTTGAACTGCCGCCTTTATCCAAGCCAGAAAACGTCTCTGGAAAAAAATCACCGTTGACTGGGTCCATTAGCAAATTCCCTTAAAGGCATCAGGCGGTTTAAGCTGGTCAATCCCCATATTCTTCTCAGGTTTCATCATGTAATCTTTGAGAGGTTCCCGCAAAGAAACCTGCTCAAAGGTCTGCCCTGGTTTGATGGAGCTCTTGCCTACACTCTCTTTCTGATTAGGGTCTATCCTTCTTTTTCCCATCTGATTAGGCTGACTGCCTAAATTGAATTGCTGCTTTATGTAAGACTGCGGTACTGATGTTGACGGGGGAATCCCGTAATTAGACACACCTACTGCCTGTTGACTGGCTGCCTGTTTCGAGACGCCAATGGCGTAAAGCTGCGCAAGAATGCCTCTCTGAACATCCAGAGGCAAACTCGCAATCTTCTCAGCAAAACCTGTAGCAAAAGACATCTTGTTAAGCGCCTTTACTTTCGTGACCAGATCCTGAAGCGTCAAATCTTCGTAAGGTACTTGTTTGGCAACCGGGAGTTGCCGAATGTGCTTCGGATCCCGCGGCAAATCAAAGTAATTCGCCGAGCCTGGATCCGGAAACAACTTATGTGCCTGACTAGGCGTTGGTGCGGCCATGTGACGGCTCCCGGTCCATCAAGTATGCCTGCTTCTGGAGCTGCTTAGTCTTGCCACAGTCTTTACAAACAGCTACGCCATGTTGGTTCACAGTCACTGCAGGCTTGCCACAGAAATCACAGGAAGACTTATTAGGCTTGAATTCACCTGTCTTTATCATGTTCAGCTCCCGAAAGGTTGTCGCGGAATACTAGGTGAACCGTACATGCCCAGTGAATTTATCCGTTCCAAGAGCTGACCTAACCCTGGTGCTGGAGGAGTCAATGGCGCGCCTAACGCAACATTCGCCATCGCTTGCGCAGCTTCGGGCCCGCGCGCACGGGGATGTTCTTTATCTTGATCTGACTGATTTGCGAGTTTAAGCAGTGCTTCAGTAGAAACGCCGTAACGCGCACAAGCCTCTTTAAAACCTGACGCGAATGCCTGGGGGTTAATCATAGTATCTCGCCTCCAGGCAATAGCTTAAGCAAAAGCAGGCGATTTACAACTACGAACGCTTGATGAACCCGAGGATCGTATTGTCCGGGATCTGCGGCAGCTTAAAACGCATCCCGGCGTAATACAGTTCCTGGGTACGCATCTTGCCGTCCGCATCCCTCCAGTGGCACCTGAACTGACTGCCCAGTTTGGGGATGAAGCTGTCAGCTTTGCCCTTCAGGATCAGGACCAGGACATGTTTCTCGTCCTGGATGTGCTCTGGTTTGAAAGTGACCCAGCCGGATTCGGTGCTTATCAACAGGCAGTTGTCGTCAATGTCTTCAGGCAGGGCTTCTTCTTCCCGAGCTTCCGATTCCGCCAGGGAAGCTGGCTCGGGCAGAACGTTATCTTCAGAATCAGTTTCTTCTGTTTCGGCATCTTCATCTTCAGGACCCGGTATTACTTTCAAAGGTCTTCCCATTTCGTCCGCGGGTACTTCCTGGCCATGCTCGTTCAATGTCATGAACTGCGCATTAGGCATTTCACACCCCCAGGCCGGCGATCTTTATCCCTGACTGCAGCAGGAACAGGAAAAGTTTCAGGAACGACATGCCTGCATTTCCAATGTCCTGCTGCCTGGCCCTGCGCATCAAAGCAGTTTCCATCAGGGCAATCTGTTCTTTCGTGAAGCTGTTGCTGTCTATGATAGGGACCGTGCAGTAACCATCTGGGATGACTGCAAAAGGTCCGGTATCCACACTGTCCTGGTGCAACTCGTCAAACTGCTTTGCCAGGATCAGAGCCTGTGTCATCAAGCTGCCGAGTTTTTCAGTCTTTTCTTCCGGAGTCATCAGTCACCACCTCATCTGCTGATTCAAGAGGCGCCGCATCGGCAGTGAGCAGCTTCGAAAGTTCCTGGAGCTTGGTGTTAAGTTCCAAGAGCTGCGTCTGTTCTTTTGGCAGCGTGAACTCCCGAAGACGCATCTTGCCGCTGTTAATGTCCGGCACCCGAATCTTGAGCGTGACCTCGTGCTTGTTGAACAGGTAACGCACCTGTTCGACATTGAGAATCTGCACGCCATTAAGCCACGTCTCATTGTTGAGCGTGGATGCAGTCGGACCGTCACTTACTTGTAGATTGAATTTCATGATTGGCCCTCCCAAGCCATGGTCGAAGCCTAATACGGGAGTGTCATGCGTCAAGGTTTTTTAAGGACCTTTGAAGTAATGCCATACTGCCGATGCCAGACCTGTGAGCGCCGACGGGACGATAACCCAGAACCACTTGCTTTGAGTTTTGTGATCCTGCTCCACGCGATCTATGCGTACGACCAGGCCCTTTTCGGGGGTACCATTACCTGTCAGAATCTCGGTGGTCGTTGCCAGTTTCGCGCTGAAATCCTGCTGGTTAATACGGACCTGTTCTACTTTCGATCCGACCTCGCGTAAAGTCTCGGATATGTCCGAACGCCACTGAAGATCTGCTTCACGCCGGTCATTGCGAAGCTCATCAATCTGTCGAAGAAGATCTTCTTCGCGGCTCATAAAGATGCTCCTGGTCGCAAAGTGAAACTATCACAAGGTGCACGCCACAACTTACCTGCGTTAATCATAAACCAAAATAATAGCTATGCAACAGAAGCATTAGATCTTGATCAAGTGCGCATACTTGACCTGGTTGGCCTTCAGATGCTCCGGGAAATAACCCGCGGATATATCCTGTGTCTGCAGCGGCGTTTTATGCACGCCGAACAGGTCCGCAAGAGATTCCCGACGCTGCTCCATAGCAGCGTGTATCTCAGGGTTATCCCACTCTGAATGCGCAAATGCATTGAGTTTCCGGTGCATGAGTTCCGGTGGCAGAACATAAGCGAAATGCCATCCTCCAGGGTTAACTATTTGAAGCTTGTACCTATCATTGCGGGCTTGCTGCATACCTAGTTGCGCGTACTGGGAATAGTACATAGCTGTGGTTCCGACCCAGCTTTCTTCCAGACGCACCGTGTTCAGATAGTACATGGAATAAACCTGCCGAAAACCACCGTGCTTGTTCAGCTTAACCTGATTCGGATCAGGTATCTCATCCACATCTGACATGTAGACGAGATCGCCTGAGCTGCAACCATCTAAGGCCCTGATAATAGCGCCGCGCTGATGGTACTCACGAGGCCACCTATTGGCTCCTGAATCAGGCGTATCAGAAATCACGTAATGCTTGATCTTGTCTTTCCATGGCGCGAACCGGTCTTTATTGTCCAGATAATGCAACGGTTTTGGCTTTCCCGAAAACTCTACTGTGCTTTCGCAGATAACAAACTTATGCATGACGGGATCGAGTATGCTCAAGCGCAACTCGAGCATGTCCAGTTCCGTGTTGAACAGGAAAGAATCAACGCGCATCTTAGAGTCCTCGTTTAGGTGTCGCCAGGATATCCAGCTGCCTGCCAAACTCCGATCCTGGTATGACTTTTATTTCGTAGCCGTATGATTCGAGGAGATCATATATCTCCGGCGCAGAGGTATGCGTACGTTCCAAAGACGCGTGATTGATCTCCATACACATGTTAGGCATGTGCTGAAGAATAGTCTGCTTGGCGCCGCGCAGGATAAACAGCTCTTCGCCTTCGGCGTCTATTTTCATGTAACCTATTTTCTCAGGCAAGATCCCAATAGTATCCAAAGACACAACTGGGACGGGCAGACAGTCACCTTCCGGTTCGTTAGACAAATAGCTGGCGCCATAGTTGGGAACTATGCGTATCCAGTACTTGGTCATGCTCTTTTCACCAAGCGCGACATTCAGGCGAGTAGCTTTAGGACAGTTATGACTCAAGCACTGAAATGCCGCGGGATTGGGCTCGAACGACATGACGCTGGTGGCGTGCTTGAGATACTCGAACGTGTGCGTGCCAATGAACGCGCCTATGTCCAGAGCAGCCATGTCTTTCTTGATGTGCGGCACAAGAAAATCCAGCATGCCGCGATCGTAATCCAGCCGGCCCGTCTGGTAGACCCATGACCCCGGGCCGCAATCGCCGCGTATCACGGCTATGCCGTTAGGCAAAATCTCTGTGTGCTTGCCATCTACGACATTCTCAATCATGGCTTTTTGATCGCCCAGCTGGGCGCTCCTTCTTTGGTTATGAAGGCAAGCTTGACTTGCTCTTTCTCGCAGAAAGCTTTCACGGCATCAACGACAGGTTGGAACTGGTAATCGTGACCGCAGAGCCAGCCACCTGATTTGACCTTGGGCCACCAGGAACACATGTCCTCGAAGCAGGCTTCTTTGGTATGTATCGCGTCTATGTAGACAAAGTCACAGGTGTTGTCTGGGTGCCTTTGCGCAACTGGAGTCGAGAAATCACGCATGACTACTACACGTGACTCGCCTTCGAACATTTTCGCAACAGCCTGATAGCGTTGTTCAGCTACGTCATTCTGAACATTACTAGTATCTGTATGTGGGTAAATAGCATTATCTTGATGAACCCAAGGGTCTATGAGCAACAAAGTAGCAGGCTTCTGTTCCCAGATCTTCTGTGAGTAAACACCCATTTCGACACCGACTTCAACGCAATGCTTGTCTTTCAGGTCGAGCATCTTAAGCATTTCTTCCCGGTTAGCAGGAGCATTATGCCCGCCTTCACGGAGTGCATGAGATTGCATCTGCAGATGCAGAGCCTGAGCAGCGTTAACCAGACCGTGTTTGTAACCGCATTTCTCAAGGACCTGGGCGTAATGCATGTCCCCGCCATACCAGGTGAACTGCAGAGGGAAGAGTTCTTCAAACTTCAGAGCATTCAGAATCTTCTTATCAAACATCAGGAACCAGCCGTTAACAGACCGGTTGATATCATAGTTCATATCTATAGGCACGGATCGGTTCACGAGTCCCCAAGTCGCTTCGCGCAATCCCAGAGGCGACGCACTCGAAATAGACTGCAATCCTATGAGCATGTACTTCATGAATCCTGGATTGAACAAAGTCACGTCATTGTTCATGATCACCACATGTGTGGCTTGTGAAGGTCTCTGCTGCAGGTAATCATAGCCTGCCTTCAAGAACTTGTTAAAGCCGAACTCCGAGTCCGGATAACAGACTTCCACTCCTTTACCGAACAGGTTGTCTTTATCCTGCCGTGTAAAATTCTCAAACGGCAGGTTCGCATTAGTTTCGACAACCAGTATGCGCATGCCGACATCCGGGCTGCTGCTTCGAAGTGACTGAATAGCCTCTTTGGCCATCTGATACTCTCGGAAAGTCTTGGAAAACGCCAGCATGATGACGTCAACATCTATCTGCTTGGCAGTATTAGGTTTCTCAAGACAGTTCTGCATTAGCCTGTAGTTATTCTCCATGCGCGTATCCCACGGGCTGTAGGTAAGCGCGGTCCAGGCTTCCTGCACGGCATCTTCCCGCTGGTCAGATTTGAATCCCCACCAGCCTGTTATGCTGGCAATATCATGGGGTCTCTGTTTCCAGTCTTCAGGATTGACCAGGTAATTGTTGTCGCAGTTCGCATGAGGGATGGCCAGCGCTTTCTTGGCAGCCCAGTAACCCAACATGTTATCCCCGGTCAGACGGCAGAAATCTGCCAGTTCAACCCACGATTCGCGCTGCCAATCAACTTCGGTAATCGCCTTGAGAAGCCAGTGGAACTGCTGACGGGTATCTTTCAACGCGCCGTAGCTGCCTGCTATCTGACTGCAGGCGTTCGCGCGTTCTCGGGCGCAATTAGAGTTAGGCATGGCAAGCAAGTGCTTGTGCGAATCGATCGCGTCCTGGTATCTGCCTACGAACGTGTATTCGCGTCCCAGATAGAACCTGACTCTCGGATCATTCGGCGCCTCGCGCACGCACAGTTCCAATAACGGCAAATACTGTGCTCGAGACTTGCTGGCATCGGGATAATGCTGGACCAGACACGTCTGGACCGCGGCACGTTTGTCCACGCAGCCGTGTTTCAAAACTATGGCTTCATGCACAGGTGAGGCCCAGACATACTCATTCCTGCTATGAATCTTCTCATACCAGAAACAGTGCTTAGGTTTGCCGCCTTCCATGGACCAGGCGAACAAATAGGACAGGTGATTGATACCTGGAGCCCACGCATCCTCGATTATCTTGCGCCAACCGGGGACAAGAATCTCGTCCAGGTCTATGCAGACAAGAACATCCGCGTCTGCAGGACACATGTCAATGCTCATGTTGCGCGCGATATCGAAACGCCATGGATTCTTTTCTTCGGCTACGAGTTTGTCGTATTCTTCAAGTGTTTTCCATTTGGTGAACGGCTGGACTTTGACAGTCGCTCCGAGCTTTGCAAGAGCTTCAGGCGTGCCGTCTTTACTGCCCGTGTCCAAGACATAGACGCCATCAGCATCTTCGCAGGACTTCATGAAACGCTCGACGAACTGAAGCTCGTCACGACAGATCGTGTAGACGACAATCTTGAGCTTGTCCTTTCGAACAGGCTTGGGTTCTTGCGAGGGTGTGTTCATCTTCGAAAGAAGCATTGACCATTTCTCCTTAAATCTGTTCAAAGCAGAATCCAACGCAGGCCCGCTGGCGCCCATGGAAAAATGAACGCTCGGATGACTTATCACGTAATTCTGGTAACCCGCGGCGAGAGCCTTGGCACAGATGTCTATGTCATAACCGTGCCAACCCTCGTAGTTCTCGTCAAAACCTCCCAACTTCTCAAATACTTCACGCTTCACGAACAGACAGTACCCATCCATGGTCTGAACAGGCTGATATCCTAATTTGCCTTCAGCCGTAGACTGCGTGACAGGAGCGAAATCCAGAGGCCGGTCTTCCCCGGGTTTTCCCTGCATGAGTCCACCATACGTAGTCGGACATTCCCACCACTGTTTACCTGGAATCTGCTTGTCAGTACCGCAAAAACCAAGAATGCCTGGGTTGGGTAATGTCCTGAAATACTCCTCTATGATTTCAGCTTTGAACTTAACCCGAGCGTCATGGTGCATGAAACAAAAAATGTCAGCGTTAGACTGCTTGGCCAAACGGTTGTAACCTGTGGCTATGCTGGTAGCGTCATTGATTACTTTCGGCGTCACGCCAAAGTACTCTTTCACGTTTTCGGCAGCGCCAGAAAACAGAACTTGATCATTGGACAGGATCAGGACATCCAGACTCATGGCATGGGCTCCAGGAAAACAGGTGTCGAAAAGCGGCCATAATACCGGGCTTCATCTATCTGGTCAGCATTTGGGCCGATACACATTGGTTTCGGCCCCAGATTCGGAATGTTGTACACGTGTCTGACACCTGCCAGATCGAGTCTAAGATCTATCTCAGGCAAATGGTCCAGGCACCAAGAACCGCAGCGATTACCGTTAAGCATGGGCAAGAATATTTCCTGGGCATCAGACAGGAACGTGAACCACCAGCAGAAGGTGCTGTTGCTCATGACTATGCGCTTGAAACCTAGAGCTTTGAAAAAGTGCTCAGGACCTGAGCCGGTGATTAACTCAGGATTGTACTTTCTAAATATATTCAGGTACGAATTTTCAGGGTCGTCAGTCATCAAGTACAGCTTCT
>Ga0316617_100000205_pt1 | contig 13949 bp, 12 predicted proteins | sample OWC_Aug_M1_C1_D2_FD_207801 | JGI IMG/M metagenome (GOLD analysis project Ga0316617, IMG submission 207801) | Wetland soil microbial communities from Old Woman Creek delta, Ohio, United States - OWC_Aug_M1_C1_D2_B | ecosystem: Environmental > Terrestrial > Soil > Wetlands | place: USA: Ohio... | reverse complement strand
ATGAGCGAGTGCTCTGCGTTGGCCACCGCCAGCAGCGCCTGGAGCTGCCGCAGGGCCCGGTCCATCCGCCAATCCTTCGCCAGCTCAACGGCCGCGCGGGGGAGGTTGCCCCGGAACTCCTCCAGCTTGGCCTCGAACTTCGCAAACAACGCGAAGGCGTCCGCCGCCGCCCCCGCAAAACCGGCGATGACCGTGTCGTTGTACATCCGGCGAACCTTCCGGGCGGTGTGCTTCATCACCTGGTCGCCGAACGAGACCTGGCCGTCTCCGGCGAGCGCCACTTTGCCTTGATGGCGCACGCAGAGAATCGTCGTGCTCCGCACGCGGGGCGCGGCGGCCTGGGCGCGACTGCTCATGCTCTTCCCGCCTCTCCCACGGGTCGCCGACCGCCGTGCCGAGCCCGCGGGTGCGTGCGATCGTAGATCTCCATCACCTTGTCCAACCCCACGTGCGTGTAGCGCTGCGTCGTGCTCAGGCGCGCGTGGCCGAGCAGTTCCTGGATGACCCGGAGGTCCGCGCCGGCGTCGAGCAGGTGCGTGGCAAAACTGTGCCGCAGCCCGTGTGTCGTGATCTTCTTCCCCAGCCCGCTCGCGACCAGGTGCCGGAGCACGATTTGCGAGACGCCGCGTGGGCCCAACCGGCCGCCCTGTGCGTTCAGGAAGAGCGGAGCCGGGTGCGGGGCGTCGCCCGGACGGTGGAGGCCCGCGCGAACCTCCAGATAACTGCCGAGCGCGGCGAGCGCGGCGCGTCCCACCGGGACGATCCGCTCCTTGCGCCCCTTGCCCAGGACCCGCACGAGCCCCTGCTGACGATCCACGTGATCCACGCTCAAGCCGGTCAGCTCGCCGATCCGCAGGCCCGAGGCGTAGAAAAGCTCCAGGATCGCGCGATCCCGCCGGGCGAGCGCGTCGGTATCCTTCCGCGGCCGCGCCACCTTCGCCGGCAGCCGTGCCGTCGGGGCGGCAAGGAGCTGAAAAGCCTCGTCGACGGACAGGTGCGGTGTCGTCCGGATGGGCAACCGCGGAGCGCGCACCAACTCCGCCGGATTGGCGCTCAGGACGCCCCGGCGGCAGAGAAACCGGAAGAAGGACCGGAGCGCAGCGAGCTTTCGCGCCATGCTGCTCCGCGCCAAATTCTTGCCGTGCAGCCTGGCCAGGAAGCCTCGAATGGCCAGCTCGTCCACCGTCGCGGGGCTGGGATCGGGGCCACGGCCCTGCCGCTCCCCGAGATAAGCCAGGAATTGCGCGAGGTCCACCCGGTAGTTTCGCAAGGTGTGGGCCGACGCGTCCCGTTCTCCCCTGAGATGCTCCAGATAGGCCTCGATAGCCGCCTGCACCCGTCCTCCGTCAGTGAGCATGCTGCGAAGAGCCGCTTTCCGCGGGCTGTTCAAAAAGGTCCAGATGCAAGGCGGATCGCGATGTGCGGTGCGAGACGTACTCAGTCCGTACGTCGCAGCGCCGCGCGAGCGGTCCAACGCAGCAGGTGGGCCTTTTTCAGCAGCCCGTTAAACGAAAAACCGCCGCTCCACCCGACGGCGGCCCGGCGGCATGCCAATCGCGCGAAATCTACGCCGGACAGGCCTAAAGATCAAGAAAAAATGGGGCGTTGGTGCTGTCGAGGGGTTATCGTCGGCTGGCGTGGAGTATCGTCAAACCAATCACTTCATCCCCATCGTAGCGGACGATCACATCGTCGTCGGTGACGTCGCTGTCCGTGGCGTGGCTAGGTTTCCGAAAGTTCCCGTACAACGTATCGGCCTCCTGGTCATACGACAACCACACTGCGCGGTGAGGCGATTCCTTCACTTGGGGGATGAGTTCGAGATACTTCCCGATATCCGCTACGGCCATAGCTGCTTCCTCCGTTCCAGTCATCCGATCCGCCGCGTCCAAAACGCCGTGATCACAAATCCGTCATGCCCGGTTTCCCGGTAGACGACAAGAAGGAATTTTCCCCGCTCAAATTCCCGCACTGCAAGACGCTCGCTTGCGCTTCCCGCCAGTATCGGTCTTGATATGAGTGCCTCAAGATCATCCACCTAAAGAAAATCGCCGATCCCCCTCAGAGAATCGGCGCTGGGTTGTGTCACGCTCCCCTCCGGCGGGATCGGAACGCGTCAGGCGACCTCGAACTGCATCTGGCGTAAGTGCGCAAGCGGCACCCGCTCTTTCACCCGCAGGATCTCGATCCCCACTACTTGATTATGCTCGTTGAAGTCGAGCACAATTCCAGGCTGTACCTCTTCAGACTCGACAATCTTGGATTCATCGAGACGCAGGTACAGGGCGTCGGCTTTCTCATCAAAGCGTAGTTTCATAGCCTGCCCCTTTCCTTGCGATCGAAATAGGCTGTCACAATCTGCCACGGCCGAACGGTGTCATTATAGACGACCCGTAATACGCGTCCATCGTTTTCGGGAATCGCCGCCAACGCATGCCGAAGCGTTGGATCATGCGAATCCGCCTCAACTCGCATCGGCGCGCGGAGAACACGCGCCACCCATTCCTCGGGAATCCGCCGCTCGGCGATGACGTTCGCCGCATGAGCGGTCAGACTGTACGACAGATCCGCAGACGCCATCACCCGCCCCGCCTACTCCTTGACTCCGTCGCGCTGCATGAGGACGCCGGCCAACTGACCGACTGTCGTGCGGGGCCATTTCACCTTCCGAAGATACCTATTGGTCCTGTCGCGATCGAACGCCTCGGGGTCGAATTTCCCGCCGAGCCATTCCATCATCTCCTCGTACTCTTCGTGCTTTGGATCCATGATGACTTCGAGGAGATTGGCGTATCCCCAGACACCGCCACAGTCGTCTGGCGGGCAGGCCCGCGCGCCGTCCACGCACTGCGCGACGGTGGCTGCGGCGGGATCCGGATCGAGGATCTTTTCGACCATGATCCGATGCTCCCAGGAGTCGCCGAAATCGTATTCGTACACGAAGGAGTTCTTCACGCGGGGCGCGACCTCCATTATCGTCGCCGTGTTCTCGTCGAGGACACTCGGATCCTCCCCGGCTTCATCGAGTTCGAGGCGCGGGTCGGAATACAAGCGCTTGCCGACGATAAACTGGTGCATATGGCTGTTGGTCCACCCCATCGCCACCTGAATGACGGCATGCAGCCATCCCAGATTGGCGTCGCCCGGAACTTGAAGCCGCCGCCAGATCGCCGGCTCGATCCCCTCCAGAGAGACCTGCAGGTGGTAGATGGGCGGCCTCGTCGTCATTGCGGGTTGCCACGTCTTTGGGCTTGGCATCGCGTAGCCTCCCCCTCGTGCACCGGACCGGTATGCGCGGTGGCGCATCACATAGGGTTCGCGTCAATCTCAGTTGCCTGCGCGAAAGCGAGGCGGAGAACCGGATTACAGGCAAGACATTCCGTTCGGTGCTGCTCCAAAAGGACGATCTCATGCCGGAGGCATGCTTCGGCGCAACTGACGGAGGGGGATTTCGTCCGTGCCACTCGCGATCACTCCACCAATTGAAACTCCAGCTTCTTCGCGTCTGTAACTCTCGTCGAGGCGTCCAGAATCTCAAGGGATACAAGGTCGCCCGCTTCGTCATAATCAAGGATGACGCCGGGCTTGCCTTCGTCGCTTTCTGCCACGGCCGCATCATCCTTGAGAATGACACTCAGCGTGTCCGTCCTTGGGTCGTAGCTAATCTTCATGGCTGCCTCCAATACTTCCCGATCTTGGTGGTCCGATAAACCGTGACCACCTCGGCTGGGCGACGGTTCACATCTACGAACACTCGCACGAGAAAGTCCCGAGCCGGCGCACCCAGCGAGATTCTGGATTGGAGGACCATTCTGCCTGGCCGAACCTCTAATCGCTGCTCCGGCACAGCCAGAACACTCCGCGGAATCCTTCTTGTGGTTAGCATACAGGACCGGTCAATGAATCGCCAGCATTGTCACGAGTTCCAGGTTCGTAGGGGCCTCCTGTCTCGGTCCGGCTTCAGGCGAGTGGGGGTCTCCTTTGCTGTGCTGTAGGTTTATCCAGGATGTATTAGCGCGTGTCGTCGGTGGTCTGCCGCCACGCCTGAAAGTCCACCTGTGCGCGGGAAGCCAGGAGGCGGTTGCGCTCCCGGCGGTCGCGGACCACTTGGGGGAGAACCGGCACGAGGCCGAAGTTGGCGTTGATGGGCTGGAAGGCGGCGGGCGACGCGGTCGTCAGGTAGTGGAGCAACCCCCCGAGCATGCTCGTCCGAGGCGGTCGGAGCAGCGCGGCGCCTGTCGACAACCGCACCGCGTTGAGGCCGGCAAGCAGCCCAGTGGCGGCGGATTCCAGATACCCCTCGACCCCGGTGAGCTGGCCGGCGAAGAAGATTCCAGGGTCCCCCCGGAACTGCAGCGTCTCCTCCAGAACCAGTGGCGCCGTGAGGAACGTGTTCCGGTGAACGCTCCCGTACCGCAGGAACTCGGCGCGCTCCAAGCCGGGAATCATCCGGAGGGCCTTCGTCTGATCCGCGCGCCGGAGGCGCGTCTGGCAGCCGACCAGGTTGTACATGGTCGGACGCCCTTCGGGTCCCCGATTCTCTTGCCGGAGTTGGACCACCGCGAAGGGCCGCTTGCCCGTGCGGGGATCCCGGAGGCCGACCGGCCGCAGCGGGCCGAACCGCAGCGTGTCCTCGCCGCGCTCGGCCAGCTCCTCGATCGGCAGGCACCCCTCGAAGTAATGCGCTTGCTCGAAATCGTGGAGCGGGTACCGCTCCCCGGTGAGCAAGGCCTCGCGGAACCGCTGGTACTCTTCCCGCGTGAGCGGACAGTTGAGATAGTCCGCACCGCCCACGCCGTAGCGGGCGGCGGCGTACGCCACGTCACGGTTGATGGACTCGGCGGCCACGATGGGCGAGACGGCGTCGTAGAAGTAGAGAAGCTGGGGGGCTCGGGGTGCGGCGGTTCGAGGTGTGGTGGTTCGAGGTTCTGCGGTATGCGGTTCCAGGAATGCGGCGAAGCGCGCGGCGAGGTCGGCCGCCAGCCGATCGGAGGTCAACGGACCGGATGCCACGATGACGGGCCGGCTGACCGGAATCGCCGGGACCTCCTCCCGGATAACCTCGATCCCTGGATGGTCGGCGATGGTCTGCGTCACCGCGGCGGCGAAGGCCTCGCGATCCACGGCGAGGGCCGAGCCCGCGGGCACGCGGTGCGCTTCCGCGCAGCGAAGGATCATCGAGCCGAGCGTCCGCATCTCCGTCTTGAGCAGGCCGCTCGCATCGTCGAGCGATTCGGACTTCAGGGAGTTGCTGCAGACCAGCTCGGCAAGACGATCCGTTTGGTGGGCCGGCGTCCGGACGCTCGGACGCATCTCGCACAGACGGACGCGCGCCCCTCCTCGCGCGGCCTGCCAGGCGGCCTCCGCGCCGGCCAAGCCACCACCGATGATGGTGATACAGCTTTCAGCCATCAGCGGTCAGCCTTCAGCAAATGACCAATGACCAAATCCCAATGACCAACTACCGAGAAACCTCCCCATTGGTCATTGGACATTGGTCATTGTTTTCCGGTCATTGGCCGTTTCCGCCGCGACGTCTCGCGAGTAGTCGCAGCCGTCCTTGATGCAGGCCAGCGTGACGCCTGCCTTGCTGCGCTTTTCCACCAGGAAGGGCGCGCTGCATTCCGGGCAGGCTTCCGGCACGGGGCGATTCCACGTCGTGAAGTCGCAGGCGGGGTACGCGGTGCAGCCGTAGAACGTCCGGCCGCGCTTGGTGCGCCGGGCCGTGAGGGGCGCACCGCACTGCGGGCAGTTGACCCCGATGGGGATAGGCTTGACGTTCTTGCACTTGGGGTAGGTGCTGCAGGAGTAGAACCGGCCGAAGCGCCCGGTGCGAATCACCATGGGGGCCCCGCATGTCTCGCAGACCTGGTCGGTGGGCTCCGGCGGCGGCGTGGGCGCCTTGGCGATCTTGACCACTGTGCGGCACTCGGGATACCCGGAGCAGGCCAGGAACGGGCCGAACCGGCCGCGCTTGAGGACCATCGGCTTCCCGCAGTTCTCGCATGCCTGGCCCTCGCCCGCCACGCTCTCGCCGTTGCCGTTGCCGCTCGCATCCGGCCCGCCATTGCCATTCCCGGGGAGCTCCTTGGTGCTCTTGCACTCGGGATACCCGGAGCAGGCCAGGAACTTGCCGAAGCGTCCCCACTTGATGACCATGCTCCGCCCGCACTTCTCGCACACCTGGTCCGTCGGCTCCTCCATGGCCTTGACGTTCTTCATCTTCTTCTTGGCGTGCTCCAGCCAGCGCGCGAAGGCCCCGTAGAACTCGTGCATGGCCTCCAACCAGTCGGCCGTTCCCTCTTCGATCTCGTCCAGCTTGGTTTCCATTTGCGCCGTGAAGCCGGGGTCCAGGATCCGCGGAAAGCTCTCCACCAGGAGGTCCACGACGATCTCGCCCAGCTCCGTGGGCCGGAACTTCCCCTCGGCTTTGACCACGTAATCCCGATTCTGAATCACGCTCAGGATCGCGGCGTAGGTGCTCGGACGCCCGATCCCCTCCTCCTCCAGCTCTTTGACCAGCGTCGCCTCGGTGAAGCGGGGCGGCGGCTGGGTGAAATGCTGGGTCGGCTCCACACCGCGGCAGTCGAGCGACTGTCCTTCCGCCAGCTCCGGGAGGCTCCGCTCCTCGTTCTCTTCGCCTTCCGCTTGTCGGGCTTCATCCTGCTGGGTCTCGTCCTGCCCTTCGACGTAGACCCGCATGAAGCCTGCAAACGTCATGTGCTGGCCGCTGGCCCGGAACGTGAATCGGCCCGCCGTGATGTCCGCCGACGTCGTGTCGAAGATGGCCGGCCGCATCTGGGAGGCCACGAACCGGTTCCAGATGAGCGTGTACAGTTGCAGCTGGTCTCGCGTGAGAGACGCGGCGACCTGGCTGGGCTCTCGCAGCACGGACGTAGGGCGGACCGCCTCGTGCGCCTCCTGGGCGCCCTTGCCGCTCTTGTAGGCGGGGGGACGCTCCGGCAGGTACTCGGCGCCGAAACGCTCGGCGACAAACGCGCGGACCTCCGCCTGCGCGTCGGGGGAGATCCGCGTCGAATCCGTGCGCATGTACGTGATGAGGCCGATCGACCCGGTCTCGCCCAGCTCGATCCCCTCGTACAGTTGCTGCGCCACCTGCATCGTCTTTCTGGCCGTGAAGCGGAGCTTGCGGGCCGCCTCCTGCTGCAGCTTGCTCGTGGTGAAAGGCGCAACCGGATTCCGCCGCTTTTCCTTTCGGGCGAGCGTGGCCACGCGGTAGGCGGTGCCGGGCGCCTGGAGCTCCCGGTAGATGGCGTCCGCCGTCTCCTGAGAAGGAATAGTGGCCTTCTCGCCGTCGACCTTGGCCAGGCGCGCGGGAAACTCGGGCCCGCTTCCGTCGGGCCGCGCCAGCCGCGCCGTGATGGTCCAGTACTCGATGGGGACGAAGGCACGGATCTCTTTCTCCCGATCCACCACCAGGCGGAGCGCCACCGATTGGACCCGCCCGGCGGAAATCCCGCGGCGGACCTTATCCCAGAGCAGCGGGCTGATCTTGTAACCGACCAGCCGGTCGAGAATGCGTCGGGCCTGCTGGGCGTACACCTTGCGCTTGTCGATGGCACCCGGGTGGGTGAAGGCCTCCGTCACCGCGCGTTTCGTGATCTCGTTGAACATCACCCGGTGCACCGGCTTTCTGGCGGCCTTCAGTTCGTGCGCCAGGTGCCAGCAGATCGCCTCGCCCTCCCGGTCCGGGTCGGCCGCCAGGAAGATGGCGGAGGACGCCTTGGCCGCCTTCTTCAGCTCGTCCAGGACCTTCTTGCGGCCGGGAACGACCTCGTACTTCGGCGCGAAATTCTTCTCCACGTCGACCGCCAGGCTCTTCGTGGGGAGGTCGCGCACGTGCCCCATGGACGCCTTGACCGTGTAATCCCGGCCGAGGAATTTGTTGATCGTCTTGGCTTTTGCCGGAGACTCGACGATGACCAGCGACTTTGCCACGAGTGAAAACTCCTTTACGGCAAGCGATCAGCTTTCCGCGGTCAGCAGTCAGCTCCGGAGCCATGCTGATCACTGAACGCCGATTGCTGATTGCTGTACTTTCTTGCAGTCAGCAGTCAGCCCTGGTGTTATGCTGAACGCTGAACGCTGAAAGCTGATCGCTGATAGCCGTACCTCTTAGACTCGAAGACCCAAGGCCGACCGCGGGCCTTGGGTCCGTCTCTGCCCTGTGCTCGCCGGAGGCGAATCAGCCCCCGTCCGTTCGCTCGAATACCTTGCCTCGGAGCTGCCGGATGACCCCCTTCATCTCCAATCCTACCAGGACGGATGCCGCCCGCCCTCCGCCCAGCTTGCTCTCCACGATGATGGCATCGATGTGGAGCGGCCCGTCCGCCAGGAGATCATAGATCCGTTGCTCCTCATCCGCAAGATCCGGCGGCGGCGGCCCGGCCGGGCGTTGTCGCCGCCGGCTCTTGAGGTTCGGCACCATCTCCGCGAGTACGTCCTCCCAGCCCTCCACCAGCTTGGCCCCGGCCTTGATCAGTCGATTGCACCCCTCGCTGTAGCGGGCGTGGACCCGGCCCGGGACCGCAAACACGTCCCGACCCTGTTCCAGCGCGTGGTTCGCGGTGATCAGCGCCCCGCTTTCCACGCCCGCCTCGACCACGACGACGCCGAGGCTCAGGCCGCTGATGATCCGATTCCTTCGCGGGAAATGAAGTCTGAGCGGCGCCGTGCCAAGCGGGAACTCGCTGAGGAGGGCGCCCGAGCCAGCCACATCCGCCGCCAGGCCGCGGTGCTCGGGTGGGTAGGTCTGATCCAATCCGTTTCCCAGGACCGCCACGGTCCGGGCACCGACTTCGAGGGCACCCCGGTGGGCCGCCGCGTCGATTCCCCGCGCAAGCCCGCTCACGATGGTCAGCCCGCGCCGGCCCAACTCCCGGGCCAGTTCACCCGCCATCTGCTCGCCGTAGGCGGTAGCACGGCGGGAGCCGACGATGGCCACCGCCGCCTCATCCTCCCGCTCCAGCGCGCCGCGAACGTACAACACCGGCGGTGCCGAGGCGATGGCCTGGAGGCGAGCGGGGTAGTCGGCATCCCCCCAGACGATGACGGTGACCCCCGCTTTGGTGACGCGCGCCTGATCCTCGCGGACCATCCGCCGCCACGGAAAGCGACGCATGGCCTCCACGGTGACCGGGCCGATCCCCGCCACCTGCCGCAAGGCGTCCGGCGCGGCCGCCCATGCCGCCGACACGCAGCCGAACGTATCGACGAATCCCTGGAGCGCCACACCGCCCAACTGGGGAAGCAGCCCGCACGCCCAGCGGGCCTCCCGCTCGGTTACCGCGGGGGAGGGCACGTCGGCTGCCGGTCGAGGTCGGGCGCCCGCTGGCATCGCCCTTTTCGCCTGGGCCCGATGGGGCCTCGGGACTGCGGGTTGTGGGTTGACGTCAGGGCGCTATCTGGTAACTCAACACCGCGACGTCGCCGACTCGAACCTCTCGCGCGCTGGCCGTCAGCAGCACGGTTGCGCCGCGGTCGGTCACCCGGAGGACCACGGCGTCCCCGAGCCGATCGGGCGGCAGGGGAAGCATCGCGCCGGCGCTGGTGACGGCCGGTGAGTACTGTCGCATCAAGGCAAAGATGTCCCCTGGGCCGATACCCTGATTCGCGCCCACATCCACGAAGGCGAACTGCTGGAGGCCCATCAGCGCCTCGCCCCGCAGCGAGTCGAGGACGGCGGCGTTCACCGACCGGCGCGCCGGCTGCGGCGTCTTGTCTTCCGGAAACGCGGTCGGAGCAAACGGCGCGACCCGATCGCCGACGGTGATCGGTCCGCAGCTATAGCTGATCCGCGCCCGCGCGACGCGATCCTTCACGTCCGTCACTTCCAGCAGACCCAGCACGTACAACACCCGGCCCGCTGACGCTCCGGTCTTGGGGTCGATAATCCGGCGGCCCATCCGAAGGGCTGCCAGACGATCGCCCCTGTTGAGAGGCCTGCTGGCATCCAGTCCGACGACAACCTGATCTTCCATGGAGAGCATGATGCGGTTGTCGATGCTCTTCACCAGTTCCCCGATCCCCACCTTCAAGGCTTCCGTCTCCCCCACCAGCGCGGGGCTGCACACCCGTGCGTGTTCGCTCGCGGGCGGCACGGGGGGCTCGGGCGCCGGCTTGGCCTCGACCGGTGCCGGCGGCGCGGGAGCCTCGACCTTTTCTGGCTCCTTCGGGGGCTCGGGCTTCGGGGGCTCGGGCTTCGCCGGCTCGGGCTGCGGCGCCTCGGCCACCGGTGCCGGCGCCGGAGCGATCTCCTTGCCGGGCAGGCCCAGCCGGTCACCCGGATAGATCCGATTGGGATTCGCGATGAACTTGTTCTCCTCCCACAGCCGCCGCCAGAGGAGCGGGTCATCGAGGAGGTCCCGCGAGATCCCCCACAGCGTGTCCCCCTTCTTCACGACATAGGGGGACTCCAGCGCGCCGGTGGTCTCCCCCGGCGTCGTCGCCTCCGGCGGGGTAGCCGCCCCCGCCACGACCGGCAAGCAGAACACCACCAGCATGAGGCCACCCAGACCGATCCGACCCGTGCGTTTCATGGGCGCTCCTCCACGCGAGCCTGCGCTTCCAGCCACGTCCATCCCTCGGCACGCTCTGGATGCCAGGGTGCGCCGTCGGGCTGGACGCGGGCGGCGTTCCTGATCGATCCGAACCCATACTCCAGCAGCATGGCTGCATCCGTCCAGCGTCGCGGGTCGTTCAGCAGGACGGCGATCATCCGGCTGTTCCCCCGGCTGGCGGAAGCCACCAAGCAGCGGCCCGCGGAATCCGTGTAGCCGGTCTTGACTCCGTCCGCCCCTTCGAGTTGGCCCAGCAGCCGGTTGTGGCTCTGGACGATGCGCGCCTGCGGCACGAAGCGCTGGCGGGCCGGTTTCCAGATGGTGACCCGGGCTTGCCGGGTGCGCACCAGCGCGGAGAAGGTCGGGTTTTCTAGGGCGACTCGCGTGAGCGTGGCCATGTCCCGCGCCGTCGTGTAGTGGAACGGCTCATCCAGTCCGTGCGGATTGCTGAAGCGGCTGTTGGCCATGCCGATGTCAGCGGCCTTCTCATTCATCAGGGCCACAAAACCGCCGAGGCTGCCGCCGACGTGCTCGGCTGCCGCCACTGCGGCGTCATTGGCGGAACGGATGAGAATCGCCGCCAAGAGGTCTCCCAGCGAGATGCGCTGGCCGGCGCGCAGGCCGAGGCGATATCCGCCCGTCCTGGCCGCAGCCGAACTTGCCGTCACCGTGTCCGTCAGCTCTCCGTGTTCCAGAATGACCAGTGCCGTGAGGATCTTGGTCACGCTCGCCGGCGAACGGGCCGCGTCCGGGGACCGCTCGTACAGGACGGCGCCGGAGTTCGCATCCATGAGGACGGCCGACGCCGCGCGCAAGCCGAAGACGTCCGAGTCGCCGGGGCGGCCGGGGCGAGGCAGCGCCAGCGACTCCACGAGCGATTGGGGCCGCAGGCGCCCTCTCGATGCACTGGCAACTCGTTCGGACGACGTCGCACGCTTTCGGTGGATTCCCGCTCGAGACCGCCCCGCCGGCGCCACATCGACAATTCCGAGAATCAGGAGAGCCAACATCGCCCAAGACACGAGCCGCCGAATCACTGATCCCTTCCTCCGGCTGAATGGTGGGATGGTGTAATCGTACGCCGCGCAACCCCGGCCATCCGATGTGCATTTTCCTTGCCGAATTGCACCTTTATCGCGGCGCTGTCGCCGACGATGGCTCGCACGCGGTCAGCGGAACCTTTCGTCCGATCCTCCGCGCGCACCCACCGCCCCGCGGCGGCGGGTCCAGACGCCGCATCCACACGTAACGCCTCACAACACCGCGTCGCCACTGCACTTCTTCAGTCGCGCAACTATAGCGGCGAGTCCGACCTTGTCAAGAGAAAACGATCCCGTCATCTGTCTGGCCCGCTGGCAACCTACGGGAAATGCATGTCGCTTCGACAGGTGAGCGCATGACACACAGGAGCGCGCCACGGGTTAGCGGTCGTGGACTCGCGGGAAGACGAGGGGCTGGATGCGCCGGTGGGACCGAGGATCACGTTCCGGTCGCGGGCTCTGATCCGTCCAGAAGGCGGAGGTCTTTGACGCGCAGTTGGAGTATCTCGCGCCCGTTCCAGGCGTTGCGCTCCGGGACGAATGCCAGGTCGACTCGCGGCGGGTCGGGCCGGTCGAGAATCTCCGCGTAGGATCCAAGGTTGAACCCGATCGCCTCCACGACCTGACGTCCCGAGGGCGTTTGCCGAACCTTCATTTTCAGATGGTTGCGACCGACCCGGCGGGGCGATCGCATCACTTGAAGCTCCCGAACCGCCAACACGGGCTCGGGGTTGCCCAGGCCGTGCGGACCGAGCCGGGACAGGGCATCTGCCAGGTCCAGGTCCAGGTCGTCCAAAGCGACTTCCGCATCGATCTCCAGGACGGGCGTCAGGGCTTCCGCGGTCAGGTCCGCCGCGGCCAAGGCCAGAAGCCGCTCCCGAAACTCCCCGATGCGTTCCGGTGCAAGTGAGAAGCCGCCGGCCGATCGGTGTCCCCCGTAGTGGGTCAAGATGTCGGCGCAGCGGCCAAGCGCATCCGCCACGTGCCATCCCCCGGCACCCCGGACGGACCCCCGTGCCTGGTTACCCTGTGTTCCGATCAGCGCCGCCGGCCGGCCGAACCGCTCCACCAAACGCGATGCCACGATCCCGAGCACGCCGGGGTGCCAACCCGCCGAGGCCAGCACGATCGCCCGATCGCGCGCGAGGTCATGCGTGGTCGCGACGCTTGCCAGGGCTTCTTCGAGGATCTGCCCCTCCAACTCCTGCCGTTCGCGGTTCCGCTGGTCGAGCTGGCTCGCGAGATCGCGCGCCTGGAACGGGTCGTTGGTGAGCATCAGCCGCACGGCCACCGCCGCGTCGTCCACCCGCCCCGCGGCGTTGATGCGAGGTGCGAGGCCGAAGGCCACGCGCCCCGGCGTCACGCCGCCGGGCCCGGAGAGCGGAACCCCGGCCACTTCGGCCAGGGCGCGGAGCCCGGGCCGAGCCGTGACGGCCAACTGGTCGAGGCCGTGCTTGACGAGGATGCGGTTCTCGCCCACCACGGGCACCAAGTCCGCGATGGTCCCGAGCGCCACGAGGTCCAGGAGCGGCCAGTACTCGTCGCGGGCCTCCGGCCCGTAGAACGCTTGCAGCAGCTTGAACGCGATCCCGACGCCGGACAACTCCTTGAAGGGATAGGCGCAGCCGTTCTGGCGCGGATTCAGGATGGCGGTGGCGGGCGGGAGGGTGGGCGAAGGCAGGTGGTGGTCGCAGATGATGACGTCCAGGCCGCGCTCGCGCGCCAGGGAGACCTCGACGTGCGCGCTGATCCCGTGGTCCACGGTCACCAGGACGCGTACGCCCTTGGCGGCCGCCTCCTCGACGACGCTCGCCGGCAGACCGTAGCCGTGCTCCAGTCGGTTCGGCACGGCGTACGCGACCTCGGCGCCCGCCCGCGTGAGGCCGATGACCAGGAGGGCCATCCCGGTGACGCCGTCCGCGTCGTAGTCGCCGCAGACGAGGATGGGCTCGCGCCGGGACACGGCGCGCTGCAGTCGCTCCACGGCGACGGCCATGCCGGCCATGGCGTGAGGATCGTGCAAGGCGGTCGCGGGGACGTCCAGGAAGGCTTGCGCCGCTTCGGGGGTGGCGCAGCCGCGCCGCGCCAGCAGGTGGGCCAACAGGGGGTGGATCCCGAGCGCCTGGCTCAGGGCGGCCACCAGCTCCGCTTCCCGATCGGCGATCCGCCAGCGTCGCACAACCTTCGACTCGGACACGGCGACAGCGTCCCTGGCCTCAGCGCCGCGAGCGACGGGCAGCCTCGCTGCGGGTGCGCCACTCGTAGATCAGCGGAGAGGCCACGAACCAGGACGAGTAGGTGCCCACCACGATTCCGAGAATGAGGGCGA
>Ga0316617_100000202_pt1 | contig 14015 bp, 14 predicted proteins | sample OWC_Aug_M1_C1_D2_FD_207801 | JGI IMG/M metagenome (GOLD analysis project Ga0316617, IMG submission 207801) | Wetland soil microbial communities from Old Woman Creek delta, Ohio, United States - OWC_Aug_M1_C1_D2_B | ecosystem: Environmental > Terrestrial > Soil > Wetlands | place: USA: Ohio... | reverse complement strand
TAGGGCCCAGCCGCTGCCGTTGCCGTCGGCTTCCCAGCGGCGGAGCCAGCGTTGGCGGCTGTAAGCCACGGCTTTGCCTTTGGTGTGGTTGGCGTAGCCGCCGTTGATCAAGTCGGCCTCGCCGTTGGGGTCGTTGTGGATGAAGGCGTCTTTGGTGTAGCCGATCACGACGCTGTAGTGGCCGCCGCCGCTTGGATGGTTGTAGGGACCGTGGTGGAGCCAGCCCACAGCAACGGGGTGGCCGGCGTCGATCTCCTTCTCCAGCAGAGCGGCATTGCCGTTGGTGACGAACTTGGCGTTGAGGCCCAAGGAGTCGAGGGCTTTCAGCTGAGCGGAGGAATTGGTGGTGTCGCCGAACTTGGCGCGGATGCGGTTGTACTCGTCGTCGCTGCGCACCTTGCCGTAGAAGCGAGCGATCATCGCGCAGCTGGAGCTGAAACACTCGCGGTAGCCGGTGCCGCTGGTGTTGTCGAGCTGATACTCGTAAGGCACGGGCAGCGGATTTGCGCTTTGCTGCAGAGGCACGTCTGCCTGCTTACCGTCTTGGCTCCACGTGGCAAACCAGGGTCGATCACGTCGCATCGCCACCTCGTAGCCGTGCAGCTTGAGATCCTCCTCGAGGTACTTGATCGCTGCAAGCTGGTGAGGCAGGTTGCGGTTGTAGCGGAACAGCTGATCGAGGGAGATCGGAGAGGAGTTGACCATAAGGCGGCGACGCAACTTGGCTAAGTGGGTGGGGGAGCGAGGCTACTTACTCGTGACTTACTTGGGCCTCGAGGCGGCTTACCCGTTGCTCCAACCCACTTAGGCGGCCGAAGGTTTCGGCGCGATCGGACTTGAGGTCGACGTGGAGTTGCTCGAGGCGTGTGCTCACGGACTCAACGGCAAGGGTGAGGCGGATGACGGCTTCTCGGCCTTCGGTTGCTCGCTTGGTGACACCTGAAACGCCGAGGCCTGCGAAGGTGAGCACTGCGCCAACCACGGCCGCGGCGATCTCAGGTCCCATGTCACTTACGAGGCTTGAAGGTGGCGATGGTGCGGATCACCGAGAAGAGCAGCTGGAGCCAGCCGTTGGCGCGGACTCCAGGCAACATGCTCAGCACCTCGGAACCAGCCAAAAGGCTTATGGCCACTGCGATGACTTGGTCTTGCGACATCGACTTGGCTAAGCGGCGTGTTTCCTAAGTCTAGGGTCCGAGGTTGCATTAGCACCTAAGTGGCGGCGTCGTCAGGAAGCGCAGCGGCGTCGTCGTCAGGTAGTGCGGCATCTTGGCCACCACTCTCGCTTACTGCCTTAGCGGTCCAGGGGAGGCCGCTGCCACGGGTTGGGGTGACCTGCTCAGCGATCTGCTGCTCCAGTGCAGAGCCATAGGCGGCCACCTGCTCGGCACCCATAAGCGGGTGGAGCCATTGGTTGATCACCTCGGCTTCGGTCAGGTCGTCGAAGGGGGTGAAGGCGTTGGGGTCGGGAGCAGGGAGGCCGATGCTGCCGTAGGCGCCAGCAGTGTGGCCAGCGTCGTCGGTGAGGGAAACAGTCCAGTGGAGTACGGTCACCGTGCCGTCGGGCAGGGTGCGGTCCATGTTGGCGATGTGCCAGGTTGGTTGGGTCATGGGTCGGAAGGGGGTTAGGCAGCCTCAAGGGCTGCGACTTTGGCTTCGAGGGTTTCGATGCGCTCCATGGCTTCTTGAAGAGCTTTGACGGCTTTCATGTAGAGCACTGACTGATTGACACCTTTGGTTGTGGTGCCGAGATCGTTACCTTCTGCATCGCGATCTGGTGCCTCAAAGACAAGTCCTGGGCAAACTTGTTCCAGTTCTTGGGCAATAGGACCGATTTGCTTATGAGTTTCGTGGCCAGTGTCTTCTCTAAAGTTCCAGCTGCGGATCTTGATGGCTCTGAGGTCAGCCCACTGCGAAGTAGAATCAACAATGTTTTCTTTTAACTTGGCATCAGAAATTGTGCCATAAGAGCCATTAAGATTTGTGATGTTACCATTAGTCGTTATCAGTATTGCATTTGTCCCGGTTAGTGGAGCTGTCGCGCTGTGTGTACCGATAAACAAGTAACGAGACGTTCCTGCAGCAGCGGCGTTTGAAGAATAAATAGTGTCTACCGTTGAATCACAGTAAAACGCACTTGAGCCACCATTTTTAATTATCATCCGCTCCGTCGGACTGGAGACGCCGTCGGGGGTGGTGGCGAACTCTAGTCTTGATGGCTTGGACGATGCGCTCCAGGTTCCACCGTCGCGTTTAGCAGTTACCCATGCGCCTTGAGCTTGAGTGCTATCTCCAAAAATTATATAACCAAGCCCATCACCACTAGCTGGAGTCACTCCGTCAAAACACAAATGCTGAACACCTGAGCCACCAGCTCCAACACTGTTTCCTTGAACAACAAATCTAGTGCTGGCAGAAGTGGAAGTCGCCCCCACCAACAGCCTGCCGGAGGCATCCAGCGTCATCTTGCTGGACGTATCTTTGTCAAAGTTTAGATTTCCAGATGAGTCTACCCGGAACTCCCATGTTGCAACCGATGGGTAGGTCAGTCCAAGCTGGATGCCTGTACTTTCAACCTGCAATTTTCGAGTGCCACTCGGCGTCGTCCCCAGGCCGAGGTTGCCACTCGCATCCAGCGTCATCGCCTGGGTGAAGGTGATGGGGTTGCCGGCGGTGCCGGAGGAGGCGGTGTACCAGATGTGCTGACCGCCGCTTTGAATTGCTAATGTGGCTGCGTTGTTTGCTAGGTATTTATACGAAGATCCGTCAAAAGATGCGTTGGCTGAAGTAATAACGGTTGGAGAGCCGCTCTTTGAAGACCAAAAAGCTCCGCCATTAGAAGTTTGTAATACCACGTAGTTAGAACCCCAAGCACTCGGCGTCACCCCCAGGCCGAGGTTGCCGGAGGCGTCAACCACCAAACTATTAACTGGCGCCGAGCCTGAGAAGCTGACGGCCTGGGTGGAGCCTGCGGTGCCGGCACCGACGAAGTTCAGAGCGCCGGTTGAGGTGATACGGAGGCGTTCGGAGCCGCCCGCGAGAAGGGCAATAGGGACACTTGTACTGCCGCCAGCATAAAAAATGTCTCCAGCATTATAAATAAACCCCTGAATTGTTGATCCTTTTATAAAGTCAATTTCAGCGCCCGAGGTATCTGCAAGTGCAAGAGTGACAAAATTTGCGTAATTAGATGGTGACCCCGTTCCAACGCCCACATTTCCATTCGCATCAATAAACAACCGCCCCGTGCCATTAGTGCTGATGGCCACGTTGTTGGTGGACGGCAAGTAGATCCCGTTGGACGGCACGGTGGAGCCGGTGGGGATCAATGCGGTGCCGCTGATCGTGCTGCTGCCGGTGATGGTGCCAGTGGTGGTCAGTGCCGTCAACGCATAGGTAGCAGTCAGCTCACCCCATACGCTGCCGCTCCACTTTTTCCAGCGGTTAGCGCTGCTGTCCCACCGGATCGCATTGGTCGGGATATTGGTGCTAGTGGTGCCATCAAACTGCAGCGCTAGGTCAACATCCCTGTCCTTCACCTCTGCCAGGAAGTTGGTGTAGGTGCTGGTGAGCTGTGGGTTAGACCAGTTGGCCATGGGTCAGGCTTGCAGTTTGATGACGAGCGACGTTGCCTTCAGCAGATCATTGCCGCCGGCGCTAGTGAAATCATAGGCCACCTTCACATATCGGAAGTTGGTGGCATACACCGAAGTCACGCCAACGTAATCAATCCATGGATCACTGGTCAGCAGCCGAACGCTGATCGTTGGTGCAACGGTCGTGGAGCCAAAGGCATTGGCGTATGTCAGTGTTGCCGAGATGTTCGATGCCGCGATCGTGCCGCCAGCATCAAAGATCTCAGAATAGCTACCAGTGTTCTGCGTTGGCATCAAGTAGTACTCATATCCTGCTGCCTTCTGATCATTGGGGCTCGTCCAGCTTCGTGACGTAAAGTGCGACTGCCAGGTTTCTGTGTTGTCAAAGCTGGCATATAGTGAACCATCCAGTGAGAAGCAATTCGTCAACGTACCGGTCCAGGTACTAGTGAAGGTTGCCGCCAGAATCTCAGCGCCAGATACACTGCGCAGTTCTACGGTGATGTCATATAGGGCAGCGTCTTTATGTGTTTCCGATGGCTGGCCTTCATAGCGCCACAGCAGGCTGTAGGGCTGAAGGATTGTGGTCTGCGACAATCCATTCATCACCTCATCGGATAAGGTGAACGCAAGATATGAGCCCTGCTGTGCACGATAGTGTTCACGAATCAATGCAGCTTCTGCATTGGTCAGGTTGATGTAGGTCAACGTGAGCTGCTGATTTGCGGGCACCAGGCCATGCAGGAATCTGATATTCCTTTCCTGCGTGACCGGAAATTCGGGTAATGTCCACTCTCGCTGCAGTGGCTCCAGTGCTGGGAACTTCGCCATGATTACAGCTCCAGTGAGATGGTGGTTGCCGTTACGGTGAACGTACCGCCAGACGTTGAGATGTTGGAGCCGAAGTCACAATAGGCAACCAGTTCATCGGCCGATGATGCACCACCACGTGACTTGTAGTAGACGCAGCCGCGTGCAGTAATGGTTGACGACGCCCAGTTCACCGCATCAAATTGAATGGACACCAAGTTGGACGCGATGACCTTGGTTACGGTTACAGCTGATGTTGCACCTCCAGCGGTGTAACCGGTGCCGGTGACCTCGTTGGTGATGTCGCTGCGTTTGGTGTGCGTAGTCTGGTTTGGGCTATAGGTTGATGTGACCAGCATCGCCTTAAAGGTATTGCTGTCGCAGTCGATGTTACCCTTGGCTACATCATCTAGGAAGCTGGTATAGATCAATGAAGCCATGGCTAGCGCGTTAGGGTTGCAGATACTGTAAGGCTGGCGCCAAGTGCGACGACACCTTCAGGGGCCACGCTTTCTAGGGTTACCTTCACGTCGTGCAAGCTGTCGCAATAGTCAGTGACCTGCGGGCTGCTGATGTATCGCCACAGGTAACCGGTCAACGTGAAATCAGCTGCAGTCGTCACGCCAGACAGCAAGGCCGATGGGATGGCGAAGGCCAGGAACCCGCCGTATTGACCAGCGTAATGGCTTTTGATGCTGAGCATATCGGCTTCCACCAGCCGGATAAACGTAAGCTCCAGCCGACTGGATGACATCACGTTGCTATTCCTTATGCGGCTCTCGCTACCAGCCAGCGTGGTGTAGATGCTGTTCGGATACTCGCCAGGTGTGAATATCCTGGAGCTTGGCGTCAGGGTTGGGAAGGTGGCCATAAGCTCAGCGGACAGGTTGACACCTGAAACCTAATCTTAACGGGCATGTAGCAGCCACACTGGCTGCATTGATCATTGTCTTGGTAATGCTCGCAAGCTCGACAGATGGATTCCCTGACTTGCTGCAGACCATCATCGACAAGTCGTGGGTTGGCCATGACCTGACCAGTGGCCTTCACGATTCTTAGGATCTTCATGCTGGACAAGACTTGGGCCTTGCGACCAGCCGCGGCTGAGTGCCGGCGACCGAGAAGTAAGTCGAGCGCATCAGCCCAACTGGTGAGCCGTTGTAGGTAACCGTGATGTTGTATTGCGAGCCGAAACAGCTATAAGAAGGGCAGGGCGATCCAGGTGTTGCAGTTGGGCAGGACAGGTCGCTTCCCTGGCTGTTGCCAAAGCAGGACGTGGTTTCGGTGTATGAAATATTCAGTCGTTTGTGCTGTGCATAATCAAAGGTGCCGATCAGCTCCTCGACGACGACATCATAGCATTCTCCAGATATGCAGCCAATCAATGAGCCTACAACATACATATCTATGTCGATACCTTGGAAGGTCTGCGGTAATTGCGCTGTTCCTGTTTCGATGGAAGCGCTAACTGAATCCTCACCCCATATCCAGGTCGCTTCGATGACGTGACCAGTCATCGCAGCAGTAATCAAGACAGAAATATCATTTGCTAGCGATGGCATCAAGACACCATCTTTTTTCCATTCAATAGAAACCGGCTCGCCATCTGGATTCGGCGGAACGCCTGACAATGTCAGCGAACTGCAGGTATGGGCACCGTATTCACCAGCCCGGACATTGAATGATTCTTGACCATCCAACGAATCACGGGCTGCGGTCCTGGATCCATTAGGCGATGACGCCGTGTAGGGCGCCAGGGTGATCTGGTCGTCCAGTGCGGTGCCAGTGCTGTAGGCCTCTGCAGGCACGCTGGTGTCGCCGGAGCCGTAGGTGTCGCGTGCAGGGCCGGTCTTGTTGCTGCTGATGGTGATGCCATTACCGACCGCTGCAGCCACCTCCAGGGCCACCAGGCTGCGGCCTAGGTCGTCGATGGGCAGGTGCGTCAGCTCCAGCGATAGGTCGCCGGCCAGCGTCTTGCTGATGCGGTTCACCTCGTAGAGGTAGTCATGCACGGCTGGTGCAGTGCCTGCTGCATTGCGTTGCAGGTACAGCCTGATGATGTTACCTGCGTCGAGGCTCATGCTGTAGTCACCGGCCTTCAATGTGACCGTTGCGGTATGGGTCACGTAGCGCCGCCTGGCCAGGATGTAGGTTCCTGCTTTGACGGCGTGGTTCTCGTTGGTGCAGAAGGCCGACATATCGTGCTGCTCATATGGCCCAGATTCGGCAGTACCCGCATATCGCACCTCGGATGTGCGCATGATGCCGAAGTCATCTGTCGGCTGCTGACGCCACATCACCTGCACGCAGAATGGCCGGCGATCAGCCAGTGATGTATAGCTAATCTCCAGCGTGCCAGGAATTACGTTTTCTTCAGTAAAGGTATAGGACCATGCGATCGGGTTGGTGTTGATCGTATAGGCCGACGTGATCGGCAGCAGTGGCTTCAAGCCACGCTTGCCTCCATTGCGTGATTCGCCAAGCAAGAAGTATGGCGCAGTCTTGGCGATGAAATCAGCCAGGTTGCCACTGTCTTTGATTTCAATATCGCAGGCGAAACCATTGGCTGCCAAGAAGTTGGCGGCAGTCGTCAGTGCCGTATTGTCCAGCTGTGCTGCCTGCAACTTGCTGCTGTTGAGATACAACCATTTGACAAGGTCCGCATAATTGTTGCTGGGACCAGTAACACTATCGACAAGTCGCGTCACGTACATGCCATCACGGATGAAGCAGTTCACCTGCTTCTTCCAGTCCTTGTTGTCGGGTACTGTTTCGTAGACAACCGTTCCAGTGAAAGGCGAATATACGTTCGTGTTCGGTACGGTGAACTGAAAGCTCAGCGTGCTGATGCCTGGATACGTGCCGATGTTGCCGCAATACTTCGGGCAGTCTGGCGTGTACTGAAAGGTTGCTAGATCGGTGATGAAGTTCCCAGGTGTCCAGGTGCCAGCACGGCGGCCATAGGTCTGGGTATAAGTACCTACGCGATAACCACGCCAGAACACATCACGGCGCTGAATGCTGCCCATCTGGCCGTCACCAAGGATCAGGTGCCAATAGACCGTGACTTCATTGGTGGTGGCACTGTTCTGGAACCGTGCCTCGGTTGCCAGTGGGCTGATCAGGATGCCGCCAGTGCCGCTGGTTTCATTACGGCGGCAGAAGACGATCGGCACCGGATCGCCGATGACAGCAGCCTTCTGATCCGCATCAAGGTTGCTGGATCCTGTGGCACCGGTTTCTACGGATGGCACACCAACGAAGCCCGCCTCGAAGGCGTTCATCGTCATGTAGTCGCGCCAGGCGTAGCTCATAGGATGCAACCCTTGCCCATGATCCTAGTGGTTAACTTTCGCGGTGGGATCTGCGCACCAACTGGGCTAACGGCACTGCCGAGTTGGAGCGTAATGCTGGTGAGTGTTGCCTTGGCGCCGACGATCTCACCAGTGAAAGCAGCGATCAGTTCCTGCCCGGCCTGTGGGGCGGTATTGCCCAGCAGTGAATCGAACTGATAGATCGACAGATCCGCCAGCCACCCATTGCTGATGGCCTGATCAACGGTCTCCATCACAATGCTGGTGGCTGGCAGCGTCACCGCCATTCCGCTTTCATCCCCCACGACACCAGCCGTGATGCCATCTGCCGCGAAGTCTTGGTAGATCCATGCCGCAGAATCCCAGGTGACCGTCGTGTTGACGTAGTAGCTCTGCCAGCGTTGATACGTGCCAGAGCCGTCGTAGATCCGTAGGTACTGCGATTGTGCCCTTGCCATCAGCCCATCCCCAATGCAAGGCGTGCTGATGGCGTGCGCAGCCTGCTCATGACGCCATCAGCCGTGGCACGCATGGCCCGCTCCAGATCTGTTACGGAGACGTACTGCTGACCGTTCTGCTCAATCACCGGGCCGGTGGTGATGTTGATCACAGGCGCTGCCATGGTTGCATTGCCCGATCCAAGAACTTGCCCACCACGCGATCCGGATAGGTACCGCGCAGAGGCTGATGCCATCTTGCTTTCGGGGATGATGTACTCACGCTGTCCACCTTCGCCAACCATCGCCATGGTTGGTGCGTTGATGACGCCACCATTGGCGAATTGAGGAACGCCAACGTTTGCGATGTAGTCGATCTGACGTACGCCTGGCAATGTATTGGCAACTCCGATAATCTTGTTGTACTCCGTAATCGCCTTGTTCAACCCAGAAAACAACCATTGCAAGAATGAGTTAAAGCCACCCTTGAGGTATCCAATCATTGCATCCCATGAGTTCTTGATTGGTGAGATGATGTAGGAATTGAAGGCCTGGGCTGCGTCCTTCCATCGCTGATCAAACCAGGAAAGGAAGTCAAGCACGGGCTTCTTGATCAAATTGAACATATCAACAAATGGCTTAATGAACAGATCGTTAAAGAACTTCGATATTGCCATTAGCGCGTCAAACGTCGCGTTACCCCACCAGATCAAGAAGTTGACGACCTGATCTTTGAACGCATAGAGCGAAGCTCCAGCATTAACAAGCAGGGCCGTCCATCCGCTAGGGCCGGAGAATAGCAAAGCCAGCTTTAATGATACAGAATCAAAGTTGATCTGCAGAGTTTTCAAGTTGTCATTGATGGTTGTCAATGGGGCGAATGCTGCCAGGAACACAGAAACACCAGACTTGCGGATGACAGGATCAATCTTGTTAAGGGACCTGACCACATCAGTGATAACTTTAGCGAAATTAGTCAGCTGAATTAAGATGCCAGATTTTGCTATCTCTACTCCCAGTCCGCCAACTGCCCCGCCAAGGGCTTGCAACTGCCTAGTGTACTCTCGCGCATCTTTAGCGAATCCAGCCGTCATGCTTACATTGAAGCCACGTATAGCAGCGCTGCCCATCAACATCATTGGGTTGAGTTGTGCAGCTTGCTTGCCAAGCAATTGGAACGAAAGGCTGGTTCTTGTTGCTTGATCTGGGATCTTATTGAGAGCATCAAAAATATCCAGCATCACATCACCTGGATCGCGCATCATGCCGTTGGCTGATTTGATGCTGATTCCAAGTTTGCGGAATGCCTCTGATGCACCCTTTCCGCTAACACCTAAAGACTCCAACTGGTCTGCTAGCTCAGACTTATTTTCACCCTTTAAGGCTTTCTGTGCTGCGTCTGATGCGGCCCTGATTGCTTCTGAGCTTCTATCCGCTGATTCCTTAATCTGTTGTTCCTGTTGTCTGAGATTTCTTTCGATTTGTTTACGTTCTTGCGCTTCCTGGGCAGCACGTTGATCCTTGATCGTTTGGCGTTGATCTCGATTGGCCCGCCTGATCCTTTTCAGAACTTCGTCCTGCTCATCCTCTAAGCTTTGCAACGCAAGCTTGCGTTGCATGTCATTCAATCCAGCATTGTTCTGGATAGCTTCACGCCTTGTCTCGTATTCACGCCTGATGGCTTTGGTCTGTGCATCATCTTGATCATCCCAGGAATCTTCTAATAATTGCAATTCGCGCTTGTAGCGCTTGCCGAGTTCATCCAGGCGCTTGTCGCTTTCGTCTTTTAACTTTTCAATTCGGAGATCAGTGGCCAGCCGAACGGCGTAGAGTTGATCACGTTCACCATCCTTAACAGCCTGCACAGCCTTATCAATTTCTTCCTTTGTCTTCTCACCAAACCTGCTCTGTGATGCGGCAGCACCCATCGCACGCGATAGGCGAATTAAGGCTCCTTCGACAACACCAAAGTCAGCGCCAGACATTGCCGCCGCTTTCTTTAATTTCGCCAACATTTCAACCGATACACCAGTGCGTTGGCTCATCAGGTACATCTGATTGCCAGCATCAACGGCCGCCTGTGTGATCGAGATCAGCCCTGCTGCGGATAGCAATGGCGTCAGCTTGGAGAAGATGCCAGCCAGGCCTGCCATGCCAGTGGCGCCAGACAGCATACTCATGGATGCTGCGGTGTCCTTGGCTGCGACATCAGCCCGTATCAAGGCACCTGTCAGCCCGTTGATCTCCTGGGTACCTTTGACATCAGCTTTGATCTTGAGAAGTGCGTCGAGGGTTGTGGCCATATCACTTCTCCATCCGTGAGTTCATGATTTCACGCGCCTCGATTTCCATCACTTGCAGATCCTGCAGCATGGCGAGAGGGTCGGTGATCATCAATAGCTTAGCAAGTTCCAGGACTATGCCATAGTCTAGGCCAATGATTCCATTGGGCCCAGCTCGCCATTGCGTAATGCAACGCAGAAATACATCTAGGCATTCGGCATGATCGGGCCAAATGCCATATGACGTAACCTTGTTCTGTTCATCTGGTAGTTGAATGCCCAAGGCAATGGCATCTTGATCAAGCGCTAGATTCGGTGCGCCGTCAGCATCAAACAGATGGCGGACGGCGCCTCTTAGTTTTTTAACTTAGCCTCAGGTACGCTTTTGTTCCATGAATCAAGAATCGCATTAACGACTTCTGGGATGTTGAGAAGTCTTGCCTTAGTTGATTCGCTATATGGAACATCCTGTCCTTTCTCTCCTTCCTTGTCTTTGATGCCTTCCCAGCCGACCAGCAATTCGGACGCGATCTGACGAGGCGTCAGAAGGTCGTCCGTTTCGCCGATGTCGATCCTTGTCCTTTGTCGCAGCAGCTGCCGGCCTAGTTCTTCCTGGCGTTCGGTGGATACACGTTGAAAGACAGCGTCAAAGGTTAACGATCGAAACTTACCTCCATCCTGTGGGACTTTAACGGTAACGGGCCAGCTGTAGCTTTCTGATTGATCAAGGAAGAATGCCATCAGGTGAAAGCAATAGAAAGTTCATCATTGCCACTGGTGGATGGTGTGGCGATGTAGGGCAGTTCTAGCATCTGCACGCCGTCTTGGTCTGCGTAGGTCGGAGCGCCAAGATCAGATTGAGCAGCAGTAAAGGTGACAATATTGCCAGCAGTTGTGCCATGGACGAACGAGATGCTGCCGGTTGATGTGCCAAGTGCTGCTCCAAAGAAGTCCTTAGCCGTGATGGATGGTGCCTCGATCATCACCGTACCGCTAGGTGCACGGTTCGTGATCAGCACTTCTTTGGTGCAGCCGACGAGTTCCCGGTAGACGATCTCGTTGGCCATCTCCAGGGAGATGCTTTGCAGGCAGGCGCTATAGGAGAAGATCGAGAAGCTGCTGGTGTTGGTGTGCTTGAAGATCAGCGGAGCTACCTGATATGTATAGGTAGGAGTCGGCAGCGTCTCGTCTGTGGGAGCGTTGTATATGCCGGTCATCGTGAAGCTGATCGTCGGAATCTGGCCGACTTCGGCGTTCAACGTGAAGGTGCCACGGCAGCCGGTGATCTTGTGGCGAATGCCATCGTTATGGAAATAGATCGTGACCGAACTGAAGGCGGACGACACCGGTGCATAGGTTGTACTGGTGCTGGCGACAGTCGTCTCAGACAGGCCGCAAGCCTTCAGCAGCGGACCATATGCCGGTGCGGTGCCAGCGGTGCCAGAGCCGGCCAGTTCAACCTCAAACGTGATCTCTACGTTGGTCTGCGCCAGCAGCTGTTGACTGCTGCCGAGGTAGGGAGTGATCAGTTCACGATTGACGACCTCAGCCTGAAGCGGTGTTACTTCAAGGCTGCGGACAAGGATGGCATTGCTAGATCCGGTAGGCGTTGGATCCGTGCCATACGTGGATTCAATCTTTGCCAGGATCAGGCGTTTCCGGGTCAGAGCCATTGGAGGGTTGCGGTTGGGCGTTGGCCGGCTCTGTGCGCTCTACGAGCTGTCGTTTGCCGGTTTTGGGATTCAGCAGGTACGACCCACCTTGTCCGTGGTATTCATCAAACATGATAAGTCAGGCAATGGATTGGTCGATTGTTGAAGTCCGATAGCGGATCAGGTAATCGCAGCTGATCACACCACTAGGCTGATCCGCCTCGATCATGTCAAATTGTACGCCTTGCGGTTCGATGCCCATGGCATAGCCGCCGACTGTCAGATCAGCCATCACCTTGGAATGCAGGCTCTGCAGGATTGGATCAGCCTGCTGATCTGGGATGATCCCACGAACGATGATCGAGATCCTGACCGTTAGGGTCCAGTCGGTTTTGCAGAAGCTGACATCAGTATTGGCCTGATCTGAGATCGGCTCTAGCACCAGTGCAGGCGACTCACCACGGCTGATGGGTTCTACACGGCTGCGGTAGATCCTGGTGCTGACGCCAGTGGTGCCTGCCAACGTGCTGGCCAGTGCAGCAAGGATGGATTCGCGACGGGTTGCCATGGCTATGCAGCAGCGATCTGGATAACGGTGCAGATGATGCCTGGGATGCTGGGATGCGTCACCGGGCTGGTGCCTGCGGCCTCCGCAAGTATGAACGCAGCCGCGTTAGACGTAGACCAGATCAATTCAACGTAGTCATTGGCCACCACTGGCAGCACGTAGTTAACGGTTCCGATCACGCTGCCATTACTACCGCCATGGCTTGAGATGATGCTGAACCTGCTATCTGATGCGGCGATGTCGCCAGTGCTGCCGCTGTCATTCTTGCGGAGCCAGGCGTTGATGTCGTGGATCTGGCTATCTGAATTGCTGAACTGTATCGAGAAGGTAATGCTGTAGACACCAGGATAGTCAAAGGTGATCCTGGTCTGTGATGCCACGCGAATGCCATAGCTTGCCGCATCGCTTGACCGTAGGTATATCGAGGTTGCAGTGTTGGCAGTTGCGGTCTGTGATGTGCTGTCCCAGAATGAACCCCAATAACCAGGGCAGCCGTGATAGGGCAGGCGGTCCCATGCCAGCTTCCCATCGCCGATCTTCAAGTTGCCAGTATCTGATTCGCGGCCGAACTCACCAGCTAGCAGCGTTGGATTCGTTGTGGACCAAACGGAACGGGTAGCGGTCTTAATCATGTTTTCTGCAGACCCAATACAACTAGGCTACCGTCATCAATCAACCGCGTCTCACGGACCGTGTAGGCGATGCTGTTCACCGTAATGCTGTCGCCATATTTGAGGCTACCGAAATCCGAAGCCTGTGCGGTCAGGCTGTAGTCAGTGGTGAGCACCATGTCACCAGCCAATACCTCTGATGGCATATCAAGGATGGCCAAGGCGGTCACGGCACCAGCAGTGCAGGTGACGCCAAAGTCATCAAAGAACGTGTCGAGCGTTTCGGTGAAAGCCATAGGGAAAGGGCGCCAGGATCACTGACGCCCATAGCGTGAATCAGCCGTACTTCTTGACGCCGTAACCGTTGACCGAGAAGGTGGTGGTACCGCTGCTGGCGATGGTGCCAACAAAACGGATGTACCGCTTCAGCTCGTCACGGTTCAGGGTGATCACCTGCTTGCTGACGGCCTGTGCCACGGCAGTGAAGCCGCCGCCGGTCACATCAGAGAAGTCGCCAGATGTGGTGGTGTCGCTGTGCTGAATCTTGCCGGTCATGGTGCCGGACGCAGCAGCAGCGCCGGAATCCAGGATTACCTGGATATCGCCATCGAAGTCCTTAAGGTCTGCGATGTTGGTGGTAGCACCAGTGAAGGTGGTGGTCTCCTGGGCGACAGGATGCAGCGGGAAGTGCTGCAGCTTTTCAAGCGTTTGGGGAAGGATTGCCATTGGCCTTGATGCGAGGTTT
>Ga0316617_100000201_pt1 | contig 14049 bp, 12 predicted proteins | sample OWC_Aug_M1_C1_D2_FD_207801 | JGI IMG/M metagenome (GOLD analysis project Ga0316617, IMG submission 207801) | Wetland soil microbial communities from Old Woman Creek delta, Ohio, United States - OWC_Aug_M1_C1_D2_B | ecosystem: Environmental > Terrestrial > Soil > Wetlands | place: USA: Ohio... | reverse complement strand
GGAATGCGGCTGACGGCCAAGGGCAAACTGCCCCTGCGGTGGCCTCTGCGGCGAAAACGGCCGCTGGAGGCGCTGTTCCGCAAAGCGGCCGAACTGGAGGAGGGCCGATGAAATACCACTATTACCCCGGTTGCTCCCTGGAAGGTACGGCGCTGGAATACGATCGATCGACCCGGGCGGTGCTCGCGGCGCTGGGGGTGGAACTGTCCGAGATCGAGGGCTGGAGCTGCTGCGGGGCTTCCGCGGCGGAAGCCACGAGCGCCCTGCTGGCCTTGGTCCTGCCGGCACGCAACCTGGCCCTGGCTGAACGGCAGGCCGCCCCCATGGATGTCCTGGTGCCCTGCAGCGCGTGTTACCTCAATCTCAAGACCGTCCAGGAAAAGACCCGCACGGATTCGGGGCTGGCTGCAACGATCAACACCGTGCTGGGCGAGGAACAGCTGCATCTGCACGGGCGGCTGCGGGTTCGGCATCTGTTGGACGTGCTGGCCGCCGACCTGGGAGCGGAAGCGATCCGCCCCAAGGTCGTGCGGCCGCTGACGGGGCTGCGAATCGCCCCCTATTACGGCTGCCAGTGCCTGCGGCCGTATGCGGACTTCGACGACCCTGAACTGCCGGTTTCGATGGAGCCGCTGATCCGGGTCGCCGGGGCCGAGGTGTTCCCCTGGCGGATGGGGGGGCGCTGCTGCGGGGCGTCCCACATGAGCACCCAGCGTGAAGTGGGCACCGCCCTGGTAGCCGACATTCTCGATGCCGCTCGCGGGGCGGACGCCGTCGTCACGGTGTGCCCCATGTGCCAGATGAACCTGGAGGCCTTCCAGGGCGCTGCCGGCCGGGCGGTGGGCAAGGACCTGCACATCAGCGTCCTGTACCTGCCGCAGCTCATCGGCCTGGCCTTGGGCCTGGGCGCGGGGGAGATGGGCCTTGACATGAACCTGGCCTTCCACGCCGGTGTGAAGCAAAAAATCGCTTTCGCAGCCGCTGCCACGGGAACACCGCGGACGGCCAGGGACAAAGCCCGGGAGTACGGCCGCGGGTTCTCGGCGGCGGGGGAAACATGCTGATCCGGTCCATCATCCACCTGAGGCATCGCCTGGCCTCCAAGCTGATCTTCATCGTGGGGGCCACGCTGCTCATCACGATCGCCTCCTGGTCCTACTTCAACATGAAATACCAGAAAAAAACGCTGATCGAAAACGTGGTGGCCTCCACCGACCGGCTGACCACCACCATCCGGCTCGGCACGCACTACGCCATGATGATCAACTCCCGCGACGACATCAACCAGATCATCAACAACATCGCCAAGGTCCGAGGGATCCAGAACATCCGCATCTACAACAAGGAGGGGCAGATCAAGTTCTCCAACCGTCCGGCCGAGGTCGATACGCGCACCAACATCCGGGCCGAGGCCTGCTACATCTGCCACCGCACCGAGCCGCCGCAGGTGGACATCGGGATGGAGGAGCGAACCCGCATCTTCGCCTCCAGGGAGGGCTACCGCCTGCTCGGCATCATCAGCCCCATCGGCAACGAACCCGGCTGCTCCTCCGGCGCCTGCCACGTCCACCCCGAGGGCAAGAAGATCCTGGGCGCGCTGGATGTCGTGGTCTCTCTGGAAGACATCGACCATGAGATTCGGCTGGCGGAAACGGCGGCCATCGGTTTCACGGGCGTGGTGTTCATGATCCCCTCGGCCATTATTTTCCTGTTTGTCCTGCGCTTCGTCAACCGGCCGGTCCGCAAGCTCATCGCGGAAACGCACCTCATCGGCCAGGGCCTGCTGCCCAGCCGCATCGACCTGGGTCAAGACGACGAAATGGGGCAGCTGGCCAGCGCCATCAACCAAATGAGCGCCGAGATCGCCCACAAACAGACGGAGCTGAACAAGCAACGGGATGAATACCAGACGCTCGTGGAACGCGTGCCGTGCCTGATCACCGTCCAGGACCGCAACTTGCGGCTGCTCAGCTTCAACGGCGAGTTCAGACGGCGCTTCGGGCCGAATCCGGGCGAATATTGCTACCATGCGTACAAGGGCCGGGATGAAAAATGCAGCGACTGCCCGGTGGAGAAGACCTTTCTGGACGGGCAGCCCCACCAAGGCGAGGAAACCGGGTCCAATCGCGACGGCAGCAAGGTCCACTGGATGTTCAAGACCTCCCCCATCAAAAACACCGAAGGTCGGATCGTGGCCGTCCTGGAAATGAGCCTGGACATCACCGAGCGCCGGGAGCTGGAGGAAAAGCTCAAAAAGTCCGAACTCAAATACCACGAGATTTTCAACCAAATTCCCAACCCGGTGTTCGTTGTGGATCACGACTCCTTGGAGGTCCTTGACTGCAACAAGAGCGTCGCGGCCGTGTACGGCCTGACTCGGGAGGACATCATCGGGCGGTCGTTCCTGAATCTCTTTCTGCCGGCGGAACGGAGTCGATACGCCGCCGACATCCGCACGACCGCCGAACTGAATCAAGTCAAGCACCTGCATAAAAACCAGAGTCGACTCGTCGTCAACGTCCGGATTTCGCCCGGAGAGTACCCGGGGCGCAAGGTGTTGCTGGTGACCACCAGCGACATCACCAAACGCCTCGAGGCCGAACAGAACCTGATCCAGGCCAGCAAAATGGCCACTCTGGGGGAGATGGCGACCGGCATCGCCCACGAGCTCAACCAGCCGCTGTCGGTCATCAAGACCGCCAGCAGCTTTTTCATCAAGAAGCTCGACCGGCAGCAGGCCATCGAGCAGGGGACCCTGGGTACCATGCTCCGGAAAATCGACGGGAACGTGGACCGCGCCACGCGCATCATCGACCACATGCGCCAGTTCGCCCGCAAGTCCGATTTGAAACTGGAGCGGATCCAGCTCAACGAGGTCCTGCGCCGGGCCTTCGACATTTTCAGCCAGCAGCTGAAGCTGCGCAGCATCGAGGTCGCCTGGGAGATCGACCCGGCGCTGCCGAAGATCGATGCGGACCCCGGACGGTTGGAGCAGGTGTTCATCAACCTGCTGATCAACGCGCGGGACGCCATCGAGGAGCGCTGGGGCGCGGCGGAGGCCGGGCCGGGGTCGAAACGCATCGTCATCGGCACCCGCGCCGCGGGGCCGCTCGTGGTCTGCGAGATCTGCGACACCGGCGTCGGGGTCCCGGCGCACATGACCGAGCGGATCTTCGAGCCCTTCTTCACGACCAAGCAGGCGGGCAAGGGCACGGGCCTGGGGCTTTCGATCAGCTACGGCATCGTGAAAGACTGCCGGGGCACCATCCGGGTCAGGCCCCATCCGGCCGGCGGGGCCTGTTTCGTGCTGGAATTCCCCATTCCGGAAAAGGCGCATGGATAAGAGGATCCTCCTGGTCGATGATGAAAAGGACATCCGCGATGTCCTGCGCCTGCCGCTGTCCGATCTCGGCTACGAGGTCATGGAAGCGGAAAACGGCGAGGTTGCGCTGCGCCTTTTTGAGCAGACGCAACCGCCGATGATCCTCACGGACATCAAGATGCCCGGGATGGACGGCATCGAACTGCTGCAGAAGGTCAAGCGGGAGAACCCCGAGACCGAGGTGATCATGATCACGGGTCACGGCGACATGGACCTGGCGGTCAAAAGCCTCAAATACGACGCCACGGATTTCATCACCAAGCCCATCAACGTCGACGTGCTCGAGATCGCCCTGCGCCGGGCGGCCGAGAGGATTCTCACGCGCCAGAAGCTCCGGGAGTACACCCGGAGCCTCGAACGCCTGGTGGCCGAAAAAAGCGAGCTTCAAAGCCACCTGTCGTCCCTGGGGCTGATGCTGGGCTCCATCTCGCATGCGCTGAAGGGTTTGCTCACCGGACTGGACGCGGGCGTCTACCTGGTGGACGGGGGCCTGGCCAAAGGCAACACGAGCCAGCTGCGGGAAGGCTGGGACATCGTCAAGCAGCGGATGGAGCGGATCCGCAAGGTGGTCCTGGACATCCTTTTTTACTCCAAGAAGCGCGAGTTGAAGCGGGAAAAGATGAACGCCGTCACGCTGGCCGAAGAGGTGGCGGCGGCGGTGGCCGGCAAGCTCACCGAAACCGGCATCGTCTTCGCAAAGGAGTTCGATCCGAAGAGCGGCGAGATCGAAGCGGACCCCGCCTACCTTCAAGCCGCCCTGCTGAACGTCCTGGAGAACGCCGTCGACGCCTGCCTGGCGGAGGGGGCCCGCCAACCGCCCAAGGTGGTTTTCAGCCTGCGGCGCAAAAAGGACCGGCTGGAGTTCGACATCCTCGACAACGGGATCGGCATGGACCCGGCCACCCAGGAGAAGCTCTTCACCCCCTTCTTTTCATCGAAGGGGGACAAGGGCACCGGCCTGGGGCTGTTCATCACCAACAAGATCGTCGAACAGCACGGCGGCAATATCATGGTCAATTCCGCCCAGGGCCGTGGGAGCCTTTTCCGGATCAGCTTTCCGGTTTCCAAATTAGAAAGTAATGCTTGACTTTAAAAACCGGCCGCATCATGGCTGGAGGCATACAGGTGTCCATCGATGTGAGATCCGCTTCGACTTAAAGCCCAAAAGAAGACCCTCTGGTGCGGTACATTTTTTCCAGGTATTTGATCGAGCGGACTTGCCAGAAGAAGAAATTCTCATCAGTCATTTCTTTATTGCCCTGTGATCCGCTTACTTTTCTTTCCAGACCGGCTTTCGTTTTTCGAAAAACGCCTGGACCCCTTCTTTGGCGTCATCGGCCGTGCACAGCCGGGCGAAGGCCTCGTTCATGTAGGCGAACTGCTTCGTGTAGTCCATGTCTTCGGCGTTGTAAAAAGCGCTTTTGGCGATCTGGACCGCTATGGGGCTTTTTTCGGCCAGCTCCTCCGCCCACCGGCGGGCCTGCGTCTCCAGCTCGTCCTTGGGCACCAGTTTATTGACCAAACCCAGGGCGAGGGCTTCCGAGGCCGGAATCAGGTTGCCGTAGAGCAACAGTTCGAGCGCCTTTTTGCGGCCGACGCACCGGGCCACCGGGATGACCGGCCCGACACAATTGAGGCCCACGTTGATGGCCGTGAGTCCCATGCGGGCGTTGTCGGCGGCGATGACCAGATCGGCGGCGGCGACGAGTCCCATTCCGTTCGCCGCGGCGACCCCTTGCACCTGGGCGATCACCGGTTTTTTCATCCGGGAGACCGCCACCAGGGGACGCTCCATGCGCTCGATCCACTCCCGGTAGTCCAGGGCCGATTTGCCGGCCAGCTCCTTGACATCGATCCCAGCGCAGAAAGCCTTGCCGGCGCCTTTCAGGAGCACCACGCGCACCTTCGGATCGGCATCGAGTTCGACGAGCGCTTCATAAAGTTCCTCGGCCATTGGGCTGTCGAGCGTGTTCAACTGCTCCGGACGGTTCAGCGTGATTTCGGCAACATGGTTCGGACCGATGGCGACCATCACTTTTTCGTGCGTCATTTCAGACCTCCTTGGGTTGACTCTATTCGTTTAAACAGTTCATATGGGATTCCAGGATACTTTGCAAATGATGGATCCGAACATTGAAAAGCGGGTGATCGTGCTCATTCTCTTCTATATGTGCAAACTCTGGGCATCCACTTCTCGAAAGGAATAAGAAATGGCTGTGATCGTCATTTCCAGAGGGTGTTACATCCGCGGCAGCGAGGTGGCCAAGAAGGCTGCGGCGGAACTCGGCTATAAATGCATTTCGCGCGAGGTGCTGCTGCAGGCTTCCAAGCTATTCGACATCCCGGAGCTCAAGCTGATGCGTGCGATTGAAGACGCCCCCTCGCTTCTGGATCGCTTCGGTCGAGACAAGAAAAAATACGTCACTTTCATCCGAACGGCGCTCCTGAGAGAAGTGCAGTGGGGCAACGTCGTGTACCACGGTTTCGCGGGGCATTTTTTCGTCCAGGGAATCCCCTCCGTACTCAAGGTCAGGATTTTTGCGGCCATGGAGGAGCGGGTCAAGGACGAGATGGAGCGTGAAGGGGTCAGCGCCGAGAAGGCGCGGCAGGTGGTCATGAAGGACGACGAGGAACGGCGCAGCTGGGCGCTCAACCTTTACGGCATGGACACCTCCGACCCGACCCTCTACGACATGCTGATGCATATCGGCACACTGACGGTGGACGACGCGGCCCGCGTTATTGCCGCCACCGCTGCCCAGCCTTCGTTTCGAATGACCCCCGAGTCCAAACGCCTGCTGAACGACCGGGTGCTGGCATCCCAGGTGGAGGCGCTGCTGGTGGAGGAATTTCCCCGGGTGGAGGTGACGGCCCGGGACGGCGCGGCCTTCGTTCACATCCCCACCGGCCTATCCATCCACACGCTGCTGGCGGAAAAGCAAAGGATCATCGAAAAAGTCCAATCCATCGCCATCGGCCTGGGCGGCGCCGAAAAAGTCCACGTGACCTTCGATCACCCGATTTGAAACCAACTTCTTGCCCCCCACCGGATGTCCCAGCTCTGTCCGACACGGACTACGTTTTGGAACAGATCGATAAAGCTTTCTCCAAATTGTCCGAATTCGCGGAGCGGGGTGCCTATCCTAAGGAACTGCTGGCGATAGGGATTCGTGAATATCGCGAGTTTGGTGAATCACATGTTATGGGCGGCCGGCCGACGGCTGGATCCCCAGGCGGATCATCTTGCGGCGCAGGGTGTTCTTGTCTATGCCCAGCTCACGGGCGGTCGCCAGCTTTTTGCCGTTGTTGCGGAGGAGGGTCTGGAGGATGGCTGTTTTCTCGACATCCTGCAGGGTCATGCCTTCCGATGCGGCGTCGGTGCAGGCGGCCGGGTGCAGGTGTTCGGGCAGGTCTTCGAGGTGAATGAGGTCTTGCCGGCAGAGGACGAACGCATGCTCGATCGCGTTTTCCAGTTCGCGCACGTTGCCCGGCCAGTCGTGGGTCATGAGGGTGGACATCGCCTCCCGGGCGACACCTGCCACGCTCCGTCCTTTCTGGTGGTTGAACCGTTCGATGAAATGATCTACCAGCAGCGGGAGATCCTCCCGGCGTTCGGACAGCGGCGGCAGGAGGATCTTGAACACGTTGATGCGGAAATAAAGATCATCGCGGAACTTTTCCGCCTTGACCAGGTCCTCCAGGCGGCGATGGGTGGCGGCGATGACGCGGGCATTGGCCGGAACGGGCCGGCCCGACCCGAGCGGCTCGTAGACTTTTTGCTGGAGCACGCGCAGCAGCCGCACCTGGACAGCGGTTGATATGTCGCCGATCTCGTCCAGGAAAATCGTGCCGTTCTGGGCCAGGGCAAACCGCCCGGGCTTGTCCTTGCGGGCATCCGTAAAGGCGCCCGCCTTGTAGCCGAAGAGCTCGGCTTCGATCAGTGTGTCGGGCAGCGCCCCGCAGTTGACCGCAACGAACGGCCCTCCACGATGGGGGCTGTGGTTGTGGATAGCGCGCGCGATCAGCTCCTTGCCGGTGCCGCTGGCGCCCTCGATCAGAACCGTGCTCCCGCTTTCAGCCACCTGGGGCAGCAGGCTGAAAATTTTGAGCATCCGCGGGTTCTTGCTGACGATGTCCTCGAAGGAGTGCTGTTGCCGCAGCGCTTTCTGGAGCTCCTTGATCGCAGAGATATCCTGGAAAGTCTCCACACCGCCGACCACCCGGCCTTCCGCATTCCGCAGCAAGGCGGTGCTGATATTGATGGGGATCCGCTTCTTGTCGGCGCGGTAGATGTGCACCGGCATGTTCGACAGGGGGCTTTGGGTCTCGATCGTGCGGCGCAGCATGCAACCGGTTTCACAGACATCGGCTCGGAAGACCTCGAAGCATTGGCGGCCGATGGCCTCCGCCCGCCTGATGCCGGTGATGAACTCCGCGGCCCGGTTGAAGGACGTAATGCGCCAGCTCATATCCACCGTGAACACCCCCTCCTGGAGGCTGTCGAGGATCAGTTCATGGTGGCGTTGCTTGGAGTAATCCGGCTTTGTTCCCATGGCCGTCGGTCTTTCGCGAGGCAGTGTGCTGAGGGCCGAAAAGTATTTGGGTGCATTTTGTTCCTATTTTTCGATTCAGTCAAGGTCCCGCTGTGCCGCCCATGTGCCGATCCGACTTTTGCCAAGAACTCCTTCTATCCTAACCAGATAAAATAAAATAAAAAAATCGCCGTACTGTTGGAGGCGTGGTTCCGGGCACGGTTGTTGCTCACTCTTCGTCGAACGCGCTCTCCGGCTCTGTCTCGATGACGGGTGGAACCACATGCCGACTCATTGCTGCATATTCTGCCCCAAAGCCCATAACCGCTTGTCTCAAGGTTCGATGCTGCTGCATGGCTCCGGCCAGGCTGGTTCCAAAGAGTTTCCTCGGACCGCCATACCGGTCTTCATGGGCAGGGTTTCTCCGGTCTTGGACACCTGCACCCAGATAGGCATCCTGGAGCCGGACCGGAACCAGGAAATCGTCCACCGAACCGTCCCGGTGAAAAGCAATTCCATATACGAGCGCACCGACGAGATCAAAAAGCTCGGCGTGGGCGTCGTCATCTGCGGTGCGGTGAGCAATGCGTTCTTTAACCTCCTCAGAGAAAACGACATCGACTTGGTCTGTGGAATCACCGGCGATATCGAGGAAGTGATCGATGCCTACCGAAACGGGACGCTGACGCAGGCCCGATTCCGTATGCCGGGCTCCGAATAACCTGATTTTTTAGGGAACGGTCTGCACCATTATCATTTCAGCAACGGATGTAATTTGTTCCCTTTCGATGTTGCCGGCAGAAAGCCTATTCCTGAGTATTCCGATAATTGTAGCTAAATCAAAGTCCTATGCAAAGCAACCTGCTGGTTTTGCTGCTGGCACCGCTGTTGCTTTGGAAGTTTAAGCAAATGCGTTTTCAGGGGAAATGGCCATATCGACTCCGGTGGTTTTCAACCTTTTTGGAGAATCGTACCTATGCTGCGGCGTGCGATTTATGAGAAGCTGGAACAAAATAACCCTTAACCCAACCTGATTGCGAAAGGAGGCTGAAATGGAGCGTTTCGGCACAGGTTATCTCGAAGAGCGCAAACTGGTCCAGCGCTGGCCGCAGCCGATACCGGCGATCGTGGCCCTGGTGCTGACGCTGGCCGTGTTCTACGCCACGTGGTGGATTTTCCAGGACCCGCGCGGCTGGATGCGCATGTACACGCCCTACGTGGGCTACATGTACACCCGATGGTGGCTGATCGTGCTGATCTGGATGGTCTACATCTTCAATTACTGGCCCTTCAAGCGCCGCTGGCTGGAAAACACCCACCCGCTTTTAAAGGGAGCCGTGCTCACGGTGATCTCGGTCGTCATCCTGTGGGTGCTCATCAAGGGTTTCTTCGAGTCCCTGCTGGGCAACTTCGGGATCGCATACTTCAACCCAGGCAACCTGATGAAGCTTCCCGGGATGACGGAGTTCTTCGCGCTCGAGTATGCGTCGCTGGCCTGCCTGATGTTCGCCGCGATCGCTTCCTGGCTGAGCCCGGCCTGGGTGGTGGCCTGCGAGGAAGTGCCCTGGCAGGACATGAACCAACCCGGGAAGGGCATCAGCATCCTGGTGGCGACGTTTTTTTTAAGCACCCTGATCTTTTTTATGACCATGCATTCCCACATGGGCATCCTCTACTACCCCTGGCAGTATTTCACCTCCATCGCTCCGCCGTACTGGGAAAAGTTCGCCAACACGGTATCGGGCAACTTCCACGTCTCATGGATCATGTGCTGCACGGTGACGGTCTGGATCGTGGAAACCATCTGGGAACGGTTTCCCTTTAAACTCATCAGGACCAACTGGCTGCGGCGAGTCGTGGCGTTTTTCGGAATCATCGCGATCGCTTGGGCCATGCACCTGTTCCTGTATTTCGCGCAGGAGCTAACCTGGGGGCCGGCGATCCGCGGCACGCGTCTGATCAACGCGCCCGACTGGCGCTGGCTGCATGTGGGCGAGATGGCGGTCTTCTTCCTGGTTCCGGCCTTGTTCGTCACTTTTTACTGCGGCAACTGGCCCAAGCGGTTCAGCCTGCCGGTCAATGTCCTCATCCGCACGCTGATCACCATCGCCGCCGCCGCGCTGCTCTACATTTTCTACTACAAGACCTCCCACGATTACCTGGGGACCCAGAAGGGCTTCATGCACGAGCAGCAGTTCCCGATGATCCCCACCATCTGGCTGATCAACATTTGGCTGGTCCACCACTGGTTTATGGATAACTGGCCGGCCTGGAAAATGGTGCCCAAGACCGCGGATGAGATCGCCGCCGATCATGCCGCCGAGGAGGCAAAGTTGGCCGAGGTCCGCTGGGACCCTGCCCTGGGATGGGGGTTGGGGGCCGGCGCCGTTTGCGGGGTTGCGGTGTACTTCATCACGCTGAGCGTGCTGCCCTGGGTTTACAAATCTATTACAGTCATAAAATAGGTGACGACAAGGAGGGACCATGTCTGAAGATAAAGGCAAAATCAGCCGCCGGAACTTCTTCAAGGGAGCGGCCATGGGTGTGCTGGGGGGCACGGCGCTGGGGATGGGCCTGTTTTCATATTCACCCTGGCGCAAGTCCTATTTCCCCGAAGTAAAACGCAAACTGGCGGACATCGGCGCCTGCAAGTCTATAAAAGTGACGAATATTTCGGAAACGAGCTGGTTTGAAAATGCGGTCCTCATGGGCGACATCAAGGGCGCCGGCGGGCTTCTGGTCAACCAGTACAGCTACAACTGGCCGCCCTTCGGCGACGGCACCGGCCTCGGCAAGGGAAGCTACGAAAAGGGGATAGCCAAAATCAAGCATCTGCTGCCGAACAACCTGGAAGAGGCCTGGGCAATCACCGAGAAACTTTCGGTGAGTCCGCAGAACGCGGGCGGGTTCGCCGCCCTGGTCGAGATCGAGGAGCTGGACGGCCGGAAACGCAAATTCCTGCTCGACAGCGGCTGGTCCTACAAGTGGATGGACGAGAGCTTCAAGCGCGAGGGCATCGACCAAATGCTGAAAAACAAGGAGATTGAAGCCCTGATCATCTCCCACGAGCACTTCGACCACTACTGGGGGGTGCCGGTCACCTACAAGTACGACCCGACCATTACGACCTACATACCGGATGGGTTTTACCCCGAGGGGCTGCAGTATCTTCAGGATGCCGGCCACAAGGGCAAGGTGGTCAAGATCAAGCCGGGGCTGAACCCCATGATCCCCGGCTTGGCTACCTTTGTCTTCGCTGTTCCCATCATCTGCCGGGTGTACGGGGAGCAGGCAATTTACGCAAACGTGAAGGACCTCGGACTGGTGAGCATCACCGGCTGCTGCCACTTCGGCATCATCCAGTTTTCCGAGACCGCCTTCCGGGAGATCAAATACGAGAAGGATAATCTCTACGGCATTTACGGTGGCCTCCACATCTCGCCCTTCGAGGACTGGGACCCCAAGTACGATGACCTGGTGCTTTCTTTAGGAAAATACGGGTTCCAGAAGATCGGCTGCAACCACTGCACGGGACTCATGTGCGCCAAGAAATTCGTGGAAGCCGGCTATCCGGTCGTCAAAGGCACGGCGCGCCACCGTACCAAAGAGACGAACTATCTCGGAAACGGCGACAAGATCGGTTACGGGATCGAGGTGTAAAGGTCTTCAGCCTTCGGCGGCGAAAGGCGCGTAACCTTTCGCCGCCGATTTTACGGGGAGGTGGATGATGGCGAAACACCGTAACAGTACGGCAGGATTTATCCTCGTGGCCTTTTTGCTGGCCGGCATCTTCGGGTGCCCCGGCCCGAGTGTCATTCCGGAAATGAAGGATGTGGTCGACAATTTCACGGACCGGGCCAAGCGCGAGACGGTCTTGAACAAATACGGGGCTCAGGGCGTGGTGCCTCAGGAGCTGACCATCTGCGACATGTCCAAGCCCGTTTTGTCCAAGACCGAAGAAAAAGAGGGCGTCACCTACTACACGCTGGAATCCCGGGTGGAAAAGTGTGATCAGCATTCCGAGGCGGCCGTCGGCACGGTGCGGATCTTCGCCATAGGGTGGAAGGGTGGCAAGATCGTGAAATTCGTCTGGGGAGGGCCCAAGGGGGGCAAGGTGGAGTACTGACGTGCATGTGAGGCGTGGGGGATATTCCCGCTGAGCAGAGGCCGCCGCCCATCTGTCCTTGCCTTGCCGGGGATACGCCCTTTCGAAATCGACAGGAAAGGAGGTGGGAGCATGCGTATTTTCAAGCGCAAGGGCAAGGTTTACGAACTGGATTCGGACGGGTTTCTGCTGAACCCGAAGAAATGGGACCCGGAGTTGGCCGAGGGTCTTGCGTTGGAGCTCGGTGTGCACGGCGGGTTGACCAAGGAGCACTGGGACGTCATCCACTTCATCCGCGGCGAGATAGAAAAAACGGGCAAATGTCCCAACCTGTTCGAGACCTGCCGGGCCAACAACCTGCGCCGCAGCGAACTGAAGCGGCTGTTCCCGACAGGCTACATGCGCGGCGCCTGCAAGCTGGCCGGGGTGAGCTACAAGGAAGCCTACCTCGGTGCGGACTACATGGAGCACAGCGCCAAGGACCTGCACGCCGTTGCCACAAGGCAAGAGTACCGGGTGGACGTGCGCGGCTTTCTCGTGGATCCGGACGAGTGGGACGAGCACTACGCCGCCCACCGGGCCTATGAGATGAAAATCCCCGGCGGGAAGCTGGGCAAAATGCACTGGCAGATCATTCGTTTCCTGCGCTCGACCTTTTACAAGACCGGCAAGATTCCAACCGTGACCGAGACCTGCGAGGCCAACGACATCGACATCGAGGAGCTCGAACAGCTGTTCCCGGACGGCTACCACCGGGGTGCGGTCAAGATCGCCGGTTTGCGGTTGCGTTGAGGAGGCTACCCCTGCGATGGCGCCGGACGTGGACCTGAGCCGCTTTTTCAAGGGGGACCTTGACGAGGATCCCGACGCCGCGCTTCAGGCGCTCATGCGGGCCATCCTGATCCGCACCCAGTTTCTGCCGACAGCCCGGCACGTTATCGGCTGGCGGGGGCTGAAGCAGTCATCATCCGAGGCGGAAGGCTGGACCGCAAAGATCAGAGACTACGCCGGGGTGTTCGGACTGTTTTTCATGAGCAATGAACCTGCCGGAGGGTGGACCACCGGCTGTTTCGGCCTGTGCTATTTCCCCGACCCTGCGGAGGCCCTGGTCGAGCGCTGTTCCCTGAAGGCGGCGGCCTTCACCCAGGCCGGAAAATATCGGCACTGCGTCCGCGACTTCCTGCAGCACCCGGAGATGTGCGAGCTCTTCGGCGTCGGCCGCCTGCTGCTTTCCGTCTCTACTGACCAGCGCTCGCTGGCGCTGGTCATGCAGGGCTTGTCCTCGCAACGCACGGTAGCCCGGGAGGGTGTGCGCCTGCTGCAAGGCGGCCGGATGGTTCAACTGGTCGCACCCGGCGGCTACGACCAGGACCTGCCCGCCTTCGACATCACGCTCGGCTTCTTCGACGTGCTGGCAGCTTCGGTAACGTTCAATCTCGAGCAGCCCCCCTGTTGCCTCATCGAAAGGCGGTATCCGGAGACCCAGCGGGTGTACGACCGATCGGGCACCACATCTTCGCAGGCGGCCCCCGATCTCTGGAACGGGTTCGTGGCCCTGGGCTACGGGGAGGGGGACTTCGACACCCTCTGTTCGGCGGTCTCGGCAGCCAAGAGCGCCCCCTTGTCGGAGGTAAGGGCGAACGGGCCCGAGACGGCCCTTCGCGACCACCAGGACAAGCTCTGGTGGCACGCCCACCGCCTCAAGGACTCCAAAAGCATCGACAAGAAAATCCCGGGCGTGGACGAGCGCCCACCGCTCATCATCCTGGCGGGGTTTCTGGGCTCCGGGAAAACCAGCTTCCTGCAGCATTTCATCGAGTACCAGACCCAGCGCAGCCGCTTCGTGGCCGTGATCCAAAACGAAATCGGAGAGATCGGGCTCGACGGCAAGCTGCTCGACTACACCGTCACCGAGATCGACGAGGGCTGCGTCTGCTGCAGCCTGGCGGGCAACCTGAAGCGGGCGGTTCAAGGCATTCTCGAAAATTTCTCCCCCGATTATATCATCCTGGAAACCTCCGGCCTGGCCA
>Ga0316617_100000199_pt1 | contig 14088 bp, 9 predicted proteins | sample OWC_Aug_M1_C1_D2_FD_207801 | JGI IMG/M metagenome (GOLD analysis project Ga0316617, IMG submission 207801) | Wetland soil microbial communities from Old Woman Creek delta, Ohio, United States - OWC_Aug_M1_C1_D2_B | ecosystem: Environmental > Terrestrial > Soil > Wetlands | place: USA: Ohio... | reverse complement strand
GGCCGCCCAGGCCGGCTGCGCGACGGCCACGGCGACGATGACGACCACAACACCGATGGCGACCCACCATCCGGTTCGGCTGTGGAGTCGCATGCTCCTCCGTCCTCCTCCTACAGGCTCGGCCGGCGCGTCCGCCACAGCGCCGCCTGCTCGTAGGCATGAGCCGTTCTCAGAACTGTGTTCTCGTCGAACGGCTTCCCGAGGATCTGCAGACCGATCGGAAGGCCGGCGGTCGTGAAGCCGCAGTTGACGCTGATGCCCGGCACGCCGGCCAGGTTCGCCGAGATGGTGAAGACGTCCGCCAGGTACATCTGGAGCGGATCGTCCGCCTTCTCGCCGATCCGGAAAGCCGCGGTCGGCGAGGTCGGCGTCACTATCACGTCGCAGGACTCGAATGCCTGGGCGAAGTCCCGACGGATCAGCGTCCGCACCTTGAGCGCCTTCAAATAGTACGCGTCGTAATAGCCGGCGCTGAGCGCATACGTCCCCAGCATGATGCGCCGCTTCACCTCGGGACCGAAGCCCTCACGGCGGGTCTTCATGTACATGTCGATCAGGTGCTCGGACTTCGGCGTGCGGTAGCCGTATTTGACGCCGTCGTAGCGCCCGAGGTTGGAGCTTGCCTCGGCGGTCGCCACGAGGTAGTAGGTTGCGATGGCGTACGCCGTGTGGGGAAGACACACGGGCACCCGGACCGCTCCGAGCCCTTCCAGGGCCTTGATGGCCTCGTGCACCGCGGCCTCGACCTCTGCCTCCATACCATCAATGAAGTACTCGGCGGGTATGCCGATCCGGAGGTTGCGAAGGTCGCCGCCGAGCGCCGCCTCGTAATCGGGGACCGGCACCTCCGCCGACGTCGAATCCATGGGATCGTGACCGGCGATCGCCCCGAGGAGGATCGCCGCATCCCGGGCATCCTTGGCCATGGGGCCGATCTGATCGAGGGACGACGCGAAGGCCACGAGGCCGTACCGCGAGACCCGCCCGTAGGTCGGCTTGAGCGCTGCGATCCCGCAGAACCCTCCCGGCTGCCGGATGGAGCCTCCCGTATCCGTCCCCAGCGCCCCGGCGCACATGTCTGCGGCCACGGCCGCGGCAGACCCTCCGCTCGAGCCGCCCGGAACGCACGCGAGGTCCCAGGGGTTCCGCGTCGTCTGGAAGGCCGAGTTCTCCGTGGACGACCCCATGGCGAACTCGTCCATGTTGGTCTTGCCCAGCACCACCGCGCCGGCGGCGCGCAGCCGCTCGATGACGGTGGCACTGTACGGCGGCACAAAGTTTTCCAGGATTCGAGACGAGCAGGTCGTCGCGACGCCCTGCGTGCAGATCACGTCTTTGACGGCGACGGGTATCCCCGCCAACGCGGGAAGCGAAGCCTTTCTTGCCTGCATCGCCTGATACTGCTCGGCCGCGCGCAGAGCCTCCTGCCGGGTCACGCGGTTGAAGGCGTGTACGCGCCCCTCGACCGCGTCGATGCGGTCGAGATAGCTCTTCACGGCATGGACCGGCGACACCTCGCCCGTCCGGATGAGGTCCCGCAGTTCATGAATGGTCAGCCGGTACAGTTCCACCCTCTCGTCTCCACAAACAGCCACTCAGCGTGCGCCGCTTGGCCCGATCTCACCCTGCTTCCCGTTTCCCAATCCGCATTCCGCAATCCGCACTCCGCAGTCCACTATCGGCAATCAGCAATCGAAAATCGACAATCCGCTCAGTCCTCAATGATCCGCGGGACGCGAAAGAACACCCCCTCGCGGTCCGGCGCATTGGCCAGGGCAACCTCCCGGTCGAGGGACGGTCGGACAACATCCTCGCGCATGACGCTGACCATCGGGATGACAGCCGCCGTCGGCTCGACGTCGCTCGTGTCCAGGGCGTTCAGCTGGTCCATATACCCCAGGATCGCGTCGAGCTGGACCGTCATCCGCTCCTTCTCCTCCTCGCTCAGTTCCAGTCGCGCCAGCCGCGCCACGTGCTCCACTTCCGCCCGCGTGATCTTCGCCACGGCCTCTCCTTCTTTAGAACAGGCAACTGGGCGATTGGGCGATTGGGCAACTTGGAAATGCAAAGACGCCTTCTCCGAATTGCCTAGTCGCCGGGTTGCCTAATTGCCAAGTTGCCGAGTCGTCAAATTGCCGCCTACGCCCGATCCAACTGCACGAAGCTCGCTGCGAGCTTTTTCCGGCCCACGCCGGCGAAGGTGACGACCACCTTCAGGTCCTCGCCTTCGCCGATCCGCTCCTTGATCGTGCCGACGCCCCACTCCGCGTGGCGTACGCGCATTCCCACCTGGAGATTGTCCACGAACGGCGTCTCCGGTTGATATTCCAGGTCTCGTCTTCGGACTGGGGGCTGGGGGCTGGGGGCTGGGGAATGCGGCCCGAACCCCTGACGCCTAACCCCTGACCCCTGCAGCATTCCCAGCCCATTCCAGCGCCGCACAAGCCGCTCCGGCACTTCGTCGAGAAACCGCGACGGGAGGTTGTAGCTGTCGTTGTTGTAGAGCCGCCGGGACAGCGCAGAAGTGAGGAACAGCTGTTGTCGGGCGCGGGTCATGCCGACGTAGCACAGCCGCCGCTCCTCCTCCAGTTCGTCGTCGTCGCTCAGCGCCCGGGCGTGCGGAAACACCCCTTCCTCCATCCCGGTGATGAAGACCACCGGGAACTCCAGCCCCTTGGCCGAATGGAGTGTCATCAGGGTCACGGCCCCCGTGCCCTCCGACATCTCGTCGATGTCCGCGATCAGGGCCACGCTGTCGAGGAATGCCTGCAGGCTCCGATCCTCGCTGCGCTCCATGAACTCCCGGGCGGCGGACACCAGTTCCTGCAGGTTCTCCATGCGGGTTTCCGCTTCGATCGTCCCTTCGTTCTTCAGGTCGGCCAGGTAGCCCGTGGTGTCCAGAAGTTCCACGACGAGCTCCGGCACCGTCAAGACGTCCAGCTTGGGCCGCGTCCTCTCGATCAGCGCCACCAGCTCACCGAGGGCCTTCAAGACCTTGGGGCCGAGAATCTTGCGGTCGGCGATGCGCTTGCTGGCCTCAAAGATTGAAACGCGCTCGGCCTGCGCCAGGCCCTCCAGCTTTTCGACCGTCGCCGAGCCAATCCCGCGGGCAGGAACGTTCACGATGCGCTTGAAACCCTGAGCGTCGTCGGGATTCGCCACCAAACGGAGATAGGCCACCAAGTCCTTGATCTCTTTCCGTTCGTAGAAGCGCAGCCCGCCGACGATCACATACGGCGTGAGGTCGCGCCGCAGCGCGTCTTCCAGGACACGCGACTGGGCGTTGGTCCGGTAGAAGACGGCGAAATCGTCCAGCGAATGTCCATGCTCCGCCGACAGGTCGCGGATGCGCTGCGCGACGAAGTCGGCTTCCGCCTGCTCGTCCCGGGCGCTGTAGACGACGACCGGCTCGCCGTCGGGGTTCTCCGTCCAGAGCGTCTTCCCCTTCCGGCCCACATTGTGCGCCACCACGTCCCCGGCGGCGTCCAGGATATTCTGCGTCGAGCGATAATTCTGCTCCAGCTTGATGACGCGGCATCCGGGGTGGTCTCGTTCGAAGTCCAAGATGTTGTTGAGGTCCGCTCCTCGCCAGCGATAGATGGACTGGTCGTCGTCTCCTACCACGCAGAGGTTGCCGTGGCGGCGGCTGAGCAAGTTGACGATCTGGTACTGCGCCTGGTTGGTGTCCTGATACTCGTCCACCAGCACGTAGCGCCAGAGATTCTGGTAATACTCCAGGACGTGCGGTCGATCCCGGAACAGGAGGACCGTCAGCATCAGAAGGTCGTCGAAATCCACCGCGTGGCTGGCCTTGAGGCGCTCCTGGTAGAGGCTGTAGATCTTCGCCGTCCGCTCTTCCGTGAAATCCGCCGCCATGCCGGCGTACTCGCCCGGGGTGAGCATCTCGTTCTTGGCGCGGCTGATCCGCGCCGCCACCGCGCGGGGGCTCATCACCCGCTCGCTCAGGTTGAGCCCCTTCAGGCAGTCCTTGATCAGGCCGAGCTGGTCGGCGTCGTCGTAGATCACGAAGCTGTGCCGGAATCCCAGCTCGGCATGCCACTTCCGGAGGATGCGGACGCAGGTGGAGTGAAACGTCCCCAGCGCGACGTTCAGGCCGCGTGCGCCCAAGGTCTGCTCGACGCGCTTCCGCATCTCGTCGGCGGCTTTGTTCGTGAACGTCACGGCCAGGATCTGCCACGGCTGCACGCCGCGCCGCGCGATCAGATAGGCGATGCGCCGGGTGATGACGCGGGTCTTGCCGGAGCCGGCGCCAGCCAGGATCAAAAGCGCGCCGTCACCGTGCTGCACCGCCTCTTGCTGAGGCGGGTTGAGGTCGGACAGAACGGGATCTTCGAGCATGAGATGATCGGTTCCTATGGTTACGCTGTCAGCCGACAGTGTGCGCCAGTCAGCCGAAGACAAAGCGAGGTGGTGCTCGGCGAGCGCTTTTCAGATACTCCGCGGTCGCGCTTTCTTGCTAAAAGCTGAGCGCTGAGCGCACCTTCTTGGGATACGGCCGGGCTGCTCCGCAGCACGCCTGCAACGCCGTTGTGCGCTCCCGCGTCGTCGCGGGCCGCCGGAGCGGTGGCATTATAGACCAGCCGGCGGGACGGCAAAACACAAAAACCCGGGATGTGCGGCACGTCGCGTCAGCTTTGACGCGACACGGGATGGGTCCGGGCGTGCTACCCCTTCTCCGCCTTTTCGGCGGTCCCGGGGGCTTGCCAGATGCGATAGCGGACTGCGTAGCCTGTGGGCACGTAGACGACGATGGGCAGGCGGCTATTGTATCGCACAAGTAGGGGAGTGGCGGTCACGAAGGTCGTGACCATGGGCGCGCCCGGCGGCGGAGCCATCATGGTGCTCATGGTCGCGGGGGAGCCGGTCACCTCGTAATAGGTGTACCCCCACCCCGGCAGCGGGCGCGGTTCGATGATGTTTCCGAGCCGGACCCGATTGACGCCATCGGTCAGCATTTCCTTTCCGACGATGATCTCGACCTGGAAGTTGTCTTCCTCGCCGCGCTCCTTGTGCTGGAGCACGATCACGAAACGCTCCACGCCCTCCTTGGCCGGCGGAAAAGCCCTCAACTCGGGATGCTCCGCGCCGAAGGCCGACGCGCTGAACAGCGCGAACAGGATCGTCGCGACAGCCGACAAAGCGTTCCTCATAGCCTCGCGCCCCCCCAGTTCTGTAGTGGTCCACCCGCACGCCGAACACCTGCAAGGAAACGGCGCGTGGCCGACACCTTGACCTTAGCGGAAGGCCAAAGATCGGAAGTCTGCTAGGCCACGTCCACCCAGCGGCCGGTGGCCGACGACTCGTAGATACCCAGGATGATCTTGAGTGCCTTCAAACCCTCTTCACCGCTGACGGGAGACGGTTTGCCAGCCTGGATCGCTGCGATGATGTCGGCGAGCTGCGCTCGGTGCCGCTCATGGGAGATCACCGGCGAGGCCGACCCCCCGACGGATACCGGCTGCGGGTCCACGTAGTCCGTCTCGGCACAGCTCTCGACCTTCCAGGACGTGACGAATCCGCCCTCCAGGGTGACGGAGCCTTTCTGGCCGTGAATCTCCAGTCGCTCCTTGAAGCCGGGCTGGACGGCCGTGGTGCCCTCGATGACGCCGACCGCCCCGCTCAGGAATTCCACCGTCGCAATCCCGAGATCCTCGCTCTCGATCGCATGGGTGGACGTTCGCAACAACCCCGAGACCCGCTTGGCCCCACCCATGAACCACTGGAGGAGGTCGATCGTGTGAATCGCCTGGTTGATTAGGGCTCCCCCGCCGTCAATGGCCTTTGTCCCCCGCCAGGGGCTGGACGCGTAGTACTGGGCGGAGCGCCACCATTTGATGTACGCATCGCCGAGGACAAGCTTCCCCAGGACCCCGGCGTCCAGCGCCTTTCGAACCTTCTGGGATGCCGGCGAGTACCGGTTCTGGAAGACTACGGACAGATGCCGGCCGGCCTTGCGACAGGCTTCAATGAGGCTCCGCGCCTTGGCCTCCGTGACATCAATCGGCTTTTCGACGATCACGTGCTTGCCGGCTTCCGCAGCCTTGATGCCGTATTCTGCATGATAGCCTGAGGGCAGCGCAATGATCACGGCGTCCACCGCCGTGTCCGCCAGCAGTTCCTGGTAGTTCTGATAGCCGCGGATCTGGTGCTGTGCCGCGAATTGCTGCGCCCGCTCCGGCGAGCGACTCCACGCGCCCACCGCCCGAGCGCCAGGAATCTCCTTGAGAGCAGTCACGTGCACTCCGCCGATCATGCCGCATCCCACCACCGCCACCCCGGTCGGCGCCATGGCCATCCCCTGTCTGGAAGGTAATACTGTGCTGCCGTGTGCCTCGTCCCGGCCCATCAGAGACTGCTTCGGCCGGAAGCTATCAAGCGGCTCCCATTCGTGTCAAGGCAGATAGCATCGTGCGCTGCCCGCCGCCAACGGCGGCTGCCGCGGTAAGGCGCCGACAACTTGATGCGAGGAAGACGATCGGAAGAAGTCAGCGAAAGGCAGGCGCACCGCGAGACCGGCGCGCGTCAATCCGTTCGGTGCCGGCGACGCGGACGAGCCGTACCGCGGATAACGATGATCACCGCCGCCAGACAACCAGGGCCGACGACGAGCCCGAGAAGTGGGGACGCAAGCGAGACTTGTGCCCACCAAACGACCAGGCGCAACGGGCCCCGCACTGCAGCGCGCAAAGCGTCGTGTGCGGCAATCGACCGCGCCAGCGGCGGGCCGAGTCGGTAGTAGGTCGCCACAAAGAGCCGTCCTGGCGCGTTGGTCAACAGATATTGGTCCCGGAACCGCCGCAGGACATGGACTTCCTGCGCGAGCGGCGAACCATAGGCTGCCGTGGCGATAAAACAGCCGCCACCCCCATCGCCGCCGCCACCGCCGCCGTCCCCCTGGCTGACCGGGGCGCACAGTCCCGGGTCGTTATTGGTGCACAGCGTGCCCTCGAACACACGCCAGCCATAATTGCCCCCTCTGGTGATGACATCGACCTCTTCCCGCGCACTTTGCCCAACATCCCCGGCATACAGGAGGCCCGTCACCCGATCGAACGAGAACCGAAACGGATTGCGAAGACCCACAGCGTAGATCTCGTCGCGTCCAGCTGTCGCGCCGAAGAAGGGATTGTCCGGCGGTGACGAGTACGGTATGGCGCCGTTCGGGAGATCCACGTCGATGCGCAGCATCTTGCCGAGCAACTCCTCGACGTTCTGCGCGCGGTTGCCGGGATCGTTGGCGGAGCCTCCGTCACCCGTGCCGATATACAGGAACCCATCGGGGCCGAAGTCGATCATGCCGCCGTTGTGATTCGCGAAGGGTTGCGCGATCGTGAGCAGGATCGTCTCGGTCGCATCGGCCACGTCCGGGTCGGTCGCGGATGCCTGATACTCGGCGATGACCGTCGCGCCATCCGGCTGACGCGTGTAGTTCACGAAGAAGCGACGGTTGCTCGCGTAGGCGGGGTGAAATGCGAGACCGAGAAGACCCCTCTCGCCTCCGGACAAAACGTTTGCAGTGATGTCGAGGAAGATGGTGGGGGCGGTTGATCCGGGTTGGAGCACTTTGATGAGACCGGCTTGTTCGAGGATGAACAGCCGATTGGTCCCGTCCCCCGCATGGGTCACGTAGAGGGGATTGGTGAGGCCACTCACGACGGGTTGGAGCACAACAGTTCCGGACGATGGGGGCCCCGCTTCGATGCGGTCCACTGTACCCCCGAGTCCGACGACGTAGATCTCACCGGCTTCGTCCTCGCCGAACGAGGAGAGGACGCCGTTCAGCGCCGTATCGAGCAAGACCGTCTGCGTGCCTCCGGCCACCGCCGGAAGCAATTGAAATATCTCGCCGGTGCAGAGGTCGCCGTAGATGTAGGCGCCGGCAGGAAGCGTTCCGCTTGCGCCGCGATAGACGTACCCTCCGATTATGCTGCAGCGTCCGAGCGAGTGATCGTATTCGGCAACCGGCGCAATGAATTGGGCCGCCGCGCGGACGGGCATACTGGCACTCAGCGCGACAAGGCCGCACAAGACGCCGACGAATGGTTTCCACATGCCGGGACCTCACGAGGAATCGCCGGAGGGGGGCGATGCCCTGGCTAAGGGATGACACGACGCTGCTGGCAACTGTCTCGGCGGGGGGGCACCGACGAGTATAAACTGCGTAGCCCGGACTGCAAATGCATCACATCGTCTTCCAATGTAACACCGATTCGCTCCAAAGGGTTCCGGCACTGCCAGCGATACGGACTCGCGGGTCCCGAAACGGAGGACGGGGCCCGCCAAAGGCAGGCGTGCCCAAAGAGAAAGGCTGTGGTAGACTTCCAGTCGGTTCCGTATGCGGCTGGCGTCAGTTTACGGCGAACATGCGTCAGCGGCGCCCGTCAGATCGCGAGCCCCTCTCGACGTCATAGCCCGGCGGGGATCCATGATTTTCGACATCGCTTTCATCGGCCATTACACCAAGGACACGATAGTCTATCCCACCCTGACGCGGGTCGTGGACGGTGGCGCGTTCAACTACGGGGCGAATGTCGCGGCGCGCATGGGGTTGCGGGTCGCGGTGGCGACGCGCCTGGCCCGCGAGGACTGGCATGTGGTGACGTCGCTGGAGGCGATCGGCGTGACCGCGTTCGCGAAAGCGACGCCGAATTCCACCTGCCTTCGGCTGATCTATCCCACGGACAACCTGGACCAACGCACCATCGAGCTGACCAGCTCCGCAGGCCCCTTCACCCTTGAGGAAATAGCGCCCTTGGAGGCGAAGGCGTACGCCGTCGGTGCCTCGGTCCGCGGCGAAGTGCCCACCGAGGTCGTCGAGGCGCTCGCCGCCAAGGGAGGCATCCTCGCCGTGGACGTGCAGGGATTCCTGCGCGTCGTCAGGAACGGCGCCCTGGTCTCCGACGGCTGGCCCGGCAAGGAAGCCATCCTCCGGCACGTGACCGTCCTGAAGACGGATGCCGTCGAGGCGGAGCTGATCACCGGGGAATCCGATCGCTACGCCGCCGCCAGGGCACTTGCCGCCTTCGGGCCCAAGGAGGTCTTGCTCACCCACGGCGGGGGCGTCCTCGTGTACCACGACGGCGCCTTCCACGACGCGCCGTGGGCGGTCGAGGCGGTCCGGGGGCGCAGCGGCCGCGGCGACACCTGCACGTCCTCCTATCTCTCCCGGCGCCTCACGGCCCCACCCGCGGACGCTGTCGTGTGGGCCGCCGCCGTCACCAGCCTGAAGCTGGAAGCGGAAGGTCCCTTCCGCCGCGACCCGAAAGATGTCGAAGCGCTGTACAACCGATTGCGCCGCGACCGCTGACTGCCGCCGGCCGGACACGGCCGGGCGGAGCGCTCAACCAAAGCGAGCACGCGAGGGCGACGGACATGACACCACCCACCGGGAAGCCCCAAACCGGCAATGTGCTTCTATTGAAAGCTCCCCTCACGGGCCACCTGATGCCGATCGAGCGGGTCCCCGACCCGGTCTTCGCCCAGAAGATGGTGGGCGACGGCGTCTCGATCGACCCCACCAGTCAGCGCCTTCTGTCCCCCTGCGACGGCACCGTCGTGCAGATCCACTCCGCCGGGCACGCGGTCACGATCGCGGCGGCCGGCGGCGTGGAGGTGATGATCCACATCGGCCTGGACACCGTGCAGCTCAAAGGTCGAGGATTCACGCCGGCCGTCAAGGCGGGAGATACCGTGACGACCGGCGCCCTCCTGATCGAGTTCGACGCGGATTTCATCGCCACCCACGCCAAAAGCCTGCTCACCCAGGTCGTCATCACCACGATGGACCGTGTGACGACGCTTTCGGCCCGGGCGGGCAGCGTGACGGCGGGCTCCGACGCCATCCTGGAGCTGACGCTGGCCGACGCGCAGGTCGAGGCGCAGCCTGCGGCGGGCGGGACGGTCACCTCGGACGCCATCGTCGTGCCCAACCCTACCGGCCTCCACGCCCGGCCTGCGGCCGTTCTGGCGAATCTGGCCAAAAAGTTCAGGGCCGACATTCGCCTGCGGCGGGGCGATGACCTGGCCAACGCCAAGAGCGTGGTCTCCATCATGGGCCTCGAGGTCGGATGCGGCGACAAGGTGAACCTGGTGGCCCAGGGGCCCGACGCCGACGAGGCCATCGCCGCCCTCGTCCCGGCGCTCACCCGAGGACTGGGCGACGAGGGAACCGCGCCGGCTTCGGCTCCGGCCAGCATGATGGTGTCCGAGACGGCGGCCCCGGCCCCGCGGCCGCGCTCGGCGGACCCCAATATCCTCCTGGGCGTGGCCGCCTCGCCCGGACTCGCAGTGGGGAACGTTTTCCAGGTGCGCCACGAAGAGATCGTGTTCCCGGAGGATGCCGAGGACGCCTACCAGGAGCGGCGCAGGCTCGATGAGGCGATCGAGCGCGCAAAGCTACAACTGGAGGCGCTGCAAGCGCGGCTCAAGGGCGAGGCCGACCCGGGGAAAGCTGCGATCTTCGCCGCTCACCAGGAGCTCCTGGAGGATCCCGGCCTCACGGAGATCGCCGTGAGTGCCATCGCCAAGGGGAAGAGCGCGCCATTCGCCTGGCGGCGCGCCTTCCGCACGCATGCGGAGTATCTGGCCACGCTCAAGAACGAGTTGCTCGCGGCCCGCGCCAACGATGTCCGGGATGTCGGGGAACGCGTCTTGCGCCTGCTCACCGGGGCGGAGGCCGAACAGCCGGTGTTCCCCGCCCAGACGGTCCTGATCGCCGAAGATCTCACCCCGTCCGATATCGCCAACTTGGATCGGACCCGAGTCGTGGGGTTCTGCACGACGGCGGGCGGCGCGTCATCCCACGTATCCATCCTGGCCCGCTCGTTGGACATCACCGCCGTGGCGGGAATCGACCCCGCGGCGCTGAACGCCCCGAATGACGCGCCCGTGATCCTGGATGGACGGAAGGGCACGTTGCGCCTGAACCCGTCCGCCGACGAGGTGGCTCGAATCCGGCGGCTGCAGGAGCGCCAGACCGCCAAGCGGAAGGCGGACCTGGAAACGGCCTCGCAGGCCGCCATCACCGGCGACGGCCATCGCGTCGAGGTGGCGGCGAACATCGGCGGCCTTTCCGACGCACAACAGGCCGTCCGGCTGGGCGGGGAAGGGGTCGGCCTCTTGCGCTCCGAGTTCCTGTTCATGGGCCGGGCCGTGGCGCCCACCGAGGATGAACAGACGGAAGCATACCGTGCCATCGCCGCCGCCCTGGGCCCGGAGCGGCCCCTCGTCATCCGCACGCTGGACGTGGGGGGCGACAAGCCCTTGCCCTACTTGCCAATCCCCAAAGAAGACAATCCATTCCTTGGCGAGCGAGGCATCCGTGTCGGGCTGGATCGTCCCGAGATCCTTCGCACCCAGATTCGTGCCATCCTGCGCTCATCGCAGGCAGGCAAGGTCCTAATCATGTTCCCGATGATTGCGACGCTGCCCGAGTGGCGGGCGGCCAGGGCGATCCTAGAAGAGGAGCGAGAGAAGTTGCGGGTCCCGCCGATCCCGATCGGCATCATGGTCGAGGTCCCTGCGGCGGCCATCATGGCAGAGCAGTTCGCCCGGGAGGCCGACTTCTTCTCAATTGGAACCAACGACCTCACGCAATACGTCCTGGCCATGGACCGCGGCCATCCCAAGCTGGCCCCCCACGTGGACGGCCTCAACCCTGCCGTCCTTCGCCTGATTGCACGCGTGGTGGAGGCTGCTCATCAGGAGAAGAAGTGGGTCGGCCTGTGCGGGGGAATGGCCGGCGATCTCCAGGCGGTCCCGCTCTTGATCGGCCTCGGCGTAGACGAGTTGAGCGTCAGCGTGCCCACCATCCCCGGCATCAAGGCCGAGGTTCGAGCGCTCCGCCTGGCGGATTGCCGACGGCTCGCCCAGGATGCGCTGCGACAGGACACGGCTGCCGCCGTCCGGGCCCTGTGCCCGAGCCCGTCGGAGGACGACGCGGTAGGGGGAGGGAACAGCGATGACTGACCAACCCTCGGGCCTCTTGCGGACTCTCGGCGAGCGTCTCAAGAACTCGTTCGATTTTCTCCAGAAGATCGGCAAATCCCTCATGCTGCCGGTCTCGGTGCTTCCCGTCGCCGGGATTCTCTTGGGGATCGGTGGTGCACTGCTCTCCGGTGTGGAGCGCGGCGTCCTCCGAATCGAATCCCCGCTCTTGCTCCTGCTCTTCCAGACAATGAAGAACTCCGGCGAGCCGATTTTCGCCGGCTTGCCGCTGATCTTCGCCATCGGTGTGGCGCTGGGAGTGGCCAACAACGACGGCGTCTCGGCGCTGGCGGCCGTGATCGGTTACGTCGTCATGCTCGGCACCATGGGCGTGGTGGCGAGTTACCTCGGCCTCGAGCCCAAACCGGTCATGGGTATCCCATCCATCGACACCGGCGTCTTCGGGGGTATCATCGTCGGCCTGGTCGCGGCGAGCCTCTTCAACCGCTACTTCAAGATCAAGCTGCCGTCCTATCTCGGATTCTTTGCCGGCAAGCGCTTCGTCCCCATCGTCACCGCCTTTGCCGCCATTGCCATCGGCGCCGTGCTGAGCCTCGTTTGGCCCCCCGTCCAGGGCTTGATCAACGCCTTCTCGGACTTCGCCTCGAAGGGCGCCCCCGGCGTGGCGGTCTTCGTCTACGGCGTCGTCGAGCGACTCATGCTTCCCTTCGGGCTGCATCACGTCTGGAACGTCCCCTTCTTCTTCCAGGTCGGGAGCTTCACGACCCCCGGCGGCGCCGTCGTACATGGGGAACTCACCCGCTTCTTCGCCGGTGATCCGACGGCCGGCAACCTCGGCGGTGGTTTTCTCTTTAAGATGTTCGGTCTGCCCGCGGCGGCCATCGCCATGTGGCACTGCGCCAAGCCGGAGAACCGGGCGCGGGTCGGCAGCATCATGGTCTCTGCGGCGCTGACCTCCTTCCTGACCGGGATCACCGAGCCGATCGAGTTCTCTTTCCTGTTCGTGGCGCCGATCCTGTACGGATTCCACGCGCTCCTCGCCGGCCTCGCTTTTCCGCTGCTCTACCTCCTCGGGGCGAAGCTCGGGTACACTTTCTCCCACGGGTTCATCGACTACGCGCTCTTCTACGCCATGGACACCCGGCCTTGGCTGGTCCTGGTGCTGGGTCCCGTCTACGCCACGATCTACTACGGTATCTTCCGGATCCTCATCCTGAAGCTCGACCTCAAGACGCCGGGGCGCGAGCGGGAAGAGATGAGCAAGGCGGATGCCCGGGCCGAGGTGGCCCTGGGCATGGCCCGCGAGTTGGTCCTGGCCTTCGGCGGCCGCAGCAACATCAAGAACCTGGACGCGTGTATCACGCGGCTCCGCGTCGGCCTCAACGACGTCCGCAGGGTGAACCAAGACAAGCTGAAGGCGCTGGGCGCAGCAGGCGTGGTTGTGGTGGGAAAAGGGATGCAGGCCATCTTCGGCACCCGTTCCGAGGGTCTCAAGACCGACATGGAGGAGTTCCTGAAGACGGCGGGGCCCGAGGCGGAATTGACCGAGGCGGCGCAACCCGCCGTGGCGTACGAAGTCAAGGGGATTTCCCCGAAGCTCCGCGATCCCGAGGCGGCCCAGAAGGCTAAAGACTTCCTGCAGGCGCTGGGCGGGGCCAAGAACGTCCGGAAGGTCGAGTCCTGCGCCGAGACGCGACTGCGGCTGGTGGTCGGCGACGAGACCGCGATCAACGAAGACGCACTCCGCGCCGCCGGCGCCCAGGGGCTCATGCGGCTGCCGGACCGCGTCCTGCATCTGCTCGTCGGCCTGAACGCCGATCAGTATGCCGCCGAGATGCGGGGACAGATGGCGTAAGAGGCGAAGGAGGACCGAATGGACCTTGGAATCGAGGGACGCGTGGCAATTGTTACGGGGGGAAGCCGCGGCATCGGCCGGGCCGTGGCGGAACGGCTGTGCCGTGAGGGGGCCCATGTCGCTGTGTGCGCACGCAATCGGGACTCGCTCGCGGAGGCCCAGCGGGCGATCGAGGCCGTCGGCGCCGGACGTGTCCTGACCGTCGAAGCGGATCTGACGGACCCGGCAGCGGCCGGGCGAGTCGTGGACGCGGCGGTGGCGGCCTG
>Ga0316617_100000198_pt1 | contig 14110 bp, 11 predicted proteins | sample OWC_Aug_M1_C1_D2_FD_207801 | JGI IMG/M metagenome (GOLD analysis project Ga0316617, IMG submission 207801) | Wetland soil microbial communities from Old Woman Creek delta, Ohio, United States - OWC_Aug_M1_C1_D2_B | ecosystem: Environmental > Terrestrial > Soil > Wetlands | place: USA: Ohio... | reverse complement strand
CCGGAGCCGTTCTCCATCACGAGCTCGGGGAACTCGAGGCCCTTCTGCGAAAGCCAGGACGAAACGGTGCGCGCGGAACGGTCGGCGCGGCCCGGAAGCTTCAGCATCTCCGCTGAAAGCGTGAGGAAGAGCTGGCGCGCCATCACGTTGTTCGAGAACTTGTTGATGTCGCGCACGACCTCCGTCAGCGGTGGCGACTCCTGCGTAGCGAGCAGCCGCGCATTCGGCGGCACCGGGCCGTCGCGCACGGTCCCGGTGAGCGTTCCGCCCATCTCCTCCCAGAGCGTGCGGAACACGCCGCCGACATATCCGGGATGGGAGAGCAGTCCGACGTTCCAGACCCGCTCGCCGCACGCGGAGGGCATAGACCCCGAGAACGTCACGCGTGCCCCGGAGGCGCCATTCTGAACATCCATCCTCAGATTCGCGCGCCAGTCTCCGCAGGGCGCGGCGGTGAGACGCACGTTGTTCGTAACGGTGAGTTGCGCCGGCTTCGGCTCGGGGATGACGCGCGCCGTGCCGTGCTCGATCTCGGGCACGAACAGAAAGCGCACCGCCTTGAAATTCACGAGCAGCGCATCGGGGCCGACGTTGTAGGCCCGCATCGGCTCGCCGTCGAACCGCGCCGGGTCCCAGTCGGCCGCGTCGAAGGCCGTACGGTCGAGGACCAGGTCGCCGCGAATTTCCCTGAGGCCGCGCTGCCGCAGCCCCCGCAGCAGCAGCCAGAAATTCTCGAGCGTGAGCTTCGGGTCGCCGGATCCCTTGAGCACGAGATCGCCGGTGAGCACGCCGTCGTGGAATGTCCCGGCGATGTAGGCGTCGGTCTTCCACGTATAGGTGGGGCCGAGCAGTTCGAGCGCGGCGTAGGTCGTGACGAGCTTGATCGTCGACGCCGGGTTCATCGGCTGCGTAACGTTGAATGCCAGTGCCGGCTTCGCGGCCGCGACGTCATGAACATAGGCGCCGACCGCAGACGGCTGGATCCCGGCTTTCGCGAGGGCCTGCGCGACCGGTGCCGGCAGCTCCTGGGCGGCAGCGGGAGCCGCGAGAAAGAGCGCCAGGGCGAGGAGGAGAGAACGAAGGAGCATGAACACCATTGGCGAGCGCGCGAAGTATGCCATGCGCACCGGGCCACAGGCGTTCCGATACCATTGGCCGGTTCCTCGCGATCACTCAAGAACAGTGAAGCGCTTCCTTCGACCCGTGCCGCTCGTCATCGCCGCCCTCGTGCTGCTCGCGGCGCTAGTTTTGGGGGTGCGCGCTCTGCTGGGCCCCAAAGTGCCGGCGGTCGAGGCGACGCGAGGCGACCTCGTGCAGACGGTCGTGTCGACCGGGCGGGTGATCACGCCGGCGCGAGTCGAGCTCGGTGCAGTGGTGACCGGGACCGTCGCGAAGATCTCCGTCAAAGAGGGCGACAAGGTCAAGGCGGGCGAGATGATCGCCACGCTGCGAGACGACGAGCAGCAGGCGGCGCTCGCGCAGGCGCGCGCCTCGCTCGCCGAGGCGGAGGCGCGCACGCGGCAGCTCACCAGCGTTTCGACGCCCGTGGCCGATCAGAATCTGCGCGCCGCCGAGGCGACCCTGGAGCTCAATCGTGCCGAGTTCGACCGCGTCAGGCAGCTCTACGAGAAGGGCTTCTACGGCAAGGCCAAGCTCGACGAGGCGACGCGCAACCTGCAGACCGCCGAGGCGCAATACCGGAGCGGCCTCGCGCAGGCGCAGACGAACCGGGCCGACGGCAGCGACTATGCGCTCGTGCTCGCGCGCCGCGACCAGGCGCGCGCCGCGGTCGAGGTCGCGCAGGCCAAGCTCGACAACATGCACGTCAAGGCGCCCGCCGACGGGACGCTGCTCACCAAGCTCGTCGAGTCGGGCGACGTCGTGCAGGCGGGCAAAAAGATGTTCGAGATGGCAGTCGCGGGCGATACGCAGCTCGTGCTCAACGTCGACGAGAAGAATCTCGCGCTGCTCGCGCAGGGGCAGAAGGCGAAGGCGCTTGCCGACGCCTATCCCGGCCAGCCCTTCGACGCCGAGGTGTTCTATATCGCGCCGTCCGTGGACGCGCAACGCGGGACGGTCGAAGTGAAGCTGCGCGTGCCACAGCCGCCTGCATTCCTTCGGCCTGACCTCACGGTGTCGGCCGAGATCATCGGCGCCCGTCGCAGCGGCACGGTGATCCTGCCGTCGGACGCGATCCGCGACGCGGCGAATGCCTCCGCGCACGTGCTGGTGGTTCGCGACGGCCGCGTGGTCCGCCAGCCGATCAAGGTCGGCCTCCGCGGCGACGGCAAGACGGAGATCCTCGATGGCGTCGCGCCGGGCGACGCGGTAATTCCCGCCGCGCAGGCGTCGGTGAGCGTCGGCCAGCGCGTTCGCGCCGATACGACTCCGGTCGTCCGGGTGCCGACCGCGAAGGGCGACACCTTCATTCGGTGAGCTTCGCGCACGAATCGCGAGCGGTCGAATCGCGATTCACCCTCCAGGATCGACAACCCGTGCCCTTCGAACTCCTCGTCGCCCTCCGCTTCCTGAGGGAGGGGCGCATGCAGACGCTGCTCATCGTGGCGGGTGTCACGGCCGGCGTGGCGGTGGTTGTCTTCATCACCGCGCTGATCACGGGCCTGCAGTCGAATCTGGTGCAGCGCACACTCGGCAGCCAGGCGCATATCGTGATCCGGCCGCCGGAGGAGGTCGCGCAGCCCGCTCTCGACCGGAACACCGCCGACATCTCTGCGCGCGTCGAGAGCCGCGCGCAGCGGCTTCGCTCCATCGACCAGTGGGAATCGGTGTTCGCACGCCTTTCCGGTGCGCCTGGAATCATCGCCGCCTCCCCGATGGTCTCCGGGCCGGCGTTCGCGTCGCGCGGCAACGCTTCGAAGTCGGTCGCGATCCTCGGCGTCGATCCCGAGCTGTACACCAAGGTGGTCAGCATCGAGGACGATCTCGTCACGGGGAAGTTCCGCCCGACCGGCACCGATGCGGTGATCGGCGTGGAACTCGCGCGCGACCTCGGCGTGACGGTCGGCGACAAGGTCCGGCTCGCCACGGCGGGCAATCGCGAGGATCTCGTCACGGTCGTCGGCCTGTTCGACGTCGGGACGAAGGACCTGAACCGGCGCTGGGTGTTCACCTCGATGAAGCTCGCGCAGAATCTGCTCGATCTTCCCGGCGGGGTCACGAACATCGATCTCACGGTGTCGGAGCTCTTCGGGGCGGAGGCGACTGCGCGCACCATCGCCGGCCAGACCGGGCTTCTCGCCGAGAGCTGGATGCAGACGAACGCGCAGCTGCTCTCGGCGCTCCGCGCGCAGACGGCCAGCACGCTCACCATCCGCACCTTCGTGACCCTGATCGTCGCGCTTGGCATTGCGAGCGTACTCGTCGTGTCCGTGGTCCAGAAGCAGAAGGAGATCGGTATTCTGCGGGCGATGGGCGCGAGCGAGGGCCGCATCCTGCGCGTCTTCCTGATCCAGGGCGGGCTCGTCGCGCTGGTCGGCTCGGTGCTCGGGTCGGGCATCGCCGCGGTCCTGGTCACTCTCTTCTCGCGCTTCGCGAGGAACGCCGACGGATCGGCGCTCATCACCCCGCTTCTCGAGCCGTCCCTCTTCGTCACGACATGGCTGGTCGCGCTGGCGACGGGGGTACTCGCGGCGGCGCTTCCGGCGCGCCGCGCGGCCAAGCTCGATCCGGCCCAGGCGATTCGGTCGACATGAGCGTAGGCGTCCTTTCGCTCACCGACGTTCACAAGTCCTACAACGTCGGCACGCCGGTCGAGACCGAGGTGCTGCACGGCATCGACCTCGAGTTGGCCGCGGGCGAGTTCGTGGCGCTCATCGGACCGTCGGGCTCGGGGAAATCGACGCTGCTCAACATCATCGGGCTTCTGGAGCGTCCGACATCGGGGCGGGTGAGCATTCAGGGCGAGGACGCGTCCACGCTCGACGACAGGGGGCTGACGCGGCTGCGCGGGCGGGCGCTCGGCTTCGTCTTCCAGTTCCACCACCTCATCCCCGCGTTCACCGCGGTCGAGAACGTGATGATGCCGCTCGTGATCGAGCGCGGTCGGCCCGACGCCGAGGCGCGCGAACGCGCCATGGGGCTGCTCGATGCGGTCGGACTCGCGGCAGCGGCGGAGAAGAAGCCCGGGCAGCTCTCCGGCGGCATGCAGCAGCGCGTCGCGATCGCGCGCGCCCTGGCCGTACGGCCGCCGTTGGTCCTGGCGGACGAGCCCACCGGCAACCTCGATACGCACACGGGCGACGACGTGTTTGCCCTGATGCGACGGTTCAACGAGCAGCACGGGAGCGCGTTCCTGATCGTGACGCACGATCCGCGGCTTGCTGCCCGCTGCGACCGCAAGATCGAGCTGGTCGACGGGACGGTTGTCGGACACGCTAGCTGAATCGAGGCCCTCCGCGAACGGAGCCGCGGCCCCTCTCGCGACGCATACGGGTTGCGGCAGAAACATTCGCGCGCACGCGGGCGCTCGGAGCGCTCGCGAGGGTGCCTCAAGCGCGCAGCTATCTCAGGTGTAGCCCTCGCGCCAGCGGACGGGCTGGAAGCGGATGAGCGGCAGCGGCGGCTGCGCCGGATCGTGCAGCGCCTGCGAGAGGTCGACCGAGATCTTCGCCGTCTCGGCCTTCGGCACCGGCGCGTCGAAGACGAGCGAGAGCGAATACTGCGTCCCAACCTGCGGCAGCGCGAACTCCGGTCCGAGCTCGACGTATTGCCATTTGCCGCCGCGCTCGACGATGTTGCCCGCGGCATCGAACTGACCGAATCGACGCGCCGCGATCGGCGTATAGACCTTGCCGTCGATCTCCAGCCTCGCTGCGGCGGCGCGCAGCACGTAGCCAGCCGTCTGCGGCGTGACGCTGAGATAGACGCGCGTCTTGCCGTCCTGGTCGCCGAGGAGGACGTCGCGCGGGTCTCCGGACACCGGCACGGCGACGAACCAGACCTGATAGTCATAGCTGCGCAGCCGGTTGTTGAGGCTGACGCGAAGCCGCATGCCCGGGACCTTCACTTCCTCGAGGTCGAACAAGCGCGTCGACTCGGGCAACTCGGTCGGATGCGGCGGCCGATCGCCCGTGTAGGGGACGCTCGCCCAGCCGCCGCGATAGCCCGCGCACCCGGGGAGCGAGATCACCAATGCGAGGGCGGCGAGTGCGGCTGCGAGAGAGCGCCTGCTGGCCATCGCCGCGTGCCTCACCCGCGAAGAAGGTGGCAGCGCAGCTCGCGAACCTCGCCCTCCAGCGAATCGATGCGCTCGAGCAGGGTGAGGGCCACCGCGACCGCGTGCGGATCGTCGAGCTCGAGCTCACGCCGCAACCGTGCCGCCCGCCGCGCGACTTTGATCATGCGCACCGAGAACGTCCAGCGCGCAGGCTCGCCGGTCGCGCCGAGCGGTTCGAACACGCCATACTCGACCAGGCTGACGATCTCCGGCACCTCGAGGCCCGAGTGGGCCGCGAGCTCGTCGAGCGCGAGCTTCAGGTCGTCGTCGAGAAATTCGATGTCCATGGTGCGTGTCCCTGGAGACGGCGGGGCGCTAGTCGAGATGCGCGCGCGGATTGAAGCTCGATGCCTTGGCGAGCGCTTCGAAGAGCTCCTTCTCGCGCTCCGACAGCACCGTGGGCGTCACGATCTGAAGCACTGCGTAGAGGTCGCCGGCGCCGCCCTTCGGTTTCGGCAGGCCCTTCCCGGCGATCCGCAGCTTCTGGCCCGCTTTCGATCCCGGTCGGACTTGCATCCGCACGCGGCTCTCGAGCGTCGGCACCTCGACCTGCGTGCCCAGGGCGGCCTCCCATGGCGCCACCGGCAACTCGATGTAGAGATCGTGCCCGTCGACCTTGAACCGCGAGTGCGGCGCGAGCGAGATATTGAGATACAGATCGCCCGGCGGCCCGCCGTTGAACCCCGGGCCGCCCTTGCCCGGGACGCGCATGCGCTGGCCGTCGGTTGCGCCCGGCGGCACCCGCATGCGGATCGTCTTCTGCACGCGTCGGACGCCGCCGTCCTCGGTGTACTCGGGCACGGCCATGTCGAGCGATAGTTCGATCCCTCTCGCCGCATCCTCGAGTGAGACCTGCGCGTTCGCCTCGTAGTCCTGCCCCGGCATGCGCACGTCCTCGGGACGGAATTGGGCGCCGCGCGCGCGACCCGCGCGCGTCGTGCCGCCGAACGGCCCGCCGCGGCCGAGATGCTCGAACAGGTCGTTCAGGTCGACGAACTCCCCGAATCCTTGTGCGCCCGCACCCGCGCCGCCGAAATGCGTCTCCCAGCCGGGCGGCGGACGGAACTCCTCGCCGGGCCGATGGCGGCCGAGCTGATCGTAGGCGGCGCGCTTCTCGGCATCCTTGAGCGTGTCGTACGCGACCTGAACGCTCTTGAACTTCTCCTCGGCGTCCTTCTCCTTGGAGACGTCCGGGTGGTATTTCCGCGCGAGCTTGCGGTACGCCTTCTTGATGTCGTCCGCCGAGGCGTCCCGAGGCACGCCCAGGGTTTCGTAGTAGTCCTGATATTTCACGACGAGTCCGTTCCAACGGCCGAGGCGTCGGTCGACGCTGAGTGCGATTGTAGATGCGGGCCCGCAGGACCGCCTTCAAGAAGGGACGCGACGCGGCAAAGCAGAACCGCGAAAGCGCAGAGAGCGCGAAGGGTCGCAAAATGATCCGCGGAGCAACCGCGCCCGGAATGGGCCCGTTCCGTCCGTTGCCCGGAGCCGTCCTCGCCATGCACCCGCGGTGTTCGTCCGTGCGGCGGGAAGCTCGACCCGACGATCCTCTTTCGCGTTCCTTCGCGGCCTTTGCGCTTTTGCGGTTCCTGACCCGCCTAGCCGTACCGCGACAGGATCTCCCGCACTTCCGCGGCCTCGCCGCTCGCTTTCCCGTCCTCGCCGAGCTTCGACTCGATGAGGCAGCCCACCATCTCGTGGAACGCCTTGTCGAGCGCTCGCCGCGCGGCCGAGAGCTGCTGCGCGACCGACTCGCAGGGGGCATCCTTCTCGATGAGCTGCTGCACGCCGCGCAACTGCCCCTCGACGCGCTTCAGGCGCAGGATTAACGCCCGCTTGTCCGACTCGTTGGTGAGCTTGGTGTCCATGATCATCGGCGCCCTTCGCCGGCACTCCCGGCCGGCCACGCTTGACAACATACCATACCCCCTATAGTATCTCAAGGGTTCGATTTGCGTTAGGTTGTGTCAGGCGCCCTCGACGGAATTGACGGGGGGTATCGGGCCCGACGCGGGCCGGGCGGGTCGCGGTTGAGGGAAATCAATAGGCGGGTCGGTCGCGAGGGGATAGTCGTCTGTCGAATCGCGCCGGGGGCCTGTTCGGGCTGGAATATCAGAGAACGCTAATGAGATCGCTGGGGACCTTCGTTCTGCGCTTCACCGCTGCGGCACTCGCCGCAGGCGCGCTCGCGGCCGCGTCTACCGGCGCGTCGGGGGCCTCCCAGCTCGCGACGGCGCCCGTCGAGTTGCGTGACGTGGATTCGGCATACGGCGCGGACGGCGTCGTCGAGGCTGTGCGGCAGGCGACCATCGCGGCGCAGCTTCAGGGGCGCGTCATCGAGCTCAACGTGAACGCAGGCGATTCCGTGACCAAGGGCCAGGTGCTCGCGCGGATCGACGAGCGCGAGGCGGCGCAGGCCCTGGCGTCGGGCGAAGCGCAGGCGGCGCGTGCGCAAGCGGAGCTCGCCAACGCGCGCGTGAACTTCGAACGCACGAAGAAGCTCGTCGCCGAGAACTTCGTCAGCAAGGCGGCGCTCGACAAGGCGCAGGCGGACTTCGACGCGGCGTCCGCGGCGCTCGCGGCGGCCAAGGCCGGCGCCGGGCAGGCCGCGACTGTCAGGGGCTATGCCGTCGTGACGGCGCCCTTCTCGGGCGTGATTGCCGAAAGGCAGGTCGAGCTGGGCGACCTGGCGCAGCCGGGCAAGCCGATGTTCCTGATCTACGACCCCTCGGCGCTGCGCGTCGTGGCGGACGTCCCCGAAGACACGGTCGCCGACGTGCGCAAGTTCGACACGGCGTCGGTCGAGATCCCGGCGCTCGGCAGGACGTTCAAGCCGAAGGCGATCACGGTCCTGCCGGCCGCGGATGCGCGCACGCACACGAAGCGCGTGCGGCTCGATCTCGCCGAGGACGCGCGAGCGGCCTACCCCGGCATGTTCGCCCGGGCCCAGTTCGGCACGGGCAAAGCGAAGAAACTGCTTATTCCCGCGCAGGCCGTCGCCTACCGAAGCGAAGTCGCCGGCGCGTATGTGGTCAACGAGAAAGGCGAGATCCGCTTCCGCCAGCTGCGGCTCGGCGAGCGGGCCGGGGACAAATCGATCGAGGTGCTGGCGGGACTCGCTGCCGGCGAGCGCGTCGCGCTCGACCCGGTTGCGGCGCTCGCGGAGCTCAAGAAGCGATGATGGGCGAGCAGTGACAGGTGGCAGGCAACGCGTGACGCGCAATGGGTAATGGGTGACGGGTGGCGGCGGGATGGGTCGATTCGAGCCCATGACCAATCACCCATGACTCGGCCCCCACAACCAAAGGAGAAGGGTATGGCACATATCGTCGTGATGGGCGCGGGCCTCGGCGGCATGCCGATGGCCTACGAAATGAAAGAGCAGCTCCGCAAGGAGGACAAGCTCACCGTCGTGGGCAACGGGCCGACATTCCACTTCGTGCCCTCCAACCCCTGGGTCGCGGTGAACTGGCGCACTCGCGAGGACATCGAGTTCCCCGCGGCGCCCTATCTCGACAAGAAGGGCATCGCCTACGACCCGCGCGGCGTGAAGCGCGTGCACCCGGAGAAGAACCAGCTCGAGTTGAATGACGGCACGATGATGGATTACGACTTCCTCATCATCGCGACCGGACCGAAGCTCGCCTTCGATGAGGTCGAAGGGTTGGGGCCGAACGGCAACACGCACTCGGTCTGCCATGTCGACCACGCCGTGAGAGCCGGCCAGAACTGGGAAGCCTTCTGCAAGGATCCCGGCCCGATCGTCGTCGGCGCGGTGCAGGGCGCCTCCTGCTACGGGCCCGCCTACGAGTTCGCGTTCATCATGGAAACGGACCTTCGCAAGCGCAAGCTCCGCGATCGCGTGCCGATGACGTTCGTGACCGCGGAGCCGTACATCGGCCATCTCGGCCTCGGCGGCGTCGGCGACTCCAAGACCATGCTGGAAAGCGCGCTGCGCGACAAGCACGTCAAGTGGATCACCAACGCCAAGGTGACCAAGGTCGAGCCGGGCAAGATGCACGTCACCGAGCACGACGACGAGGGCAAGCCGAAGAAAGAGCACGTGCTGCCGTTCAAGTTCTCGATGATGCTGCCCGCGTTCAAGGGCGTCGACGCCGTCTTCGGCATCGAGGGGCTGACCAATCCGCGCGGCTTCATCCTGATCGACGAATACCAGCGCAACCCGAAGTACCAGAACATCTATTCGGTCGGCGTGTGCGTCGCGATCCCCCCCGTCGAGGCGACGCCCGTCCCGACGGGCGCGCCGAAGACCGGCTACATGATCGAGTCGATGGTGACCGCCACCGCGCACAACATCCGCGAAGTGCTGGATGGCAAGAAGCCGACGCACAAGGCGACCTGGAACGCGGTCTGCCTCGCCGACATGGGGGACACCGGCATCGCGTTCGTGGCGCTGCCGCAGATCCCGCCGCGGAACGTCAATTGGTTCAGCGAAGGGAAGTGGGTGCACTACGCCAAGATCGCCTTCGAGAAGTACTTCATCAACAAGATGAAGAAGGGCACGTCCGAGCCGTATTACGAGAAGGCGGTGATGGGCATGCTCGGAATCACGAAGCTGAAGAAGCCCTGAGAAGCAGGATCGAGGATTGAGGATCGAGCGGTGAGAGCGCTCGCGCGCACGGGCGAGCTGGGCCAGAGGCGCGCCCCTTGATCCTCGATCTTCCACCTCCGCTACCGCCTAGCTGCTTCGCCGTCTCTCCAGCTGCTCAATCCTCAATCCTCAATCCTCAGTCCTCGATCCTGACGTCATGGGAATCAGCGGCCGCATCGCCCGGTACTTCGTCGACTCGCAGCTGACGCCGCTGATCGCGCTCGTCGCCGCGCTGCTCGGCGTGTTCGCCGTGCTCGTCACGCCACGCGAGGAGGAGCCGCAGATCAACGTGACGATGGCGAACGTGCTCATCCCGTTCCCAGGCGCGTCGGCGAAAGACGTCGAGCAGCTCGTCGCGACGCCGGCCGAGCAGGTGCTCGCGCAGATCACGGGCATCGAGCACGTGTACTCGGTGTCGAAGCCGGGGCTCGCGGTGCTGACGGTGCAGTACAAAGTCGGCGAGAACCGCACCGAGGCCCTCGTGCGCCTGTACGACACGATTCTCTCGAACCGCGACTGGCTCTCGCCGAACCTCGGCGTCGGCGAGCCGCTCATCAAGCCGATGGGCATCGACGACGTGCCGATCGTGGCACTGACGCTCTGGACCGACGATGCCGAGCGCGGCGCGTACGACCTCGAGCGCATCGCGCACGCGGCGGAGGTCGAGCTGAAGCGCGTTCCGGGTACGCGCGTGGTGCAGTCGATCGGCGGCCCCGGCCGAAGCGTGCGCGTCCTGCTGGAGCCCGAGCGGATGCAGGCGTTCAAGGTGACGCCCGCCGATGTCCGGCAGGCGCTCGTCGCGGCGAACGCCTCGATGCCCTCCGGCGCGCTCGTCGGCGGCAATCGCGAAACGCTGGTCGAGACCGGCGGATTCCTCGCTTCGGCCAACGACGTCGCCCGCGTGATCGTGGGCACGTCGCAGGGCAAGCCCGTGTTCCTCGAAGACGTGGCGAAGATCGTCGACGGGCCGAACCTGCCCGACCGCTATGTGCGCCACGGCGCGGGAGCGGGCGCGGCGAAACCGGCGGGCGACGCAAAGGAGCCCGCGGCCCCGCACGGAGAATTCCCGGCGGTCACGATCGCCGTCTCCAAGAAGCCGGGCGAGAACGCGGTGGATGTCGCCGCAAGGCTGTTGAAGCGGGTCGAGGAGCTCAAGGGCTCGGTGATCCCCGAGGGCGTCAACGTCGCGCTTACTCGCAACTACGGTGAGACCGCCAACGACAAGGCGCAGAAGCTCATCCAGAAGCTCATTTTCGCCACGCTCTCGGTCGTAGCGCTGGTGTGGCTCGCCCTGGGTCGGCGCGAGGCGGTGATCGTCGGCGTCGCGGTGCTCCTCACGCTCGCCGCGACGCTGTTCGCGTCGTGGGCATGGGGCTTCACGCTGAACCGCGTGTCCCTCTTCGCGCTGATCTTTTCCATCGGCATCCTCGTCGACGACGCGATCGTGGTCGTGGAGAACATCCATCGTCACCAGATGCTGTCGAACCAGCCGCTGGTGAAAATGATCCCGGGCGCGGTCGACGAGGTCGGCGGCCCGACGATCCTCGCGACGTTCACCGTAATCGCGGCACTGCTGCCGATGGCGTTCGTTACCGGATTGATGGGGCCTTATATGAGCCCGATCCCGATCAACGCGTCGATCGGCATGCTGATCTCGCTCGCGATCGCGTTCATCGTGACGCCGTGGCTCGCCGCGAAGCTGCTCGCGAAGCACAAGCCGCACGAGGCGCACAGCGCCGAGGGCGAGAGCCCGAGGATCGCGCGGCTTTTCGAGCGCACGATCACGCCGTTCCTGCGTCGCAGGGAAGGCAGCCGGGCCCGGTGGATGCTGTTCGCCGCAATCATGGCGCTGATTCTCGGCAGCGTGTCGCTGGCGGCGGTGCGGCTCGTCGTGCTCAAGATGCTGCCCTTCGACAACAAGTCGGAGTTCCAGGTCGTGCTCGACATGCAGAACGGCACCGCCCTCGAGGAAACCGCGCGCGTGCTCGGCGAGATGGGCGACTACCTCGCCACGATTCCCGAGGTGACCGACTACCAGATCTATGCCGGCACCGCCGCGCCGATCAACTTCAACGGCCTCGTGCGCCAGTACTACCTGCGCCAGTCCCCGGAGCTCGGCGACATCCAGGTGAACCTCGTCGACAAGCATCACCGCGACCGCCAGTCGCACGAGATCGCGACGGCCGCCCGGCCCGAGCTTGTGAAGATCGCCGCGAAGTACGGTGCGACGGTGAAGGTCGTCGAGGTGCCGCCCGGGCCGCCGGTGCTCTCGCCGATCGTCGCCGAAGTGTACGGTCCGGACTACGCCGGGCAGCAGGCCGTGGCGCAGTCGGTCCGCAAGGTGCTCGGCGAGACCGCCGACATCGTGGACGTCGATTCGAGCGTGGAAGAGCCCTCGCCCCGGATCCTGCTGCGCGTGGACCAGAAGAAGGCCGCGTTGAAGGGCGTCGCCCAGAAGGACATCGTCTACACGGTGCGCGCTGCGCTCGCTGGCGACGAGGTCACGCCGCTGCACACCGGAACGGCGAAGTACGAGATCCCGGTAAAGCTTTCCATCCCGCCCGAGCAGGCGGGCAAGCTCGAGGCGATCCTTAAGCTTCGGGTGCGTGCGGCGGATGGGACGCTGGTGCCGCTCTCCGAGCTCGTTTCCGCGACGACCACGACGCGCGAGCAGACGATCTATCACAAGGACCTGCTGCCGGTCGTCTATGTGGTCGCCGACATGGCCGGCAAGCTCGACAGCCCGCTCTACGGCATGTTCGGCATGCGCTCGACCATCGATGCGCTGCCGGTGCCCGCCGGCACCGGGCTCGGCGAGTATTTCATCAGCCAGCCGTCCGATCCGTACGCCGGCTACGCGTTCAAGTGGGACGGCGAATGGCAGGTCACCTACGAGACCTTCCGCGACATGGGCATCGCGTACGCGGTGGGCCTCGTCCTCATCTACGTCCTTGTGGTGGCGCAGTTCCGCTCGTATCTCGTGCCGCTGATCATCATGGCGCCGATCCCGCTCACCATCATCGGTGTGATGCCCGGCCATGCGCTGCTCGGCGCGCAGTTCACCGCGACCTCGATGATCGGAATGATCGCGCTCGCGGGCATCATCGTGAGGAACTCGATCCTGCTCGTCGACTTCATCAACCTTCAGGCCGCCGAGGGCATGGACTTCCAGCGCGCGGTGGTGACCGCCGCGGCGACACGCGCGAAGCCGATCGTGCTCACCGGGCTCGCGGCCATGCTCGGCGCGATGTTCATCCTCGACGACCCGATCTTCAACGGGCTCGCGGTCGCGCTCATTTTCGGGATCCTCGTCTCGACGCTGCTGACGCTGGTGGTGATCCCGGTCCTCTACTACGCCGCGTACTGGCGCAAGGCGGAGGCGGGCGGTCTGCGCGCGCAGCCGTTCGAGCCCGAGCCGGCGCATGCCTGATTCGCATCACCCATATCCCATCACGTATCAATCCTCTCAGGAGCACGCCATGACGACCGAAAACATCATCCGCATCTTCGCCAGCACCATGATCCTCGTCTCGCTCGCGCTCGGGGCGCCGGCGAGCCCGCTGTTCCACTCGGCGTACTGGCTCTGGCTGACAGCGTTCGTCGGCGCCAATCTCTTCCAGTTCGGCTTCACCGGATTCTGCCCGCTGAACGTCATCCTCAAGAAGCTCGGCGTCAAGACGGCGGAGCAGTGCGCGCTCGAGCGTGCGAGGCTTGTGCCCCAGCGCTGACGCGTTGGCAGGACCCCTCGGAATCCGCCGGGCGCCGCGGATCAGGCGCCGGCACTGCCCGGCAGCGAGTCGAGCAACGAGGGTAGCTCGGCCACCGACGCAATCACCCCGTGCGCACCCGCCGCGGCGAGCTCGCGTTCAGCCGCGACAATGCGCGCTGCGCGCTCGCTTGGCGGGAGCGCGGCGAACGCCGCCTGCGGCAACCCGATCCCGTTGCCCGTCGCTGCGATGCCGACGACGCGCATGCCCGCCGCGAGGCCCTCGGCAATGCCCGCGGGCGCGTCGTCCACTTTCACGCAGCGGCGCACGTCGCTCGCGCCGAGGGCGAGCGCGACTGCGAGCGCCTGCCCGGGGCCGGGGCGCGGTCGCGGGACTTCGTCGCACGCGACCACGACCTCCGGTGCGATTCCCGCGCTCCGCGCGCGCTCGGCGACCGGCGCGATGATGGCCCGCGGATAGCCGGTGGTCGATCCGATCCGGATGCCGCGCCGCGCGAGCGCCGCCAGCGCATCGGCCACGCCGGGAATCGGCTGC
>Ga0316617_100000196_pt1 | contig 14166 bp, 11 predicted proteins | sample OWC_Aug_M1_C1_D2_FD_207801 | JGI IMG/M metagenome (GOLD analysis project Ga0316617, IMG submission 207801) | Wetland soil microbial communities from Old Woman Creek delta, Ohio, United States - OWC_Aug_M1_C1_D2_B | ecosystem: Environmental > Terrestrial > Soil > Wetlands | place: USA: Ohio... | reverse complement strand
CGGGGTCCGCCCCCTGGGCCAGGAGGCCCGCGATCAGCCCGGTGAGCACGTCCCCCGTTCCCCCCGTGGCCATGCCCGGATTCCCCGTCGGGATGATGCGCACCTCGCCTTGCGGCGAGGCCACCAGCGTGCGGGCCATCTTCAGGACCAGCGTCGCCCGCAGCCGCTTTGCCGTCTCCGGCACCAGCGCCAGGCGGCGGCGCAGCAGGTCGTCCCGGTCGTGGCCGAGCAGGCGGGACAGCTCGCCCGGGTGCGGCGTCAGGATCAGGGGACCCGCGGCCCGGCTCAACAGGTCGGCCGCTCCGGCAAAGGCATTGATGCCGTCGGCATCCAGGACGATGGGCGTCCGGAGCGAGGCCACCAGGTCGCGGACCAGGGCCCGGGTGTCGGGGTGGCTCCCCAGGCCGGGTCCGATGGCCACCACGCTCTTGCCCTGCGCCAGGGCGAGCAGGCCCTCCGTCGCCTCCCGCCCGATGCTCTGGGCGGCCGTCTCGGCGACCGGCTCGGTCATGACCTCGGTCAGCTTGACCTCGAGAATGGGGTTCAGGCTCCGCGGGACGGCCAGGGTCACGAGGCCGGCGCCGGCCCGCTGCGCCGCCTCGGCGGCCAGCGCCGCGGCACCCGTCTTTCCCGCGGAGCCGGCGATGATCAGCGCGTGGCCGAAGCTGCCCTTGTGGGCCGCGGGGTCCCGGGGCGGCAGCGCCTCCGCGACGTCGGCGTCCTCGAGGAGGGCGAGCGGGCGGCTGCCCGCCCGGACCAGCGGCGCCGGCATGCCGATCTCGACCACCAGGAGCCTTCCCGCCCAGGAGGCGGCGGGATACAGGAGCAGGCACGGCTTCGGCAGGCCCAGCGTGACCGTGAGGTGGGCCCGGACCGCGGGGCCCGGCGGTTCCGGCTCGTCCGCCGCGAGGCCCGAGGGCAGGTCGATGGCGACCACGGGTCGGCCCGCCTCGTTGACGAGGCCGATCGTCTCCGCGACCAGGCCCCGGGCCGGCCCCTGGCTGCCGGTCCCGAGCAGGGCATCCACCACGACGTCGGCGACGGCAAGCCCCTCGCGCACCGCGGGAAACTCGCCGGCCCCTGTGATCTCCCGGGGAGCGGCCCCCATCCTCTCCAGGATGTCGAGGTTGACCCGCGCGTCCCCCTTGACGTCCTCCCGGCGGGCGAGGAGCAGCGTCCGGACCCGGACACCCCCGTTCAGCAAGTGCCGCGCCACCACGAAGCCGTCGCCGCCGTTGTTTCCCCGCCCGCACAGGATCACCGCCTGCCCTGCCGGGAGGCGGGGGTACGCCTCCAGCACGGCCCGCGCGGTCTGCGCCCCGGCGTTTTCCATGAGGAGCAGCGAGGGCATGCCGAACTCGGCCACCGTTCGCCGGTCGAGGTCCTGCATCTCGCGGGCCGTGACGACGCGGATCATGGCAGCAGCACCCGGGGGTAGGGGGGTAGGGGATGGGGGGTGGGGGCCAGGGGCCGGGGGTCAGGGGCCGGGGGTCGGTTCCGGCACCCGCCCACGCCGGCTCCTTCCGTTCCCTTACGCTTTACGAGTTTCGCGTCTTGCATCAGGCGTCCACCCACGTGCGCTGCCCTTTCCGCGCCGACAGTCCGCATTCCTCGCGACAAGGAGCCTCCCGCTGCAGGCGAGAATCCTTCCCGGCCAGGGAAGCCCGGATTGTTCGCGTGTCCTTCGCGAACAATCCGGGCTCGTCAGTCCGTCGCCACGACGACCGCGATGGCGTAGTCCCCGTCGTGGGAGAGGCTGACGAGGGTTTGCCGGATGCCGCGCGCCTCGGCATGGCGCCGGGCCCCCCCGGCCAGAGACAGGATGGGCGGGGTCGCCCCGCCGGAGGCCACCTCGACATCCTGCCAGCTCACGCCGAGACCCCAGCCCGTGCCGAGCGCCTTCATCGCCGCCTCTTTCGCCGCCAGCCGGGCGGCCAGGTGCAGCGCCGGCCGCGCCCGCGACAGGCACTCGGCCCGCTCGCGCTCCGTGAACACGCGCTCCAGAAAGCGGTCCCGGTGCCGGTCGAGCAGCGCCTCCACCCGCCGCACCGCCACGAGATCGGTGCCCAGGCCCAGGATGCTCACCGGCCACCGCCCCGCAGGATGCCCGCACCGCCCCACCCGCCTGGCCCCTGGATTCGCCGCAGCAGCTCGCGCACCGCCTCGGCAACTCCCACCAGGCAGGCCCGGGCGACCAGGCCGTGGCCGACGTGCACGGCGGCGATCTCGGGGATCTCTGCCAGGAGCCCGACCGTCTGGTAGCGCAGGGCCCCCGCGGCGTGGACCGCCAGACCGAGCTTGTGCGCGACCTTGGCCGCATTCATGAGCCGCTCCACCTCGCCGCCCTGCTCCGCGCCCCCCGCCACCGCGGCCAGGCGCCCCGTGTGCAGGACGACGGCGTGCACGCCGGCCCGCTGGGCTGCCTTGATCTGGGCGGGCAGCGCCTCGACGTGCACCCCCACCGCGATCCCGGCGGCCTTGAAGCCGTCGATCGCCGGGGACAGCTCCAGGCGGCGGTCCTCGATATCCAGGCCGCGCTCGAGGCCCAGCCCCTCGTGCTCCGGCGGAGCGAGCGTCACCATGTCCGGCCGGAGGGCCAGCGCCAGCTTGATCCAGTCCTCGCGGGGCGGGCAGCGGATGTTCAGTGCCGTCCGCACCGTCTCGCGGAGCAGCCGCACGTCCCGCTCGCCGGCGCCGCGCTCGCGTCCGAGCGAGATCGAGATCCCCTCCGCGCCCGCCAGCTCGGCCAGCGAAGCAAAGGCCACGGGGTCCGGGTCCGCCGCGCCCCCCGCCTGGCGGAGCCCCACCACATGGTCAAGCCCAGCGAACAGCACAGCCATCGCTCACCCCTGTCCCTTCTGCCCCAGGCTCCCGCGGACGGCGGCGGCGATTTCCATGGCCCACTGGCGGATGACGGATTCCTCGGGCCCCTCCACCATGACCCGGACCAGCGGTTCCGTTCCGGAGAAGCGCACCAGGACCCGGCCGGCCCCCTCGAGGGCCGCTTCGGCCTGCCGGACGCAGGACTGCACCGCCGCCAGGCCGCCCAGATCCTCGCGGCGCTCCACCCGCACGTTCTCCAGGACCTGGGGAAAGCGCGTCATGCAGGCAGCCAGCTCCGACAGCGGCTTCCCGGCCCGGCGCAGGGCCGCCAGCACCTGGAGCGCGGTCACGATCCCGTCTCCGGTGGTGCTGTGCTCGCCGAAGATGATATGGCCGGACTGCTCCCCGCCCAGGCTGTAGCCGCCGCGCAGCATCTCTTCCAGGACGGCCCGGTCCCCGACCGGGGTCCGCACCAGCTGAATGCCGGCCCGGCGCAAGGCAACCTCGAGACCGGCATTGCTCATGACGGTGGCCACGACGGTGTCGCCGGCCAGGCGGCCCTCGGCCTGCAGATCCAGTGCACAGAGGGCCAGGATCTGGTCCCCGTCCACCAGCCTGCCTCGCTCGTCCACCGCCAGGACGCGGTCGCCGTCCCCGTCGTGGGTGAACCCGGCGTCCGCCCGGTATTCCAGGACGGCCCGCTGGAGCACCTCGGGATGGAGCGACCCGCAGCCGGCATTGATGTTCAGCCCGTCCGGCGCCACATTCAGCGCCACCACCTCCGCCCCGAGCTCCTGCAGGACGGTGGGCGAAACCCGGTAGGTCGCGCCATGGGCGCAGTCCACGACGATGCGCAGCCCCCGCAGCGTGAGCCGCTTCGGGAACGCGTTCTTGGCGAACTCGATGTAGCGGCCCCCGGCGTCGCTGATCCGGAAGGCCTTGCCGATCTCCCGGGCCCGCGGCCGGACCTGATCGATGGCCCCCGTGCCGATCATGTCCTCGATCTGGGCCTCCTGGCCGTCGGGCAGCTTCATGCCGTCGCCCGAGAAGAACTTGATGCCGTTGTCCTCGAAGGGGTTGTGCGAGGCCGAGATGACCACGCCGGCGTCCGCTCGCAGGCTGCGCGTGATGAAGGCGATCCCGGGCGTGGGCAGCGGCCCCACCAGCAGCACGTCCACCCCCATCGAGGTGATCCCGGCGGTCAGGGCGGTCTCCAGCATGTAGCCGGTGAGCCGCGTGTCCTTGCCTATGACCACGCTTCGGCGGGCACCGGGGGTCTTGACGAGGTGGGCGAAGGCGCGGCCCAGCTTGACGACCGTCTCGGGCGTCATCGGCTCTTCGTTGGCAATCCCGCGAACGCCGTCCGTGCCGAAGAGGCGAGGCATAGAGGTCCCTCCTAGCCCGGAGAATTCACGAAGGGACCCCTGAATTCTCCGGGCTAAATGACCCATGACCGATTCTGCATATCCCACGGGCGAAGGGGGGCCCGGGATTAGGATGCCTTGGGTCCGATGTCCACGCTCACCATGATCGGGGTCTCCTGGAGCAGCCGGATCTGGTGCCCCGGCGGCTCCAGCATGGCCTGAGTGGTGAACGACTGGCTCTGCCCGTCCAGGCGCACGGGAGTCGTCGGCAGCCGCCTGAGCCGCCCCACCGCGCTCTTGGGCCCGGCGACCCAGACCCGCGCCGGCGTCACCACGACCCGCTGGACGACAAACCCGCCGGCCGGGGCCCCGTCCACCCGGGCGAACACCTCGATCTCCCGCTCGGCAACCGCCTCCAGGACGATGCGGAGCCGCTGGGGCTCCACCCCCACCACCTCGATCCCCCGGGGGACGTTCACCGCGTCCGGCGGGATGGTGAGGGTGTTCTCGCCTTCCACGAACCCGCTGGACGGCTCGTCCAGGAAGACCTCGCGCGGCGAGAGGTTCTGGACCAGGGTCTTGGGGCCGCGCAGCCGGACCCGGAGCGCGCTCGGCACATCGCTCACCAGGAACAGGGTCCGGGGGATGGCCTTGAGCTCGAGCGGCAGGCTCAGCGTCGTCTCGATCTTCTGCTCGCTCAGCACCACCAGCCAGAGGAATATCGCCAGCACCAGGGACAGGAGCTTCAGGCCCAGGTTGTCGAGCAGCCAGGACCGGAGCCCGCGCCGCTCCGGTCCTGCCGGACGCCGCTCGACGCTGCTCGTCCGAGGCACGCGGGGTGCGCTCTCGACCCGCGCCGCCGCTTCGTCGATCGCCCTGCCCCGCTCCTCCATCAGTGGTGCCATCCCCATCCGCTCCCTCACCCGTCCCGCGTCCCGCGGGTGGGTAGCAGCGTCCCGGTGCCCGGCGATGCGTGATCCCTCGAGGACCCCCGACCCAATGGCTCCTCTTAAGCCCGCAGGCTTCGCGAGCTGTATTCGCGAAGCATGCGGGCTAGGGGGCCGCGTCCCCGGCCGTGGCCACCGGGCCGGTCCGCCGCCGCCCCACCAGGGGCAGCGGGGGGCCGAGCAGATCGCTCAGCCGCTGGCGGAGCGCGGCCGCGTCGAGGTTCCGGGCGAGCTCCCCGCCCACCGCCAGCGAGATGCTCCCGGTCTCCTCCGAGACGACCACCGCCACGGCGTCGCTCTCCTCGGTGACGCCCACCGCCGCGCGGTGCCGGGTCCCGAGATCCTTGGGCAGGTCGGGATTGATGCTGAGGGGCAGCAGGCTCTCCGCCACCAGCACCCGGTCCCCGCTGATGATCACCGCGCCGTCGTGCAGGGGCCCATGCGGGAAAAAGATGGACTCCAGCAGCCGACGGGACAGCGCCGCGTCCACGATCGTGCCCGAATCCACGATGTCCGAGAGGCGGGTCTCCCGCTCCACGACGAGGATGGCACCGATCCGCTTGGCCGCGAGCGCGGTCAGGGCCCGCACCACCTCGTCGATCATGTGCGCCTCCCGGTAGCGCGAGAAGGCGCGGAGCAGGCTCCCCCGCCTCCCCATGCCGGCCAGGGCGCGCCGCAACTCCGGCTGGAAGAGGATGAGGATCAGCAGGAACCAGACCCCCAGCAGGTTGGAGAGGGCCCAGTTGACCGTGAGCAGGCCGAGGCGCAGCGAGACCCGCGAGGCCAGGTAGAGCAGCGCCAGGCCCAGCAGCATCTGGAAGGCCCGCGTGCCCCGGAGCACCAGGATCAGCTGATAGATGGCGAAGGCGACGATGGCAATGTCGAGGGCGTCGATCCACCGGAACTGGGAGACCAGCTCGACCATGGATCACGCCTCCCCGTGCGGATGGGACCGGGGCCCCGGCGGTGCCGGACCGGGGAGTCGCAGGCTTACGCGAGGCGGGTCGCGGCGCGCAGCGGCCGCCGGGCGCCGCTCGGTCGGGTGCGGGGGCCCTGCCCTCGCGTCCGCTGCCGGTCCAGCCGGCCGAGCCGCGATCCCTCGCCGCGGGCCGACGGGATCGGGGCTACGCCGCGGCCGCAGGGGCCGGGGAGCCTCTCCCGTTCACGATGACGTCAACCTCGAGTCCGTCGAGGACCTCGCGCTCCAGCAGGGCCTCGGCCAGCGCGTGCAGGGTTTCGAGCCGGCGCTGGATCATGTCCTTGGCCCGCTCGTAGTTGTCCATGATCAGGCGGTGGACCTCGCTGTCGATCTCCATGGCCGTCCGCTCGCTGTAGTCCTGGTGTCGCGCGATCTCCCGGCCGAGGAAGATCATCTCCTCGCGCTTGCCGAACTGCAGGGGGCCCATGCGGTCGCTCATGCCCCACTCGCAGACCATCTTGCGCGCCAGCTCCGTGGCGCGCTCGATGTCGTTCATGGCCCCCGTGGTGATCTCGGGGGCCCCGAAGACGATCTCCTCGGCGACGCGGCCGCCGTAGAGGATGGCGATGTCGTTGAGGAGGAACTCTCGCGAGTAGTTGTGCTTGTCCTCGGCGGGCAGCTGCTGCGTCACGCCCAGCGCCCGGCCCCGGGGGATGATGGTGACCTTGTGGATGGGGTCGGTCCCCGGCAGCAGCTTCGCCACCAGGGCGTGGCCCGCCTCGTGGTAGGCGGTGATCTTGCGCTCTTTGGGGCTGACGACCAGGCTCTTGCGCTCCACCCCCATCAGCACCTTGTCCTTGGCGCTCTCGAAGTCCACCATCTCCACGAGCTTCTTGCTCGCCCGCGCCGCCAGCAGCGCCCCCTCGTTCACCAGGTTGGCCAGATCCGCTCCCGAGAAGCCGGGCGTCGCCCGGGCCAGGACACTCAGATCCACGTCCGGCCCCAGGGGAATCTTCTTGGTGTGCACCTTCAGGATGCCCTCGCGCCCCTTGACGTCGGGCCGCGCGACGACCACCTGCCGGTCGAAGCGGCCCGGCCGCAGCAGGGCGGGATCCAGGACGTCCGGCCGGTTGGTGGCGGCGATGAGGATCACGCCGTCGTTGGACTCGAACCCGTCCATCTCCACCAGCAGCTGGTTCAGGGTCTGCTCGCGCTCGTCGTGGCCCCCGCCGAGCCCCGCGCCCCGGTGGCGGCCCACGGCGTCGATCTCGTCCATGAAGATGATGCAGGGGGCGTTCTTCTTGCCCTGCTCGAAGAGGTCGCGGACGCGCGAGGCCCCCACGCCCACGAACATCTCGACGAAGTCCGAGCCGGAGATGGAGAAGAAGGGCACGTTGGCCTCGCCCGCGATGGCGCGCGCCAGGAGGGTCTTGCCGGTCCCCGGCGGCCCCATGAGGAGCACCCCCTTCGGGATGCGGCCGCCGAGCTTCTGGAACTTCTGCGGGTCCTTGAGGAACTCGATGATCTCCTGCAGTTCCTCCTTGGCCTCGTCCACGCCCGCCACGTCGGCAAAGGTGACCTTGTTCTGCTTGTCGGAGAGCAGGCGCGCCCGGCTCTTGCCGAAGGACAGGGCCTTGGCCCCGCCCCCCTGCATCTGGCGCATGAAGAAGATCCAGACCCCGAAGAACAGCAGGAACGGCAGCCAGGTGGCCAGGGCCGTCACGTACCAGGGCTGCCCGTCGGACGGCTTGGCCGTGATCTTGACCCCCTGCTTGCGGAGCAGGGTGATCATCTCCTTGTCGTCCGGGACGTAGGTGCGGAAGACGGTGTTGTCGGTCAGCCGGCCGGTCACGTCGTTGCCCTTGATCGTGACCTCGCCGACCTCGCCCCGCTCCACCTTCTGCATGAAGTCGCTGAAGATGAGCTCCTTCTGCATGGGCTGGCTCTGGTTGAAGATGTTGAACACCAGCACCATGATCAGGCCGATCACCAGCCAGAGCGCGAGATTCTTGAAAAACGGACTCACCAGGGATCTCCTGCCGTGCCGTGTGAGGCGTGTGGGCGCGATGAAGTGACAGATGTTTTATACACTGAAAGTGCGCGAAACTCAACCGGAAAGCCGGTTTCCCGCAGCCCGCAGCATTCACGTAACGACTCGTGAATGCTCCGGGCTAAGCGAGCCAATGACCAATGCTGCAAATCCCAATGGCGGAATAGGCCCTCACGCGCTGCCGCAGCCCGTCAGGCTCCGCACCCCAGCGTACCTACGCAGCAGGCTGGGGGAGAAACCTCCCCCACAGGCTGCTCAAAAAGGTCCAGCTGCAAGGCGGCATCACCCATCCTAACGGATGGGTACCCGGGGCGGGGTACCCGCCGCAGGTGGGTCCAGGCGTACTCCTGGTACGCCGCAGCGCGGCGGGAGCCCGCGGGGCACCCATCCGCAGGATGGGTCTCAGCAGATGGGCCTTTTTCAGCAGCCTGTCAGGCTGGCTCCAGCACGGCGATGTCGCGCAGGTGCCGGTACTGCTGGGCGTAGTCCAGGCCGTAGCCCACCACGAAGGCGTTGGGGATCAGGAAGCCGCAGTACTCGATGGGCACCAGCACCTCGCGGCGCTCGGCCTTGTCGAGGAGGGTGCACAGGCGCAGGCTCCGCGGTCCCTGCGCCTGCAGGAGTTGGCGCAGGTGGGCGATGGTGTGGCCGGTGTCGATGATGTCCTCGACCACGAGGATGTCCCGCCCGGCCAGGGAAACGGTTGCGGCCTTGGTGAAGTGCGGCTCCTGCTGGGGTGCGGTGGCGCCGCCGTAGCTCTCCATGGCGACGAAGTCGCTCTGGCAGGGGATCCGGAGCGCCCGGCACAGGTCCGCCCAGAAGATGGCGGCTCCCTTGAGGACGCAGATCAGCAGCAGATCCCGGTCCGCGTAGTCCAGTGAGATGGCCTCCGCCAGCTCGCGCACGCGCTGCTGGATAGCCGGTTCGGGGATCAGGATGCTTCCGACGCGGTAGCCCATGCCCTCCTCCGGGAGACAGGAAAGCGGACCTCGGCGATGCAGGCCGGCCCGCGCCCGGGCCAGCGGAACTCCTCGGCGATCCGGTACCCGACCACCCAGGCGATCCGGCCGCCCGAGAGGACGAGGGGGACCCGCGCGCGCGCCTCACGGGGCACCTTGGCGTCCCCGAAGAAATCCTGCAGCTTCTTGCGCCCGGCGAGCCCCAGCGGGCGAAACCGATCCCCCGGCCGCCAGGCCCGCACCTGGAGCGGCGCGTCGAGGACCGCCGGGCTCAGGACCGCGCGCCAGCGCCCGCCGCGGAGCGGCGGCACGCGCGAGGCCGGCACCCGCCGCAGGCGCAGGCGGCAGCCGAGCGGGGGCCAGGGCGTCCACTCCCCGGGCCGCAGGGGAACCGGCACATCAGCCGCCCGGGGCGCCGCCTCGCCGGCGGCGCGGGCGAGCCGGTCGCCGGGGCCGAGCCAGAGCGCCTCGCTCCGCCCCCGGGCCTCCAGCCCCCGCGGCAATCGGACCGTCCCGGCGCCTTCCAGCAGCCGGCCGAGCGCCTCGAGGTGCCGTCGGGTCAGCCCCACCTCGGCACCGCCCGCCTGCGCGGCGGCGGCCCGGAAGAGGCGGCGGCGGAGGGCGGGCGGCGCCTGGCGCAGGAGCGAGCGGTCCAGGGCCAGCAGCCCGGCGCGCGCCGTGACCGCCCGGGCGGCCAGTGCCGCCGCCTGGGCCTGGAGCGCCTCCTCGTCCTCGCGCAGCTGCCCGGCCAGGGCGGCCAGCGACTCCACCAGCCGCGGGTTGTACTCGGCCGCGAGCTGCGGCAGGAGCCGGTGGCGCACGCGGTTGCGCCGGAAGCCGAGCGACGCGTTGGACGCGTCCCGCCGGTAGGGCACGCCGCGGGCCGCCGCATAGGCCTCCACCTCGGGCCGCGCCGCGGCCAGCAGCGGCCGGATGACGCGGCGGCGGACCGGGGGGATCCCCGCCAGCCCGCGCGGACCGGTGCCCCGCAGCAGATTGAGCAGCACCGTCTCCGCCTGGTCGCTCATGGTGTGGGCCGTGGCGATGGCTGCCGCCCGGACCCGGTCCGCCACCGCTTCCAGGCAGGCGTAGCGCGCCTCCCGGGCCCACATTTCCACCGAGGCCCCCCGCGGCCGCTGCCGCGGGTCCAGCCGGCAGAGGCTGACCCCCAGCCCGTGCCCGGCTGCCGTCGCCACCACCAGGGCCGCCTCGCGATCCGCCGCCCGGCCCCGCAAGCCGTGGTGCACGTGGGCCACGTGCAGCCGCAGCGGCAGGCGCCGCTGCAGCCTGAGCAGCAGCGCCAGCAAGACCATGGAGTCCACGCCCCCCGAGACCGCCACGACCAGGCGGTCGCCGGGGGCGAGCCCCGCCTCGCGGAGCGCCGCCAGCACGCGGGAAGGGAGACTGGAGGAGGCCATGCGCCGGTGCCCTCGCGACGCGCAGCCCTGCGTCGCCGGGCAGAGACTACTGGAGCCATCCCGGCCGCGTCAATACCCCGTCCGCGGGTGATGCGCCTTGCAGGGCATTGCATTCCCCTTTGACGGCGGCCGCGCCGTTTGCTATCGTGTGCGACCATGGGACCCGAGCCGCAGGCAGCCGAGAGCACCGTGCTGGTCATCGACGATGAGCGCTTCGTGCGCGAGCTCTGCGTCGAGATCATCGCGGGCGAGGGCTACCGGGTCCTGGGGGCCTCGGATGCCGAGGAGGGCCTGCGCCTGGCCCGCGCCGAGTCCGTGGGCGCCATCCTCCTGGACCTGATGATGCCGCGCATCAGCGGCTTCGACGCCCTGCAGACCCTCGGGCAGGAGCTGCCGGACATCCCGGTGGTGGTCATGACGGCGCACTCCTCCCAGAGCCGCGTCATCGACCTGCTCAAGATGGGCGCCTACGACTTCCTGCTCAAGCCCTTCGAGCCCAACGACCTCATCCACTCGACCCGGCGCGCGCTGGAGCGGCACCGGCTGCTCACCGAGAACCGCCGCCTGCTCCAGGACCTGCAGGAGCAGGTGCAGTCGCAGACCCTGGAGCTGCGCCGCGGCCAGCAGCTGATGGAGAACATCATCTCCCACATGGGCAGCGGCCTGCTGGTCACGGACCGCGACGGGCGCATCTGGATGATCAACAAGCAGGGCCAGGAGACGCTGGGCGTGGACGCGGCCCGGGCGGCGGGCACGCGCCTGCTGGAGCTGTTCCCCGGCGCCGGCCCCCTCCTCGACGTGCGGCACGGCTCCGTCCTGCGCGAGCTGGACCTGCAGCACCCCGACGGCCGGGTGGTCCCGCTCGGCTTCAACAACTCGCACCTGCTGGACTCCTCGGGCGAGGCCGAGGGGACCATCGTCATCTTCCGCGACCTCACCGACCTGCGCGCCATCCGCGAGGAGATCCGGCGCAAGGACCGCCTGGCCGCCATCGGCGAGGTGGCGGCCGGGGTGGCGCACGAGATCCGCAACCCCCTCTTCGGCATCAGCTCGGTGGCCCAGATCCTCATGACGGAGGTCAAGTTCGCCCCCGTCCACCAGGAGCTGCTGACCGCCATGCAGGCCGAGATCCGGCGGCTCAACACCCTGGTGGAGGACCTGCTCGACTACGGGCGGCCGTCCAAGCCGGAGCGCACCCCGCAACCCGTGGAGCAGATCTGGGACGAGATCCTGGGGCTGTCCCGGGAGGAGCTGGCCGAGGCGAAGATCGAGGTCAGCCGCGAGGTGGAGGCCGGCCTGCCCCAGGTCCTGGCGGACGGCAACAAGCTGCGCCAGGTGTTCCTGAACCTGCTCAAGAACGCCATCCAGGCGACGCCGCCCGGCGGCCGGATCAGCGTGCGGGTCACCCGCATGCCGCGCGCCGCGCTGCCCGCCCGGGTCCAGCGGGGCCTCGCCCCCCTGGCCGGCGACGCGGACCCGGCGCAGGCCTTCCTGGTGAGCCAGGTGGTGGACAGCGGCATCGGCATCCCCGCCAGGGACCTGGACCGGATCTTCGACCTGTTCTTCACCACCAAGTCCACCGGCTCGGGCCTGGGCCTGGCCATCTGCCGGCGCATTGTCGAGGACCACGGCGGCGCGATCGGCGTCGAGAGCACGGAGCGGGCGGGTAGCACCTTCACGGTGGCGCTCCCGCTGACGGCGGCCGCGCCCTAGCGCCGGCGACCCGCAACCATCGGTGCCTGCATGTCTGCCACAGTCCTGATCGTGGATGACCAGCTCACCATCCGGCGGAGCCTGCGCCACCTGCTGGAGCGCAAGGGCTACCGGGCCTGCGAGGCCGACAGCGGCGCCACCGCCGTCCTCATCGCCCAGGCGGAGGATCCGGAGGTGATCCTGCTCGACCTCAAGCTCCCCGACGGCGACGGGCTGGAGATCCTGGAGCGGCTGCAGAACGTCTGCCCCGAGACGGCGGTGATCCTGCTCACCGGGCACGGCAGCGTGGAGGTGGCCGTCACCGCCATCAAGAAGGGGGCGGAGGACTTCCTGGAGAAGGACCCGAGCAGCCTCGAGGTGACGGAGCTGCGGGTGGAGAAGGCGCTGGAGATGCTCAAGCTCCGGCGCGAGAACCGCTACTATCGCCACCAGGCCCACGGGCGGGTCCCCGGACAGTTCGCCGGCACCTCCCCCGCCATCCGGGACCTGCAGGGGATGGTGGACCTGCTGGCCAAGGCGCCGCAGACCACGGTGCTGATCCAGGGGGAGAGCGGCTCGGGCAAGGAGGTGGTGGCGCGGGCCATCCACTTCCGCAGCACGCGCACCGAGAAGCCCTTCCTGGAGATCAACTGCGCCGGGCTCTCGGAGCACCTGCTGGAATCCGAGCTGTTCGGCCACGAGCGGGGCGCCTTCACCGACGCCAAGGCGCTGAAGCGCGGCCTCCTCGAGATCGCGGACGGGGGGACGGTGTTCCTGGACGAGATCGGGGACATGCCCCTGGCGATCCAGCCCAAGTTCCTGCGCGTCCTGGAGAACCGGACGTTCAGGCGCGTGGGCGGCACGCGCGACATCCAAGTGGATGTGCGGGTGATCACCGCCAGCAACAAGGACCTGGCAAAGCTGGTGGAGAAGCAGGCGTTCCGGGAAGACCTGTTCTACCGCCTGAAGGTGATGCCGCTCGTCGTGCCGCCGCTGCGGGAGCGCGGCCGGGACATTCTGGTGCTGGCCGCGCACTTCGTCCAGGAATTCAACGGCATGTTGAAGAAGCGTATCCGCGGCTTCACACCCGAGGCGGAGAGCGTCTTGCTCGCCTATGCGTGGCCGGGCAACGTGCGGGAGCTGCGCAATGTCACTGAGCGCGGGATGATCCTCTGCCAGGGGGACTTCATTCCGCTCGCGTGCCTGCCGGCGGAGATCCAGCAGCTCGCCGGCCAGGTCCCCGCCCAGCCGCCCCTGCCGACGCCGGAGGTCCTGCCCGAGTCGCTCCCGACCGAATCCGCGCCGGCCGTCGAGCCCCCCGTGCCAGCCGGAGAGCAGGGAACGCTCGAGGACATGGAGAAGCGGTATATCCAGCAGGTCCTCGACTCGGTCTCCAGCAACCGGAGTCAGGCCGCCCGAATCCTCGGGATCTCCCGCTCCACCCTGCAGGACAAGATCCGCCGCTACAAGCTGTCCTGATCCCCGCTTGGTACAACGCTTGCTTCTTCTCTCTCCTGGAAGATGAGCATCCGATTCCCGGTCGGTCCGGCTGTCCGGAATCCTGCCAGGAGATCGTGCGCCCGTGCCAACCCGCATCCTGCTGGTCGATGACGAACCCACGATCCTGCTGGGCTTGTCCCATGTGCTCCGCCGCGCTGGGGCCGAGGTGACGCCCTGCCTGGGTCGCCAGGAAGCCGAGGAGGCCATCCGGCACGGGCAGTTCGACCTGGCCCTGATGGATGTCCGCCTTTCGGGCAGCGAGGCGCGTGCCGGATTAGACCTCCTGAGCCTGATGAAAGCGCAATGTCCGCACACCACCGTGGTGGTGATGACGGCGTTTGGCTCCGAGGAGATCCGACGCGACGCCATGTTGCGCGGCGCGTCGCACTATCTGGACAAACCCCTGAACCTGGATTTTCTCCTGGAGCTGCTCCGGAGCCTCCCCCAGCCCTCGTCCTGCTAGCCCGCATTTTTCGCGAAGAGAGCCCGCGAAC
>Ga0316617_100000195_pt1 | contig 14174 bp, 13 predicted proteins | sample OWC_Aug_M1_C1_D2_FD_207801 | JGI IMG/M metagenome (GOLD analysis project Ga0316617, IMG submission 207801) | Wetland soil microbial communities from Old Woman Creek delta, Ohio, United States - OWC_Aug_M1_C1_D2_B | ecosystem: Environmental > Terrestrial > Soil > Wetlands | place: USA: Ohio... | reverse complement strand
GCCCGCCTGTCGCATCGAGGAACTGCCTCATCTGGCCGCACATGTTCCCGAAACGGGTGGGCGATCCGAAGATGACGGCATCAGCCTGGGCCAGCTCATCAACGGTGCACAGGGGAACCCGGGCCATGGCTTTCTGGGCTTCGAGGGCCCCCATTTTCTTCAAGACGTCCTCGGACAGGGTCTCCGGGACGCGCCGCAGGATGGCCTCCGCTCCCGGCACTTCCCGGACGCCCTCCGCAACGGCTTCGGCCATGCGGTGGATGTGCCCGTACATGGAGTAATAAACGATCAGCACCTTCATGATGGACCTCCTCAATCACTGAAAGTTGGACATTCGTCGTTAAAGAAAAAGCTGCGCATGCACAACGCGAGTCATGAACAGCGCACCTCTATGTCTTCAATCGCTTCACCGTCGAATCAACGATTTCAACGGCACGGTCAATTTCCTCGATCGATGTTGATTTCCCTGTTGAAAATCGGACCGTCCCCCGGGCATATGCCATCGGCACCGCCATGGCCTTGAGGACTTTCGATATCTCCACGGAGGCGCCGTGGCAGGCGGCACCGGCCGAGGCCGCGAGATCCATCATCTCGCCGAGTAGGATACCCGCGTCGATGTTCCTGAACCCCACGCTCAGGGTATTGGGCAGCCTCTTTTCCGGGTGACCGTTCAAGCGGACATCCAATCGCTTGCGCAACCCCTCGTACAGGCGGTCACGGGTCTCCCCCATGCGGATCATGTTCTTTTCCAGGTCTCTTTTCGCGACTTCGCAGGCTTTTCCGAGGCCCGCAATCTCGAGGACATTTTCGGTCCCCGCACGAAGGTTCCTTTCATGGCCGGCGCCATGCATGAACTTCTCAAGCCGTGTTCCCTCTCGAATGTAAAGGGCCCCGATCCCTTTAGGCGCATAGAGCTTGTGACCCGCCAGGGAGAGAAGATCGACACCAAGCGATTTCACGTCGACTGGAACCTTACCCGCGGACTGGGCGGCGTCGGTATGAAGCGTGATGCCCCGGCCGCGGATCAATGCGGCGATTTCCCCGATGGGTTGGATCGTGCCCACCTCGTTGTTTGAATGCATGACCGTGATGAGGATCGTCTCCCCCGTGACAGCCTTCTCGAGGGCTTTCAGGTCGACGAGCCCCTGGTCGTCCACGGGGATATGCGACACACGGAATCCATGCCCCTCCAGATACAGGCAGACTTCCGTCACGGCCGGGTGTTCGACGGCCGAGGTTATGATGTGGTTACCCCGGACCCGATTGGCGAAGGCGACCCCCTTGATGGCGTGGTTGTTGGACTCCGTCCCGCCGCTCGTGAAGATGACCTCCCCGGCACTGCCGTTCAGAAGCGCCGCCACCTGTTTCCTCGCGGCCTCGACGACCTCCCTCGCCCTCAGCCCATACCCGTGTGTGCTCGAGGGGTTCCCGAAAACTTCGTCAAGGCAGGGCCTCATGGCTTCGGCCACTTCCGGGTCGATGGGTGTTGTGGCATTGTAATCCAGATAGATGGGCTTCATGATTTCCGGCACCCCCGTTAGAATTCACGCAGATCCGGCAGGACACCCGCCTGGACGAGGCCGGAGAGGATCGTGAGAAAAACCATGAGAAGCGTCATGGCGCCCGACCAGCGATGCCAGGTTCTGATTTCCGCCGCCCGGGACCTGAGCACGAACGGAAGCTGCCCAAGTGCGGGCGTCATGGCGGAAAGGAAAACCGTCACGGCGCCCACATCGGCATGGAGGACGGCGAAGTGATCTCCGCCGAAACCGGAAACCATGTAAAGGGCGGTCAGAAAACCCAGACCTATCGACGAGGCGCCCGACAGGCCAAGTGCCCGGTGGGCCCTGAGCCAGAATCGCTTTTTTCTCAGGAACCGGGCAACGGTAAATCCCGCCACCATGAGGGAAAACCCCGTCACCATGAACCCGCCATGGACATAGATGACCATTTCCGCGAACCCCCGCCCCCTATCCCGTCTGAAGATTCGGGACGGGAAAGGACTGAACTGTCATCTCCTCAGGTCTGCTCCTGCACGACTATCTTGCCCGTTTTTGAGCCATACTTGCTGCAGGATGCCTTTACCTCCAGGACATCCCCCGGCTGGGCGGAAATCTGGTAAGTGTATGCGAATTTCTCACCGGGCTGCAGAGTGTAGGGATATTTCCCGACGCTCTGGCCGTTTTTGCCGACTTCGATCTCCTTCACGTAGTGATCGCCGCTGAAGGGGGAATGGGTCACCGTCACCGTGAGGATCTGCTTCTTCAGGTCATATTTGAGGGTAACGCTGGCCGGGTTATGTGAATAGGCCGGCGCCGTGAAGAACACCATCACCAGAACAGCGGTAGCGGCACAGACAAAAATCTTTGACTTCCATGAACGCTCGAATTTCCTTGACATAAATGCATCTCCTTTCTTTTTTCACTGGATTTTGCTTATGTGCGAAGCATTTTCAACATCTCGACGACGTCCGTCGTCGGGCTATTGCAACTGAAACCTGAGCAGACGTAGGCCGTGGCCCGCCCTCCCTGACTTTTCATGGAACCCGTGAACGGCGCAATTTTCTCGATCTCCGCCGGTCGATCCCCGGCCGGTCGAATGAGCAGCACCTTGTTGGGAAGAAAGGGCTTGCGCAGGGACCGGATCATCTCCTTTGTATCGCCCTTTCGAGTATCCCCCGCGATGACGATTTCGCAAGAGGGTCCCTGAAGGAACTCCAAGGCAACGAGAAGCTGTGAGTATGCAGCGGGCACCTGTTCGATGCTCCGGGCGGAGGCGCGGGCGAGGCTCACGGCTTTTTCTTCCCACTCCCCATTCGCCGTGATCCTGGCCAGGCGTATCAGGTTCATCATGGCAATCGAATTCCCCGACGGGATGGCCCCGTCGTAGGCTTCCTTCTGTCGGATAAGAATTTCCTCGCCGTCATCGGATGTAAAATAAAATCCTCCCGCCGTGTCCCAGAAATGCCGGAGCAGATGGTCATTGAATTCTATCGCCTTCTTCAAATACCGGATATCGAAAACCGCCTCGTAGAGCTCCAGAAGACCCCATATCAGAAAAGCGTAATCATCCAGATGGGCAGGGGCCGACGCGTGGCCGTCCCTGTGGAAGTGCATGAGGCGGCCGTCGGACGCCTGCAGGTGCTGCAGGATGAAATCTGCGGCTGACACGGCTGCTTCCGCGTAGTCGGGGTTGTCGAGCACCTGCGCCCCCCTGGCCAGCGCTGCGATCATCATGCCGTTCCAATCCGTGAGAATCTTGTCATCCTTGTGGGGGTGTACGCGCTTCCGGCGGATATCGAAAAGCTTGCGCCGGGCGTTTTCGAAAACTTCATTCAGTTCATTCTCCGGCCGCCCGAGGATATCCGCCATCTCCCCGATGTCCTTTTCCTGGTGGAAGATATTCTCTCCTGTTTTCCGGCTGCTGGCCTCTTCGATGAAATTTCCGTCTTTTTGAAATCCGAACATGGGGATGATAAGGTCGGATTCCTCCTTCTGGAGCACGCGGCGGATCTCATCGATGGACCAGAGGTAGAACTTTCCTTCCCGCCCCTCGCTGTCGGCATCCTCGGCAGAGTAAAATCCGCCGTCGGGCGAGGTCATGTCGCGGAGCACATAGGTAAATATCTCTTCGGCCGTTGCGGCATAACCCGACTTGCCGGTCGCCTGATAGGCTTCCAGACAGGCAATAGACAGCATGGCCTGGTCGTAGAGCATCTTTTCAAAATGCGGAAGTCTCCATCGCGAATCCGTTGAATAGCGATGAAAGCCGAAACCGATGTGATCGTAAATCCCCCCGCGCCGCATGAAATGCAGTGTCTTTTCGACCATCTCCAGCGCCCTTGACTCACCCGTTCGCTTCCAGTAGCGAAGGAGAAAAAGAAGGTTGTGTGGCGAGGGAAACTTCGGGGCGTCCCCGAACCCGCCCGTGGCGGGATCGAAACGCCGGGAGAAATCGTCGAAGGCCTTCTGAAGGGTGGAACGGTCCGGATCCGACCCCGTACCGGTATCCGCCGCGAGCTGCCTCAAGGTACCGAGAACCTGTTCGGCCGACGAGAAAACCTCTTCCCGGCGCGTGGTCCATATCTTCTGGATGCCCTGCACGAGCTCGACCATCCCGATACGCCCCATGCGGCTCTCCCTCGGGAAATAGGTCCCGGCGAAGAAGGGCTTCTTGTCAGGCGTCATGACGATGGTGAGCGGCCATCCGCCGGAGCCTGTCATCAACTGGCAGACGGTCATGTAGACCCCGTCTATGTCGGGCCGCTCCTCCCGGTCCACCTTGATGTTGACAAAGGCCTCGTTCATGAGCTTCGCCACCTCTTCATCCTCGAAGGATTCGTGGGCCATGACGTGGCACCAGTGGCAGGTGGAGTAGCCGATGGAGAGAAAGACGGGCTTGTCCTCCCTCTTGGCCCGTTTGAACGCCTCAGGTCCCCAGGGGTACCAGTCCACGGGGTTGTGGGCATGCTGGATCAGATAGGGGCTTTTCTCGTGAATAAGACTGTTGTAGTGAGGCTCGACACGATTCTTCGTGGTGCCCCTCACATCGAGCATGTCGCGGGTCATCTTCTTTCCCATGGCGCTGTTTCCTGTTAAGGGAAATCATGGACGTTGATTCATCCCACCAGATCCTGCAGTGCCCCCCTCAGTTGAGGGAACCGGAAGGTAAAGCCTGCCGCCTGCAGTTTGCGCGGCAGGACCCGCTGCCCTTCGAGGATCACGTTGCCGAACTCCCCCTTCATCAACCGAAGAACAAAACCGGGCACACTGGGCATAAAGGTAGGCACGCCGAGCACCCGCCCGAGTGTTTCCGTCATCTCCCGGTTTCTCACGGGCTCGGGTGCCGTGCAGTTCACCGGCCCTCTGACGTCGGGGTGATCCATGAGAAAGAGAAACACGCCGGCCAGATCCCGTTCATGGATCCAGGAGAACCACTGGCGGCCGCTTCCGAGAGGGCTGCCGAGATAGAACCTGAAGATCGGGAGGATCTGCCCGAGCATCCCGCCCTCACGGCCGAGGACGATGCCGAACCGGCAGAGGACGACACGGGCGCCCATCGTTTCAGCCCTCCGGGCTTCCACTTCCCAGTCCGCAGCGAGGGTGGCCAGGAAGTCTTTACCGGGGGGGCTTTCCTCCGTGAGCTCCTCATCGTCGTGAAAACCATAATAACCCACGGCAGAGGTGCTGAAGAGATGGGCTTCTTTCCCACGGCGGCCCTGCATGGCCTCCACGAGGTTCCTTGTGGTGAGAATCCGGCTGTCGCGCAGGTCCTTCTTCACCTCATCGGTCCACCGGCTGAAGATGGATGTGCCCGCGAGGTTAATGAATACTTCATGCTCGGCCGCTTTTTCCTGCCAGGCGCCCTTTACCGTCGGGATCCCCTCGAGGAACGAGGCCCCTCCTGAGAGGGCCTGTCCCGGCTTGATCTTGCGCGTCAGGACCGTAACCGCGTGGCCTCTCTGTGTCAGTTCCCTCGTGAGCGTCGTCCCCACAAACCCGGAACCGCCCGTCATGAAAATTTTCATAGCGCACTCCATTCTGGGTCTCGGGAAAAGAGTCTTCCTGCCCCATACCCTTTACCCTTCTTTATCCCCGATCAGGGGTAAAACTTTGTCGACCCGAAAGAAGACGAGAAATTTCGATATCCCCTCGTAGCGTCCCTCGACCTCCGGATATTTTTTCCTGCGGATCTGCTCGATCATGGGGCTGTCCTTCTCTTCGCGAATCTTGGTCAGGTAGAGGCGTTTACCGTTGTACTTCGGGCCTTCTTCCTTGAAGAGATAGGCCGCATAGGGGTTGGACTGCAGGTTGGCATGGCTCAACCGGTCGGCCATGATGAAAGCAACCGTCTGCTCGTCCACAACGTGAGGCCTGGCATAAACAGCCGAGTCGACTTTGCCTGAGGAATCCGCCGTCGAGAGGACACCCAGGCCCTTGACTTTATCAAAGTAGTCGCCGAGTTTCATTGAAAACCTCCTTTCTTCGCCTGCCCGGTCCGTCTGGTATTTCTCTCAACTCACCACTGCACCGTACGATGGGCCAGTCCCCGGGTTTGTTCAGGTAGGCCGCACCCGGGATGTGCACCGCGACGTCATCGTGAACATTGAGCGCGTTCACACCCGATCTCGGGTAAGGACACGGGAGGCATGCTTCGACGCGAACAGATAGGCCGGATCGGGGTTGACGTTGTAAAGCCTCAGGCACACCTCGGCGAACTTGATCGCGTGCTCATCACCCGTCTTCACAGCCCGATCCACCACCATTTTCCTGTTGATATCCCTTTCCTCGAAGGGATCGGGCTGCCGTTTCTGCCCGATGGCCGCGTAGATGGCCGACGAAGCCTGCCAGGCGCGCCGGAGCAGAAGCCCGACGGTCTCCCCGGGCAAATGAGGGGCCATCAAATGAACAGCACCGGGACCTGTGACGGTGTGAATGAAGGTGATGGCGCTCCCCGCATCACGGGCATTGGCCAGATAGATGCGGACGAAAGCCGACGTCATATCCAGGAGAAACAGGGTCGACTCCGTGGGTGTATCAACTAGGTTCACCACTTTCTCAAAGGGCAGGAACCCGTCAAGCTTCTTCACCTTCTCAAAGATCAGTGTCCGGTAGACTCGCCTGTCTGACGGGAGAAGCTCGATCCGGGACACGGCAGCCGAGGGCCTGAGCCCGCTGGTATTGAGCCCCGGGGTTCCGGGGAGAGGCTGAAAACGGGAGGCCCAGTAGGCCAGGCCTTCGGCAAGTTCAAGTCGCCTGGCCTCCGTCTCACCCCGGGCGAGGCTCCGGACAGCGTGACCCGTCCGTATGACGCCGTGGTACGCCGCCGCCACAATCCCGGGTGCAAGGCGGGGCGCCCAGCGCCGGAGAACCGCCGACCAGGTGGCCCCCCCGAGTTCCCGCCTGAAGAAGACCACCCAGTCCCCGAAGCGCTGAATGTCACCGAGTGCCGCTTCCCACCGGTCGGGCAGTACCGGCTCCCTTGCCGTGGGGCGTCCTGAAAGACGCCTGCGATACTGCTTCGCCCAGGAAACAACCCTGTTCTCGCAGCCCATGGCAGCCAGGGCCTCGGCCGCCATGGGGCCGTGGTTTGAAAACCCGTGGGCGTATTCCGGCCCCGTGTCCTTCAGGATATCGAGGGCTTCGTCTATACGGTTGTCCATAGAGCCTACGATCCAGAGTAGCCGTCAGCGAGTCTTTTTTCTAAGGTTTCTGATGATTTCCGCACTTGTGGTGCGAATGACCCACGAGCGCATGACCTCCAGGGCCTGCTCATGGAGTCGTTCATTCCAGGTTCCGATGGCGTCGGCGGGCACGATAACCCGGTACCCGGCGTCCGCCCCACCGATGCAGGTGGATATGACGCAGTGGTTGGTGTACATGCCGGTGACAACCAGCGTTTCAATCCCCATTTGTTTGAGCACATGATCGAGGCTAGAAGCACCGAAAGCGCCCTGGGCGGTCTTGTTGATGAGCGGTTCGCCCGGCCTCGGGGCGATTTCGTCCATGATGGCGTAGCCGGGGTCGGTCACGGGTACGATGGCGGGTAAACCCGTTTTTCTTCGGCTCACGTCATTCCAGAGCCTCACATAGGGAACCAGGTCCGACCCGTCATCCGTCAGCGACCCGAAGGCCAGATAGACGACGGACGCCCCGGCCTTCCGGAAAACAGCGAGAAGTCTGCGGATCACCTGCACGGTCTCCTTTCCCTTCTTCACGGCCCCCTCCTCCGCGGCGGGTCCGTAAATTGCGCGAAAAAATTTCGGGAGGTTGCCGCCTTCACCGGCCTGGTATTTCTGCATGTCTACGATCAAAAGGGCTGTTTTCGAAGGGTCAAGTTTCATCGGTTTCAAAACCACCTGTCGCAGTTGCCCTTCCCGTCGCTTATACCACGTCCTCGTGGACCTCCACGGAGGCGTTCAGATCGAAGGGGTTGGTCCTCATGGCCAGCGAGAAGAGATAGGGGTAATGCTGCCGCAGGTGCCACATGTAGTTGAGCCACTCCGAGATCAGGCGGCTGTAAGCCCGACTCATGTCATGGGCGAGATGGCCATGGTCAGCCTTCGGGAGGTCTTCCAGGCTCTTGCGGCCCGCGAACTCTTCGGCCAGGTGCAGCGTGGCCCACAGGGCGTCCGTGAAGCCCTCGTGTTCGAGGAGGTTCGGGTTCTCCAAAATGCGGAGCATGAAATCACGCTTCCCAAGAAGGAAATCCTTGAGGTGACCCATGTCCGCCTGACGGCTGTCCATCTTGTGTTCATAGGCGTTGACGCGTTTCCTGAGAGCCAGGAAATCCTGCTTGCTCCACCGGTCCGTGACGAGGAAGTCTCCCCGGATCCGGTCCACCTGTGTATCGAAGGATGACAACAACCTCAGGATCTCGGTTCCCGCCTCACTGAAGAAGATCCCGATGATCATGTTCAACTTAAAGAGCAGGGATTGCTTCTCCCGCTCATGCAGGAGCTGATCGATGATGAGGGTGACAAGCAGCACTTCTATGAAGACAAAGGCGATGTCGCCGACCAGATAGATGAAAATATGGTGGGCGTCACGGAACAGGACATAATGGAGCAAATAAACAAGCGCCGACAGGGCGACAAGGACGATACCGATGACGACACGCAAGCTGAAATATCTCAATACATTCCCTCTGACTTTATTCGACCGAACGCCGACAGGATTGAGGATGGTCTAGGAAAAATTGTCCCGGATCAACTGCCCGGTGAAATGCGCAGCGGTGATAACCACAACCGCTATCGCCAGATGCTCGGCCACCACCTTCCAGGGTTTGCGGCCTTGCCGCCTGGCCATGATATAACTGACACCGGCAAGGACTGAAAGGCCCCAGATGACACTGATTCTTACCGCCGTCGACAATTCAAACAAAAGAACCGGGATCACGAATGTCATGGCGAAGAAAAACTTCGAGAAAAATGTAAAGATTGTTGACTCCCAGATCTCCCGATGGCTATGCCGGTTTTCCGACTCCTCGGACACGTGGATGCCCAGCGCATCGGAGAATGCATCCGCGATGGCGATGGTCAGCACACCGCCCAGAACGGAAAGTTTCGAATGTGTACCGGCATTCAGGCCCACCATGAGTCCGAGGGTTGTGATAATCCCGGATGTCAGCCCGAAACTGATACCGACCCTGGCCGAATGTTTCAGGTTGATTCCCTGCATGAAGAAGCCCCGTGACTGAAATCTCCTGCACCAATCCGAGTCTTACTTCAAAAGCCCCTCGAAACGCCTGCGCACTTCTTCCCAGTTGACGATATTCCAGAAGGCCTCCACGAACTTGGCGCGGAGGTTCTTGTAGTCGAGATAGTAGGCGTGCTCCCAGAGATCGAGGACCATGAGGATCGTAAACATGGGATAGACATTCACGTTGTGCTTTTCGATCTGCATGATAATCGGACGATTGGTCAGCCTGCAGAAACTGAGCACCGCCCAGCCGGAGCCTTCAACGCTCACCGCTGCCTGCGTGAACTCTTTTTTGAACTGATCCATGCTCCCGAATTCCTTGTCAATGGCCGCAGCGAGGATCTTTTCGGGCCTGGGGGGCGATTTCCCCGGGGGGGCAAGGTTGCCCCAGAAGAGGGTGTGGAGGATGTGCCCTCCGATGTGGAAGGAGAGTTCCTTCAGAGTGGCCTTCATGTCGAGGTCCGCCTTCTCCTTTCGGGCCTTGTCGATCCTCTCGAGGATGGTGTTGGCCCCCGTCACATATGCCTGATGGTGCTTTTCGTGATGGATTTGAAGCTGTTCTTGAGATATGTAGGGTTCCAGATCCTTGTATCCATAAGACAACTTTGGTAAAGAATAGAAATGAGGTTTTTCCATTGCGTTTCTCCTTCTTTTTTATAACACAGGTTTATGATTGACCTGGGCCGTGGTGAAGGGCCTCGGAATCTCGGAGGAAGCCTTTTGCTTTGATGGACCGGAAGTACTCCCCGTCTGCTCGGATATACTGAGGGGTGTATTTCACATGAAGGTGTTTCACCCGGCCGGACCTTTTAACCGGCGGGCGGTGAGCTTCAAGTTTCTATTTGCGTATTTTACACCAATACTTACTCTAATAAAAGAAAAATTGTCCCGCCGACCCGGCTCCCCCGCTTTTCGCCGGACATAGCTGTTTCTGACGGACGGCCGGAATGCGGGACGGGTTTTCAACGGGGAGTTCATGATCGATGAAGAGTGAAAATAAAACCAAAAAGGATTTTCTGCAGGAATTGGCTGCACTCCGGGAAGAAATCTCGAAGCTGAAGATTCTGAAGAATGAACTGTTCGAAACCCGGGAACTGCACCAAACGCTGGCAGACCGCTCCCCCATCGGCGTCTACGTTCTCCAGAACGGCGCTTTCCAATACATCAACCCCCAGTTCAAGGCGAGCACGGGCTTTACGGAAGCCGACCTGCTGGGCAAGGACTCCCTGAGCATTGTTCACCCCGCGGACAGGACCGGCGTCCGTGAAAATGCCGTTCGGATGCTGAAAGGGAAACGAACCTCCCCCTATGAGTTCAGAAGTGTGACCAAAGACGGTCGCATACGGTGGGTTCTGGGGACGGTAATTTCCATCCCTTTCCGCGGCAAGCCCGCCGTCCTCGGCAACTACATGGATATCACCGACCAGAAGGAGGCACGGGAAAAACTCGAGGACCTGGAAGCCCTGGAGGCCTCCATCCTGGACGCCCTGCCCGTGGCGGTCGTCGGGCTCCGGGAACGCAGGGTTATCTTTGCCAACCGGGCCGTCGAAACAGTCTTCGGCTGGAAGCCCGAGGAACTGATCGGTAAAAACACCCGCATCCTCTATCGGAGCGACGAGGAATACGAGGAGATCGGCAGGCATTTCTACCCCGTGCTGGAAAAGCAGCGCACCTACAACGAGGAGTACCCCTGCCGCCACCGGGACGGCCGGGACATCATCTGTATGGTGAGCACCTCGAGGATCGGCGATTCCCTGACGGGGAAAAGCATCGTCGCCACCTATGAAGACATCACCGAGAGAAAACGGGTCGAGGCGGCGCTCAGGGAAAGCGAGGGAAGGCTCTCGAGCATCATCCAGGGTTCACCCATCCCGACCTTTGTCATCGGCCGCGATCACCGGGTGACGCACTGGAACAGATCCCTGGAGGAGCTCTCCGGCCTCGCGGCAAAGGACACCATCGGCACGACGGAGCACTGGAGGGCCTTTTACAGCCAGGAGAGGCCCTGCATGGCCGATTTGCTCGTGGACGGGGAACGGGGAAAAGTCTCTCAGTGGTATGCGGGTAAGTGCCAGAAATCCAAGCTCATCGAGGATGCCTACGAGGCAACGGATTTTTTCCCCACCCTCGGCACTGAAGGCAAGTGGCTGCGGTTTACGGCTGCGACCATCCGGGACTCGGCCGGACACATCGTCGGCGCTGTGGAGACTCTGGAAGATATCACGGATGAAAAGCAAGCCGAGGAAACCCTGAAGGAGAGCGAAAGCCGTCTGCGTGAAATCCTCGAAGGATCACCGACGCCCACGGTTGTGATCGATAAAAATCACCAGGTCATCGTCTGGAACCGGGCCATGGAGGAACTGAGCGCCATCCGGGCGTCAGAGGTGCTCCACACGGACCAGCAGTGGAGGATCTTCTACAACGAAAAGAGGCCTCTCATGGCGGACCTCCTGGTAGATGAAAACATAGAGGAGGTCAAGGAGATCCCCCATTGGTACGCAGGGAAGTACGTGAAGTCCAGGCTCCTTCAGGATGCCTACGAAGCGACGGACTACTCTGCCGTCAGAGGAAAGTGGCTCCACTTTACCTCCGCCGTCATCCATGACACTTCGGGGAATATCTTGGGGGCCGTGGAGACCATGACGGATATCTCCCCGTTGAAGCAGGCCGAGGAGGATCTCAGGAAGAGCCTGGAAAAGCTCCAGAAGGCCATGACCGGGACCGTGGAGGCCATGGCCGTTATCGTTGAGACCCGGGATCCATACACGGCGGGGCACCAGCACCAGGTCGCGAAGATCTCCCGCCGGATTGCCGAAGAGATGAAGTTACCCCAGGAACGTCTTGAGGCCCTTGAGATGGCGGCTTACATTCACGATATCGGCAAGATATACGTTCCCGCTGAAATCCTCAGCAAACCGGGGAAACTGAGCGAGGTGGAACTTAATATCATCAAGACCCATCCCCAGGTGGCCTTTGAAATCCTCAAGAACATAGAGTTTCCCTGGCCCATCGCCGACATCGTTTACCAGCATCATGAAAGGCTCAACGGCACAGGTTATCCCCGGGGGCTTAAAGAAGGCGGCATATGCCTGGAATCACGGATCATCGGCGTCGTGGACGTCTTCGAATCCATGGCCTCGCACCGCCCCTACCGGCCCACGCTCGGCCTGGAGAGGGCCGTAGATGAGCTCACCAAAAACAGGGGCATCCTATACGACCCTGCCGTGGTGGACATTCTGCTCAAGCTTGTTAAACAGAAAAAAATAGAAGTGGCGTAACGAAGCTCAGCGGGCGTTATTCACTTTGCGACCAGGCGGACGCTTTGTAGAAATGCCTCGAAGGTCTGAGCGTCTTTCTCAAAATAATAGCGCCGAGTAGCCGTATAGCTTATGCCATAGAACCAGTCGTCCACCATGCAGCCGCAGTAGATGGACCGATAAAGCGGCGAAGCCTTGAGTACAGCGTCTTTCAAACGGAAGTCGAACACCACCCGGAATGCCTGATGGCCTGCAACCGTCTGCGTGGTGAGCTCCCGGACCTTGAGGTCGGCAACTGCAGGATCGTTCTCACGGCTCCCGATCAGCACCTTAGCCGCATCCATCGGAGACATCGCCGGGGTGAAGCGTCTATTCAAAGACTTCACTGTCCGGGTGGGCCATACCCCCGAGGACCATGCGACCAGCCAGAACGTTCCGAGCACATCCTGATCGACCTGATCGACCTGGATGCGCTCGATGAAGATCTGCTGCAGAAAGACCCCGTCCCTGGTCACGATCAGGTCCTCACCTCTGATAAACCAGTGCCACCCCGCGGGAACCGTGAAGCTGACCTGGCGGGGACCAGCCGCTCTGCCTGCTTCCGGGGCTTTCATCTCGTTGGGTGGCGGAAGCAGCTGCGAACCGCCTGTATGATTCCAGGAAGGAACACATGCAGTCATGCTTACCAGGATTATCACGAATAGGCAGGAAAGGACCGTGTGAATCATCTCACCGCCTCCGTCCGGAAATCAGAGAGCAATGCCTTGATATATTGACGGGCGACCCGGGGATTTCGTAGGTCTTCTTCACCGTATTCGCGTCCCGCTTGCCTGCCGGGGCCGGGCACTGCCTTTGTACCGGCAGGCTGGTCGGGATATTCTTGACCGGATGGTCCGATCTTGTTGCTGTCGATCGTATTGTAAAAGAGGATAGTCCCATCCTTATCAACCAGAGCCAAGCTGAGATTGATCCTAATCACTGTGGTTGTCGGAGTGGGGTGCATGCCGATTGCGGCTACAATGCTCAGCATGAATTCTACACCTTCCTTCACCTGAGCACCAATGGTCGGCACATTATTGAAACCCCTTACGATCCAGACCGCGTCCACCCCCTTCCGCGCCATGGCCTCCCTCGCCGGCCCCAGGGAATATTCAAGAAAACGGACCTTTTCGGGGAATGGCTCCGGGGGGGCAAACCTGTCCGACTTTTCATAGGCATGTTGCTGTATGCAAAACTCCACCGGCCCGAAAAGCTCTACCATCTCATCAAGGTCCTGTTCTTCCTTCCAGCCTATGACCACGAGCGGCGAAGAAGTAGCCGCCATCTCGCCGATGAACGCCTTGGTGATCTCGCCGGCCGCGGCAGGTGACCATTCATCCTTCGGTACGAGTTTCACCCCGAGTGATGCCTGATACTCGTTCATGCTGATCACGGGTGGCAAAAGGCCAACCGTTTTGATAATACGATTTCTCTGAGACAGTTCTGGGTGTTTCTTGTACAAGGGTGGTGCGGAAGCGCATCCTGCGACTGACACCATGATCATGACCAGCAGGCAAATCATGGGGAATGATGCGGTCTTTTTTTGAACGTTGAGATAGTTGGATTTCTGGTCTTTCCCCGATTTAGTGGACAGGGGGTAAAGCTGCTGTTTGCCGTTGTTCGAACTCCATCGGGGACAGATCCCCGATGCTGGAATGTATCCGCTGGCGGTTGTAAA
>Ga0316617_100000193_pt1 | contig 14200 bp, 23 predicted proteins | sample OWC_Aug_M1_C1_D2_FD_207801 | JGI IMG/M metagenome (GOLD analysis project Ga0316617, IMG submission 207801) | Wetland soil microbial communities from Old Woman Creek delta, Ohio, United States - OWC_Aug_M1_C1_D2_B | ecosystem: Environmental > Terrestrial > Soil > Wetlands | place: USA: Ohio... | reverse complement strand
CGGTTTCGACTTTTGTGGATCCTAAGGAATACGCAGTTTCTTTCAATCCGACGGGGACCATTTTAATAGATTCGTCGATGCTGCGAGTGATGATAGGGATTTCAAGGAGGGTGAGAGCGATAATTCCAAAGAGGACGGATCCTCCAGTCATGCCAATCGCGATCATGATGGTGAGGCAGAACACTCCGTAGACGACGGAGGGGACGCCCCAGAGGATGTCCAGGCAGATGCGGATAAAGTTAGCGATGCTTGGGTTGAGGAAGTCCTTCTGGAGATATAATGCGATGGCGATGCCGATGAGGAAGGCAAGTCCTGTGGCGGGGAGGGCGAGAAGGAGTGATCCAACGATAGCGTTGAGAAACCCTCCGCCTGCTCCAAGGTAGAATCCTCCTTCGGAGGTCTGGGTGAGTATTTGAAGAGAAAGGGATGGTGCTCCGTTGAAGACGATAACGCCAACTATTAGGATGAGACTGCCCATGACGATGAACACGGAGGCAAGCATGAGACCTATGAATATTTTTTCTTCTATGTTTCTTCTTCTATTCAATACTTCCACCTCTTACTGGCTCTTCGGAGTACGAGGTATCCAAGGAGATTGAAGATGAGTACGACAATAAAAAGGAGTAAGGCGACGAAGATGAGGGCGCTAGCAAGAATCGGAATGGAGCTTACCTCGGTGTAGTTAGACGCGATGAGGGAAGCAAGCGTCTGACCGGGTCCGAAGAGTGAACTGGGGATGAGCTCTTGGTTGCCGATCACCATGCTAACCGCGATGGTTTCGCCAAATGCTCTGCCGAATCCTAGGAAGATTGCGGCAAGTATCCCAGGACCGGAGGCGCGGAAGATGACTTTTTTCACAGTCTCCCATTTGGTGGCTCCCACAGAGAGTGATGCTTCTTTGAGGGCGATGGGGATGGAGTTGAATGATTCAAGGCATAAGGAGATGATGATGGGGAAGACCATGATGGCGAGTATCAATGCTGCGGTAAAGAGACTAAAGCCGGAGCTGATATTGCTGCCGAAGAACGGGGCGATGTCATCTCGGACGATAGGGACGAACACCAGCAGGGCACAGAGACCGAAGACCACAGAGGGTACTCCTGCGAGGACGTCGATGAATGGTCTGACGATGTTCTTGAATTTCTTTGGAGCGTATTCTGCGATGTAAATCGCACTAAGCAGGGAGATGGGAACGGCGATAAGCATGGAAATCGCGGTGACGATGAGGGTGTCAATGATGACAGCAAACAGGCCGAATTCCCCGGAGAAGGGTTTCCATGTTGAGGAGAAGAGGAGGCTCGGAAGGGATTCCTCTGAGAGGATGTGAAGGGATCCTTGGATGAGGATGATAAGGAGAAGGAAGAAGAGAAATATGATGGAGGCGGTGACGAACAGCATCAGGCGTGAGCCAAGGGTATCGTAGAGTTTTCTGGTGATTTTGATGAAGTTACAAAGGAGCAGAATGATGAATATGACCAGGAACACCACAAAAAAGACAAGATTGTTCAGCACGAAAAGTGAGAGTATTGAAAGAAGAAGAGATACTATGCCGCCTAGCACTACTTTATTTTTAAATAGGTCGTTAAGGGTGCTGGGGGACATAAGTATCCTGTTTTTTTTATTTTGATATATTAAGAGCTTTAAATATCCTTTCTTAGGTGCCTTCGAGGATCTGAATTTGGTCGTCGAGTATGTCGGTTGGTACTGCTCCATATCCATTGTCAAACGTGTATTGTTGTCCATCTGTGAGGATCCATTGGACGAAGTCTTTGGTTGCTCCAGTGAAATTGTTCAGGGTGACGAGATAGACGAGTCGTGAGGGGGGTGCTGGTAAGGTATCAAGGATTTCTGCGTTCACCACATCGTCTCTGCTGTCATAAAAATCTTCTTCAGGATCGATAGTTCCATTTCCATTGAGGTCGAGAGGAACGACCGCGATTCCATCCTTAGGGGTTTTTGTGGAGTTGGAGTAAATATAATTGACGTTGCTGTAACCTATCCCAAGGGGGTCGCCTGCGATGGATTTTGACATGGAGTCATCGCCTTTTACCTTGGTGATTTCTTCCCGGGTCGGGATGGAGTCCTGTGTGTAGTCTCCAAGGTATTTTACCCAGGATTCAGCCGCACCACAGGGGTCAGATCGTGAGTAGACCTTAATCGGGTCGGTGTTGCCCATATCTCCGACGAGTTGCCCCCAGGTTGTTATGGAGTAGTTGATGAAGATTGCTCGAAGTTGTTCTTTGGTCAGTCCCTTATCTTGGATGATCGCAAGCACCGGGTTTTCGGTGTTGATAGTCGCAAGGACTGCGTCTTCGACGACAGCGACGGCGATGATACCTTGGTCTGCCTCTGCCGAGGTAACGTCTCGTGAGACCATCCCAAGGTTGACGGAACCGGCGAGTGCGTCGGCCATTCCTTTTCCAGCTCCACCGGAGCTGACATCGATGTTGATATCAGGATGCAGGCTATGATATTGTTGAGCCCAGATCACCATCATCGGATAGAGCGAGTATGCTCCTGAGACTTTAATGGTGGTGGCTTCTTGTTGAGTGGTACATCCTGAGAGGCTTATGATTCCTACCATGCTTACGATGAGAAGTGTTGTGATTATTTTTTTGTTCTTTTGTGTTTTTTCATTCATTTATAATGTCTCCCTTTTGTTCTGCTACCGTTGCATTGACTGATGATAGCAAGCAACGTATCAGCAATAATATTATAGTGTAGCCCCTATTTATAATTATTGGTAAATTACCAACATCACTCCAATGTAAGAAAATATGCGAAAACAAATACAAAACCATGAAAAACGCATAATATATAATGTACATTACCGACCGACTCACCAACCCATTTCCATGAACCAACTCTCAAGGGGACAACATTTATATACCAATTCTTTTATGCCTTACTTCCTTGTCTCTACCAGACACGATCGGGCAATTCTCCAAGAATCCCGGTAAGAAACAACCTCACCTATTTTTGGTTGTTTCGGAAATGTCACGGTTCTGACACAACAACAATTCAATCTAATACAGACTAGAAAAAAACAGAGGATATATTATGCCAAATATCCACCATCCAAAACGAGGGTCACACGGTTATTGGCCACGCAAACGAGCAAAAACAGAAACACCCCACATTAAAAGCTGGGCAGAAGGAGCGGACAAACCAAAGATCCAAGGCTTCTTCGGATACAAAGCCGGGATGACCCATGCATTCATCGTCGACTACCGACCAACCTCGACAACCTCAGGTAGAGAAGTCAAAATGGCTGTCACTGTCGTCGAAACACCACCCATGAAAGTCGCAGCTGTCCGCGCATACCAACAAACCGCCTACGGGCTCCAATGCACTGGTGAAATCTGGGCAGAAAAACTCGACCCAGAGCTCTCACGCAGAATCCCCATGGCAAAAAACCAAAAAGAGAAAAACTGGGACCTGACAAAGGATGCCGACGAAATACGCGTTATCGTCTACACACAACCAAAACTCGTCTCTGGGACAACCAAAAAAGCACCAGAGATCAGTGAGGTGAAAATCGGCGGAGGCACCATTGAAGATCAAGTCAAATACGCAAAAGACCTCCTCGGAAAAGACCTTAAGATAAACGATGTCGTCAAAGAAGGAGACATGCTGGACACCATCGCTATCACCAAAGGAAAAGGATGGCAAGGCACCATCAAAAGACATCATGTGAAACTCCTTTTACATAAAAACTCAAAACACCGACGGATGATCGGAACCGCTGGTTCCTGGCACCCCAGCTGGGTACAGGCAACCGTCCCACAAGCAGGACAAATGGGATACCATCAACGCACCGAATACAACAAACGTGTCCTGAAAATCGGAGAGAACGGCGAGGAAATCACCCCTGCTGGCGGATTCCCAAACTACGGTGTGATACGCAACTCCTACATCCTGATCCATGGCTCCATCCCAGGACCAACCAAACGACTCATTGGGATGCGAGACGCAGTCCGATATCAACGAGGTGTGAAATTCCAAAAAGCAGAAATCACCTATGTGTCCACCACGAGTAAACAGGGGGCCTAACAATGACAAAAGTAAACCTCTACTCCTTAGACGGAACCGTCAAAGAAAAAATCGATCTCCCAAAGATCTTCGACACCCCCTATCGACCGGACATCATAAAAAAATCATTCGAAGTCATCCACTCAAACCAACGACAACCCTACGGGTCTGACCCCTTAGCAGGAACACGACACGCGGTCGCATCCGTAGGAAAAGGCAGAGGGATGTCCCGTGTCCCACGGTTAACCCAAGGACAGGCCGCAGCTCTTGCCCCCAATGTCGTCAGCGGAAGACGAGCCCATCCACCAAAAGTCGAACGGGACTGGAAAGAAAAAATGAACAAAAAAGAAAACAAACTCGCTCGCAACTCAGCCCTTGCCGCAACCGCTGTGAAAGAAATCGTCTCAAAAAGAGGACACCGATTTGACGAGAAAGTCACCTTACCCATTGTCATCGACGATGACTTTGAGAAGCTCAAGAAGACCAAAGAGGTCATCGAAGTCCTCGAGAAAATAGGGATTAATTCAGATGTCCTCCGGTCCGCAAACGGAAAACACGTCCGAGCCGGCAAAGGAAAGATGCGAGGACGCCGCTATCGAGTCCCAAAATCCCTCCTCATCGTCTCCGTAAAAGAAGGATTATTACAAAGCTCTGAGAACCTCAGCGGTGTCGATATCAGCAAACCACAACAGCTCAACATCGAGCTTCTCGCCCCTGGTGGGATTGCTGGGAGACTGACCATTTTTACCAAATCCGCTTTAACAAAAATAGGAGGCGCAAAATAATGACGATGGATCCATATTCAATTGTTCTCTATCCGTTTGTGACAGAAAAATCAATGAGTCACATGGAGAAAAACAACGCATTAGAATTCGTCGTAAGACGCACCGCGAACAAAGCACTGATAAAAAAAGCGGTCGAAAAAATGTTCTCCGTAAAAGTCAAATCAGTCAACACACGGATAACAAGCAAAGGAAAACATGCAACCGTTGTCTTCATGCCAGAATACAAAGCAGAGGACCTCGGGATGCGCATAGGAGTCTTCTAAAGAGGTGAACCATGGGGAAAAACCTTATCCAACAACGACGAGGACGAGTCCGTGGACGATACAACGTTCCGTCACACAAATATCGAGGAAACATCCATTACGCTAATGACAGGAACACCAAAGGCACCGTGGAGAACCTTCTTCACGACCCCGGTCGAAGCGCACCTGTCGCTGAAATCAGAATGCAGAACAACAAAAAAATCCTTATGATAGCAACCGAGGGATCCTCCATCGGGCAGGAAGTAAAATTCACTGCAAGCAAAGCAGACTGTGAAATTGGCAACATCATGCCCATCGGCAACGTCCCAGAGGGATACCCGATCTACAACATCGAAATCACCCCTGGTGACGGGGGAAAAATGGTTCGCGCAGGCGGCAGTGGCGCTTATGTCATCTCTCATGATGCCCGCAAGACAATCATCCGCCTCCCATCCGGTCAATTCAAAACACTCGATTCACTCTGTCGAGCCACCGTCGGCATCGCCGCTGGTGGGGGACGACAGGACAAACCATTCATGAAAGCAGGAAAAAAATGGCATGCATCCCGCGGAAAAGGGCGGAACTACCCCGTCGTCCGTGGAGTTGCCATGAACCCGGTGGACCACCCCCATGGAGGAGGAAGCCACCAGCATGTCGGAAAACCAAGTTGTGTCCCACGTGGTGCACCACCTGGAAGGAAAGTCGGAAATATTGCTGCTAGAAGAACTGGAAGAAGGTAATAATCATGGCGCAAATAAAATTTGGATCTGCAGCGAAGAGCAGACGGAAACGAGACCGGAAGAAAGTAGAGATTCGAAAAAAGGAGTTCCAATTCCATGGGAAAACCATTGAGGAACTCCAAAAACTCACCGTCGAAGAGTTACTACCCATGCTTCCCTCACGGTCCCGACGGACCCTGAAACGAGGATTATCAAAGGATGAGAATAAACTGATGATTGATGTGAAGAACGCAAAACAAGGGGATCTGATAAAAACCCATTGCAGAAATATGATCGTGTTACCCTCATTTGTTGGCCATAACATCCTGATTCACAACGGAAAGGATTTCGAACGAGTGAACATCCAGCCCCAGATGATCGGCCATTACCTAGGGGAATTCGCTTTGACTCGTAAGAAAGTAAAACACACAGGACCCGGAGTAGGAGCTACCAGAGGTTCTAAATTCATGCCATTGAAGTGATGAGCCATGCCTAAATACTCAGCTGAGAAAGACCCGGAAAAAAGCGCACGAGCCTACGGATACGAACTTCACTGTTCCCAAAAAGACTCGATGAACCTTGCCCATGCGTTACGAGGAAAAACCATCGAGGAAGCTAAGAAGTATCTGGAGGAAATCATCGCTCTGAAACGACCGCTTCCTGCTGTCTACCATAAGAAGAAACGCTTACATCAGAAAGGGATCGGACCAGGCAGCTTCCCGGAAAAAGCCGCACGCTATATGCTCAAAGTCGTCGAAAACGCAGAGAACAACGCTGAGTACAAAGGCTTTGATGTTGATAAAATGAAAATCACCCACATCTCCGCCTATCAAGGTAGAATCATTCGAGGTATCATGCCACGAGCACACGGAAGAGCGACCGATAAAAACGAAACGACCACCGATGTTGAAATCATTCTTGAAGAGGTAGAATAATGGCTAATGAACGCAAGTTTATCAGAGAAAACGCCAAACGATCGTTAATAAAAAAGTTCCTGGTAAAAGAAATCGAAGGAGCTGGCTTTGGTGGGATGAACATCCAACGAACCCCCATCGGGACCCGAGTCAACATCCTCGTCGAACGACCCGGTATGGTCATCGGTAAAAGCGGTTCGAAGATCAAGGAACTGACCGATTCCATTCGCACGAAATTCAACGTTGACAACCCCCAGATTGAGATTCAGGAAGCAGGCTCAAGTGCATCATTGAACGCACAGATCATGGCAGAGAAACTTGCGGAAGCCCTCGAACGAGGATGGCATTTCAGACGAGCAGGACACTCAACCGTCCGACGAATCATGCAAGCAGGAGCAAAAGGCTGCCAGGTGATCCTCGCTGGAAAACTCACCGGAGAACGACACCGGACAGAGAAATTCACCGAAGGGCATGTGAAATACTGCGGTGAGACCGCAAAAGAAGTCATGGACATTGGCTATGCGACCGCGAAACTCAAACCCGGCGTGCTTGGCGTGAAAGTCAGAATCATGAAACCAGATGCAAAACTCCCTGATGAGATTACCTATAAACTCGCGGTAAAAGAAGAAGCAAAACCAGAACCCAAAGTAGAGATAAAACAACCCGAGGTGAAACTTGAGAAAAAGACAGACATCAAGAAAATCACAGACGTCCCAGGCATTGGTCCCTCGGTTGTAAAAAAACTTGAGAAAGCAAAAATCACCTCCCTTGAGGAGCTTTACACGATGAATCTCGATGACCTCATCGCAATCGATGGCATCGGCAACAAAACCGCAGAGTTAATAGTAAAAAACATACGAAAATTGTTAGAAGAGGGTACTGAAAATGGCTCTCAAAGTTAAAGAAATAAAACAGATGACTCCTGAAGAACAGAATGAAAAACTCAAAGAGTTAAAAGAAGAACTCATGCATGAACGTGGCATCTCTGCCATGGGGGGATCATCACCCTCTCCAGGGAAAATCCGGCAATTGCGTCAATCCATCGCACGGATTCTAACGATCATGCAGGAGGAAGGAGAACACAAATGAGTGATATATGCCCAAAATGTGGCCTCCCAAAAGAAATCTGTGTCTGTGAAGAGATAGCGCGTGAACAACAAAGCATCACGATAGCGGTCGACAAGAGACGATATGGGAAGACGATGACCGTCGTCGACGGTCTGAACCCCCATGACCTGGATATGAACGCCTTGGTAAGCAACCTCAAATCGATCTGCGCCTGCGGCGGAACCATCAAGGAAGGCAGGATTGAACTCCAGGGAGACCATCGAACAAGGGTAAAAGAAGCATTGGAAAAACTCGGATTCACTGTTGACGTCATCTAACCAGCTGATCAGACGCCAAGAGCGCCATGGAAGGTCCAGCTATGGAACAAGAGCCGATCATCTGCGATGAACTCATCGGCAGAACCGTCAGCATCATCGAATGCACCGACCCAATATGGGTCCATCAAACCGGTCTCATCATCGATGAGACACAACAGACATTCCTCATAAAAATCGGTAACAAACACAAACGGATCGCGAAGAAAACCGCGACATTTGCGTTTGAGTACCATGGAAAAAAGACCATCGTGAACGGATCACGATTGGTGTATCGACCAGAAGATAGGATAAAAAAAACAAGGTGAATACATTGGCAGAAAAAAAACAAGCACGAGACATTGGGTTGAATGTCAAACCACCTAGCGATAGCTGTACCGATACGTACTGCCCATTTCATGGGACATTACCTGTACGAGGACAAGTTCTCATGGGAACGGTGGTATCAACCAAAAGGCAAAACACCGTCTCCGTCAAACGAGAATTCATGCATTATGTCAAGAAATATGAGCGGTACGAGAAACGGACTTCAACGTATCATGCTCATTGTCCGCCTTGTATGCATCTTACCGCAGGTGACACCGTACGAATTGCAGAATGTCGACCCTTAAGCAAAACAGTTTCATTCGTCGCAATAGAAAAAATGTGAGATTGGTGAAAAGACATGAAAGGAATAGCGGGTAGAGTAATGCGAGGGCTGCCGGTTGGCGCCCGTCTAACATGTATCGATAACACCGGTGCAAAAGTCGTACAAATTATTATGACCGTTAAGATTAAAGGAGTACATCGTCGAACCCCTACCGCTGGCGTCGGTGATTTAGTAATTGTCAGCGTAAAAAAAGGGGCAACAGAGATGAGACGGCAGATCTTAAAAGCGGTAATTGTCCGTCAGAGACGTCCATTCCGACGCCCAGATGGCCTCATGGTCCAATTCGAAGATAACGCTGCCGTGTTAATAACAGATACCGGAGAAACGAAAGGAACAATGATCAAAGGCCCGGTCGCCATTGAAGCGGCAGAACGATGGCCAAAGATCGCTGCATTAGCAGCAACAATCCTGTAAAGTGAGTGATATGACATCAACAAAACCAAGAAAGCAACGCTACAATCTCCATAATGCACCTTTACATAAAAAGAGGAAATGGATTTCGTCACATCTTGCAGAAAACCTCCTATTGAAATACGATAGACGAAGCATCCCTGTTGTGAAAGGAGATACCGTAAAAATCATGCGTGGAAACTATCGGGGGCATGAGGATAAAATCTCGAAAGTCAATGTACGAGATCAAACGATAGAAATAGAAGGTGTCACCATCACCACTGCGAAAGGAACAAAGATAGCAAAACCAATCCATGCCAGTAAATTACTTATCACAAAATTAAACGTCACAGATAAATGGCGACGACGCAAGCTAGAAAAAGGACTTTCAGAGACTACAAAGAAAGAAATTGAAAAAGAAGCAGAAGAGCAACTCAAGAACCTTGAGGCAGAAAAGAAGGCCGCAGAAGAAGCAGCGAAGGCAGCAGAAGCAGTAAAAGCAGCTGAGGAAAAACAAAAAGAAGAAACCCCTGAGCCACCGAAAGAAGAAATAATAACAGAAAAAACTGCAGAGACCATTGAGTTAGAGGCCGAAGAAGAAAAACCAGAAAAGAAAACAGAAAAAGCCGATGCTGAGCCGCCGAAAAAGAAACCAGCAACAAAAAAATCTCCCTCTAAAAAAACAACAAAAAAGAAAGAAGAAGGTGAACCATGAGCAAACACCTGAAAAGACTTGCAGCACCTCGAGTACTGCGCATCCATCGAAAAGAACGCGCGTTAACAATCCGTGCAGCACCAGGGCCTCATCCCTTAGCACAATCAATCCCATTAGGACTCCTTGTCCGTGATTATCTTGGGTTGTGCGACACCTATAAAGAAGCACGAAAAATCGTTTCGAATGGAGACATCCTCGTAGACGGTATGAAACGGAAGAACTTCAAATTCCCTTGCGGCTTCATGGATGTTGTTTCGATACCAAAGATGCGAAAGAACCTTCGAATACTTTATGACAGAAATGGAAAGCTTACCCTCACCCCCATCTCGGAAAGCGATGCAGAATGGAAACTCTGCCGCATACAGAATAAGACGATAATAAAAGGAAAAAAAGTACAGTTGAACCTGCATGACGGAAAGAACAAGCTTGTGGAAAAAGACGAATATAAGACAGGGGATGTCCTGAAAATCGGATTTAAGGAAAAGAAGATCGAGGAGGTCTATAAATTTGATAAAGGAACCGTCTCCATGATCATCGGCGGGAGCCATATCGGGGAAATCGCTAGTATCGAAGAGATTCATATGGTTGCATCCTCAAAACCAAATCTCGTGAATCTGAAAGGAGAAAAAGAATTTTCAACGATTGCACAGCATGTGTTTCCCATAGGGAAGACCAAACCAGCAATCACACTTCCTGAGGTGAAAATGCAATGAGCCCAAAAAAGACAACCACCACGAAAACCCATAAAACAACGGCGCATTCAAAAAAATCTGTTACTAAGAAAAAAACAAAGGAGAACCCTTTGAAACCACATGTCGCAAAAGTCACTGTGAACATCGGTGTCGGGGAAGCAGGAGAAAAGCTCAAGAAAGCAGAATCGGTCTTAGAAGGAGTCACCAAACAAAAACCTATACAAACACTCTCAAAAACAACCAATAAAGACTGGGGTTTACGTAAATTTATGCCTATCGGTTGTAAAGTCACCCTGCGAAAGAAAGCAGCAGAGACATTCCTGATGAGTGCCTTAAAGATCCGGGAAAATAAAATCTCAGAGTACTCATTTGACAATCAAGGGAATTTTTCATTCGGGGTACCAGACCATACCCTTTTCGAGGGTCAGAAATACGATCCGAACGTCGGTATCTTCGGCATGGATATCTGTGTAACGGTCGAAAATCCCGGGTATCGGATAAAAAATCGTCGGATCGACCGACGGAAAATACCACATCGCCATGAGTTAAGCAGAGAAGAAACCATGAAGTTTATCGCAGAAAAATTTAACGTCGAGGTCGTAGAATGAGGATCAAGGAGAGAAAGAAAATATACGGCAGGAAAATCGGATGTGAGCAATGTGGTAGAAAACGTGGAATTATCCGACGCTATGGACTTCATCTCTGCAGACAGTGTTTCCGTGACCGCGCAGAAGAAATGGGGTTTAAAAAATACGATTAGAGGTTGTTGAAGATTATGTTAAACGATCCATTGGCAGATGCATTATCAATCATCAGAAACGCAGAAATCCGAGGGATACATAAATGCAGTATCCGCCCCTCCTCAAAGCTCATCGGCGGGGTCTTGACCCTGCTTAAGGAGAAAGGGTATCTTGGGAACTTCGAGTTTGTGGAGGATGGAAAAGCAGGTATCTATCAAATAGAACTCCTCGGAAGTATCAACAACTGCGGTGTTATCAAACCACGCTACCCCATCAAGGTCAATGAGATGGATAAATGGGAGGCTCGGTATCTCCCCGCGCGTGACTTCGGGTTACTCATCCTTACCACCACCGAGGGCATCATCGGTCATGACGAGGCACGAAAGAAAGGCATCGGAGGAAAACTCCTCGCGTATGTTTACTAAAGAGTGAGACACATGGAAAAGAAAGCCACGATTAAAGAAGAAATAAAAATCCCAGATGGTGTCCAGATCACCATTGAAGGGAAAACCATTCATGTGAAAGGACAGAAAGGTGCTCTAGCAAAGGTCCTGTCCCATCCGAAGATCCAGGTGTCTGTTTCAGGGAATGTCGTTCAGATCATCTGTGCTCAATCTCCTCGCCGGAGAGAAAAAGCGTTGATCGGTACCTTCAAAGCCCATATCCGAAACATGATCAAAGGAGTCAGTCAAGGCTATGAATGTAAGATGAAAACCGTGTTTTCTCATTTCCCGATTAAGACCAGCGTGGAAGGCAACCAGCTGCTCATCCAGAACTTCCTAGGGGAGCGGTTCGCACGCCGCGCAGAGATCCTTGAGAACGTCAAAGTGGACATCAAAGGGGAAAGCATCACCCTTACTGCGATTGATAAGGAGAAAGTTGGACAGACCGCTGCGAATATCGAACGAGCGACGAAAGTGAAAAATCGTGATATCCGGGTGTTCCAAGACGGTATCTACATTGTGAAAAGAGGCTAAACCATGACAAAAGAAGCAGTGTTAAAGGAGTTTGAAGCGTTAAAAGGTGTGGGTAAAGCAAAAGCAAAACTCCTCTATGACAACGGGTATGATTCCCTTGAGAAACTGAAAAAAGCAAAGATAAAGGATCTGACGAAGCTGAAAGGAGTCTCAGAGAAAAACGCTAAGGAAATCATTGATCAACTCAAAGTCAAAAAAGAAAAACCAGTGAAGAAAACCGATGAGAAGAAAGAACAAGCAGAACAACCAGAGAAGAAAGAAGAAGCAGTGGAGATCGTCGAGCAGCAGAAAGGGGCATATCATCCGAAGATAAAACCACAGTTAAACGAGCAGCAAAAGGAGCAGCTGGTGATCCGCCGGCAAATCAAGAAACGCACCCCGCATTTCCTACGGGACGAGGGGTTCCGGTATAAAAGGATCCCGAAGAACTGGCGACGCCCGACTGGATATACCTCAAAATTACGGATCAATTTGAAGTATCGACCAAGCAAGGTGCGGGTAGGGTTCCGTGCACCAAAAATCGTCCGCGGGCTCCATGCGTCTGGTTTCGAGGAAGTCATGATTCATACCGTCAAGGAGCTGGACACCATTGACCCGAAGAAACAAGCGGTACGCATCGGTGGTACGGTTGGGACGAAGAAACGCTTGGAGATCGCGAAACGAGCCGATGAGCTTGCTATCAGAGTCTTAAACATGGGGGAATCTTAAATGACCGACTTACGGAATCAACGCAGGATGGCTGCGTCCATGTTGAAATGCGGTGGAACAAAAGTATGGATGGACCCGGACAGACTCGAGGAGATTGCTAAGGCAGTTACCCGGAATGACATCATGATCCTCATCAATGGTGGTGCCATTAAAAGTGAGCAGAAACAAGGCAACTCCCGGGGACGACACAAGTATGTCCTGAATCAGCGTAAAAAAGGACGACGAACCGGCCAGGGGTCTCGGAAGGGACCAAAGCATGCCCGGCTCCCAAAGAAGGAACAATGGATCCGAACCATTCGCCCCATCCGGACGTATTTGAAGGAACTGCGAGAGAACGAGAAGATCGACGCACACACCTACCGCCAGTATTACAAGAAGGCAAAGGGAGGCGTCTTCCGCAGTAAACAACATCTGAAATCACATTTACTCAGCGATAACATCATTAAGGAGGAGAACCAATGAAATCAGGACCACGATACCATGTCAAACCACGGAGACACCGGGAACGCAAAACCGATTACCGGCTTCGACTGAAACTGCTGCGCAGCAAGAAACCCCGGATCGTCGTCAGACGATCGCTTCGGGCGATTCGCGTGCAGTTCGTGGAGTACAACTCCCAGGGCGACCGGATCATTGCGTCTGCTATCTCTAATGAGCTTGCGAAAGACTATGGATGGAAATATTCTGTTTCAAACACACCAGCAGCGTATCTGACTGGTTTTCTTGCAGGCAAACGAGCAAAGGAAAAAGGAATCGAACAAGGAGTGCTTGACATCGGACTGTATCACCCGACGGTCGGTAGCACCCTGTTTGCATCATTGAAAGGCGTCTTGGACGCAGGGATCGACTGTCCCCATGATGAAGCAATGCTGCCCAAAGAGGACCGTATTTACGGGGCACATCTGAACAAGGAGATTAAACCGCTCGTTGGTGATATCAGAACACGGATGAATGGAGGCAAATAACTATGGCAGGACGAGGAGAACGTGGCGGACCCCGAGGACGACGCAGACAGTTTGACGAAGGCGCCGCCCCGGTCATTTGGACACCAAAGACCAGACTGGGAAAAATGGTGAAAAACGGTGAGATCACCACCATGAGTGATGCGTTAAAATCCGGGTTACCCATGAGAGAACCTGAGATTGTTGATCTGCTCTTACCAACCGTTGAGGATGAGGTTATTGATGTAAAGATGGTGCAGCGGATGACCGACTCAGGGAGAAGAGTCAAGTTCGTCATCACGGTTGCTGTCGGT
>Ga0316617_100000192_pt1 | contig 14201 bp, 21 predicted proteins | sample OWC_Aug_M1_C1_D2_FD_207801 | JGI IMG/M metagenome (GOLD analysis project Ga0316617, IMG submission 207801) | Wetland soil microbial communities from Old Woman Creek delta, Ohio, United States - OWC_Aug_M1_C1_D2_B | ecosystem: Environmental > Terrestrial > Soil > Wetlands | place: USA: Ohio... | reverse complement strand
CGTGCGGTCGAAGTGTTTGGGGGGCGTGCGCATGATGTGGCCGATCTTGGGGTTGCTGTAGATCAGGATGAAGTTCTCCGGCTTGTCCGCACGGGCGAAGTACTTGGACACGATGTCGTTGCGCTTGGTCCACAGGGCGAATGACGTGCGTGGGTTGTACTTGGCAATTGCCACGAGGTTGGCGAGATGCGTGGCGTTGATCAACTCGCCGTGCGCGTCGAAGCGAAAGACCGTGTCCATGACCCGAGGCAACTCAGGCTCAGCCAGCATACGCGTGCTCAGCGCGTCGCTGTTGCGTTGCAGCGCAGGCTGCATGTTCTTCCGATAGGAAGACAGCATCGTGTGGCTGTAGCACTTGGTGCAGATGTTGTCGGGATCACCAGACGCATTCTGCTTGATGCAGTAGTCGTTGGTTCTTGTATTCGTACTGATAGCCCGCAGGCCATCGAGCTTGCCAGTCATGATGCTGATGTGAACAGTTTGCATAGCCATAGGAACCTCCAAAAGAAAGGGGGCCGAAGCCCCCGTTGAAAACGGGACGACAACCCCGTTGAAATGGGGGAGAAATCTCCCCCGCATGGTTGACACTGGTTGGACTTACGCCGCCAGTGCAATGTCGAGTGCACGTTGCTTCAGGTCAGCGCCTGGGCCCCACAGGGCTGCGGCTGTGCGGTTCTCGTCGTTGCGTGCACGCACGTGGTGGTCCACGTACTCGGTGGCTGCGTTGAGCCAGCCGAAGGCTGTCTCGCGTGCAGTCTCAAGGGTGCTGCCCTTGCCCCCACCCTGGAACAGAGACATGATGCGCGTGAACCCTGCGCTGTCCCGTGCTGCGTCTGCGTCCCGTGTCGGGGTTGTCAGCAGCAGTGTGGTCATGTCCTCAGCAAGCCTGGACTCGACCTTGATGGACGCAAGCTTGCGGCTCATGTCCATGAACGCGCCGAACTCTGCGTGTGCAGACTCGATGATGCCCCGGCACTCCTCCGCCTTGAACGCTGTGCGATGCGACACACGGAAGGACGATGCCCCCTTGGATGCCAAGCGCAGCGTGTTGTTGCACACCACACGCACGGTAGTGATGCGCCCCTCGGTGGCGAGTGAACCGTCAGCAGACGTAGACAGAAGAACGTAGGGCACGATCTTGTCGCCCTCACCGACGAACACACCGTCGCTCATCTTGGCCGTGGCGAAGTAGCGCTTGCCTCCGAACAGCACGCCAGCGCTCTCGATGGTGCAGGCGTTGGCCTGCGCCCACTCACAGAAGAACTCCAGCACCTCACGGGGTTGTACCACCTTGTACGAGTCAGAGACCACACCCAGGGGCGCGCCGGTATCGGAGCGGAAGAGGACGAGCTTGTCGTCAATGGACTGCAGCACCTGCGCCGGGATGAGCGCGTTGGCTGGGTCCAGGCGTTGCGTAGCGAAGCGCACCACTGCGCGTTGGACCTTGTACTCCATCCCTGCGGCTTGCGCCCAGGTCTCGATGTCCTGACCGACAGGCATCAGTTCACCCAGGCCATGCCACTCACGCTGAGTGGATGCGTAGCTGGCGCGGTTCAGGGATGTTGTATCGATAGCATGTGCCATTGCATTTCTCCTAGTTGATGTGCCGCTGAACCGCAGCGGCCACGGTGTCAAACAGTATACATGCTCCCAGGGTTCTGGGAACACTCACTCAGTTGTAAGAACCCAGCGCATGTCGAAGACGGACGGGTAGTACTCGCGCCCGTCAGCGGTCCACACCTTGCCCGTGCTGCCGGAGTGCAGCGGCGCACGGCCACCGACGATGGTGTCCATGTGGCCTCTGAAGTCAGCGGCCTTGGTGCCCTTGAGCACGCCCTCTTGGGCGTCGCCGTCCCAGCACAGGTGCCACTCACGGCAGGGACCGTCGGTGATGTAGGCACTCAGTGTCTTCCACTGGCGGTACGCCTCTTGGTCAGAGTCAGCATCAGCAAGGCTGAGAGGAGGGAGGGATTGGGTGTTGTAATTCATTGCATTACTCCTAAAAGAAAAGCCCCCGAAGGGGCGGGTTACACGCCTGACTGCGTCAGGCGCAGACGATCCTCTTCGTTTCTTTACGCACAACCTCCTCGACCACGTCCACCTCGTAACGGCAGGCATCGCTGTCTGCCTTCACGTAGGCGCTGATGCGTACGCACAGGCTGAGGACGATGTCGTTGCCCATACCGTTGTGGCGCTGCAGCCAGCGCACAGCGGGCGTCTTGCGCACGATGGGTACGACCACGCCGCGCTCGAACTGGAAGTCACGGTTGGGCTCGTCACCGTACGTGTAGTCGTTGGTATGGGAGCGCCATGCCTCGTCGCCTGCGAAGGGCTCCAGCGCCTTAGCCAGCACCGGGGACTTCAGCGAGTCGAGGTTGCGGATGGTCAGCGTGAGGTAGACCGTGTGGTTGTAGTCGCTCACGTACACGCCGATCTCGGCGTTGTCCTTGGGCATGTTGCGCTTGAGCGCAGCCAGGGTGGTACGCACCTCCGGGGAGGACACAAGCTGTGGACGCAGCGCAGCCTGATAGGCAGTGCGCTGTGCGCTCATGCGGGCAGCGGCGAGGATCTGGGTGATTGATTTCTTCATTGCTTTCTCCTAGAGTTGAATGGGGTGGCGACACCCCGTTGGTGATGGGGGAGAAATCTCCCCCGGGGAACTTAGATGCTGATGGACACGGTGGCGTTACGCAGCGTCTCGTTCACTTGCTCCTCGATCTTGTCATCGATGTCGGACTCGCGAACGAACTCGGACGTGGACTCACTGCCCCACTCGTTGACCACCTCGTCGTACTGATCGTGGTCGTAGGTCTCGCAGTGGTTGTCGAGAACTTGCTCCGCAGCCGCTTCCGCAATGACGCGGATGCGGTTCTCACTGGCTTCGGTGGCGTTGGCTACGCGCTGCTCAAGCGCCACCACCCGGGCCTCCAGCGTGGTGTCCACCCCGATGGCGGGGTTGTTCTCAAGCGCAGCGATGCGCTCGTGCCTGTCGGCGAGCGCAGCCTCCAACAAACCCATGCGCTCCACCAGAGGCTTGATGGCCTCGGCAACAGCAGCGTTGAGTGCAGCGGACAGGATCTGGTTCAGATCAAACATTGCTTTCTCCTTTGAATGGGGTGGCAACACCCCTTTGACACTGGTCGGGGCTGGACCGCAGCCCCCACGGTTGGGGGAGATTTCTCCCCCGGTCACTCTTCGTTGCGCCAGTTCTTGGCGATCTCGTACCAGTTGACTTCGCTCAGCGCTCCCTTGAGCAGGTCGGGAAACAACCCACCATGCGCAGCACCAGCGGCTTCGAGGAACGTGTCGTACGCAGCGTCCATCCATGTCATGAGCACCTCCTTCGCGTCGAACAGCGAGTCAGCATCGACTACATCGGCGCGTAGCTCAGCGCTTAGCGCGTAGTCATTGGTAAGCCACAGGTTCACCAGCCACGTCTCGTAGTTGGTCCACCCGTTGTATGTTCTGTCAGTCATTGCTTCACTCCTTAAATCACACCAAACATCAGTAGCAAAGCGGCTACCACGCATACGGCCAACAGGCTGATATCTTCACTCGACATTGCTGTCTCCTTGTTGTGCCTTGCGGCGGGTTACACACGGCGCACCTATGGTGATGTACCAGCGGTACTGCCCGATGCGTCGATGGTTGAGCATCAAGCGTGGGTTGTTGATCATCCAGTTCTTGAAGTCCTTGACGATCTTGGATTCCAGCGCACCGTTAGCTGTGGTGCGGTGGTCGATGGGCGGTGGCTCCAGCACCAGCCAGCCCTGCGCGTTGAGGGTTTCGAACAGTGCGTCGAAGTCGGGCACTATGCGTGTGGGGATGGGGTGAGCGCGTGTCTTCCACGCGTCCTCTTGTATGTCAGCGAGTCGCATCAGTGTGCTCCTTCATGTCGCTCTCTTCCCACACAGACTTGTAGAAGATGCGGGCATAGCGCTCATCGGGGTGAGCGTTGGGGGACTCTTGCCGTGCGTACATCTCCGCCGCCATCTTGGTGGCGAACAGCACAGGCATCGGGGAATCAGGGTCAGCGCCCTGCACAAACCAGACTTGCTTCATCACTCTCTCCTTTCAATGAGGACACCATGTCCTCTTTCACCAAGACAAACACAGCGGGTCACGGTACAACCGACGACCTCGCACAACGGGACACGATGCATACAGACGGCGCAGGGATAGGCGCGTCTCGGGGTACAGCCAGTACATGGGCTCTTGCTCAGCAGGCGTTGGCTCGATCCGGGAGGTCTGACCCTTGTGCTTCATCACCTTGCGTAGCGCGTCGTTGAGCGCTGTCTCGTACGCCTCGAAGAACGTGGCCCACTCCGGCGATGCTGGCGTGAGCAGGTTGCGTGCACACCACGCTTTCTCCTGCCGCAACTCACGCATCAGGGGGGCCCACGCCTGTGTGCGCTTGGACTTCACACGCTTGTCAGCCTTGGCAAGGTTGCGCTGCACCTTCGCCTTGATATCGGCAGCGTTCTGCCTGTGCATCCTCGTGGGCGTGGCGTAAGGGCGTTGGTTGTCCACCGCCTGCCGCCGCTCGGTCGGGGTCATGTCCTCGAAAGACTTCTCGGGCTCACACGCAGTGCACAGTGAGCGCAGGATGCGTTTCTTGCCCCACCATTTGCGGAACTCGTGCAAGCGTCGGGTGATGCCGCAGCCTGGGCAGGTTGCCTGCACGCCGAGGTGCAGGAAGCGTTGGTAGTACGGCGTGGTCATGGGCGTTAGCCTCCTTGGTTGTGGGGGAGAAATCTCCCCCGAGTGGGTTGATCACTTTGGTTCGCACAGAACGCACAGCCTGCTGCGCCCTTCGTAACGACGCGTGCCGAACATGCGCAGCTTGAGCATGCGCTCACAGCCAGGGCACATCGCCATCGGTTGCGGCTTGGGCTCCGGCGCTGGGGTTGTCTGCAGCAGCTTCTGAAAACGCGCAAGGCGGGCAGCCTGCCCCGACAAACACATGCGTTCGCGCTGAAGATCCGCCAGCATCGGCGACGTTGGCGCGGCGCTGGGCTCACAGTCAATGCAAAGCGGGCTCAGGATGAACCGTTCGTTGCGCCACTTGCGAAAGCAATCGATGACCTTGGGCTTCAAACATTGAGTGCAGTGTCGAAAGAGATGACGGGACCGAGCCATGAGGTACTCCTCAAAAAGAAAACGGTTGGGACACAAGATTGCGGGTCGCGTCCAGTGAAACCCGCAGCCTAACCATCACTGGACAGTAGTCTGGCACAGAACGGCCCTTGTCACCATTGAAGTTTTCCAAAAGTGTCCAGGTGTCAGGCCAAAACCGAAAGTGTAGACAGGAAACCTGGGGGAAAGGAAAAATAAATCTGGATGGTGCTCGCCCGTAGAAAGGTGCTCGCCCATCCAGAGACATACATACATAACAATAACCTTAACCTTTTATTTATATTTATATAGAAGAATCAATGACTTAGGCGCGCCAACCTACTGTCCAACGCTGTCTCGGTGAGGGACTTGCGTCCATCGACCCTTTTGGCATGGTTCTTGCTTGGCTCGTTTGATTCACAGATTGAATCGCCCCATTCAAGAAAGTTATCAGCATGCTTCGCAGCACGAGCAGCGCGGCGCTGCTGGTCTGCACGGGCCTGCGCTCGGGCCTCGCCTTTGTAGGACTTGCTCATGCTTGCTCCTCAGTAGTTGTAGGTGACGCGGGTCTCGAACACAGCACGCCGACCGTGCCGATGCTTGACGCGTGTGTAGACGCTGGGGCAGCCGCAGCAGTCCCACTCATGAGCGCAGCCTGACGAGGTGAGCGTGTCTTCCACCGCACGGATGGAGGCGTCGAGGTCCTGGCCCCGTGGGAACGTGGCCCAGCGGATGTAGGTGCCGCCGTCGTCGAAGTCTTCGGCCTCCCGCACAAGCCGCGCAGGTGTGAGCGTGGCTGTGCCCACATCACGCCACTCATCGAGGTGACTGTAGGTGCCGACGTAACGGTGCGTCACACGCACGCTGAGGTCTTGCTTGATCATTGCTCTCTCCTTGAAGTGGGGGAGAAATCTCCCCCGGTGGTTACGCCTTCTTCGCCGCCTTGCGGGCAGCACGTGCGGGGTTGCGCCTCTGCACCACAGGCTCGGTCTTGTTGCTGGGCATGAGCCGCTTGATCTCACGCTGCACCCACGCAGCACGGACTTCTTTGATGATGTTCATCACTCTCTCCTTCAGTTGTGGGGGAGAAATCTCCCCCGGGTTGGTCACTCGAAGTCAAGGGCAGCCAGAGCGCGGTTGTGTGCCGCGATGATCTGCTCACGGGTCAGGCCGACGTAGGCCTCAGCGACGCGCTCGACCGTGCCGCTCGGCAGACGGACCTTGGCCGTCTTGGGCTCAGCCTCGGCCTTGGCGCTGGTGGTCTTGCGAACGATGTGGTAGTTGAAGTCACCACGCGCCTTGTCGTAGTCGCGCTGCTGCTCTGCGCTGCGGTCGTTGCGCGATGCGGCGCACACAGTCTCGGCTTGCTTCTGTGTGTAGCCCTGGCCGGTCAGGTGGTTGAGGAGCCACGAAACCCGCATCTCACCCTGCACTTCAGGCTCAGCGGCAGCGTAGATGTTGTGCAAGGGTAGCGATGCGTCTCGTGTCAGGCGAACGTGTTGGCCGAGGTTGTGTGCGAACTCGTTCATGCTAATCAGCTTCTTCATGATGCTCTCTCCGTGTGGGGGAGATTTCTCCCCCGGGTTGATGCGGTGGAGGCGATCCCCAACCGCTGAAGCTATTTTACCACATGGGGGTTCTGCAATTCTCTTTTGCCGTAGCCTAGAACCCACCGTACGGGGGGAGGGGCAATTGTGTGCAAGGTACTGCGTCGTTGTATGAACACGAATCCCCAACCACATTTTATAATTTTTCTAAACTCGCAACACAAATACCCCCTAAAACACACCCCCATACCTTCCACTAAAACGTGACCCCCACCACTACATAAAAATTTCTAGCTTTTTCTGTCCAGTCTTTGACACGACATAATAAAAAAAGCCCCCGAGGGGCATCGGGGGCTTAAAGCAGTCTTTCGACCACTCAGGGAGAAAGCAAGTGAGAACTTGCAAGGAGACAAACGCAACTGTACACTGCGCCCAACTCGGGCGCAAGCCCTGCGACAATATGCTGGATCACCTTCTTGACTTCGAGCCCGCCATCTTCGATGGCGCAGACGTGGCTTCGCTAGAAAAGGCCCGCGTGTCAGAACTGATTGACGCGCAGCACAGCACCGCAAACTGGCTGGAGTCTTTGGGAGCGCCCACTGCCGACACGGCAGATGCTGCTGCAGCCTCCTCGCTGGCTCAGAGCGCGTTCCAGTCGCTAGTCAAGCCCGACACCGATCCCAAGCAGAAAGCAGCGCTCCTTGCGCTCAAGACGCCCGCTGCGGTGCGCCACCTCACCGGCATGCTCACAGCCTATGACTGGGAATTCGTCAATCAGGCCAAGGAGCTTCGTGGTTACGCGGTATCGAAGATTCTCGAAGAGGTAGATCACCCCGACGCTCGCATCCGCTTGCGTGCCTTAGAACTACTGGGTCGAGTCACCGAAGTGGCGCTCTTCACCGACCGTGTCGAGGTCAAGAAGACAGACATCACCGATCAGGAGCTTGAGCACAAGCTCAAAGAGAAGCTGGCGCGGTTCATGGGGGTGACAGATGTCACACCAGCAGACGCCGTACTCCTAGAAAACAATGAAGCTGCCTGATTTCCTGACGCCCAAGCAGGCGCAGGCCATTCAGGCCGCGCTCCCCACCATGAGTGTGCGGGAGAAAATGGAGCTTTTTGATCTCCTAGAAGAGAAAGAGCGCCGACATCGCATCACATCCGCCCAAAATAGCCTGTTAGGCTTCGCTCATTTCAACTATCCAGGCTTCAAAGAAGGCGCACATCACCGCAAACTGGCCCAGATCTTCGAAGAAGTTATCTCAGGCGTGAAACGCCGGGTGATTATCAACATTGCGCCTCGTATGGGTAAGTCTGAGTTCAGTTCTTACCTATTCCCCGCCTATTTTCTAGGCAAATTCCCCCATAAAAAGATCATTATGGGGACGCATACGTCGTCTCTGTCCGAAGATTTTGGTCGGCGCATCAGAAACCTCATCGAAACGCCCGAATACGCCACTATTTTCCCTGAAACGCAGGTCTCTGAGGACCAAAAAGCGTCAGGTAAGTGGTCCACTAGTGCCGGAGGCCAGTATTACGCGGTTGGCGTGGGTGGTAGCATCGCTGGACGGGGCGCTGACCTCTTCGTTATTGACGATCCGCACTCCGAACAGGATATTAAGGCAGGTACGCGCACGCCGTTTGATGCGGCGTGGAACTGGTTCCAGACCGGCCCTCTCCAACGCTTGATGCCGGGGGGTGCGATCATCGTGATCATGACCCGGTGGTCTCAGTTGGACCTCACGGGTATGCTGATCAACCACCAGATCAAGAATCCCGACGCTGACAAGTGGGAGATCGTGGAGCTTCCGGCCATCCTGCATGAGCACACGCCGCAGGAGAAGTCTTTGTGGCCCGAGCAGTGGCCCCTGGAGCAGCTTCAGGCCAAACGCGCAGGCATGGACCCTCGGTTCTGGCAGTCCCAGTACATGCAGAACCCCACCTCGGAGGTGGCGGCAGTCATCAAGCGCGAGATGTGGAAGCTTTGGGAACCAGAGCAGCCGCCCAAGTGCGAGTACATCATCCAGTCGTGGGACACCGCGCACGAGACCAAGACCAGCGCTGACTACAGCGCGTGCACCACGTGGGGCGTGTGGTTCAACGAGGAAGACAACGATAACGCGCACATCATCTTGCTCGATGCAATCAAGGGGCGGTGGGCATTTCCCGATCTCAAGAAGCGTGCCAGCGAGTACTACCGCGAGTGGGAACCAGACGCGTGTCTGATCTAGAAGAAAGCCGCCGGAGCGCCGCTCATTCAAGAGCTTCGGGCGATGGGTATACCCATCAGCGAGTTCAGCCCTAGCCGGGGCAAAACCGGCACCAGCAACGACAAGGTCGTGCGCCTGAACGCGGTGTCCGACATGTTCACCTCAGGCCGTGTGTGGGTGCCAGACACCCGCTGGGCACGAGAGCTTGTGGAGGAGGTCGCGGCCTTCCCCGCTGGTGAGCACGACGACTATGTTGATACGATGACCCAGGCGCTCATGCGCATGCGCAACGGCGGTTTTATCCGCCTGCCGACCGACGAGCCCGATGAACCCCGACACTTCCGCAGCCTGCGACGGGCTGCGTACTACTGAGGACTGATATGGCTACCAATTTTGACCCCGCGCTCATGCCGCTCGACACCGCACTCATGGGCGATGAGCCTGCCATCGAGATTGAGATCGAGAACCCGGAGGCTGTAAGCCTCCGTACCGGAGACGTAGAAATCACCCTTGAGTCAGAGCCAGAAACTGCCGAGGAATTCGACGCGAACCTTGCCGAGTACATGGATGACGGCGAGCTTCAGACGCTGGCCTCAGAGCTTGTCTCCTTGGTGGATGCAGACATCAACAGTCGCAAAGACTGGACAGAGATGTTCGTCAAGGGCTTGGAAGTCCTTGGGATGAAGTACGAGGAGCGCACTGAGCCTTGGAACGGGGCCTGCGGCGTGTACAGCCCCCTGCTGACGGAAGCTGCCATCAGGTTCCAGTCAGAAATGATCACCGAGACCTTCCCCGCCCAAGGTCCGGTCAAGACGCAGATCATCGGTGCCATTGATCGTCTGAAGGAAGAAGCTGCAGAGCGTGTCCGTGATGACATGAACTACATGCTGACCGAGAAGATGATCGACTACCGCTCAGAGCATGAGCGGATGCTGTACTCACTGGGCCTTGCAGGCGCGGCGTTCAAGAAGATCTATCCGAACCCCAGCACTGAGCTGCCCGCAGCACCGTTTGTACCGGCTGAAGATCTGATCATGCCTTACGGGGCGTCGAACGTGTACACCGCAGAGCGCGTGACGCATATCATGCGCAAGACGGAGAACGAGCTTAAGAAACTGCAGGTAGCAGGCTTCTACAAGGACGTAGAACTGGGTGAACCTGTCAGGTTCTTCACCGACATCGAGAAGAAAAAGGCGGAAGAACAAGGGTACACGCTGACCGATGATGATCGGTATCAGGTGCTGGAGATCCACGTAGATCGGGACATGCCGGGGTACGAAGATGACGTTCCTTTGCCGTATGTGGTCACGGTTGAAAGAGGCACTCAGACGGTTCTGGCAATCCGACGAAACTGGGAAGAATCAGACGAGCGAAAACTCAAGCGACAACACTTCGTTCAATACACCTATATCCCTGGTTTTGGCGCTTATGGCTTGGGTTATATCCACCTTATTGGTGGTTATGCTCGCGCTGGCACTTCCATCATTCGCCAACTCGTTGATGCCGGAACCCTGTCCAACCTGCCCGGTGGCCTGAAGAGCCGTGGCCTGCGGATCAAGGGTGACGACACACCCATCGCCCCGGGTGAGTTCAGGGACGTAGACATCCCCAGCGGGTCGGTCAGGGACAACATCATGCCCCTGCCGTACAAGGAACCCAGTCAGGTCCTTGCAGCCCTGCTGGAGCGCATCACGGAGGAAGGTCGTCGCCTTGCTGCCATCGCGGATCTGAAGGTCAGCGACATGAGCGCACAGGCCCCGGTGGGCACCACGCTGGCGATTCTGGAGCGGCAGCTCAAGACGATGACGGCTGTCCAGGCACGTGTGCACGCCAGCTTGCGTATGGAGTTCAAGCTCCTCAAGGGCATCATCCGCGACTTCCTTCCTGCAGACTATTCCTACACGCCTGAAGGCGGTGACAGGTCGGTCAAGCAGTCTGACTACGATCTCGTGGAAGTGATCCCGGTCAGTGATCCCAACGCAGCCACGATGGCTCAGCGGATCATGCAGTACCAAGCTGCACTACAGTTGGCTCAAGGTGCCCCACAGATCTACGACCTGCCTCAGTTGCATCGCCAGATGCTGGAGGTGCTGGGTATCAAGAACGCTGAGCGGTTGGTGGCTATCCCTGAGGATCAGAAGCCCCAGGATCCCGTGACGGAGAACATGAACGTGCTGCGGGGCAAGCCGGTCAAGGCGTTTGCGTACCAAGACCATGAGGCACACCTCATGACGCACCAAGCGTTCATGCAGGACCCCAAGATCATGGCTACGCTGGGCCAGAACCCGATGGCGCAGCAGATGATGGCCGCACTCATGGCGCACATTGCAGAGCACGCTGCGTTCGCATACCGGGCTCAGGTCGAGATGGCCTTGGGTGTGCCGCTGCCCACGCTGGATGAGGAGGACAACGCGCCGATTGCGCCTGAGGACGAGAAGGCCCTGGCTCCGCTGATTGCCGCCGCTGCACAACGCACGATGGTGCAGAACCAAGCGATGGCTGCACAGATGCAGGCTCAACAGCAGGCACAGGACCCCGTCCTGCAGATGCAGCAGGTGGAGCTTCAGTTGAAGCAGGCCGAGGTGCAACGCAAGGCCCAGAACGACCAGATGGACTTCCAGATTGCACAGCAGAAGCTGCAGCTTGAGGCGCAGCGCTTGCAGCTTGAAGCCCAGAAGAATCAAGGTGAAGACCCCCGGCTGAAGGCCATGAGGGCGCAGCAGGAGCTGCAGCAGAAGGAGCAAACACATCGTCAAAAGCTGAACCATCAGGCTCAGCAGCAACAGATGAAGATGCGACAACAAGCGGTGCAACAGCAAATGAAGGCGCAAACCGCTGCGCCTGCAAAGGAGTAATAAATGGCAACCACTGCGTTCGACGTGGTTATTAAAGAAATTGAGGAGCGCCGTGAATCCATCGCACAGGCGCTTATCTCAGGCTCGGCAAAAGACTACGCCGAGTACAAGTTCATGACGGGTGAAATCCAGGGTCTTTCACGTGCTCATGCCTTCATAACCGACCTTGTGCGAAAGATGGAAAACGACGATGAGTGAAATCCTCCTGAGTGACGGTGCAAACACCACGGTATTGCCCGAGACTGACGCAGAAAAGGCCCGTCAGGTGCCTGATCCTGCGACCTACCACCTGCTCTGCATGCTGCCTAAGGCAGAAGAAGAGTACGAAAGTGGGCTGATCAAGTCTGGTCAGACCATGCACTTCGAAGAGGTGATGAGCCCGGTGCTGTTTGTCGCCAAGATGGGGCCCGATTGCTACAAAGATCCGCTGCGTTTCCCTTCAGGTCCGTCCTGCAAGGTAGGCGATTTCGTCTTGGTCCGACCGAATACGGGCACGCGCCTGAAGATTCATGGTACTGAGTGGCGGATCATCAACGACGACAGCGTTGAAGCAGTTGTCCAAGATCCTCGTGGCATCCAGAAGGGGGGACGCTGATATGTCAGATTTCAAGTTCCCCGACGAAATTGCAGCGGAAAAGCCTGAAGAACTTCAAGTAGAGATTGAAGGCGAAGGCAGCACCGAAATCGAAGTCGTTGATGACACTCCCGAGGAGGACCGTGGGCGCAAACCCATGAAGGAAGCCCCTGCGGAAGTTACTGACGACGAGCTTGCCCAGTATTCCGACGGGGTCAAGAAGCGCATCCAGCACTTCTCCAAGGGGTATCACGAGGAGCGCCGTGCCAAGGAAGCCGCCCTGCGCGAACGGGAAGAGGCGCTACGCCTCGCCCAAAACCTCGTTGAGGAGAACAAACGCCTTCAGGGCAGCCTCGGGCAAGGCCAGCAGGCACTGCTTGAACAGGCCAAGAAGGTAGTCCAAAACGAGGTTGATGCGGCCAAGCAAAAGCTGAAGGACGCGCACGAAGCGTTCGATACCGACGGTATTGTTGCGGCGCAAGAAGAGTTGGCAAAAGCGGTCAATAAGGCCGAGCGAGTCAATAACTTCAAACCGCCTGTTGCAAAGCCTGCGGAACCTGTGGTACAACCCGCTCCAAGCGTTGCGCCGCCTCCTGTAGACGACAAAGCCCGTGCGTGGTTAAAAGCCAATCCGTGGTTTGAAACGAACAACAGGATGAGGGCAGTAGCGCTAGAGATTGACAAAGAACTTGTAACGAACGGAGTAGACCCAACAAGCGACGAGTATTACCAACGGATCAACAACGAGATCCGTCAAACTTTTCCAGATGCGTTCACCTCGGAAAAGCCGGTCAAGAAAGCAGCAGTTGTAGCTCCCGCCACGCGTAGCACAGCGCCCAAAAAGATCGTGTTGACGCAATCACAAGTTCAAATCGCCAAGCGGCTGGGACTGACCAATGAGCAGTACGCCCGTGCGGTTGCGGAAGAAATGAGGAAACAAAATGGCTGAACGTATCCCCCGTGAGTTTGACACCCGCGCAAAGGCTGAAAGGCCCAAGCAGTGGATGCCTCCTCAACTCCTGCCCGATCCGAACCCGGAAGAAGGGTATGCTTTCCGTTGGATTCGCATCAGCACGCTCGGGACCAATGACCCGATGAATGTGTCCTCAAAGCTCCGCGAGGGCTGGGAGCCCGTGAAAGCAAGCGAACATCCCGAGATTCAACTGGGAGGAGGTGGCTCAGGTCGCTTCCCGGACAGCATTGAAGTCGGTGGGCTGCTGCTTTGCAAAACCCCAAAGGAGTTCACTGAACAGCGCAACGCGTACTACCAGCGTCAAGCTGATGGTCAGATGCAGTCAGTGGACAACAACTTCATGCGCGAGAACGACCCCCGGATGCCTCTGTTCAAGGAGCGCCGCTCTGAGGTCTCGTTCGGACGCGGTTCTTAATTTAGGAGTCTCAGATGGGATACCCCACGATTGATGCACCTTACGGGTACAAGCCCGTAAACCTCATCGGTGGTCAGGTATTCTCAGGTTCTACCCGAGAGTACCCGATTTCCTACAACTACGGCACGTCGATTTTCTACGGAGACCCGGTGGTTATTTCCTCCGGTTTCGTGAACATCGCTACTGTGCCCATCAACACGACCAACACCACGGTCGGTGTTTTCCTGGGCTGCTCGTACACCGACGCAGTGACCAAGCAGAAGCGTTTCTCCCAGTACTACCCCGCCAACACCTTGGCTGGGGACATCCAAGCGGTTATCTGCGATGATCCCGACACGGTCTTCAAGATCGCTGTTGTGACCGCTGCTGGTGTTCAAACCATCGGCTCGATGTCTCAACTGGCTGTCGGCGTGAACGTGGCTGGCTCCACGACCACGGGTTCTGCTGCCACCGGCAACAGCTCTCTGGGTGTGGTTGGTGCTACGGGTAACACCGCAAGCGCTGGCTTCCGC
>Ga0316617_100000191_pt1 | contig 14203 bp, 14 predicted proteins | sample OWC_Aug_M1_C1_D2_FD_207801 | JGI IMG/M metagenome (GOLD analysis project Ga0316617, IMG submission 207801) | Wetland soil microbial communities from Old Woman Creek delta, Ohio, United States - OWC_Aug_M1_C1_D2_B | ecosystem: Environmental > Terrestrial > Soil > Wetlands | place: USA: Ohio... | reverse complement strand
AACTGGATCATTCGCATATCGCCTTCGGGCCGCTGGTTGAAGTTGTACTCACCCGACGCGTTCATGATCTTCAGGATGTCGTCCACGGAGCTCTTGTCCTTGGTCATCCGGATGTACAACTCCGCCGCAGCCCGCTTGTCCTTGTTGATGATATCCGTCGCCTCCTGCATGGCGTCCAGGTAGGCACCGTAGGCCTTGGGGTTGCCCTCGCGGAACTTGGTGGTGGTGGCCAGGATGTTGAAGTTGATGTGGCCCCCCAGAATTTCGGTGGAGCTGACGATCTGGCGAATTCCTGGCCGCTCCAGCTCCTTCTGCAGGAACGGCGACGAGGCGAAGTGGCTGCCCACCTCCCCCGCGCCCGATAACAGGGCCGCCATCGCATCCGGATGCGTCATGGAGACGGTGAGCGAGTCCAGCTTGGTGTAGTTGGCCTGCCCGAACTGCTTGGCCGCCGCCATCTGAAGCAGGATGGCCTGGTTGGAGACGCGGACCGCCGGCACCGCGATCTTGTGCTTCTCGGTGTAGTCGGCGACGGTCTTAACGTTGGGCTCGCGCGTCACCAGCGCTAACGGCAGGAAGTTGAAGCCCGCTGCGCCCTTCACCTCGACCGGGGTGCCCTTCGTCTTGGCCCAGATGGTCGCCAAGCCATTTGTCCCCAATGAGGCGAAGTCCAGATTCCCGGAGAGCAGGGCGTCGTTCATGACGTCGCTGGACCGGAACGTGGACCAACTCACCTTCACGTCGCCCAGGCCGGCCGCCTTGGTGTGCTTCTCGACCAGCTTCAGATCCTCCATGACCATCATCTGGAGGTAACCCAGACCGTACTGCTTGGCGACGCGAAGCTCGGCCGCTTCGCTCATCGCCGCGGCGCTCACGGAAAGCGCGATGACGGCCACAATACTCACAGCGCGTAGCGTTGATATCATCTTGCTCCCTCCTTCCCGTCTCGACCCCATGCCCTGTGCGACCCTCGCGCCTCTCGGCCGCGAAGCGTACATTCCCACAGCTCTAGAACTGCGACTCCTTTCCTAACCTTGTGCCCTTTGTGCCTCTTGTGGCTCACCAGGTCTTACGTTTTCGGCGTCTCTTTCCTCGCCTGGACCCCGGCAATCTCCTCGAGAACGCGGGCCGTGACCGTCTGATCGAGATCGCCAAATCCTTTCGCGAGGGCTGCGCCCTGGAGCTGGGCTACCGCGCCGAGGGCAAACATCGGTGCGCCGACGGCGCGAGCCGTCGAGAGGGCCAGCTGCACGTCCTTGTGCGAGTGCTTCAGGGGGAAGTTCGCCGAAAAGTCCCCAGAGAGCACCTTGGGCGCCGTCCGGCCGATGAGCGGGGAGCGCTCCGTAAGTACCTCGGTCACCACGCCCAGATCCAGGCCCGACTTCGCCGCCAGGACCAGCGCTTCGTTCATTGAGGTGATGATGCTCGCCCCGACCAGATTGGCGCAGAGTTTCAAGACCGAACCGAAGCCCATGGGACCGACGTGGAGCACTTTCTTCCCCATGGTCTCAAGAAGGGGCTTGGCCGCGGCGAAGTCTTCCGCGCTCCCGCCGGCCATGATCGTGAGCGTCCCCTGCTCGGCCGCCCCGACGCCGCCGGTGACCGGCGCTTCGAGGTAGCGCAGGCCCGAGGCTTTCGCCTTCGCCGCCATGGCTTGGCTCGTGGCGGGATCCACGGTGCTCATGTCCACGACGAGCGTTCCCGGCCGGCAGCCGGCGAAGACCCCCTCGGGTCCCTCCATGACCGCGGCGAGCGCGGGCGGATCGGCAACCATGGTCACGACGATTTCCGCGCCGATCGCCGCCTTGCGCGGCGTAATGGCAACGGTGGCCCCTAGCGGCCTCAGTGCCTCCGCCTTGGCCGCCGTGCGGTTCTGCGCTCGCACGGCATAGCCGGCCTTCAGGACATTCTTGACCATGCGCCCGCCCATGATCCCCAAGCCAATAAAGGCTACCGTTTGTCCCATCGCAGTTCGCTCCTTGGCGCTTGGCGCCGCTCCTTCTTTTACCGCTTCTCCCATTCGACCGGATTGAAGTAGTCGGTCGTCTTCCACCGCATGACTTGCGGGGTGGCCAGGTGGATGATCTCCCTGTAGAACTCCAGCTTCTCCACGTCGTCGAGAGGCGTGAACTTCTCCGCCACGGCCAGGTTCCTTTGCAGTTGATCCATGGATTCCATGCCGACGATGGTCGTGCTGATGGGCAGCGCCATGGTGTACCGCAGCGCCCGTTCGTGGTAGGGTCCGAGCTTCGCCAGCGCCATGACCTTCATGCCGATCACCGCAACCCCCTTGGCATTGGCGACCGGCAAGAACTCCTCGGCGAAGCTCAGGATGAAATGGTCCAGCGCCGAGAGCGCGACGAGCATGCTGTCGAAGGGGAAGCGCCGCAGCGCCTCGACCTGCACCTGCGGGTTGCGGTGTCCGCTCATGCTGATGTAGCGTACCTTCCCCTGTTCGCGCGCGCGGAGCGCGGCCTCCATGGCGCCCCCGGGCGCTGTGAGCTTGTCCAGTTCCTCCATGCTCCAGATATTGTGCATCCGCCACTCCTCCACGTAGTCCGTTTGGAGTGCTGCCAGGCTCTCTTCGAGATGAACCATGGCCTCCTGACACGTGCGGCCTCTGGTCTTGGTGGCGATCCACATCTCTTGCCGCCGATGTTTGGCCACCTTGCCCACACGCTCCTCGGACTGCCCATCAGAGTACACCCGGGCGGTGTCGAAGTAGCGAATCCCGTGGTCCAGGGCGTAGTTGACCATGCGGATCGCCTCCTCCTCGGAGCACTGGTGGGCGTCAACGATCCGCTGGGCCCCGAAGCTCAAGATCGAAAACGACTCCCCCGTCTTGCCGAACGGTCTCATTTCCATGACTGGTCCCCTCTCACCTTATTCACCGTCACAAGACACCAGAAAGGCCGCACTACGCTGGCCACAAGATGCACAAGAGGCACAGGATTCACCAGGCTTGCACGAAAAGACCGCTCAGGCCCTGAAATCTCCTTGTGCATCTTGTGCCTCTTGTGGCTATCGGGCCTTTGCCTCGTGAAATCCTGTGCCTCTTGTGGCCAGCTCAGGCCGGGCTCACCGCACGATCACACCCGCGCTCAGGAATCCCCCATCGACGAAGAAAATCTGTCCCGTGATGTAGTTCATGTCCGGGCCGACCAGCTTCGCCACTGCCGCCGCGCAATCCTCGGGCGTGCCGAGCCTCCCCATCGGGATTCGCTCCAACCGTTTGGCTATGGCCTCGGGTGATACGTTCGTCCGCGTGTAGGGAGAATCGATCACGCCCGGCGCCATCACATTGACCGTGATCCCGTGCGGGGCCAAGTCGCACGCCATCGCCTTGGTCAGGGAATGAACGGCTCCCTTGGCCGCGGTGTAGGCGGCAAAGGGAACGTTGTACGCCTCGGCCACGATGGAGCCGATGTTGACGATGCGACCCCACTTCCTCGGCGCCATCTGCTTCGCGGCAGCGAGACTGCAGTAGAAGTAGGTGTCCACGCACCCAGCGAAAGTCTTGCGCCAGTCCGCGGCGGTTGTCTCAAGGAACGTGGCGCGGACGCGCCAAGCCGTGCCGTTGACCAGGATGTCCGTCGGACCGAGCCGCTCGGCGACCCGCGTGAAGAATGCCTCCACGGTCTCCGGCACGGTGAGGTCGAGGGTCTCGGCCATGAACTTTGCATTCGCCTGTCCCAATGCCTCGGCAACTTTTTCCACTTTGGCGGGCGTGTGGCCGGTCACGGCAACCGCAGCCCCCTCTGCCGCCAAACGCAACGCAATGGCCTGCCCCAATGGGCTGGTCACGCCAGTGACAACCGCCATTTTACCTGAGAGCGTCATCGCCGGTTCTCCTTTGGCTGCTCGTCAGATTCTCGCCTTGTCATTTACCCATGATGAGGTGCGGGAGGAACGTCACCAGGCCCGGCACATAGGTTATGAGGCCAAGCACCACCACAAGTACGAGCATGAAGATAGCACACTCCCGAGTGAAATCTGTGACCGAGACCCCTGTCAGACTCACCATAACGTAGAGCGTCATCCCCACAGGGGGCGTCAGTAAACCGATCATGAGGTTCAGAGTCAGCACCACGCCGAAATGCACCGGATCGATGCCGACTTTGCTGATCAGGTCCATGAGAACCGGCGTCAAGATCACGAGTAGCGCTGTCGTCTCCATCAGGCAGCCGAGAATCAGGAGCAGCACATTGACCATCAGCAGAATCGCCCATGGCTCCGAAGAGACCGACAGGAAGAGTTCGGTGAGCTTCTGTGGGACGCCCTCGCGGGCAAGCAGCCATCCGTAGAGTCCAGCACTGGCGATGATAAACGTGATCTTAGCGGTGTTCCCCGCCACGGCCGCCAGGATGCGGAACAGATCGGCCGGTGAAAGCTCCCTGTAGAAGAGCATGGAAAGAAGGACTGCGTAGACGACGGCCACAACCGCCGCTTCGGTGGGGGTCACAATTCCGCTAAAGATCCCCCCCAGGATGATGAACGGGAAAAGCATGACTGGAATCGCCCGCCAGATGCTCGTCATCGCGTCTGACAAGGTCGGCCAACCTTCCGCGCGATAGCCCCGGCGCTTGGCCACGAGATAGACGGCGGCCATCAGGACGATCCCCATGAGTACGCCGGGGACCACCCCTCCCAGGAACAGCCGACCGACCGAGACGCCGGTGATCCCGCCATAGATGACGAACGGAATGCTGGGCGGGATCACCGGTCCGATGGTGGAGGCTGCGCCCACGAGGGCCGCGGAAAACGTCTTGGGGTATCCGGCGCGCTCCATGGCGGGTATCAGGACGGTCCCGGTGCCGGTCGCGTCCGCCACGGCGGATCCGGACATCCCAGCCATGATCATGTTCGTAACCACGGTGACGTGCCCTAGGCCCCCGCGAATGCCGCCGACCAGCGCTTGTGCGAGGTTCACCAAGCGCTGGGTGATCCCTCCTCGATTCATCAATTCGCCGGCCAGGAAGAAAAACGGAATGGCGAGGAGGACGAAGGAGTCCACGCCCACGGTCACTCGCTGTGCCACCACCACCAGGGGAATGTCTCCCCGCAAGAGCAGATAGGCGACCGACGCGCCCGTCATGGCGATGGCCACGGGAAACTCCAAGGCCAGCAAGAGCAGAAGGACGCCGACCAGGACGACTACCATCATGGCCGGCCTCCCGGCGCGGCCTCCGCCTCCCGCCCCCCCGATTGCCCCTCGCACCACCGCTTGGCGATAGCCACGATCATCAGCGTCGCGCCCACCGGAAGCGACAGGTAGAGGTATCCCCGCGAGATCTCCATGGCGGGAAACTCGAGTCCCCACGTCGTCAGGCAGAGGCCGGCGCCCTGCCACACAAAGAGCCCAAGGACGCCCAGGACGATCACGTCCACGACGCGGGCGATCCCCTGCCGGAGTGTCTCGGGCAGAAAGACGACGAGCGTGTCGATGGCGATGTGGGAGCGCGATCGGAACCCGACGTAGGCTCCCACGAAGGTGAGCCAGGCGAAGAGCAACGAGGCCAGCTCTTCACTCCAGGTCACGGGGCTGTTCAAGACATACCGAAGCACGACGCTCGCGAAGACCAAGACGGTCATCCCGCCGAGAATCAGCGCGAGAACGCCGCTGACGAGGCGATCGAGTAAGGAGCGCATGGCGCTAGTCCGTAGCAGTCAGCGGTCAGCAATCGGCTCAAGGCCCAATCGGCTCGACGCTGAAAGCTGATCGCTGACGGCTGACGGCTGTCCTCACTTCACCGCCTGGATCTTCTCGTACAGCCCGGGCTCCCACTTTTCGGAGACCTTCTTCCAGACGTCCTTGGTGGCCTCGCGGAACGCCTTCACATCGGGCTGCACGATCGTCATATCCTTTTCCTTGAGCTTGTCCAGGTACTCCTTTTCGCTGCTGAGGATGAGTTTGTTCTGGAAGTCTCCGGCATCGTAGGCCGCCTCGGTGAGGATCTTCTGGAACTCTGCCGACAAGCCCTGGTAGAACTTGTCGTTGATTACGATGGCCTGATTCTGCGTGATGTGCGCCGTGAGCATCACGAACTTCTGCACCTCGAAGAGCTTGTTGTTGAAGATGACAAAGGGTGGGTTCTCCTGGCCGTCGATCACCCCACTCTGAAGGCCGAGGTACACCTCCTTGAAGTCCATGGTCGTCGGATTGGCACCCATGGCCTTGATCGTCTCCAGGTAGATCGCCGTCGGCTGGACGCGGATCTTCATCCCCTTGAGGTCTTCGGGCTTGTAGATGGCTTTGGACTTCGTCGTGAGATAGCGGTTCCCGAAGAGCCAGCCGAAGTCCAGGACCCGCATCCCCTTGGCCTTCACCAGACGCTCCGCCAGCCCTTGCCCCACCGGACCGCGCACGACCTTCAGCATGTGATCGGTGTCCCGCCAGATATATGGCGCGGCGAAGGCTTCGAGGTCCGGCAGGAACCGGCCGACCGATCCGGAGCTGCCCTCGAACATGTGCACGGTGCCGAGCTGCACTCCCTCCAGCAGCTCCTGCTCCGTTCCAAGTTGCGAGGCCGGAAAGATCTGCACCTGGATCTGCCCCTTCGTCCGCTCACCCACGAGATCGGCGAACTTCTTCAAACCCGTCTGCACGATATCGCCGGTTGCCTGGACGTTGCCCAGCTTGATCACAACCTGGCCCGCCTGGGCCGGCGTCCATCCCAGGAAGGTTACGGCGATTGAGAGCATCAGTCCAACCACCGCTGCGCGCTTCATAGCTCCTCCTTCCGCTGACCTCGCCAGCAGCTCCCATTGTGGGATATTCTCATCCCCGGTTCACCCCGTCTTTCGCTCAGGTATCCCTGCGCCTCCGCCCCCCCCTCCCCCCTGCACCCCAGCAGCTCTTCACAGTCCCTTCCCTGCCAGCGCCGCCGCCATCGTGATGGCTCGCGCCAGCATGTTGTGCTTTGCGGTCCCCTTCCACGCGATGTCGTACGCCGTGCCGTGAGGCACCGTAACCACGGGAACCGGCATCCCCAGGAACAGGCTGACGCCCGGCTGGTCGCGGCCGATGATCTTGCGCCCGATGTTGGCCTGATCGTGGTACATCAGGACGAGACCCTGGTAGTCGCCCCGGAGGGCGAGGGGGAAAGCGCTGTCGGGAGGCAGCGGACCCGCGACGTTGAAGCCCTCTGCCTTGGCCTGCTGGATGGCGGGACCGATGACATCAATTTCCTCCCGCCCGAACATCCCGCCCTCGCCGCCGTGGACGTTCAGCGCCACCACCCCGATCTTGGCCGGATCCACCTTCGCCGCCTTCAGGACCTTGTCCAGGCTCCGGATCTTGGCCAGGACGCTCTCCTTCGTGATGAGGTCCGGGATGGCACGGAAGGCCACGTGGAAGGTGACCGGCGTCGTCCAGATCCCGGCCACCTCGCCCACCTGATATGCTTGTCCCTTCGCGAAGCACTCTTCGAAGTACGTCATGTCGTCCATGGCCTTGTAGCCGGCCATGTGGAAGGCCTCCTTGTTGAATGGCGCCGAGGTGATCCCGGCGATTTCGCCGGCCCGTGCAAGGTCGACCGCCTTGCGGCAGCAATCCGCCGCGGCTTCACCCCAGCGGGCGTCCAGCGTTCCGGGTTTGAGCGTTCCAGGCGGCAGCTCGCCGCCCGGAAGGACGTCGAGGGTCTCCGGATCCCCTCCGGCGCCCCGCGCGGACTGCACGGTTCGAATGGTCAGACCGGCTCCTACCAGCTCCATGGCCCGGAACATGAGGCGAGGATCGCCAAGGACCACGGGGTTGCAGGCCTCTCGGACCTCGCGCTGCGCCAGCGCGCGGGCCGTGATTTCGGGCCCGATGCCGGCGGGGTCTCCCATAGTGACAGCCACAGTGGGACGGGTCATGCTTTGCCTCCTCTGCTATTGAATGATCGCCATGGCGCGAATTGGAGATCCCGTCGCGCCCTTGATTCGGAGCGGAACCCCGACGAACTGAAACCGGCGCACCGGCACCGTCTGGAGGTTCATGATGTGCTCCATGATGAGGATGTCCCGGCCCAGAAGGGTAAGATGCACCGGGCGGGCCATGTCGCTGGGATCGTCCGGGGTGGCGAGATCGCAGCCCAGCGCCTTGATCCCCTTCGCCACGGCCCACTCCGCCGCCGCGCCGTTGAATCCGGCGCACCGCATGAACCCGTCATCGGTATGGCTGCCGGGCCACGCACGGAAGAGCAGGATGTCGCCCGGCTCCACCGTGGTGGCGGCCTTGGCGCACGCGGCGTCGAGCATCGTCGGCGTGATCGGCTGGTCGGCGGGCTTGTCCGAGAAATCCAGCCACACCGCGGGCCCGACCAATTGCTCCAGGGGCACCGATTCGATCGTCCCCCTTTCCGGGAAGTAGTGGAACGGCGCGTCCACGTGGGTCCCGATATGGTCCGAGAACATCAGAATGCGCGAAGCGAACCCCCGACACGGCGGCCGAAAGCGCGGCGCCGTGAACGCGTGCCGGGCGAACTCGATCACCACGCAGCGCGGGTGCGCGGGGTGGGTCACCGTCCCGTCCTCCAACTCGAGCGTCAGATCGATGATGCGCATCATCTCTCCGTTCAAGGTTCCAGGTTCAACGTGCGAGGTTCCAGGTGCGATACGCTCCCGTCTCTTCCCAATCGACCAGTTGACCAGTCAAACAATCGCCTGTCGCTGTCCCTGTCGTCCCATACCCAACGTGTTCACTGCCAGCTGCCTGCTGCTCGCTGTTCGCCCCATCCCCAGTCCCCGCCGTCCCACATCCAATGTTCACTGCCAGCTGCTAGCTGCCTACTGCTCGCTGCTTTTCCCTGTCGCCCCTAGTCGAACCGGATGATCGTCTTGATGCTATCGGGCAGCTTGCCGGCGGCCAGGGCCGCCACCGCTTCCGGCGCCTGGTCGAGCCGGATGCGTTCCGAGACGAGCTGCGGAAATTGACCGAGGTGCCCCCGTTCCCACAAGCGGATCGCCAAGCCATAGTCCACTGCCGTGTACATGGACGTTCCGATGACCACCTGCTCCTTCGCTTGGATCACCCGCGCCTCGACTCCGCCCCCCGTGAAGAACGACGCGATGACCACGATCCGTCCCATCCGCCGGCACAGGCTCACCGCTTGGTCCAAGACACCCGGAGCGGCGACCGCGACGAAGACCACGTCCACCCCCGGGCCCCCGGTGGCTCGGAGGATCTCCTTCACCGTGTCTTCCTTGGTCGGATCGATGGCGACATCGGCCCCACAGCGAAGTGCCAGATCTCGCTTGGCCGCACTCGGGTCCGTGACGACGGTCCATCCGGGCGTGGTCGCGTGCGCGGCGAGGAGGGTCATCATGCCAATCGTTCCTACGCCGAGGATCGCGACCGTTTCGCCCATCCGTAGGTCGGACCGGCGCACGGCATGCAGCCCGACGCAGAAGGGCTCCAGCATTGCACCCTCCTCGAAGGGCATCCGCGCCGGCATGGCGTGGCACATGCTCTCCGTGGCCACGACGTATTCCGCGAACGCGCCGATCCACTCGCCGACGCCGACGAACCGCTTCTCGGGGCACTCGTGGTAGTTGCCCTGCCCGCAATAGACGCAGCGGCCGCACCCCACGTGCGGCTCCAATGCGACTCGGTCTCCGATGTCGTGCCCGGCGACGCCCACCCCGATCCTGACGATCTCACCCGCCAGCTCGTGGCCCGTGATCACCGGCGGCCGGCGAAAAGTGTGCGTCCCCTTGAAGGCCGCCACGTCGCTCGCGCAGATCCCCGCCGCCCTCACCCGCACGAGGACTTCACCAGGACCGGGCGTCGGGACCGGCACCTCGACGATCTCGGCCTTCCCCGCTTCCGGAAACTTCATCGCCTTCATGCAGCGCTCCTTCGCAGTGCCCCGCGAATCCCCACGCTCACCGCTCGCCTGCCTGCCCGTGCGGCGCCGCCGTGAAGTCCACGGACATCTGATAGCGATCGCCTCGGAAAACGGACTTCCCGTACTGCATCGGCCCTTCCGGCTCGAAGTACCACGTGTGCTCGCGGACGAGGACGGGCGCGCCGACCTTCGTTTCCAACACCCTGGCCTCGTTTCGTCGCGCCACTGAGGCGGTAACTCGCAGGCTCAGCCGAGTCCTCGCCTTCCCCAGGATGCGCCGCACCGCGGGGACCAGGGGCTGATTGTGGATCTCATCGGGCGTGAGCGCCTCGCCTATTCGCTTGGGGAGGTAACGGATCTCGTAGCCGACCACCTGGCCATTCACAAACCGCAGCCGCTCCAGCACGACAACTGTCGTCCCCTCGGCCACCCCGAGATTTTCGGCGACCTTTCCCTCTGCCCGCTCCGTCCGCATATCGAGCAGCTTGATTTCGGTGGTCGCGCCCCGCGCCCGCATCTCTTCCTCGAAGCTCAGGAAGGGCTTACTGTGCTCCAAGCGCGGCTCTGCCACGAAACTTCCCCGACCTCGGTGCCGGGTGATCAACCCCTCATACACGAGGCGCGAGAGCGCTTGCCGAACAGTTGTCCGACTGACATTGAATTGTTGGCAAAACTGGGACTCGGGCGGGATGGGATCGCCGGCCTTGAGCGCTCCGCTCCGGATGCTCTCGCGCAGATGGCTTTCGAGGCGGTAGTAGTTCGGGACGAACTTCTCGGCTGGATGCACCACAGATCCTCCCGGCAGGGTGGGAGGGAATATAAATGTAATGACATTGTGACGTCAAGCCATATTTTCAATTTGTTTATTACACCACGGACGAGCAGGCAGAATGTGGTGAGCAGCATGCTCCGGGCGCCGGAAGGGAGAGCGCGATATAGGTTGACACCGGCCCTGGCGGGAATTCCAGGGTGCTACTTCGTCTTCAACTGGAGGCGCTGCTTCACTTGCGCAAGGGAGATCGTGGGCTGTTGCCGGCGGGCGCGAATCAACTTCCAGAAGGTCGGGTCCGTCTGCAGCAGCACATCCTCCCACTCATCCCCCTCGACGCCGACGAGAACCGCTGCAGGCCTTCCGTGTCGTGTGATGATCACCCGATCCGCCTGTGCACCGTCCACGCACTCCTTCACCTTCTTCTGTAGGTCACGCACCGTCACTGTCTTCACAGGATCTCCTCCGTCATCCGTCCACCCGGCTTCCTTCGGATGGCCCGCACGTTGACGACCTGTTGCTCTTCGTCCACGTCGTAGAACACTCGGGAGACCCCAACCCGCAACTCCCACACCGGCGGGTCGGCCGGCCACGGCGGAATCAGGTTCGCCAGGGGCGTCCGATTTCGTGTGGCCACCGCTGGCGTATGCCCGAGCTGGCTCTCGATCGCCATAACGATCTGTCTCCGATGAAAGGCCGGGGCCCTCTGCAGGTCTTTCACGACGTCGCGGGCGAATCGGATCTCGTACACGCCCATATATTTGCATATGCATCGGTTCCAGTCAAACTCTTTCCCAGGTCGAGTTCCCGACTCGATGTTTGGGTAGCGAACAGCGGTGAATAAGAAAGGGGATCGGGAACGAGGAATCCATGGAAGGAGGTATCAGTTGCATGAGGCACAAGACGCTCAGGCTCGACTGGGCGGGAAGGCGCCGCCAATGGCCACGGCAAGGCGATGATCGGCCTCCTACAGCAGCGAGTACAGGTACGGGAGCGTCTTGGCCGAGTTCCGCTCTCGGAGGAACTGCTCCATCGTCGGGACGTCGATCCGATCCGTGATCGTTTCTAGTTTTCGGGTGATCTGAAAGGCGGCCGCGAAGTTCTCGGCGGTGTCGAGTTCCTTCGGGTACACATCGAAGGCGTACCAATCATCGGTGTAACCGAGCTTCTTGAGGGCAAATAGAAACTCGATCGTTTCCCAGAAATGGAACGCCCCGGGAAGCATGTCCCAGTCCCAGCGGCCGTCGTTATCGTTTAGGTGCACGTAGAAGAGGCGGTTGGCCTTCGCCAGCAACGCGGCGGACTGGGCGGGACGCTCCTCGGCGCACAGGGCGTGGCCCAGGTCCAGGGTCGCCCCGAGATTCCCGATCCCGGTCCAGAGGCAGAAGGCCGCCGTCTCGCCGGCCGTGCCGAAGACACAGCGGGCCACCGGGTCGTTCTTCTTGTATTCGATGCATACCTTGATGGCCGGATTGTGGGCACAGGCCGCGCCGAACGTCTCGGCGGCCGAATCGTAGGCTCGGGCGTAGTCAAGCTCGAACAGCGTGTCGGCCCCATCGTTCAGGGGGCAGGTGCTGATCCGGCCGATGCCGAACTCGGCCGCCGCATCCATGGCGCGTTTCAGGTCGTCGACGACCTCCCGCCGCTCGACGGGGCTCTCGGCGATGAAGGCACCCCGCCACCACTTGCCGGTCCGGCGGGAGCGGAAGTTCATCCCCGAGAGACCGAATCCGTACTGCTCCAGAAGGGCCTTCAGATCCTTCGGGCTCTCGAAATCGGCCGGATAGCATAGTTCGAAGCCGTCCAGCCCCGGGATCCCCTTCGCCAGCGCAAACTTCTCCGCCAGGGTCCGGTTCCCTTGATAGACCATGTACCGGTTCCGCGCCTCCCCGAGAAAGGCGGTGATGATGGCGAACTTGTTCACGCTGGCTCCTTTCGAGGTGCCTTCACCCCTCCGGCCCCCTGCTTCAGGATGGCCCAGATCTCGCGTCGCAACTCCAGGAAGCCGGCGTCGGTCTTCATCTCTTCGCGGCGCGGGCGGCCGAAAGGCACGCGGATCTCCCGGACGATCCTCGCCGGCCTCGGGCTGAAGACGATGATCCGGTCCGCCAGGTAGATCGCCTCCTCGATGCCGTGGGTGACAAAGAGGACCGTCTTCTGGTCTTGCTCCCAGATGTGCAGGAGCTCGTCCTGCAGGATGTCCCGCGTCTGCACGTCCAGGGCGCCGAAGGGCTCGTCCATCAAGAGCACCTCGGGCTGGATGGCGAAGGCGCGCGCGATACCCACCCGCTGCTGCATGCCACCGCTGAGCTGGTGCGGATACGAGTCTTCGAAACCCTGGAGGCCGACGAGGCCGAGATACCGCCGCGCTCTCCCGCGCCGCTCAGGGTTCGGGACGCCCTGGACCTCCAGGCCGAACTCGACGTTGCCAAGCGCCGTCCGCCAGGGGAAGAGGTCGAAGGTCTGAAAGACCATGCCTCGCCCCTTCCCCGGCACGCCGGTGATGTCCTCACCGTTCAGGTGGATCGAACCCGCATCGCAGGGCGTGAGGCCATCGATCATCCGAAGCAGCGTGGACTTCCCGCATCCACTGGGGCCGAGCAACGCCACAAACTCCAGATGGCCCACCGCGAGCGACAGCGCCTCGACCACCGGCATCGGCTGTCCGTCGGGTCGGCGAAAACTCTTACTGACGTTCCGTACTTCCAGCTTTGCGGAGGTCATGGATCAGCTCAACTCCTTGAGGGCCTGGTCCAGGTAGCTGCGGTCGATGACCTTCTCCACGTCAACCTTGCCCTCCAACGATTCGGCCGCCTTGTAGACCGGCACAAGATCCTTGAAGTTCTGCACGGTGAACGTCTCCATGGCGCCCGGGAACGCTTTCACCTGATTCACCAGAATCTCCCAGACGGGTTTGATCACGTCGTCGCCTTGCTGAGCGGCTTTCTCCACAGTCGAGTGTTTTCGGTACTCCGCCGCAAACCAGGCGTAATCGCTGCTGGCCTTGCGGAAGGCCATGAGGTTGGCCTTGAGGAGGTCAACCGCAGCCCGCTTGTTCTCCGGCTTCTTTAGCCAATCGCTGGTCGCGAAATAGACCTCACCGAACCAGGCCTTGTACTCCTTCGCCGGATCGAGCAGGACCGGGTAGTTCCCCTGTTTCGCGATGTCGAAGGCCTGGTCGAAATGGACCGGTACGGCGTCCACCCGACCTGCGAGGAGAGCCTTCGTCCGGGCACCGGAGCCGCCGATCTCCACCACCGTGACTTTGCTGAGATCGACGCCGCGCTTGAGGAGTGGCCCCACCAGGAGGACGTGGGTGAAGTCTCCCTTGGAGTTCACCGCTACCACCGTCTCCGGCTTCTGGAGATCCTGAAGTTGCTTGACCTTGTTCCCGTTGACCACGAACACCAGACTGGTGCTGTTGAAGACCAGGCCGATGATCTTCACGTCCGCCCCTGCCTCCGCCGCACGCAACGTGATGATCGGGTCGCCCGCCCCGACATCCCCGGATCCCGACACGATGGTCTGGGTGATGACGCGCTGCGAGGCAAAACGGGTCGTCTTGGCGGCCGAATAACCCTGGATGGTGGGCAAGATTTCCTTC
>Ga0316617_100000190_pt1 | contig 14219 bp, 10 predicted proteins | sample OWC_Aug_M1_C1_D2_FD_207801 | JGI IMG/M metagenome (GOLD analysis project Ga0316617, IMG submission 207801) | Wetland soil microbial communities from Old Woman Creek delta, Ohio, United States - OWC_Aug_M1_C1_D2_B | ecosystem: Environmental > Terrestrial > Soil > Wetlands | place: USA: Ohio... | reverse complement strand
CCCGGTGCGCGGCGCGACGACTCCCGTGAGCACACCCGGCTGGAATTGTGGCAGCGCGCCGATGAGCTTGCCGTCGTGGGCGATCAGCGCGGTCACGCCGTCGTTGGTCGCGCGCAGCATCGGCCGCCCGGTCTCGAGCGAGCGCATGCGGCTGATGTCGAGGTGCTGGTGCGGCGCCGTCGAGTCGCCGAACCACGCGTCGTTCGTGACGTTGACGAGCAGCGTCGACCCTGCTGCCAGCGCCAGTTGCTCCGAGGCGTAGGCATCCTCGTAGCAGATGGTCGGCGCCAGCGCCTCGCCGCCGACCGCGAGCGGCTGCGGGTCGTCGGGACCCGGCACGAAGTCGGAGTAGGGCAGGTTCATCAGCCGCAGCCACTCGCGCACGGCCGCGGGCACGGGAAAGAACTCGCCGAACGGCACCAGCCGGCGTTTGTAGTACCACTGCTCGTCGGCGCCGAACGCCACCATTGCGTTGTGGTAGGCCCCGGTCAGCGGATCACGCCGCAGCAGCCCCATGACCAGGTCCGTGCCGCTGGCGCGGGCGGCCGCGTGCAGGGTCTCGAGGTAGTCGCGGATGTCGCTCTCCAGCGCGGGCAGCGCCGCCTCGGGCCACACGATGATGTCTGCACCGAGGTGCGGCCCGGTGAGCCGGGCGTACAGTTCGAGGGTCTGCTCGCGCTGCCCGGGCACCCATTTCATGGACTGCGGCACCGCGCCCTGCACCAGCGCCACCGACACTTCCGTGCCGCGCGGCTGCGTCCACTCCACGCGACCAAGCAGCCCCGCAGCGACGTATACGACGACCACCACGGCCAACGCCGCGAGTCGGGCGGCGCGTTGACCCAGCAGCAGCGTCACGACGGCCCCGGCCAGCAGGGCCGTCGCAAGGCTCGTGCCATAGACACCCGCCACCGGCGCGTAGGCCCTGAGCGGCGTGCCGAGCTGGCTGTAACCCAGCGCCAGCCAGGGAAAGCCGCTCAGGAACCAGCCGCGGAACCATTCGACCAGCACCCATCCCGCCGGCAACAGCACCATCCAGCGCAGCGGGCCCGAAGCGGCCCCCCAGCGCGCCACGGCGTAGCCGAGCGCCGCCGTGTAGCTGCCCATGATCGCGACCAGGCCGAGCATCAGGAACAGCGCGATCCACAGCGGCGCCTGCCCGACCAGGTGGATGCTGTTGTAGAGCCAGTAGGTGCCTGCCAGGAACGTGCCGCCCGAGAACAGGAAGCCACGCCACGCCGCCGCGCGCGGCCTGGCGTTCTCCCAGAGCAGGAACAGGACCGCGGGGCACAGCACCGCGAGCGGCGCGAGCGACAGCGGCGCGAACGCCAGGGCGAGCGCGGCACCCGCGGGCAGCGCGAGCCACTCGCCGCGCCGGTCGAGGACGTCGAGCGCGCTCAATCGGACCCGGCGGCGGGCAGGTCGAGGTCGCGCGGCGTGGTGACGCGCAGCGTCTCGATGCGGCGGCGGTCGGCACGCAGCACCTTCAGCTCGAGGCCCCCGATCTCGATCGCCTCGCCGCGCCGCGGCATGCGCCCGAGCTCGTGCAGCACCAGCCCGCCGATCGTGTCGAACTCCTCGTCGGAGAAACGCGTGCCGAAGGCGCGGTTGAACTCGTCGATGCGCGTGAGCGCCGGCACCGCGAAGGTGCGTTCGCCCTCCTTGCGGATGCCCTCGCCCTCGTCCACGTCGTATTCGTCGCCGATGTCGCCGACGATCTGCTCGAGCACGTCCTCGATGGTGAGCAGGCCGGAGACGCCGCCGTACTCGTCCACCACGATCGCCATGTGGTTGTGGCTGACGCGAAACTCCTTGAGCAGCACGTTGAGGCGCTTGCTCTCCGGGATGAACACGGCCGGGCGCAGGCACTCGCGGATGTCGAACTGCGAGCGTTCCTCGAGCGCGAAGTAGCGCAGCAGGTCCTTGGCGAGCAGGATGCCCGCGACCTCGTCGCGGTCCTCGCCCACCACCGGGAAGCGCGAGTGCCCCGACTCGATCACCACCGGCAGGATCTGCTCGGGCGCATCGTCGCGGCGCACCACGACCATCTGCGAGCGCGGCACCATGACGTCGCGCACCTGGATCTCGGACACCTGCAGCACGCCCTCGAGCATGGCGAGCACGTCGGCGTCGATCAGGCCGCGGTCGCGCGCGTCCTCGAGCACCTCGCCGAGCTGCTCGAGGTCACGCGGCTCGCCCGTCAGGGACTCCAGCAGGCGCCGCAGCCAGCTGCCTGACTGCGCGGGGCGTTCTTCGCTCATGGCTTGCAGGGGATCATCGGTCGGTAGGGATCCTGATACCCGAATGCGTGCAGGATTTCCACCTCGAGGCGCTCCATCAACCGCGCCGCGCGCGAAGATTCGTGATCGAAGCCGTGCAGGTGCAGGACGCCGTGCACCACCATGTGGGCCCAGTGCGCGGCCGGCGCCTTGCGCTGCTCGCGCGCCTCGGCGGCGACCACCGGCGCGCAGACGACCAGGTCGCCGAGCGAGCCGTCGAGTTCGCGCTCGACCGTCGCGGCCGGGAACGACAGCACGTTGGTGGGCCGGTCCTTGCCGCGATAGCCGTGATTCAGCCTGCGGCTCGCGGCGGCGCCGACGATGCGGATGCAGACAATCGTGGCCGCCGCCGGGGGCCGCCCGCGGCGACGCGGCGCATGCGCCTGCGCAGCAGCGTGCGCCGCCCGTGCCCAGCGACGCAGCGCGGCAGGCGCAGGCACCCATGGCCGCCGGGCGGCAAACTGCACCTCGACCCGCAGGCGCGGCGAATCGCTCACGCCTCGTCGTCCTGTGGCGACTCGCGTTCGTACGCCTGCACGATGCGCTGCACCAGCGGGTGGCGCACGACGTCGCGCGAGTTGAAGAACGAGAAGGCCACGCCCTGCACCCCCCGCAGCACCTCGACGGCGTGGCGCAGCCCGGAGCGCTGGTGGCGCGGCAGGTCGATCTGCGTGATGTCGCCGGTCACGACCGCCTTCGACCCGAAGCCGAGGCGCGTCAGGAACATCTTCATCTGCTCGACGGTGGTGTTCTGCGCCTCGTCGAGGATGATGAACGAGTCGTTCAGCGAGCGGCCGCGCATGAACGCGAGCGGCGCCACCTCGATCACCTGGCGCTCCACGTTGCGCGCCACCCGGTCGAAGCCCAGCATCTCGTAGAGCGCGTCGTACATCGGCCGCAGGTACGGGTCGACCTTCTGCGCGAGGTCGCCCGGCAGGAAGCCGAGCCGTTCGCCCGCCTCCACCGCGGGCCGCACCAGCACGATGCGGCGCACCTCGCCGGACTGCAGCGCCTCGACGGCGCTCGCCACCGCGAGGTAGGTCTTGCCGGTGCCCGCCGGGCCGATGCCGAAGGTGAGATCGTTGGCCCGGATGTTGTCGAGGTACTGGCACTGGTTCGCGCCGCGGCCGCGGATGCCGCCGCGCTGCGTGTGCACCACCACGTCGCCGGATGCGCGCGGTGCGTCGCCCGGCGCCGGGAAACCGAGTTCCTGGACACACAGGTGCACGCGCTGCGGCGACATGGCCTCGGTGGCCGACAGCTCGAACATGCGCGCGAGCACGGCGAGTGCGCTGTCGACGATGCCCGCGGGTCCGAGGACCTGCAGCTTGTGGCCGCGGCGGCGCACCTCGACGCCGAGCCGCTCCTCGACGTGGCGCAGGTTCTGCTCCATGGGCCCGGCGAAGTTGCCGAGCCGATTGTTGTCGGCGGCCTCGAGCGACAGCTCGCGCGACTCGACCTGTGCGCTCATGCGGTGTGGCGCTCCGGCACGGCCAGCCGGCCGCGCAGCGAGTTGGGCATCGCCTCGGTGACCAGCACGTCCACGAAGCGGTTGATCAGCGACGGCGGGCCGTCGAAGTTCACCCAGCGGTTGTTCTCGGTGCGGCCCGCGAGCTGCCGGGCGTCCTTCTTCGACGGACGCTCGACCAGCACGCGCTGCACGGAGCCGACCATGGCGCGGCTGATCGCCTGCGCGCTCGCGTCGATGCGCGCCTGCAGCCGCTCGAGGCGGGCCTGCTTCACTTCGTGGGCGACGTCGTCGGGCAGCGAGGCGGCGGGCGTGCCCGGGCGGCGGCTGTAGATGAAGCTGAAGCTCTGGTCGAAGCCGACCTCCTCGATGAGCCGCATCGTGTCCTCGAAGTCCCGCTCCGTCTCGCCCGGGAAGCCGACGATGAAGTCGGACGACAGGCTGATGCCGGGGCGCGCCTCGCGCAGCCGGCGGATCTTCTGCTTGTACTCGAGCACGGTGTGGCCGCGCTTCATGAGGGCGAGGACGCGGTCGGAACCGCTCTGCACGGGCAGGTGCAGGTAGCTCGCGAGCTGCGGGACGTCGCGGTAGGCCTCGACCAGGCTGTCGCGGAACTCCACGGGGTGCGAGGTCGTGAAACGGATGCGCTCGATGCCGGGCACCGCGGCCACGTGGTAGATGAGCGCCGCGAGGTCGGCCTCGGCGCCGCCGTCGAGCGCGCCGCGATAGGCGTTGACGTTCTGGCCGAGCAGCGTGACTTCGCACACGCCCTGCGCGACGAGCCGGCGGATCTCCTCCATCACCTGCGCCACGGGCCGGCTCACCTCCTCGCCGCGCGTGTAGGGCACGACGCAGAAGGTGCAGTACTTGCTGCAGCCTTCCATGATCGAGACGAACGCGGTGGCGCCGTGGGCGCGCGGCTCGGGCAGGCGGTCGAACTTCTCGATCTCCGGGAAGCTCACGTCCACCACCGACCGTCCGTCGGCCCTGAACCGTTCGATCATCTCCGGCAGCCGGTGCAGCGTCTGCGGGCCGAAGACCAGGTCAACGAACGGGGCCCGCTCGGTGATGCCCTCGCCTTCCTGGCTCGCCACACAGCCGCCCACGCCGATGATCACCCCGGGGCGGGCGCGCTTGAGCATCCGCCACTGGCCGAGCAGCGAGAACACCTTCTCCTGGGCCTTCTCACGCACCGAGCAGGTGTTGAGCAGCAGCAGGTCGGCCGTCTCGGGGTCGTCGGTAGACTCGTAGCCGCCCGCCTCGCGCAGCACGTCCGCCATGCGGGCGGAGTCGTACTCGTTCATCTGGCAGCCGAAGGTCTTGAGGTAAACGCGGGGCATGGGGGACGGGGCGGGAATGGGGGCAATATCCTAGCCGCTCCGCCGGGTTTTTTCCCGGCGCGGCGCGTTCAGGCGGCCCCGGCACCGTCGGTCGGGCGGCTTTCGGCCACCGCCCGGGGCTCGATCACCTCGGCCGCCTCCGGATTCAGGGCGCGCGGACCGTGCTGCGGCCGGGTGAGCGGCGCGGGCTCGGGGGTGGCAAGGTTGCCGCGCATCAGCGCACGCCCCGCGGTGATGCCGCCGGCGAGCTGCAACTCGAACCGTTCCTGGTCGCGCTGGCGGACGTCGGCCATGGTTGCGGCCACCTCCTGCGCCTCGAACCCGAGCTCGGCCAGCACGCGCTCGCCGAACAGCAGGGCCGATTCCAGGCTCTCGCGCACCTGGTAGTCCACGCCGGCCTGCACCAGCCGCAGCGCGTGACCTCGGTCGAAGGCGCGCACGAACAGCTTGGCGTGCGGAAACTCGTGCCGGGTCAGCTCGACGATGCGGTCGGCCGCGGCCGGGCGATCCACGCACACCAGCACGGCGTCGGCGCGGCCCGCGCCCGACGCACGCAGCACGTCGAGGCGCGAACCGTCCCCGTAGTACACCTTGAAGCCGAAATTGCCGGCGGCGCGGATCATGTCCACGTCCGAGTCGATGATCGAGACGTCCACCCCGCGCGCGAGCAGCGGCTGGCTGACGACCTGCCCGAAGCGACCGAAGCCGATGATAAGCACGCGGCCGGACAGGCAGGGAGGCTCCTCGATGCCGTCGAGCGACGGCGCGGGCTCCGTGCGCAGGCGATCGAGCAGCAGCACGACCAGCGGCGTGAGCGCCATGGAAAGGATCACGACTGCGGACATCGCTGCCGAGGCGCGCGCATCGAACACGCCGGCCGCGAGTGCGCCGGCGTAGAGGACGAAGGCGAACTCGCCGCCCTGTGCAAACAGGGCCGCGCGCTCCAGGGCCTCGCGGTGCTGGGCACCGAAGGCTCGCGCCACCGCGTAGATCACCAGCGCCTTGACCGCCATGAATGCCAGCACGCCGGCCACCACGAGCCGCCACTCCGCCGCGACCACGCCGAGGTCGAGCGACATGCCGACGGAGAGGAAGAACAGTCCGAGCAGGATGCCGCGGAACGGCTCGACGTCGGCCTCCAGCTGGTGGCGGAACGTCGACTCGGAAAGCAGCACGCCGGCGAGGAAGGCGCCCATCGCCATCGACAGCCCGGCCGACTGCAGGAAGAGCGCGGACCCCAGCACCACCAGCAGCGCCGCCGCGGTCATCACCTCGCGACCGCCGAGCGCCGCGGCGATCCGGAACAGCGGGTTGAGCGCCCAGCGGCCCGCCGCCACCAGCACCGCGACGGCGGCCAGTGCCAGCAGCACGGCGATCCAGGCGGGTCGATCCGATTCGACCGCGGTGCCCTGCGCAATGCCGAGCACGGCCACCAGTGCGAGCAGCGGGACGATCGAGAGGTCCTCGAGCAGCAGGATCGACACCGCACGTTGCCCGGCCGGCGTCGCCGTTGCGCCGCGCTCGTCCAGCATCTTCATGATCACGGCGGTGGACGAGAGCACGAAGCCCATCGCGCCGATCACCGCGACCGCCGGCGGCCAGCCGAACGCGAGCGCGACGCCGGAGAGCAGCGTGCCGCATGCGAGCACCTGCGCGAGGCCCAGGCCGAAGATCTCGCCGCGCAGTGCCCACAGCTTGCCGGGGCGCATTTCGAGGCCGATCAGGAACAGGAACAGCACGACCCCGAGTTCCGCGACGTGCAGGATCGCCTGCGGTTCGTGGAACACCGCGAGCCCGAACGGGCCGATCAGCAGGCCGGCGCAGAGGTAGCCGAGCACTGCGCCGAGGCCGAGCCGGCGGAAGAGCGGCACGGCCACCACCGCCGCCGCCAGTAGCACCACTGCGTGGCCGAGCCCTAGCGCGCCGGTTTCGACCGTCACCTCAGCGCTCGGGAGTCGGCAGCCAGGCCACGTGGTGCCGGCGGACGGCTAGAACGGGATGTCGTCGTCGAACTCGTCGCTGCTGCGGCCCGACGGCGCCGGGGCGCCACCGCCCCGCTCCGCAGGCGCCGCCGCGCCCGCGCGCGGTTCAGCACGCGACTCGGTACCCATGCCGCCGCCCGCGCGGCCGCCGAGCATCTGCATCTCGTTGGCGATGATTTCCGTGGTGTAGCGGTCGCGGCCTTCCTTGTCCTGCCACTTGCGGGTGCGCAGCCGGCCCTCGACGTACACCTGCGAGCCCTTGCGCAGGTACTCGGCCGCGATCTCCGCGAGCCGGTCGTACATCACGATGTTGTGCCACTCGGTCTGCTCTTTCTGCTCGCCGGTCTGCTTGTCCTTCCAGCTCTCGGACGTGGCGATGCTGAAGTTGGTGACCGCCTTGCCGCTCGGCATGTAGCGCGTCTCCGGGTCCTTGCCGAGATTGCCGACCAGGATGACTTTGTTGATTCCGCGTGCCATGGCACCTACCCGCGTGGTGAATGTGGTGATCTTACGGCACCGGGCAGACCCGGCGCCAAACCGAAATCAGGCGTGTTGACGCTCAATTGCGCTCGCCCGGCCCAACGCGGCCGCGAGCCCCGCCCAGCCGGCCGCGATGGCGGCACTGCCCCAGAACACCCCGGCGAGGCCGAACCGGCCGAGCAGCACTCCGCCGAGCGCACCCCCGAGGAAGGCCCCAAGGAACTGGGCCGTGGCGAAGATGCCCAGGGCCGCACCGCGCTCGGTGCCCGGCGCCGCGACGGTGAGCTGCGCCGGCAGGCGCGCCTCGAGGTAATTGAAGCCCGCGAAGAACAGCGTCAGCGCGCCGAGGACGGCCCACAGGTGACCATGGTCCACGCCCAGCAGCGACTGTGCCGCGGCCACCATCAGGATCGCGGCGACGAACAGGACCGGTCCGCGCCCGGTGCGCTCGGTGGCCACGATGAGCGGCACGGTGCCGGCCAGCGAGGCCACGAACACGCCGAGGTACACCTTCCAGTGACCCTCCGACGCGAGGCCGAGGTCCGTCACCAGCGCCTGCGGCACGGACAGGAAGGTGGCGGTCATGATGAAGTGCAGCGCGAACACGCCTGCGTACAGCGGCATGAGCGCGCGGCGCGTGAGCAGCTCGACCAGCGCCGCTGCCGGACGGGAGTCGCTGCCGCCGCTGCGCGGCGGCTCGGCCGGCACGGCGAACCCGAGCAGCGCCAGGCCGCCGAGCGCCATGCAGAGCATGATCAGGAAGATGCCCGACACGCCGATGGCGTGGTCGAGCAGCGGTGCCAGCACCAGGGCCAGCACGAACGACATGCCGATGCTTGCGCCGATGACCGCCATGGCGCGCGTGCGCACCTCGGGGCGCGTCAGGTCGGCAAGCAGCGCGGAGACTGCGGCCGACACCGCGCCGGCGCCCTGCACGGACCGCGCGGCCACGAGCATCGTGACCGACTGCGCCAGGGCTCCGATCAGCGAGCCGGCGGCGAACAGCGCCAGGCCCACGGCAATCACCGGCTTGCGGCCGTAGCGGTCGGACCAGCGGCCGAACGGGATCTGCAGCAGCGCCTGCGTGAGGCCGTAGGCGCCCATGGCGAGCCCCAGCAGCTCGGGCGTGTAGTCCGGCAGCTCGCGCGCATGCAGCGCCAGCACGGGCAGCAGCAGGAACAGCCCGAGCATGCGCGTGGCGTAGATGGCCGCGAGCGCACCGACCGAGCGGCGCTCCTGCGGCGAGAGCGCCGGCGTGGGTGTGGAGTTTCTGGTTCGGATTGGCTTTGCCTCGAAAGCTGGGCCTATATTAGCAGGCTCGCCCACTTCCGCCCGAACCGGCTGCCGCCATGGACGTCATACGCATTCGCGGTGCCCGCACCCACAACCTGCAGGGCATCGACCTGGACCTGCCGCGGGACCGGCTGGTCGTGATCACGGGACTGTCGGGCTCGGGCAAGTCCTCGCTGGCCTTCGACACCATCTATGCCGAGGGCCAGCGGCGCTACGTCGAATCGCTGTCGGCCTACGCGCGCCAGTTCCTCTCGGTGATGGAGAAGCCGGACGTCGACCACATCGAGGGCCTGTCGCCCGCGATCTCGATCGAGCAGAAGGCCACCTCGCACAACCCGCGCTCGACCGTCGGCACCGTCACCGAGGTGTACGACTACCTGCGCGTGCTGTACGCGCGCGCCGGCGTGCCCCGTTGCCCGGAGCACGGCCAGGAGCTCGCCGCACAGTCCGTGAGCCAGATGGTGGACCAGGTGCTCGCGCTGCCCGAGGGCAGCGCCGTGCTGCTGCTCGCGCCGGTCGTGCAGGACCGCAAGGGCGAGCACACGGAGGCCTTCGAGCACCTGCGCGCGCAGGGCTTCGTGCGCGGCTTCGTGGACGGCAAGCTCGTCGAACTCGATGCCGCCCCGCCACTCGATCCGCGCCGCCGGCACTCGGTGGACGCCGTCGTGGACCGCCTGCGCGTGCGCCGCGACGCCGCGCAGCGCCTGGCGGAGTCGTTCGAGACGGCGCTCGCGCTGTCGCAGGGGGTGGCGCGGATCGCCTTCCAGGACGAACCGGGGCGCGCGCCCCTGGTGTTCTCGAACCGCTACGCCTGCACCGCCTGCGGCTACAGCCTCGCGGGCCTCGAGCCGCGGCTCTTCTCGTTCAACAACCCGACCGGCGCCTGCGGCACCTGCGGCGGCCTCGGCGTGCAGGAGTACTTCGACCCCGCGCGGGTCGTCGTCAACCCGGCGCTGTCGCTCGCGGGGGGCGCGGTGCGCGGCTGGGACCGGCGCAACGCCTACTACTTCCAGCTGATCCAGGCGCTCGCGCGCCACTACCGCTTCGACATCGAGACGCCGTGGGGTGACCTGCCCGAGGCGGTGCGGCACGTGCTGCTCTGGGGCAGCGGCGAGGAACGCGTCGAGTTCCGCTACTTCGACGCGCGCGGCGGCAGCGCGAAGCGCAGCCACCCCTGGGAAGGCATCCTGCCGAACCTCGAGCGCCGCTACCGCGAGACCGAGTCGGCGACGGTGCGCGAAGAACTGGCCAAGTACCGCGGCACGCGGGCCTGCGCCGACTGCGGCGGCAGCCGCCTCAACCTCGCCGCGCGCCACGTCTATGTCGGCGGGCGCACGCTGCCGCAGGTGGCGGCGTTGCCGATCGCCGAGACGCTGCGCTTCTACACGACGCTCGAGGTCGAGGGCTGGCGCGGCGAGATCGCGCGCCGCCTCGTGCGCGAGATCACCGACCGCCTGCGCTTCCTGGTGGACGTGGGCCTCGACTACCTGTCGCTCGACCGCAGCGCGGAAACGCTCTCCGGCGGCGAGGCGCAGCGCATCCGCCTCGCGAGCCAGATCGGCTCGGGGCTGGTGGGCGTCATGTACATCCTCGACGAGCCGTCGATCGGCCTGCACCAGCGCGACAACCAGCGCCTGCTCGACACGCTCACGCGCCTGCGCGACCTCGGCAACACCGTGCTGGTGGTGGAGCACGACGAAGACGCGATCCGGCAGGCGGACTGGGTCGTGGACCTCGGGCCCGGCGCGGGCGTGCACGGCGGCCGCATCGTGGCGCAGGGCACGCCGGCGGAGATCGAGGCCGCACCCGACTCGCTGACCGGGCAGTACCTGAGCGGCCGACGCAGCATCCCGGTGCCGGCCGTGCGCACGCCACCGCAGCCGGGCCGCGTGCTGCGCGTCGTGGGCGCCAGCGGCAACAACCTGCGCGACGTCACGGCAGAGTTCCCGCTCGGCCTGCTCACGTGCGTCACCGGCGTTTCGGGCTCGGGCAAGTCGACGCTGGTGGTGGACACCCTGTTCCGCCGCGTCGCCACGTCCCTCACCGAGGCGTCCGAGGAAGCGGCGCCCTGCCGCGCAGTCGAAGGCCTCGGCCAGCTCGACCGCGTCATCGACATCGACCAGAGCCCGATCGGCCGCACGCCGCGCTCCAATCCGGCGACCTACACGGGGCTGTTCGGCCCGATCCGCGAGCTGTTCGCCGAGGTGCCCGAGGCGCGCGCGCGCGGCTACGACCCGGGTCGCTTCAGCTTCAACGTGCGCGGCGGCCGCTGCGAGTCCTGCGAGGGCGACGGCGTCATCAAGGTCGAGATGCACTTCCTGCCCGATGCCTACGTCACCTGCGACGCGTGCCGCGGCATGCGCTACAACCGCGAAACGCTCGAGATCCGCTACAAGGGCCGCAACATCCACGAAGTGCTGGAGATGACCGTGGAGGACGCGGCGGCCTTCTTCCGCAGCGTCCCGGCGCTGCAGTCCCGCCTGCAGACCCTGCTCGACGTGGGACTCTCCTATGTGCGCCTCGGCCAGAACGCCACCACGCTCTCCGGCGGCGAGGCGCAACGCGTGAAGCTGGCCCGCGAACTCGCCAAGCGCGCCACCGGCCGCACGCTCTACATCCTCGACGAGCCCACCACGGGCCTGCACTTCCACGACATCGAGCAGCTGCTCGCGGTGCTGCAGCGGCTGCGCGACGAGGGCAACACGATCATCGTGATCGAGCACAACCTCGACGTGATCAAGACGGCAGACTGGGTGATCGACCTCGGGCCCGAGGGCGGCGACGGCGGCGGACAGCTGGTGGCGGCCGGCACACCGGAAGAGGTGGCCAGGGTTGCCGCTTCGCACACGGGTCGTTATCTCGCCAGGAAGCTGGGCATCGCGCGACCAGCCTCCGCGAAGACGGGCCGGCGCAGCGCCTGAGCGGCGCCGCTCACCCGTCCGGGCGGGTCGCCGCGCGTCGCGCGGTGTCGAAGCGGTGGCAGACCTCGCCTGCCTCGCGGGACTCGGTGTAGCGCCCCTCGCAGTGGCTGCCGATGACGCGGCGCCAGAACGCAAGTGCCGGGCGGTTGTACTCGTCCTCGATCACTTCCCAGTGGCCGGCAAATCGCGTGAACAGCAGCGTGGCGGCACCCGCACCGACGCCGCGGCGCCGGGCATGGTCCACGACGAAGAACTCGGCCATGCGGAAGTCGGCGGTGCGGCGTGGAAAGGACGCGGGACGCGCGACGAGCGCAAACCCGGCACGCTGGCCGTCGGAAAGGATCACGAAGGGACGCGCGGTCGGGTCGTTGAACCAGCCGGCGAGGAACTCGTCCTCACGGGACGGCCATTCGCCGAGGGCGGGGAACAGCCCCGACTTGGACACCGACAGTTCGGACAGGTACGCGCGGTAGGTCGCGCGGATCCAGGCGCGATCGTCGGCGGAATCTCGTGCGTCGCGGATGGTGACGGGCACGGCGTCGGCCAACCTCCAAAACAAGACGGGGCGGGCCCCTACCGGTGCCCGCCCCGTCCGTTCAGCCTAGGCTGATGCGCGAATTACTTCGCGGCTTCCGGCGCAACGGCGTCGGCAGCGGCAGCGGCGTCCGCAGCCACGTCGCCAGCGGCGGCGGCGTCGGCAGCGGCTTCGCCAGCGGCAGCGGCGGCATCGGCAGCGGCGCCAGCGGCGGCGTCGGTGCCAGCCTGCACGGCAGCGGCGCCGGCGTCGACAGCGGCTTCGCCGGCAGCGGCGGCAGCGTCGGCAGCGGCGTCGGCAGCGGCAGACGCGTCAGCAGCGGCTTCCTGAGTGGCCTCGACGGCCTCTTCCTTCTTGGCGCAGCCGGCCAGGGCCAGGGCGGCGAGGGCGGCAGCAAGGGCGATCTTCGCGTTCATTTCGATATACCCCAATGAGGTTTGGACTGTGATACTTCCGCCAACCATCCGTTGCCTCGGGCTTGCGCGGCGCGGCCCGGCGGTTGCGCGTGGAGAATTCTAGGGGTCCGTTGCCGCGGTGCAGCGGCCCGAACTGTCTCTGAATGGCGACAAAGCGCCGTCTTGGGCAAGATTCAGGCTTGGAAGCCGCGTTGCGGGAGCGCCTCAGATGACCGAACACGTCGACGAACTGTTCCCGGCCCACCTCGCCGAGGTGTGCCACCGCGCGGAGACCGCGTTGCAAGGCGGCGGCTTCGACGGCCTCGTCGCCTACTCGGGCCGGTCGCGGTATGCGTTCCAGGACGACCGACCGTACCCGTTCGTGGTGAACCCGCACTTCAAGCACTGGGTGCCCGTCACCGACGCACCGGACTGCTTCGTCGCGTTCACGCCTGGCACGCGCCCTCGCCTGTGCTTCTTCCAGCCGGCCGACTACTGGCACCTTCCGCCGCAACTGCCCGGCGGCGCCTGGCAGCGCGAGTTCGACATCCAGGTGGTGCGCGACGTGGCCGCTGCGCGCGACCTGCTCGGGCTCGATCGCGGACGACACGCATTCGTCGGCGAATGGCAGGCCGAGTTCGAGGGCTGGGGTTTCGCGGCGGTCAATCCGCAGCCGGTGCTCGCGCAATTGCATTACGCGCGGGCGGCGAAGACAGCCTACGAGGTCGCCTGCATGCGTGAAGCGTCGCGCCTCGCGGCGCGTGGGCACCTCGCGGCGCGCGACACGTTCCTCACCGGCGGCTCGGAATACGAAGCGCACATGGCCTATTGCGCGGCGGCGGGGGTCCGCGAGGAGGAATTGCCTTACGGCAACATCGTCGCCTACAACGAGGGCGGCGCGGTGCTGCACTACCAGGCGCTCGACCGGCGTCGCGGTGGACCGCGACGGTCGTTCCTGATCGACGCCGGCGCGCAGTTCCGCGGCTACGCGAGCGACATCACACGCACCTGGTCGGGCGGCGACGCCGAGTTCGCCGGCCTGGTGGATGCGATGGACGCGCTGCAGCGGCGGTTGTGCGCCGCGATCCGGCCCGGGCGCGACTACCGCGAGGTGCACCTCGAGGCGCACCGGCAGGTCGGCGCGCTGCTCGCCGACGCAGGTATCGTCCGCTGCGACGCGGCAACCGCCGTCGCGGAGCGGGTCACCAGCGTGTTCTTCCCGCACGGCATCGGCCACCTGCTCGGACTGCAGGTCCACGACGTCGCGGGCCTCGCCGCCGACGCGCAGGGCAGCCGCGAAATTCCCCGCCCCGAGGGTCACCCGTTCCTGCGCCTGACGCGCACGCTCGAGCCGGGCTTCGTGGTGACGGTGGAGCCCGGCATCTACTTCATCGACCTGCTGCTGGAGGCGGCGCGCGCGGACGGCCGCGGCCGGCACGTCGACTGGAACGCCGTCGAGCGGCTCAGGCCCTTCGGCGGCATCCGCATCGAGGACGACGTGCTGTGCACCGCCAGCGAGCCGGAGA
>Ga0316617_100000189_pt1 | contig 14300 bp, 14 predicted proteins | sample OWC_Aug_M1_C1_D2_FD_207801 | JGI IMG/M metagenome (GOLD analysis project Ga0316617, IMG submission 207801) | Wetland soil microbial communities from Old Woman Creek delta, Ohio, United States - OWC_Aug_M1_C1_D2_B | ecosystem: Environmental > Terrestrial > Soil > Wetlands | place: USA: Ohio... | reverse complement strand
GTACTTCGCATTGCCGATTCTGTCGGGGTGGGCGAGGAATGCCTCCTTCGGAGAAGTCGCCAGCCCCTCAAGGACGACGACGTATCTTCGCAGATTGGACAGCATCGAGGCCAGCGTCGCAGCATCGACCACGTTATAACCCCTTGGCCGCCACTCGCCGCAACCGGAGTGCGTGCATCTGGAGAAACTCTTCCTTGTAGTCGTGGTACCGCCCAAGGATCTCGCGTTCCAGCGCAACCCGTTCGGCATCCTTCGCGGAAAAAATTCTGACCCCGTCTTCCAGGACTCGGCCTCTGAATTCCAGCGGGGCATCGGCCAGGTTCCGTAAGTCGACCTCACGGCCTACGACGGCGGACAGTTCGGCGGCGAGCCGCATTTCCTCGCCGAGAGGTAAGATTTCGCCGCGCCGGTGACCGGTCAGGTAGTATCCAATGTCCAGGTCGCTTCCCGGCATGGGGCGGCCACAAACCCGGCTTCCAAACGCGTACGCAACCAGGACGGGTCCACCCTCAAACACTCTCTGCGCCGCGCGGCGCATGCCTTCGATCACCTCGTCATCCATGTGGCGAAGCATACCAGAGGCCCTGGCGGGCTTCAAGGGTGGACTCGGTGGAAAGCAGCGGCAACAGCGGCCTGTCGTCTGCGCTCATATGACGAGCAAGACTCCCTGGGCCTTGAGCGGGTCGATTGCGAGGATCGTCGCGCGTTCATGAATCATGGGCAGCTCCTCTCAGGGATCTCGACGCCTGGAACGGAACCTGGTCCCGCGCTCAGCCTTCGGCGTGGAGTACGCCCCGGAGGAAGCCAGCATTTCGGCCGGCACAGGTCATACGGCGGAGGAGACGAGCCGGGTTTTTGACCTTGACGCTGGGGCCGGGCTTCAGATACGGTCTTCATTACTGATTCGAACTCCCTACGGTTCACGCGGGGTGACCCAAATCCTGGCCGGTCCCGGAGTGGGTGAGATCGTGCCCCAATTTCGACGCCCGCCGAGGGGTTGCCCCAGGGGGTTCTATTTGGTGGCGCATTTGGGACCGCGAGCAGACTGAGTATGGCCTCAACCGATTCACAAGGAGGGCGCAGATGAGACACGGAGTGGTTCTGGCAGGCGCGGCTGTCCTACTTTCCCTGTTCCTCCTCGGCAGTCCGGTGGGAGCGATAGAGAAAGGGCCGGACGGCAAGATCATCTTGCGGATGGCTCACTCGAGTCCCGTGGGGAACCCGACGGACATCGCGTCGAAGAAGTGGATCGAGTTGATCAGTCAGCGGACCGGGGGCAAGGTAGAGGTCAAGCTCTTTCCCAATGAGCAGCTTGGCAGCGAGAAGGCGTGCCTTGAGGGCGTGGTCCTGGGGACGATCGACATCTCCTTAAACGACGCCGCGTACGTGGCGGATCTCTATCCGATCGCCGGCGTCTTCGACTTCCCCTTTACCTTCCGGGACTGGGACCACTACGCCGCCATGCTGAAGCATCCCATGTTCCCAGAGATGGCCACGATCATCGAAAAAGAGGTGGGGGTGAAGACCTTGGCGATCTGGATCTACGGAAGACGTCTGCTGATCAGCAAGAAATCCGTGAGTTCGCCGGCCGACGCCAAGAACCTCAAGATCCGCACTCCGCCCTCGGAGCTGGCCCAGGAGAACGCACGGGTGCTGGGGGGCATTCCGGTCACCATCGCGTTCAGCGAGACGTACATGGGTCTGAAGCAAGGCCTGGCCGACGCCGCGGAGAATCCCTCGACCGCTATATACGACCAGAAGTGGTACGAGGTGGCAAAGTATCTCGCCATGACGAATCACGTGTGGAACAACGAGATTCTGACCATGAGCAAGAAGACATGGGAGGCCTTCACGCCCGAGCAGCGAAAGATCGTTCAGGACACGAGCAACGAGGTGGCGGTGTACCGGATGGATCTCCAGAAGCAAATGGAGACATCGCGAGTCGAAGACCTCAAGAAGCTCGGGATGCAGGTCGTCGTTCCCCCGAGTTTGGATCCGTACCGAAAGCTCGCCGCGGAAATCAAGGCGAAATACTCCGCGAGGTACGCGAAGCACGAGTGGGCAAAATGGCATGATCGGGTTCTGAGCATCGGGAAGTAACGATCACACCGTTCTCCGTATTGTTTCGCGCGGCATCCGGTGTGTACACCACGGACGCCCCGGGGATTCGGCGGCGACGTCGCCTCCTCGGGGCGTCCTTGGTCGAGACCGCCTCGGTCGGGAGCCGGTCCGATATGGCGGGTGTCGTCATGATTGGCCTGATGTCCATGAAAGGACAGGCAAGGCATGCTTCTCGAGAAGGTAGCAAAGGCGGCCGACAGGCTTCTCACGGTGTGGATCGTCGGCGCTCTGGTGGTCATGGTGCTCACGATCATCAGCGATGTCTTCCTCCGCGAGACCGTGAGCTACCCGCTGACATGGAACCTTGAGGTGGCTCAGTACTGCCTCATCAACCTGACGTATGTCGGCGCGGCGCTAGCCTTCCGGCACCGAGCCCACATCTCGATCAACACGGTGACGGCGCTGCTTCCCGCGGCGGCACAGAAGTGGGTTGACGTGGTCGCGCGAATCCTCGTCCTCCCCTTCCTGCTCATTCTTGCGTACTCGGGGCTGCAGATCCTCCAAAAGGCGAAAGGGGTGACGCCAACCCTGCGCCTTCCCATCTGGGTGTACTATTTTCCGATTTTCGTCGGCGCCGTCCTGCTCTGTTTCTACGGGGTGGTCCAGGTCATCGAGGCGATAAGCGCGGCACGGTCGGGCCGTGAGACCGAGGCAGGCGCGGGGACCCCGCGCGGGGCAATCTGAAAGGGAGTTGCGGGCGCTGCGCGCACAGACCGTTTCGCTCCGACATTCCGGGGTAAGACTCCACGGGGGCCCGTATGCTGATCGGTTGGCTCGTGATCCTGTTCCTGGTGCTGCTCGCGCTGAACATCCCGGTCTGTTTTGCGCTCCTCATGATCTCGACGGTCTACGTCTTTGTGAAGGGTGTCCCCCTGGCCGTGCTTGGCCACGTGCTAACGACCTCCACCGACAGTTTCATCCTGACGGCGATTCCCCTCTTCGTGCTGGCCGCGTACATGATGGACAAGGGCGATGTCTCGAACCGCATCATCGATTTCAGCCGGGATCTGGTCGGCCACCTGCCAGGGGGGTTGGCCCACGTAAACGTGGTCGCCAATATGATCGTTGCGGGGATGTCTGGATCGGCCTTGGCGGATGCCGGAGGCATCGGCGTCGTCGCGGTGAAGATGATGCGTCGCGGCGGCTATGACGACGATTTTACAGCGGCCATCACGGCGTCGGCGTCTATCATCGGCCCCATCATTCCACCCAGCATTCCCCTCGTCCTCTATGGGGCGATCGCCCGAGAATCAGTGGGAAAGCTGTTTCTTGGCGGGGCTATCCCGGGGATTCTCGTCGGGATCTCCCTCATGGTGTACATCTACATCGTGGCCGGGAAGCGAAACTATCCGGTCACACCGCGGCCCACTGCGAGAGAGATCCTGATCCACTGTGGCCGTGTCTTCCTGCCGATCCTGACTCCGTTCATCATCCTGGGCGGCATCGTGGGCGGGTTCTTCACTCCCACGGAGGCGGCGGCCGTCGCCTGTCTGTATGCCTTCATCCTCGGCAAGTTCATCTACAAGGCCATGAGCTGGAAGGATTGCTTCAGGGCTTTCTTCGACACAGCCCTTCTCACGGGCGTCGTGGTCTTCATCATGGGCACGGCAGCTCTCTGGTCCTGGATGATCACCAGCGAGGGGCTGGCCACGCTCCTCGTGGAGTATTTGACCTCGCTCACGAAAGACCCGCTAGTCATGCTCTTCCTGATGAACCTCATCCTCCTCATCCTTGGGTGCTTCATCGAGCCGTTGGCAATCATGATCATGGTGCTTCCGGTGTTTCTCCCCATCCTTCAGGCTTACCAGATCTCGACGCTTCATTTCGGAGTCGTGATGACGTTGGCCCTGATGATCGGTCTGCTCACGCCTCCATTCGGGGAGTGCTTATTCCTCCTTTCGGCTATCACCGGCTTGCCGGTGGGGCGCGTGGCGGCAGCGGTCGCGCCCTGTCTGATCTACATCGTCGCCGTCCTGATCCTCATCACGATATTCCCGGGCTTTGTGACCTGGCTTCCCAACCTTCTGATGTGAGCGGCCGATACGCTTAAGACAACGACGGCCTCGGGAATCTCCCGAGGCCGTCGTTGTCGGCGGTTGGGAAACGAGCCCAACCTGCGCTCCGATTCTCGTTGTTAGGCTTTCGGGAACGGCAACCCCAGCTCCGTGCCCAACGCGGCGAAGTCCTTCACCACCGCCTCGGGGATGGGGATGCCGTTCTTCAGGCGCTCGGCCTTGGTCTCGAACTCGATCTCGCCGGGGATGTAGATCCGCTTCACGCCCTCGGCCTTGGTAGAGGTCTTGACCTCCCCGATGGCTCTATCTACGGCCGCCTGGAAGTCGGGCAGATCCATGAAGCTCTGGACGTTGATGGCGGCGAAGATGCTCCCGACATCCGTCGGATCTTTCATGTTGTCTGCCAGGAAGCCCGGGAAGTGCGTCCCGTAATGCGATCCGGTCATCACCCCGCACAGGAGGTCGATTGCCAGCGCGATGCCGTACCCCTTGTAGCCGCCGATGGGGGCGAGCAGGCCCTTCACGGCGGCCTGGGGATCCACGGTGGGTCGGCCCAGCTCGTCGAAGGCCCAGCCGGGCTCCAGGGGCTTGTTCTGCTTGGCGTAGAGGAGGATCCGGCCGCGGGCCACCACGGTCGTGGCGAGGTCGAGCACCATCGGCTGTTCCTGGCCCGCCGGGATGGCGACGGCGAACGGGTTCGTGCCCAGCATGGGCGTCCGGCCGCCGGTGGGGGCGACCACGGCCGGCGCGTTGGTGGAGCTGAACCCGATCATGCCGTGCTCGACGGCCATCATCGCCCAGTAGGCGGCGGCGCCGTAATGGTTGGAGTGCGTGGTAGCGACGAAGGCGACGCCGGTCTTCTTGGCCTTGTCGATGGCCATGCGCATGGCGACGTTGGAGACCACCTGTCCGATGCTGTTCTTGCCGTCGACGAGGGCGGTCGACGAGTGCTCCCGCAGGACCTTCAGCTCGGTCTTGGGATTCACCACCCCCACCTGCATTCGCTTCACGTACGTGCAGAGCATCCGCGTGATGCCGTGGGTGTCCACCCCGCGCAGATTGGCCTCGATCAGCGAATCGGTGAGGAGCGCGGCGTCCTCCTTGCTCACGCCGATCTTCTGAAACACCTGTTCGGTCCACCCGCGGAGCTTCGGCGCGGGAAAACGGATGCCATCGTCAACGCCGGGCATGGGGTCACTCCTTTCTGAAGTCTATCTCCCACCGGGAGGCAAATGAGCGCCTGCCTGGACTTCTGGGCCGCTATCGGAGCGGGAGCTTCCCACATGCGACAGGTCTCGTCAACCGAATGAAGCCTGTGGCGTTCCGACGGGGCGCCGGTTCGGACAAACGTCCGTTCTCCGCCCGTCGGGTGGATGTTGCCCGCTATCCGGCCTGAGAATCTGGCGCACGAAGGGGCGGGTGCTTTTTGAGCACCTTGATGAAGTCGATCAACATGGCGTTTCGACGGGCCAGAATGCGCTCGACCTCGCCTGGGCCGTAGTCGTACACGCCCGCGCCGGTCTTGGCGCCCAGACGGCCCTTGGACACGAGCTCCGCGAAGAGGGGCGGCGGGTCGGTGTCCGTGGAGAGGAGCGGGAAGAGCAGCGACACGGTGGCCGAGTGCGTGTCCACGCCGGCCAGGTCGGCGTGCTCGAGCGGGCCCACCACGGACCAGCGGAAGCCCAGCCCGTGCTTCAGGGCCACCTCCAGGTCCGCGCCGCTGCACGCGCCGATCCGCTCCAGGTAGAAGAACTCGCGCTCCAAGGCGCGCTGGAGCCGATTCCCGACGAAACCTGCAATGTCCTTCTGCACCCGGATGGGCGACTTGCCAATGGCCGTGGCCAGCCGATAGGTTTCGTCCATGGCCGCATCGCCTGTCTGGTCGCCGCGGATCACCTCGACCAGCGGAATCAAGTGTGGCGGGTTGAACCAGTGGAAGCCGACCACGCGTTCCGGGTGCTGCGTGTCGCGGGCGACCTGGGTGATCGGCAGGCTCGAGGTATTGGTGGACAGGATCGTCTCGGGCGAGGTCAACCGGTCCAGTTCGGCGAACAACGCCTGCTTGAGCGGAAGTTGTTCGGGGATGTTCTCGCTGACGAAGGCGGCGCCGGCCAGAGCCTCCTTCAGGTCCTGTGTCACCGCAATCCGTCCGCGCGCCGCTTCGGCCGCCGGCGCGCCGAGGAGGTCGTGTCGGATCAGCTCCTCCTGGTTCACGTGGATGCGCCGGCGCGCCGCCTCCAGCGTCTCCCGTTTTCGGGCTTGCAGGCGGACGGGGTATCCCGCCTGGGCGAAGATCTGCGCGATCCCCGCACCCATGGTTCCCGCCCCGACGACGGCGATGGGCGTCGCGTGCGGCGTGCGTGGCTCTGTCATGTCCGTCCTCCTGACCGCTCGACTCTCACGTGGCGCCTCATTCCGCCAGGCGCCCAAGGTATTCCCGTGCTCGCGGGTCCGCCAGCAAGGTGGGGAAGTCCGGCATCTGCGTCAGACGGCCCTGGTGAACGAAGATGTACCGCTCGCACACCTCCTGCAGGATCTCGAGGTGGAAGCGCTCAGTGGGGTGCAGGCAAATGAACACCACCCGGCCCTCGCCGCGCAGCTTCCGGAAGAACTCCAGCATGAAGCCTATGTAGCCATCCTGCGTGTTGAATTGCGGCTCGTCGAAGAGATGGACCATGGGGTAGTCGCTGCCCGCCGGCTCCAGCAGGATATCAGGCCTCCGCCAGCGGAAGTGGCGCACCTGGTAGGACTGGTGGTAGTGAATTGCCAGCCGATCGCGCTCGCTTGCCTTGACGCGATGGACGTCTTTGCCGAGGCACCGGACCGTCCCCTGTGTCGGCAGGTTACTGCCGGTGATCAGCTCGAATAGGGTGGTTTTCCCGGAGCCGTTCGGTCCCATCACGCCGACGGTGGCGGGTTCGTTCACCGTGAAGTCGGCCTCCAGAGTGAAGGTCGGCCGACGCCACAGCCGGCCCCGCGTGTACGTCTTCCGCAGCTTGTCGACGACCAGGATGGGCGGGTTGGTCATGCCTCAGATCCCCAGCAGCCGAGTGCGGAGCGTGCGATCCTCCAGTACGGCCTGCGCCGGCCCTTCGTACACGATGCGGCCGAGATCCATGATGTACACCCGATCACTGACCGCGAGTGCGTTGAGGGCGTTTTGCTCGACGAGCAGAGCCGACAGACCTTCTCCCTTGATGCGGCGGATGGTGGCCAACACATCCTGCGCCAGCTTTGGGGCCAGCCCTTGGGAGGGCTCGTCGAAGAGAACGAGGCCGGGGGAGCCGACAAGGGCACGCGCGATGGCGACCATCTGCATCTCGCCGCCAGAAAGATTCTCACACTCCCGATCCAGGAGGTACTGCAGGGCCGTGAAGAGGCCGAAGACCTCCTTCAATTCCCAGGCGCGGTACCGAGTGCGTTTTCGCGCAATGGATAAGTTGCGCTCGACGGTGAGGGTCGGAAAGACGCGCCGGTCGTCGGGCACCCAGCCGATCCCGGCTTGGGCGATCTCGTGGGTCGGCCTCCTGGTGATCTCCTCGCCGGCAAAACGGATGCGGCCGCGGCGCGCCGGCGTGAGTCCCAAGATGGAGCGAAGCGTGGTGGTCTTGCCGGCACCGTTGGGACCGAGGAGGCTTACCACCTCGCCGGCGCCGACCGCCAGCGAGATGTCGAAGAGGACCTGCGTCTCTCCGTAGTAAGTGTCGATGCCTTCGACCTCGAGCATCATGCGAGCTTTCCCAAGTTGGATGCCTGGACCCATTTATTGGCCCGCAGTTCCGCCGGCGGGCCTTCGGCGATGACCTGGCCCCAGTGGATGACCGAAATCCGGTCGGCCAGGTCGAACAGGAATTTCATGTCATGCTCAATGATAACCATGGTGAGATGCCGTTTGATCTCCGCCAACAGCGCGGCCAAGCGGATTGTGGCCTGGGTGCCCATGCCGGATGTCGGCTCGTCCAGGAAGAGGATACGGGGCCGCGGTGCCAGGGCCACGGCGATCTCCAGGGCCCGGCGGTCGCCGTAGGAGAGCATCTTGGACGGTTCCCGTTCCTTCCCGGCGAGGCCGACCTGCCGAAGAATCTCCGCCGCCTTGTCCATGGCGGCGCTGTCCCGGGACAGGCTCTGGGTCATATTGAAGCCTCGATCCCGAACTTCCGGCAAAGCGACCAGGATGTTTTCCAGGGCCGTGTAGTCGTTGAAGAGATTGATGAGCTGAAACGAGCGGGAGATCCCCTTCCGGGCGATCGTGCGCGGTGGGAGCCCGGTAATGTCCTCCCCGGCGAAGCGCACGTGACCCCGATCGGGTTTGTAGCGCCCGGTCAGGACGTTGAAGCAGGTCGTCTTGCCCGCACCGTTGGGTCCCATGATGCCGCTCACCTCCCCCTGTCGGAAGGCGAGGTTGATCTCTTCCAGGACCACCTGATGCCCGAAGCGCTTATGAAGATGGGAGGCAACGAACAATGGCTCGACGTGTGCCACGCCACTAGCTCCAAAAGCGGGAAAGGAAACCCGCGCTCCCCCCCCTGCCCGCCCGTCTGCGCCGCACCAAATCCTGCCACGCCCCGACGATACCCTCAGGCTTGAACAGGACGATGCCCATGAACATCAGGCCGTACCAGAGCAACCACGTCTCGGTGAACGCCCCCAGGAGGTCCCGGGCGAGGAAGAACACGGCGGTCCCCACGACCGGCCCCCAGAAGCTGACGAACCCACCGCCGATGAGGGTCATCATCACGATCAGGCCGGCGGAGTGCAGGCTCATCACGTCGGGATAGGCGCTCTTCTGCGCCATGGCGAAAAGGCTGCCCGCCAGGCCGGCGATCCCCGCCGAGAGCGTGAAGACCAGGCACTTGTACAGCCACACGTTGTAGCCCACGAAACCGGCCCGCATCTCGTTCTGCTTGATGGCCTGGAGCGCCTTGCCGAAGCGGGAGTGGACCAAGCGCCACAAGCCGACCACGGTCAGTGCCAGGACCGCCACGGCGACATAGTAGAGGGCGAGGTTGGCGCGCAGGCTGACGGAGAAGCCGGCAAGGCTCAGGGTGGGCCGCGCGATGTTGAGCAAGCCGTCCTCCCCCCCGGTCACGCTGTGCCATTTCACGGAGACGAACCAGAACACCTGACCGCAAGCGATCGTCATGAGGGCATAGTAGATGCCTCGCCGATGGGAGATGAGGCCAGCCACGAGCAGCCCGGCCACCATGGCCGCCACGACACCCGCCACAAGTCCCAGCCAGAGGCTCTCGACCAGCCGGAGTTGGACCAGCCCGAAGGCGTACGCGCCGACGCCGAAGTAGGCCCCATGTCCGAAGGAGGGCAAACCTGTGTAGCCCAGGAGCAGATTGAAGCCGAGTGCATAGATCATCCAGGTGACGATCTCAATGCCGAGATACTGGTACAGCCCCACCCGCTCGATCCACAGCGGGAGGCTGAGGAGCAGGGCGAACAGGACCAGCATCGGCCGAGTGACCAATCCTTCACCGGTGGTGCGATTCGGCGTCACGTGCTCACACCTCGAGGATGCTCTTCTTGCCGAAAAGTCCGCGGGCGCGAAACGTCACCACGGCAATCAGGAGCAAGTACATGGACAGGAGCGACCACTCGGAGACATACACCGCGGTCAGCGCCACGGCCAGGCCCACCAAGACCCCTGCGATGACGGCCCCCCAGAAGCTGCCCACGCCCCCGAGAACGATGATCAAGAAGGCCGGGATCACGGCATCCACGCCGACGTGCGGCCGGAGGCCCCAGATGGGCGCGATGATGATGCCCGCCATGGCGGCCAGGGAGGTACCGAACCCAAAAACGAAGAGTCGCAGCCGTTTCAGGTTGATGCCAAGCGCTCGGACCATCTCGGAGTCGTGGGCACCCGCCTTGATCATGGCCCCGTACGGGGTGCGCTCCAGGAACAGCCACACGAGCAGGATCAGCAGGAGGGCGGACGCCGCGGCGAAGAAGCGGTACTTCGAGTAGATCAGGCCGCCGACGAGAAACGCCCCGTTGATGGCCTGGGGCACCTGCAGAAACTTCTCTGCGGACCCCCAGACGATCCGGATCAGCTCCTCGATCACCATGGCGGCACCGAAGGTGAAGAGCAGACCGTACAGCGGATCCTTGCCGTAGGTGCGTCGGAGACATACCTCCAGCAGCATCCCCACGGACGCGATGATGGCCGGCGCCACCACCAGGGCGAGGACGTAACGGAACGCGATGGGTTGGGTGAGGTACCACGCCCCCAGTGCGCCTCCCCACGAGGCTGTGGGCGCGATCACCACCATGGCGACGTACGCACCCAAGGCAAAAAGGGAGCCGTGGGCCAGGTTGATCAGCTCCATCACCCCAATGATGAGCATGAAGCCGAGGGCGATGAGGGCAAAAAGAAACCCGAGGCTCAGTCCGTTGAGGAGGTGGGGGGCGAGGTTCAGGATGAAGTCCACTCGGTCGCTCCGCTCGCCGCTGGGACCCATATCCCCGGGGCGGGTTCGCATTCTCCGGCCCCGCGGGTCCGGGGCCGGAGAATGCGGGGGCACCTACATCTCGTAGCTAGGCGTTGCCTCGTACGACTCCATCTTGCAGGCCTTCGGGGCGTCGGTATCCTCGACGTCCTGCGGCTTCGACCACGCCAAGACCTTGAACAAGTCGTCGTTGTCCTTCTTCCAGGCCGCCTCGTCGTTCGCCGTGGCCAGGTAGACGGTCTGCTGCATCTGGTGGGTGGCGGGGTTCATGTACGCGTCGAAGTGCTGCATCCGGTCCTTGGCGGAGACCTTCAGGTTCTCCAGCTCCTTGATGACCTTGATGTTGTTGGTAGAGCCGACCCGCTCCACCGCGCGGAGCAGTTCCCGCGTGGCCATATAGCCGTTGTAGTACACGTTCCCGGGGACCTTGATGGAAACGCCGGGATACATCTTCTGATACTGCGCCACGAACTCTTTCACGCCGGGGAGGTCCAGCTTGTAGTACCAGGTCGTCCCGAAGATCCCGAACACGCCGGACAACGGCAGCCCGTACACGTCGGGCCAATCCTGCTGGTTCTGGACCCACGCCGGCGTTTTGCCCATGCCGAGCTGGCCAACCTGGGCGCGCAGGGCCTTGATGTCGTCGCCGCCCACGGCCGTGTTCACCACGTCTGGTTTGATCTGCTGCAGCTTCAAGAGATACGAGGAGAAGTCGCGCGTGCCGACCGGGATGATCATCTCCTCCACAATCTTCCCGCCGTGCTGGGTGACCAGGGCGCGCACCGACTTGGACGTCTCGTGACCCCAGACGTAGTCGTTGGTGAAGAGCACCCAGTTCTTCCCGACGGCGTTGATGGCGTTCAGGACCGTGGCTTTCCCGAAGTTGGTCCCGTTGCCGTCCCAGACGAACTTGACGCGATGGCAGTCCTTGCCCGACTCCGTCGGCGAGCTGGAGTTGGTGTTGAAGTACACCACCCCGTAACGCTGCGCCACCAAGGAGATGGCGTTGGCGACTCCCGAGGAGACGGCTCCCATGAGGAACGCCACCTCGTGCCGGGTGATCATGCGCTCTGCCACCCGGGTGCCGGTGGCCGGCGTGGTTTCGGTGTCGATGTGGATGGTCTCGACCTGGCGGCCGAGGACCCCGCCCTTCTTGTTGAACTCGGAGATCGCCATCAGCATCCCGCGGCGCTCCATTTCGCCGCTGTTCCCGTACTGTCCGCTGGCGTCCGTGGTGAAGCCGATCAACAAGGATTTGTCCGCCTTCGCCGCGTAGACGTGGTTGTGCTTCCACGGGCCGTAGAACGCGACGCCGGCCCCCGCTGCTCCGAGCCCGACCGTGTTGAGGAAACTCCGACGAGAAATGTGCCGTGCTGCCATGGCTTTGCCCTCCTCTGTGAGTGGTACCGCTCTCCATGCGCCGCCGGCCCGGATATTTCTCCGATCGGCAGCAGAAGTCACCTGCGCCCGGGCCCGTTCGCCGGTGGGCCGCCGGTCCCACGGCTCGACACGGCCCGGCTGCCCAATCGCGATACGATTTCCCCTTGGCCGAGGCCGACTAGACCGTTTCCTCCAGTCGCCGCATGGACTGAAGGCGGTGACGTTCGACAGCTTTGGCCGCCCCGGTCATGTCGTTCGCTTCCAGCGCCTTCAAGATGTCCTCGTGTTCTTCCAGTGCCTCTTTAGCGAACCCGCCCCGCCGGGCATGCATGATGACGCGGTAGTAGTCCCCGCGATCGAACAGATTCTGGAGAATCTGGAGCGTTTGGCTGAGGCCCGAGCACCGGTACATCAGCAGGTGAAACTCGCTGTCCAGCACCGACGCCCGCGCGGCGTTCTTCGTCTGGCGGACAGCGGTAAGCTCGGCCTGGATTCCGCGCAGACGCGCGAGAACGTCGGGTGTCATCTTCCCCCTGGACTCCCGCAAACAGAACGCCTCCAGCATGGCCATCAGAAGGAACCGTTCGCGGAAATCCTGGGGAGACAACTGCGTCACCACGACGTCCTTATGCGGCGTGATGCGTACGAAGCCTTCGGTCTCGAGACGACGGAGCGCCTGCATGACCGGAATGCGGCTCATGCGCAACTCCATCGCTTCGGCGTTGACGACAATCCGCTGTCCGGGCGCGAACCGCCCCTCGGCGATTGACTGTCTGATACTATGGTAGGCGAGATCCTCAAGGGTGCGATGGGTTCTGGTTGTGATGGAGAGAGCGGTGGTACGCGACAAACCGGCAAGGCGTGGCACCGTTTGTCGGGGCACCGTCCGGGGTCTTGCGGGGGCGGGTCTGGGGGCTGGACCGGTACGCCTCATCGTTTCATCCGGCCATGATTGGATTATTGCATACGTGTATACAATCCTTGTCTCCATGTCAAGCCCAATATTCTCAAGAAGACGTACATGAGCTCTGTCGGTTACCTCGACGCGTGGATGGCGCTCTTGAGGTCGAGACACGGACGCGATATAGTCCGGCGGCTCCCATGTTGCTGCCCTGGCGGGCGAGGGAACGTGATGACGGTGACCGATCCAAGCTGCAACAAAGTGGCGCTTCTCACGCAGGCGATCGCCCAGGTGGAGGCGAAGCTGGAGGAACTGCGGGCGGGGTACGGGGCGGCGCGCGACGCGGTGCTGAGCACGCCGCACGTGATGAAGAGCAAGCGCGAGGTGTTCGGCCAGGAGTCGGCGTACTTGGCCAACGCCCTGGCCCTCAATATCCAGGAGCGGGAGCACGAGCTCCGCACGCTCCGGGCGGTGCGACTTTCGGAGCGGCCGGAGCGTGCGGCGTTGGGGTGCCTCGTGGGTGTTGGCGCTCCGGATGGAGGAATCGAGGCGCTCTACTTCATCCTTCCCGTGTGCGGGGGGATGGAGATTTCGGCGGAGGGCAGCGGACCCGCGGTGCGGGTGGTCACGCCGGCGACGCCGATCGCCAGAGCCCTTCTGGGCAAGTCGTTCGATGAAGACGTGACCTTGCCGGGCACTCCGCCCCGGCGCGCGACCGTACGGTTGCTGCGATGAAACAGAAGCCGAGGGCGTGGGTGGGTGAGGGCCGCCACGGTGCGTGAACGCCAGGACGGCTCGCCGCGATTCGAATGGGATCCGACGTTCGTATGGTTCTTGCTGCTCTTCTTCCTCTTCAACGTCGGTCTGGGCGTCTTCCCTCCGCTCCTCCCGCAGATCATGGGGGATCTGGAGCTGAGCTTTGCCGGCATTGGCCTGCTCGGCACGGCCTTCGGTCTCTTTCGCTTTCTGGTGGACCTTCCCGCGGGCTATCTACTGGAGCGCCTGGGACCTCGGATCGTCCTCCATTCCGCCGCCGGACTCCTGCTCCTCGGGACTGCCCTGTCCGCGCTGGCCAATTCCTTCTGGCGGATGTTCGTGGCGCGGGCGTTGCTCGGAACCGGGTCCGGCATGGCGATGGTCTTCGCGATCCTGTACCTGATGCGGCGCGGGGCGGCCGTCCATCGCAACCGGCGGGCGAATCTCTACGAGCTCTCGGTCATCGCGGGCATGGCCGTCAGCTCGCAGGCCGGGGGCCTAATCGCAGGCAGTCTGGGCTGGCGTCAAAGCTTCGTGGCGGCCACCGTGGTGATGGGCGCGGCGTGGGTTGCAGGGGCACGTGGCGTGCTCCCTGGAGTCCGCGATCTGATGCGCGATGAGGACACCCCCCCCTCCAGCGGCTCGCGGGACGCCAGCGCGCCTTCGCTC
>Ga0316617_100000188_pt1 | contig 14310 bp, 10 predicted proteins | sample OWC_Aug_M1_C1_D2_FD_207801 | JGI IMG/M metagenome (GOLD analysis project Ga0316617, IMG submission 207801) | Wetland soil microbial communities from Old Woman Creek delta, Ohio, United States - OWC_Aug_M1_C1_D2_B | ecosystem: Environmental > Terrestrial > Soil > Wetlands | place: USA: Ohio... | reverse complement strand
CTGGTGCGCGCGGCGTTCCCGAAGGACGGTCCCCACCATCCAGGCCACCGTGGCCAACCCAAGGACAAAGACAACCAGGAACAGAATGGTCACATCCATCTGGATGTGGCTGGGAAGCTCCCGGATTCTGATCAGCGATCCGAGGTACAACCCTCGCACCACGTCGCGCAGGCCAACCATGGCGAGGATGGTCGCCAGCAGGACGCCGGCCGTGAACCGGACTAGGCCCCGCTGACGCTCCGGCTGTCGCGCACCGGACAGCATGATGAGCGCCAAGAACCCCAGGCCCATGCCGATGGCCAGGTGAATCGTGGGCCAAGGCTTCCCGCCCACTAGGGCGAGCAGCACCTCCCGCGGGAGCGAAAAGAGGAACCAGAACCCGTCCACCATCTGCAGACCCGTAGCGGCCAGGGCCCAGAAGATGCCCCGCCGGGCCAGCCAGTCGAAGAAGGGGTCGGGTGTCCGGTGCGCCCGCTCCACCGCGACCACGGCCAGGAAGATCCCCGCCACTGCCAGCGACCCGAACAGGAAGTGCAGATATCGCGGCAGCAGGGTCGGGTCCTGGAGGGCGGACCCGATCGCCACCGCGACCGCGGCCCAGCGCGGGGGCGTGAGCTGCAGGACGTTCACGAGCACCTGGACGGCCGCCACGGCGATGAAGCAGAGCCCCGCGACGCTCAGCCAGGCGGGGTGTCCGCCCGGCGACCCGACCTCGAACTTGTAAAGGTACACGGCGTAATACCCCATCACGATCATGGGCAGTATGGCCAGCCAGATCCAGCCGACCAACACCGTGGACGCGTAGAAGAGCTGCCCGTACATGAGTTGGATGAAGAGGAGCGGCGCCACGCCGGTGGTCACGGTGAACGAGACGCTCGCGGGCAACAACCCAGCCAGCAGCCGTCCCAGTCGGCGTCCCGGCGCGTCCTGTCCCCTGGCCAGCGACGCGTGGACGGCGCCGATGACGGATCCCCCGAGGGTCACGTTGAGGAACAGGATATGGACGAAGAACGTCACGAACAAGAGAACCTGAAACAGCCAGGCCGGAGCCGGCAGGGGCGTCGGATCCAGGGCGGAAATCGGCGGAACGATCATTGCGCACCTCCCAGGACCGCCCCTTGGGCGGTCCTAATTGGTCCGACCGCGACCTTCGAGGTGGCGCCGAGGAGAGAAACCAGGTACTCGGCCAGGGCCTTGATCTCTTCTTCCGTGCCCACGATCGGCGGCATCCCCGGCCGCCCGGCGCGGAGCGCCTCCAGGAATGCCACCAGTCCCTCCGCATCCTGACCCGCCACGAGCGGCCGGATCGCCAGGTAACCGTCCAGGCTGTGGCACATCTGGCACTGGGCGCGGAACACCTGATGTCCGAGGGATGTCGGACCGGGAACGACGCCCACGGCCGCCCATCGGGCCTTGTTCAGGATCCCGTCCCGGTTCAACCGATCCACTTCATCCACCCGGATCCCGTTGCTGTACATGTAGCCGTGGATGACGTACGGCTTGCGTGCGCCCTCCCGGACCCGCTCGTAGGCGCCGAAGTGCGCGCCCGTCAACAAGACGGCCAGAATCGCCGCCGTGACCCCGAACGCCCGTGGCGCCAGGAAACCGACGGTAACCAGCAGCACCGCCAGCAGCCCGAGGGCCGCGAGCCCCATGACATAGGTAGATCGCAGCAACCCCGCCGCAGGGAAGATCAGGTCCCGCGCGTCCGCCGGGATGTTCCCCGACCACCAGACGAAGCCCAGCCCCGTCACGGCCACCCCCGCGACGCCCCAGGCGGACAGGTACCGGACCAGACCGTTGCGCTCGCCGTTCCTGGGAAGTCGGGTCGCTACCAGCCAGCCGTAGGCGCCCGCCAGCATCAGGGCGATGCCGGTGCGGAGGACCAGGGAGGGCCAGTAGGTGGGATTGAAGAAGCCGTCCCAGAAGGTGCGCGTCTGAAGCCAGTGCCCCGGCGTCAGCATGAACGTCACAATGCCGTTGATGACGACCAGGCTGAAATAGGCGGCCACAAAGTAGATCCACCCTATGGCAAGGTGTGTCCGCCTGGACACCCGGTCCCACGTCCCCACGTACAGCAGCGCCGCGGCGAGCTCCACGACGAAGAAGACCCACTCGATGGCCCAGCCCCACACGAAAGTGCGGATGAGAGACGCCGTGGCCGCGGGGTGGACCAGCCCGATCGTGAACCAGATGCCCACCCCGCTCAGGGCGCCGAGGACCGCAGACAACAGAACCAGGAACAGGGAGTGTTTGCGGACGAAGGCCAGCCAGAACGCGTCGTTGCGTCGCGCCGCGACCTGCTCCGTCGCCACCATGAGCAGTCCGCCGCCGATGGCGAAGTGGGCGATGATGACGTGGAAGATCGCGATCCCGCCGATCAGCCAGCCTCCGCCGATGTGCGGCACGAGAAAGAGCGGATAGTCCATGGCGGTCCTCCCGGCGTGTGCTCTCGACGCGCAGGCGCCGATCCCGAGGAAATGCCCGACGCGAGGCGCAGGCGTGCCCTTACCATATCAAAAGGGGGCGACGCGGGAAAGACCTCTTGGGGCGGGGCGGGGTGGGGACGGTCGAGGCACACCAGACGGTGCGTCGGAGCGCGGTTACGCCGGCCGAGCCGTCACGCTTGCTCCAGGATTCTGGCGGCCCCTGCGTCGGTCAGGCGGAGCGTTCCATCCGCGTCCGCGACCAGGCCTGCCTCGACGAGCTCCCGGACCGTGCTTCGCACGCGATAGAGGGGAAGGCGCAAGTGATCACACACCCCTTCCGCCGTGCGAGGCGTGCCGAGGGCCCGGAGAATGGCCTGTGCCATGGGTTCCAGCGTCCCGTCGGGTCTCACGCAGGGCATGCGCTCTCCTACCAGGCTGCTGAAAACGGCCCATCTGCGGCGTTGGTTTGCCTCGGCACTCGCTGCGACGTACCTCCGGTACGTCTCACTCGGCCTGCGGCCAACCGCCTTGCATCCGGGCCCTTTTGAGCAGCCTGGGGAAACGGATTTATCAGTGACGTGCTATTTCGGCAGATCCCGTTTCGAGAAGTACCAGTCGGTGCACTCGATTCCGGGCATCTGCGCGCGCTCGGCGGCCGCCTCGACGGTCTTGGGAGGGGGAACGATCACCTGGTCCCCGGGGCGCCAGTTGGCCGGCGTGGCCACTCCGTGCTTGTCGGTCGTTTGCAGCGCATCGATGAGCCGCAGGATCTCGGCCATGTTCCGGCCCGTGGTCAGCGGGTAGTAGATCATGGCCCGGATGATTTGGTTCGGATCGATGACGAAGACGCAGCGGCTGGTTTCCGTCTTGCTCTCGCCGGGCATGATCATCCCGTACAGGGTGGCGACCTCCTTGTTAAGATCCGCGATCACCGGGAACGGGATCGTCACCTTGAAATTCTGCTCGATGTTCCGAACCCAGGCGATGTGGGAATAGGTGCTGTCGATGGAGAGGCCCATCAACTGGACGTTCCTCTTGCCGAGCGGCTCCGCGATCTTCGCGAATTCCACGAACTCGGTGGTGCACACGGGCGTGAAGTCCGCCGGATGAGAGAACAGAATCAGCCAACTGCCCTTGAAGTCCTCGAGCCGGAGCGTTCCGTGGGTGGTCTCGGCCTGGAAGGCGGGGGCGGGTTGGCCCAGGCGGGGCAGACACGGAACTGATGCTCCCGGGGAAACAGCGTCCATGGGGCGCCTCCTTTCGGGGTTCGAGGCGAATATACGCTCACACGGTCCGTCGATGGGCGGCCGCAGAGACAAGGACGCCCTGGCGGTAGATTGTATTTTCCACCAGGGCGTATCCCTGTTTCGTTCCAACCTATCGCCCTAACGCCCGTCTGTCACTTGCGAAAGCGGGGGGGCGCGGGCCTACTTGAGCGCGTACGAGCTCAGCACCTTCATGTAATTTGCCCGCTCGAAGGCGGCTGGCTCGGCCACCGACTTCTGGCTCATGCTCCCCTGCATCTGCCGGATGGACGCGTACTCGTGCTTCTCCATCCAATCGGCGACGCCGCCCAGTACCGTCTTCAGGTACGGGATGCCGTTCCGGAGCAGGGCCGACGTCATCATGGCGACGCGAGCCCCGGCCATCATGCTCTTGATGGTATCCTCGGCGGTGTGGACGCCGCCGGTGATGGCCATGTCGGCCTTGACGCGGCCGTAGAGAATCCCGACCCAGGTGAGGCGCAGCCGGAGCTCGTCGGACCGGCTGAGAACCAGGTTGGGTGTCACCTCCAGCTTCTCCAGATCAAAGTCCGGCTGGTAAAAGCGGTTGAAGAGGACCAGGCCATTGGCGCCGGCCTGATCCATCCGGCGGGCCATGGAGGCCAGCGCGGAAAAATACGGCCCCAGCTTCACCGCCACCGGAATCTTTACGCTGGCCCGCACATCCCGGACCAGGTCGGCGTACATCTGCTCCACCTGACCGCTGCTCATGTCCGGGTCCGTGGCGATATAATAGACATTCAACTCCAGCGCGTCGGCCCCGGCCTGTTCGATCTTCTTGGCGAAACTGATCCAGCCGCCGGTCGAGACGCCGTTCAGGCTGCCGACGATCGGGATCTTCACCGCAGCCTTGGCCTTCCGGATGTGATCCAGGTACGCGTCGGGGCCCAGCTTGTACTGACCCATGTCGGGGTAGTAGGACAGCGCCTCGGCGAAGCTGTCGGTGCCGTGGGTGAGGAATTGGTCGAGGTCACGGCTCTCCAGCGTGAGCTGCTCCTCGAACAGCGAGTGCAGCACGACTGCAGCCGCGCCGGCATCTTCCATCTGCCGGATGCTCCCCAGGTCCTGGCACAGCGGAGAGGGAGAAACCACCAGAGGGTTCTTCAGCGAGAGGCCCAGATAGCTCGTGGACAGGTCAGTCATCGCTATTTCTCCTGTGCGGCGCCCGAGCCCGGCATGGCAGCCCAGTGCTCGTATAAGCGCCAGCGCGCGTTCACTTCTTCCTGGGCGGTCTTGAGCAACCGCTTGGCCGCCTCGGGGTCGCTGTGGTTGAGCATCGTGAAGCGCGTCTCGTTGTTTTCGAACTTGTCCAGCGTGATGCTGGGCGCCTTGCTGTCCAGGACGAGCGGGTTCTTCCCCTGGGCGACCAGGTCGGGGTTGTACCGCATCAGCGGCCAGTGGCCCGACTGGACCGCCGCCTTCTGTTGATCCAGGCCGTGTTTCAGGTCGTAGCCGTGGGCGATACAGGGGCTGTAGGCGAGGATCAGCGAGCAGCCGTCGTACGCCTCGGCCTCGGAGAACGCCCGCACCGTGTGCATATCGTTCATCCCGAAGGCTACCCGGGCCACGTAGATGTTCCCGTAGGTCATGGCGATCATGCCCAGGTCCTTTTTCGGCCGGGGCTTTCCGCCGGCGGCGAACTTGGCCACGGCGCCGCGCGGCGTCGCCTTGGACATCTGACCGCCGGTGTTGGAGTACACCTCGGTATCCAGAACCAGGACGTTGACGTTGTAGCCCGAGGCCAGGACATGGTCCAGGCCGCCGTACCCAATGTCGTAGGCCCAGCCGTCGCCGCCCACGATCCAGATGCTCTTCTTGACCAGCGCATCCGCCACGCCGAGGAGCCCGGTTGCCTCGCTGGATTTGATCCCCTTCAGCTTGGCCTTCAGGGCTACCACGCGCTCGCGCTGGGCCTTGATGCCGGCCTCGGTCTTCTGCTCCCCCTCGAGCAGTCCCGTCGCCAGCTCATCCCCGAGCTGGCCCGCCAGCCGCTTCACCAATTCCCGGGCGTACTCGTTCTGCTTGTCCGCCGCCAGGCGCATCCCCATGCCGAACTCGGCGTTGTCCTCGAACAGCGAGTTGGACCACGTCGGCCCGCGCCCGTCCCAGTTGACCGAGTACGGCGTGGTGGGAAGGTTGGCGCCATAGATCGAGGAGCAGCCCGTGGCGTTGGCGATCATGGTCCGGTCGCCGAAGAGCTGGGTGAGGAGCTTGATGTACGGGGTCTCACCGCAGCCCGCACAGGCGCCGGAGAACTCGAACAGGGGCTGCAAAAGCTGGACGTCCTTCACCTGGCCCAGATTCAGGATGCCCCGATCCGTCTCGGGCAGGGTGAGGAAGAAGTCCCAGTTGGCGCGCTCGGCCTCCCGGATGGGCGGCTGGGCCGTCATGTTGATGGCCTTGAGCTTCACCTCTTGCTTGTTCTTGGCCGGGCAGGCCTCCACGCACAGCTCGCAGCCCGTGCAATCCTCGGGCGCCACCTGCAGCGTGTACTTCTGCTCCTTGAACTCTTTCCAGCGGGCCGGGGAGGACTTGAAGGTCGCCGGCGCCTTTGCCAGCAAGGCGGGGTCGTACACCTTCGCCCGGATGCAGGCGTGCGGGCAGACCAGGACGCACTTGCCGCACTGGATGCAGACGTCCGGATCCCAGGCCGGAATATCCAGAGCGATGTTCCGCTTCTCCCACTGCGTGGTCGCGGTCGGGAACGTCCCGTCCACCGGGAAGGCGCTCACCGACAGGCTGTCGCCCTCGCCGGCGATGATCTTGCCCAGGGTCTTCTGGACGAACTCCGGGGCGTCCTTCGACACCGCCGCCCGCAAGTCGAACGCGCTGGTCACCGTGCTGGGCACCTTCACCTCGTGCAAGTGGTCCAGGGCGGCGTCCACGGCGGCGAAGTTCTTCTTCACGATGGACTCGCCGCGCTTCCCATAGGTCTTCTCGATGGCGTGCTTGATGGCCGCGATGGCCTCGTCGCGCGGCAGGACGCCGCTGATGGCGAAGAAGCAGGTCTGCATGACGGTGTTGATGCGCACCCCCATGCCGGTCTTCTCGGCGACCTTGTAGGCGTCGATCACGTAGAACTTCAGTTGCTTCTCGATGATCTGCCGCTGCACCGTCCTGGGCAGATGGTTCCACACGTCATCCGGCCCATACAGGCTGTTGAGCAGGAACACCGCACCCTTCCCGGCTCCCGCCAGGACGTCCAGCCGCTCCAGGAAGTTGAACTGATGGCAGGCCACGAAACTGGCCTGGCTGATCAGGTAGGTGGAGTGGATGGGCTTTGGGCCGAAGCGCAGGTGGGAGATGGTCACCGCCCCCGACTTCTTCGAGTCGTACACGAAATAGCCCTGGGCGTAGTTGTCGGTGTCCTCGCCGATGATCTTGATCGAGTTCTTGTTGGCGCCGACCGTCCCGTCGGCGCCGAGGCCGAAGAAGAGGGCGCGCACGGTCTTGGGATCCTCGGTCGAGAAGTGCGGATCCCAACCCAGGCTGGTATGCGTCACGTCGTCGTTGATGCCCACGGTGAAGTGGTTCTTCGGCTTGGCCTTGCCCGCCTCGTCGAGGACCGCCTTCACCATGGCCGGTGTGAACTCCTTGGAGGAGAGGCCGTACCGCCCGCCGATGACCCGCGGGGTCGCGGCGAAAGGCGAGGCACCGCCCGCCACGGCCTCGGCGAGGGCCGTCACCACGTCCTGGTACAGCGGCTCGCCGGCACCGCCCGGCTCCTTGGTCCGGTCGAGGACCGCCAGGGTCTTGACCGTCTTGGGCAGGGCCTGCACGAAGTGCTCCACCGAGAAGGGCCGGAAGAGGCGGACCTTCAAGACACCCACCTTCTCGCCCCGGGCCGTGAGATACTCGACCGCCTCCTGCGCGGCCTCCGCACCGGAACCCATCAGGACCACGACGCGCTCGGCATCCGGGGCCCCCACGTAGTCGAACAGGTGGTATTGTCGCCCCACCAGCTTCGCGAACTTGTCCATGGCGTTCTGGACGATGGTCGGGCAGGCAAGGTAGTAGGGGTTGCACGTTTCCCGGGCCTGGAAGAAGACGTCGGGATTTTGCGCGGTGCCGCGCAGCACCGGATGATCCGGTGACATGGCGCGCGTGCGATGCGCCCGGATGGCCTCCTCGTCTAGCATGGCCCGCATGTCGTCCAGCGTGAGCTGCTCGACCTTCCCGACCTCGTGGCTGGTCCGGAACCCGTCGAAGAAGTGGATAAAGGGCACTCGCGCGTCCAGCGTGGCCGCCTGCGCGATGAGGGCGGTGTCCATCACTTCCTGCACCGAGTTGGAGGCCAGCATGCCCCACCCGGTCGTCCGGCAGGCCATCACGTCGCTGTGGTCGCCGAAGATGGACAGGGCGTGGGAGGCGACCGTCCGGGCGGATACGTGGAAAACGGTGGAGGTCAGCTCCCCGGCGATCTTGAACATGTTGGGGATCATCAGGAGGAGGCCCTGGGCCGCCGTGAAGGTGGTCGTGAGCGATCCGGCCTGCAGCGACCCGTGCACGGCGCCGGCGGCGCCGCCCTCGCTCTGCATTTCAACCACCAGCGGGACCGTCCCCCAGATGTTGGCGATCCCCTTCGCCGAATACTCGTCGGCCCACTCCCCCATGTTGGACGACGGGGTGATCGGGTAGATGGCGATCACCTCGTTCGTGCGGTGGGCGACATACCCCGCTGCTTCGTTTCCGTCGATGGTGACTTTCGGTCGCGTCATAGGACATCTCCATTGGCCCGCGGTGTCGCGGGGCCGGCAGTATGAACGAAAGCCGCTCAGCGCGATTGCGCCGCGGCGATGACGGCTTTCACGAACTCGGCCTCGGGGAGCGCCCCGGCGATACTCCCCGACTCGTTGACGACAGTCCGGGGAACCGCCCGGACTTGGTAGCGCTGGGCGAGGGACGGAAATTCCGTCACCTCCACCAGATCCGCCGTGACCAGATCGCTCTCCACCGCCAACTGCTGGGCCAGCCGCACCGCGGCCGGGCAGTGCGGTCAGGTGGGGGTGGAGAACACCTGGAGGCGCACCGGCTGCGCGAGTTCGGCGAGGGCCGTGCGGCTCTCGGGCGCCAGATCCGTGGTGCCCCGCGAGACGTCCTCGATCGCCGACAGGAATGCGCCGAACTCGTACCCCAGGGGGATGCCGTAAAACCGGATCCCGTAGTCCTTGGCTCCCACCACGGCCGTGGCCGGGATCTTGTCCACGCCGTACTGGGCGACCTGGGCCTTGTCGAGCTGGAAGTTGTATACCTCCAGGGCGATCTTGTCAGAGAGTGCCGCGACCTCTTTCAAGAGCTGTTCGGTCTCTCGGCAATACTGGCAGGACAGCTCTTGCGTGAAGTTGACCAGCGTCACCCGGCTGGTCAAGCCCGCCAGCTTTGTCCGGACCTCTTTTTCATCCCGGTCGCTGAGCAGTGCCATGCGTTCGCCCGTACTCCGCCATTTCCGGCACGACGTTCGGCCGGCAATGCCTGTTTCCGCCGATGTCGGAAAAGGTCAAACCCGCTGGAGGTCCACCTTCGTCCCAAAGAGCGAGGATTACCCTAAACCAAACTGACCGGTTCGCCAAGGGGAAAGGGTGGTGCTGCCTGGAATGGACGCGAAAGCGGACAAATGCGGGAGGGCTGCATCTCGGCCGGTGGCACACGCGGCGCCTGGTTCGCCTTCACCCGGCAAGGGCGCACAGCCCGATGCGTGGAGGTGAGGTCCGACCGGACCTCACCTCCACGCGGACATGACCGACCGTGCTATTTCTGCGTGCCGTACCGTTGGCGGTAGAACTCCTGGATCTGCTGCAATTGCTCCTTGGTCATTCCCTCTTTCACCCATTTGTGGCCGGGTTGGGAATAGACATGCTTGTTGAGCAACTGCGTCGCCAGCGGCTCGCCCGCCACCTGCTTCACCTCCGGGATGAAGTGGGTGTAAAAGTTCTTGGCCACGTCGTAGATGCCGTGCCACCAGGCGTAGTCCGGGCCGGACATGGAGGCGCCGATCCGCGCCCGCCGACCCTCGTGGTGCCAGAGCTCAAAGTATGTCCACTCCAGCTTCTCGTCCATGGGGACCGCCGTCAGCTTTTTCGCCTGGTACAGCTCGTTCATGATCGCCGTGGCCGGTTTGGCGAATTTGTCGTTATACAGCTCCACCAGTTCGTCGAACTGTTTGTAGAAGCCTGCAACCTGCCCGCCGGCATGACAGCTCGAACAGACATCTTGCATGCGGTCGCGCCGTTGCTTCCAGGTGAGGACGTCCTTGACCTTCCGCGTCTTCCCATCCTTCGCCTTGACGTCCTCTCCCTTCTTCGGCAGGGCGGCACCGTCCGGCAGATCCTCTTTCCACAGGTCCTCGTAGATCACCATGTTGAGTTTAGTCGAGATCGCCGGCCGGAGTGTCCAGCTGATCCGTTCCCCAACGTCGTGGGTCGCGCCTTGGGTCGGCGTGGCGCTCATGTGACAGGTGGAGCAGGTCGGCGCCGTGGTGTAATCCTTCCCCACAACCCAGCTGGGGCGATCCATGTTCAGCTTATCTCGAAACGCCTCGTACAGGATCCCGTGCTTGGATTCCTTGTACACTTCCATCTGAGGGTGGTCCGGCCCAAGGTGGCACTTGCCGCAGGCGTCGGGGCGGCGGGCCTGTTCCACCGAGAATCGGTGGCGCGTATGGCACGCCGTGCAACTCCCCCAGCTCCCGTCGGGATTGATACGGCCGATCCCGCTGTTTGGCCAGGTGGCCGGATCGAACTTCCCGCCCGGCAGGACCTTGATTTCCGATCCGTGGCATTGCATGCAGCCGACGGCCACGGCGGGGGGTCCGCCCACGACCTCTCCCAAGTAATTGTCAATGGAGGCCAGGATCTGACCGCCCTTGGCGTGGTGGCTTCCCTTTTGCTCGTCGACTTGCTTCTGGTGGCAACGGCCGCAATCCTTTGGAGAGACGATGACGGAGATGAGAAAACCGTTGTGCTCGAAGGCGTCGGGGTCCCCTTTCTCCGCGCGATGGCAATCAAAGCAGTTGACTCCCTTTTGCCCCATCCGAGACGCCCGCCACTCGTATACCATCGCATTGTTCATTCGGCTGTGACAGCCGATGCACACTGCCCCCTCTTTCGCGCCTGCGAAGGCCGGCAGGGCCGGCCGGCCTTGCGCTGCGGCCTCCTCGGCCCACCAGAGCGGCGCCACGACACACGCCAAGAGGAACAATCCTCCCGCTAGTAGTCCCCATCGTTTCATAAGCGCCTCCGTTTCCGCCTGTGCCGAGGATCTTGCTCCGAACCGCAGCCTCTCTCCGTCGGATCCGCCAACCGTCCGCGCGTTCCGTTGTCGCCTGTCGCTCCGACTGTTCACCTGGTCTGGGAGGCGGCATCCCGAGAACGAATTCGTTCCCAGGTACCGGCGATGGCACGACCGAGGGCCTCCCGGACTTCGGCGGTATCGTGGCTTGGCTTGAAACCTACGGCTGTCCGTATCCGTTGATCGGTCAGCTCCCACCGGTCCGTCAAGAAGGCGGCGCCGGTCCAGGCCTCGCGCGGCACCACTTCGACCGCGCTCTTTCCTCCGGTGACCTTCACGACCATGCGGGCGACCTCTTCCCAGGTCACGTAGGCACTGGCGAGGTTGAAGACGCGCCCGCCGGTCGCGGGCATGAAGAGAATCGTCTCGACCGCCTGGTTGAAATCTTCCTGGCTGAGAAAGCTTCCGCCGCAATCGGCCGGCACCCGGACGGGCTGTCCGGAGGCCGCCGTCTTGAGCATGTCGCGCAGATGTCTGCCGCCGATCTCGTCCCCGAAGGCCCACCAAAATCGCAGGATCGTGGCGGAGAGCGCCGTATCCCGCGCGGCGAGGATTGTCAACTTCTCAGCGAACTCTTTGGCTATCCCGTAGGTGGGCTTGCGGGCGTCCAGCACCCGGAGCGGATGCTCCTCGTCAATCGGGGTGCGGACCGGTTTCCCGTACACCACCGCGGTGCTGGTGTAGATGAAGTGGCGCACCCCCTGGTCGCGCACCGCCCCCAGGAGCAACGCGTGGCCCCGTAGGTCATGCTCCAAGAGGTGAAGGGGATCGTCCGAGAACGACCAGGCGAGATGGATGATCGCCTCGACCCCGCGCGTTGCCGCGGCCACCACGGCCGCGTCTTCGACACCGCCGGACACCACGGCGAACTGGGGGTGGGCGATCGCCCGTACCGCCCCCAGCTCGGTATCCAGCACCACGACGTGGTGTCCGCGGTCAAGCAGATGCGGGATCAACCCCTGCCCCACACTCCCGTTCCCGCCGGTCACCAGAATGCGCATAGCGGCTCCGTGACAGCCCGTCGCCTGGAGACGCAGTCCTCGGGCTGCTAGTGGGACGAGGTCGCCTTTTCGGCTTTTACCGCGTCGTCCACCTCTTCCTTGATGATCGCCGACAGCACCACGGACATCGCGAGGGTGGCCACGATCACGGCCAGCGACACCCAGGAATGAGCCTTGAAGAAGTGCTCGACGGCCGGGACGAAGCCCAGCATCATCTTCACCCCGATGAAGAACAGGATGAAGCTGACGCCGTGCTTCAGGTAGCGGAACATGCCCATGATGCCCTTGAGGCCGAAGAACAGCGAGACCAGCCCCATCACGGCGAACACGTTCGAGGTGATGGCGATGAAGTTCTCCTCTTCAAGCGTGAGGACGTTCGACGCGCCTTCTTTGATGACCCCGATGATGGCCGGGATGGAATCAATGGCAAATAGCACGTCGGTGGATCCAATCACAAGAAAAACAAGCAACACGCTGGTGATGTGGATCTTCCCGTCGATCTTGGTGAAGAATCTCGGGGTGTGAGGGTCGGGATCCACCGGGAACATCTTCGAGGCTTGCTTGTACAGGATATTGTTCTTCGGGTCCACATGGTCGTCTTCGGCCGTAAAGGCCATCTTCCAGGCCGTCCAGATCAGGAGCGCCCCGAAGACATAAAGGATCCAGCCGAACCGCTGCACCAGCCCCATGCCCACCAGGATGAACAGGATCCTGAGGACGATGGACAGCAGAATGCCCAGCTTGAGCAGGCGGGGCTGGTTCTTCTCATGGACCCCCATCAACGAGAAGATCATGATGAACACGAAGAGGTTGTCGACGGAGAGCGAGTATTCTGTCAGATAACCGGCGATGTACTTGATCGTGATTTCCGTGGCCGTGTTGACGGTACTGCCGGGATTTTGCGGATAAAACAGATAAATCGCGCCGCCATACAAGAGCGCAATCGACATCCAGAGCGCGGTCCAGCGCAGCGCCGCGCCCACTGAAATCTCTCCCTTGCGATGGCTGGTGACGTACATGTCGATGAAGAACACGATCACATACACCGCTACAAATGAGAACCAAAACACGGTATGGGTATTCACAACATCTCCCTCCAACGACTCCAAAAGGTTCCGATCGCGGGACGATTAAGGGGGCGGCCCCTCAGCCTCGAACGACTAGGCTGGAGTGTACCCCCTGGGCCACCGGGCCTCAAACGCATCCCGGAAAATGTCCGGTCGCCAGAACCACCTTTTGACAACGGCTTAGTGCCCCGCGGACTGCCCCTCACCCTTGCCGCGCATCCGCCGAACCATCGGGGCGAGCCATGGCCACGAGCCGATGAGGGCTGCTGCGATGACCAGCGGGAGGGTAATCGGCGGGTGCAGGAAGATCAGGAGCGAGCCTTGGGACATGATCAGGCTCTGGCGCATGGCCGATTCCGCCATGTCCCCCAGAACCAAGGCCAGCAGCATGGGGGCCATGTTGTAATCAAGCTTCTTGAACGCCCAGCCGATCACCCCGAAGATCATCATGTACCAGATGTCGATCATCCGATTGTTGACGGCATAGGCGCCGATGGCGCAGATGAAGATCAGCAAGGGCATCAAGATGGGAAACGGGGCGCGGAGTACCGCCGCGAAGGCGGGCGCGAACGCCACGACGATGAGCAGCCCGATGATATTGCCGTACCAGGTGCTGGCAATGAGACCCCAGACGAAATCGGGTTTGTCTACGAAAAGCATGGGGCCCGGCTGGAGGCCCCAGATCATCAAGCCGCCGAGGATGACCGCAGCCGTGGGGGACCCGGGAATGCCGAGGGTGATCATGGGAATCAAGGCCGAGGTCCCGGCGCCGTGCGCAGCCGACTCGGGCGCGAAAATCCCGGCAACGTGGCCCTTGCCAAATTGCGCCCTCTCCTCCTCGTTCATGGCTTCCTTGGCAAACCCGTACGCCATGAAGGAGGCCGGCGTGGCTCCGCCCGGCTTGAATCCCATCCACACACCGACGAAGGAGCCCAGGAGGAGCGTTTTCCAGTACCGCCGCATGTCTCTGAACGTGCTGGTGATATCGCTCCATCGCATCCGGACTTTGACACCCTCGAACTTGAGGCCCTCCTCCACGGTGAGGAGAATCTCCCCGATGCCGAAGAGGCCGATGACCGCGACGATGAAGTTGAAGCCGCCCATCAGGGGGGTCAGGCCGAAGGTCAGGCGCAGCTCGCCGCTGACGATGTCGATGCCCACCGAGGCCAGGATGAATCCGAACGCGGTCGCCACCAACGTCTTGATGGGCGACTTCCCCACCAGACCGACGAAGGCGCTAAAG
>Ga0316617_100000186_pt1 | contig 14326 bp, 13 predicted proteins | sample OWC_Aug_M1_C1_D2_FD_207801 | JGI IMG/M metagenome (GOLD analysis project Ga0316617, IMG submission 207801) | Wetland soil microbial communities from Old Woman Creek delta, Ohio, United States - OWC_Aug_M1_C1_D2_B | ecosystem: Environmental > Terrestrial > Soil > Wetlands | place: USA: Ohio... | reverse complement strand
GATCAACCCCCAGACCGTGAAGAGCGACCGCGACCTGCACAAGCTGGCGGCCCTGATCCGGGGCTATTTCAGCCAGGGGGGGCACCACATGCAGTTCAACATCGTCGACCGCGACCTCCTGCTCGAAGCCATGGACCGGCCGGACCGGCACCGCAACCTGCTCATCCGGGTGGCGGGCTACTCGGATTACTTCACCCTGCTGAGCAAGGAGATCCAGCGCGAGATCCTCTCCCGAGCCGAACACGGCGTCTGAAGCGGTTTGAAAACCCCGCCTAAGACCCGGGGGCGGCGTTGTCCCGCGGCGTGAAATGCTCACGTACTGACGTACGCTCCGCTTTCAACCCACGGGACGCCTTGCCCGCGGGCCCGATGCGGGGTTCTGAAACCGCTTCCTTAACTATCTGGATCACATGGCGACAACTGACAAGCAACAGCACCTCCGCTCCACCTCCTGTTGCTCCTCTCCCAACAAATCCAACCCGCAGGGTTTGATTTTCGACATCCGCAAATACACCCTCCACGACGGGCCGGGCGTGCGCACCACGGTGTTTTTCAAGGGGTGCCCGCTCAACTGCCTGTGGTGCTGCAATCCCGAGTCCCAGGTGAGCCGGCCGGAGCTGGTCTGGGTGCGGGAGCGTTGCCTGGGCTGCGACCTCTGCCTGGCGGTTTGCCCGGCCGATGCCCTGCGGACGACCGCCGGCGGCGCCAAGGCCGTCCACGCTGAACGCTGCGACCGCTGCGGCCGGTGCGCCGAGCGCTGCCCGGGGGAGGCCTTGAACCTCATCGGCCGGTGCGTGACGGTGGACGAGGTCCTGGCCGAGGTGACCCGCGACGCGCTTTACTTCGAGAGCTCGGGCGGCGGTCTGACGCTCTCCGGCGGGGAGCCCCTGGCGCAGCCCGACTTCGCCGCTGAGCTGCTGTGGCGCTACAAGCACGAGGAAAAAGGGGAGAACACGGCGGTGGAAACCTGCGGGTTCGTCGAGTGGCCGGTTTTCGAGGGGCTTGCCGCCGACGTCGACCTGTTCCTCTACGACATCAAGCACATGGATCCCGCGGAGCACCTGCGGCTGACCGGGCGGGACAACCGGCTCATCCTGGAAAACGCCCGGCGGCTGGCGCAGGCGGGCCGGGCGCTGGTGCTCCGCCTGCCGCTCATCGCCGGCATCAACGACGGCCGCGCGAACCTGGAGGCCACGGCCGATTTTGCGCTCTCGCTGCCCGGGGTCAAGCGCATCGACATCCTGCCCTATCACCGGCTGGGCGCGCCCAAGTATCAGCGCCTGGAACGGGAGTACCCCCTGGGCGGGCTGCCGTCGCTGCCGGCCGAGCGGGCGGCTCAGGTGCGCCGGGTCCTGGAGCGGCGGGGCCTCGAGGTTCACGTCGGGGGGTAATCGGGTCCCGGGGACCCGTCGGCTTCGCGACGGCGCCCGGCGCTCCCCCGCGAATGGCATGCGGCCGGCGGGGGCTTACGAGGCAGGCGTTTCGCAGTGGCTGCCGCCGAGGTAGGCCTTGACGATGCTTTCGTCCTGGCGCAGGGTGGCGCCGTCGCCCTCGATGACGATCTTGCCGGTTTCCAGCACGTAGCCGTAGTCCGCCAGCTTCAGGGCCACCTTGGCGTTCTGCTCCACCAGCAGGATGGTGGTGCCCTGCTCGTTGAGCTTGCGGATGATCTTCATGATGGCCTGGACCAGGAAGGGCGCCAGCCCCATGGACGGCTCGTCCAGGAGCAGCAGCTGGGGGTCGGTCATCAGCGCCCGTCCGATGGCCAGCATCTGCTGTTCGCCCCCGGAGAGCAGAGCCGAATCCTGCTTGCGGCGATCGGAGAGAATCGGGAAGAGTTCGAAGATGTACTGTAGTCGCTTTTCTCTCGCCACCTTGTCCTGGTGGGTAGTGAACCCGCCGAGGTCGAGGTTCTCCTGAACGGTCATGCCTTTGAAAATCCGGCGCCCTTCGGGGGCGTGGATTAGTCCCATGTGCACGATGCTGTGCGGGGGGGTCGCCGTGATGTCCTCGCCCATGAAAGAGATCCTGCCCGCCGCCGCGCGGATGAGGCCGGAGATGGTCCTCAGCGTGGTGCTTTTGCCGGCTCCGTTGGCGCCGAGCAGCGTCACGATCTGGCCCTTTTGGACGGTCAGGCTGATTCCCCTGAGCGCGTGGATCTTGCCGTAATACGTCTCCAGGCCGTCGATCTTCAGGACCGTCTCGCTCATCTCACTCGTCCTCTTCCCGGCCGAGATAGGCCTCGATGACCTTGGGGTCGCCCTGCACGTCTGCGCAATTTCCCTCGGCAATTTTTTTTCCGTAGTCGATGACGATGACCTTCTCCGAGATTTTCATCACCAGGCTCATGTCGTGTTCGATCAAAAAAATGGTGACCGCCAAATTCTCGCGGATGCGCCGGATGAGGGCCATGAGCCGTTCTTTTTCGTGGGCGTTCAGACCGGCGGCGGGCTCGTCGAACAGCAGCAGCTTGGGTTGGGTGGCCAGCGCCCGGGCCCACTCCACCCGGCGCTGGTCGCCGTAGGGCAGGTTTTTGGCCAGGCGGTCCTTGTAGCCGAGGATGCCCACGAAATCGAGGCACTCTTCGGCGGTCCGCCGGATCTTGTCTTCTTCCGCGTGCTGGGCCGGGGTGTGGAAAATGGCTCCCACGGCGCCGGCGGTCGTCCGGCAATGCATCCCGGACATGACATTTTCCAGCACGGTCATGTTTTTGAAGAGCCGCAGGTTCTGGAAGGTCCGGGCCATGCCCCTCTGGGTGATCCGGTGGGGCTTGAGCTTAAGCACGGATTTTTCCTGGAAGCGGATGTCGCCGGAATTGGCCCTGTAAAAACCCGTCAGGCAGTTGAAGACGGAGGTTTTCCCGGCGCCGTTGGGGCCGATCAGGCTGACGATCGCGCCCTCCTCGACATCGAAGCTGAGCCGGTCGATGACATCCAGTCCGCCGAACCGCAGCGTCAAATCCTGGACTTGCAAAATGGCCATGGAAGCTGCCTCCGTCAGTTTCTGTGCTCAGGCCACATCCCTTGGGGTCTGAAGATCATCATGGCGATCAGCAGCAGGCCGAATACCAGCATGCGCATAGACCCGATTTCGCGGAAGACCTCCGGGAAGAGCACTAGGGCCATTGCGCCGACCACCATGCCCGGGATTTTGCCCATGCCGCCCAGAACAACGGCCATGAGGATCGTGGCCGACTGCATGAACTGGAACGAGTCGGGCGAAATGGCGGTCATCTTGGCGGCGAAGAAGCAGCCCGCCACGCCGGCGAACACGGCGCCGATGACGTAGGCGTAGAGTTTGATGGCCACGCGGTCGATGCCCATCGCCTCGGCGGCGTCCTCGTCCTCGCGCACGTACTGCCAGGCCCGGCCCAGGCGGGAGTGCTGGAGGCGGTAGCTGACGAAGATCGCCAGCAGGACCATGACAAAAAAAGCGTAGTAGTAGTGCTGAATCTGGTTGAGCTCCAGGCCGAAGAAAGAGGGCCGGCTGATGCCGATCAGGCCGCTGGGGCCCCCGGAGATGTCTTTCAGGTTGCGGGCCGCGATCCGGGTGATCTCGCCGAACCCCAGGGTCACGATGGCCAGGTAATCGCTGCGCAGCCGCAGGGTTGGGCCGCCGATGATCACCCCGGCGATGATGGAGAAGACCACTGCGGCCGGGATGGTCAACCAGAAGTTCCAGCCGTAGTGGGAGGTCAGGATGCCGGTGGTGTAGGCACCCACGGCAAAGAAGGCGGCGTAGCCCAAATCCAGGAGCCCGGCAAAGCCGACCACGATGTTCAACCCGAGGCACAGGACGATGTAGAAGAAGGAATTCGCCAAAATCTCCAAGACGTAATTGTCGCTGATGTGCGGCACCAGCAGAGTGACCAGGATCAGGATGGCATAGCCGGGGTACCGTCTCTTTTTGTCGTCCAACAGGGACATCAGGCGCTCTTCCAGGCCCGGCTTTTTGACCGCGGTAAGCGTTTGGGAGTTGTTGTCCGCCATGGCCTACATCCTTTCGATCTCGGTTCGGCCTAATATTCCGGTGGGTTTGAAAATGAGCAGCAGAATCAGCAGCCCGAAGGCGAAGACGTCTTTCCACTCCGAGCCGATCCAGGGGATTTGGGTCCCGAAGGCTTCCAGCAGGCCTAGCACCAGGCCGCCCAGCATGGCTCCGGGGATGGATCCGATGCCGCCGATGACGGCGGCGGTGAAGGCTTTGAGGCCGATCACAAACCCCATGAAGAAGTGGATGGAGCCGTAGTAAACCCCGGCCATGACGCCGGCCGCGGCCGCCAGGGCCGAGCCGACAAAAAAGGTCAGGGCGATGATCTTGTTGACATCGATGCCCATCAGGCGGCAGGCGTCCATGTCGATGGAGATGGCGCGCATGGCCTTGCCGTAAATGGTCCGGCTGATAAAGAGGTGCAGGATCGCCATGAGCAGGGCCGTGGCCGCAACCATCACCATCTGGGTGTAGGTGATGTGAATGTGGCCCATGGTGATGCCTTCGTTGTCAAGCCCCGTGTTGAAGGCCGTGTATTCGCCGGAGGTGAGCGCCATGACGGCATTGAACAGCACCAGGGACACGCCCACGGCGGTGATCAGGATCGACAGGCGCGGTGCGGAGAGCATCGGCCGGTAGGCGATGCGCTGGATGAGCACTCCCATAAAACCGACCGCAATCATGGCCAGGACCATCGAGGCCAGGATCCCCGTCCATTCGTCTCCTATAATTCCCGACAGGAAGGAGAGAATCGTGAAACCGACAAACGCACCCACCATGTAAACGTCGCCATGGGCGAAGTTGAGGAGTTTGATGATGCCGTACACCATGGAATAGCCGAGTGCCACCAAGGTGTAGAAGGACCCCAGAATCAGCCCGTTGACGATTTGCTGAACGGTGATGTCAAAAATCGTCACTGACCCCACCCTTTCCCGGCGCAATTAGAAAGCCCGCGCCGACCGGCAGCGCGGGCTTGCTTTCTCACATGGTTCGATTATTTGGCAAGGTTGAATTTCTTGTCCTTGACCACCAGGACCACGAAATTGGAACGGGCCAGGAGGTTTTTGTCGGTGAAACTGACGGGGCCTGAAATGCCCTTGAACTCTTTGGTGGCTTTCAGTGCGGCGGCCACCGCTTTCTTGTCGGTCGAGCCGGCGCGTTTGATGGAGTCGGCCAGCAGGTTCATTGCGTCATAGCTGAGCGCCGAGTAGGGGCCGGGATTGACCTTGAATTTGGCCTTGTAATCCTGGATGAACTTTTTCCCCTCGGTGAGGAATTCCGGCAGGGGGTTGGCCAGGGCGTAGACGCCGTCTGCCGACTTGCCGGCGATCTCAATCAGCTTGGCATCCGTGGAGCCGTCGCCGACCGCGATCTTGCCCTTGTAGCCGCCCGCCCGAAGCTGCTTGATGACCAGGGCGCCGTCGGCGTAGTAGGCGGTCCAGAAAACCAGGTCGGGGGCTTTGGATTTGATGCGGGTGACCAGGGCGGAGTGATCCTGCTCGCCCTTGTTGACGACCTCGAAGGCCACCACTTCATGGCCCATTCCGGTCCACCGGGTCTTGGTCAGGCTGGCCAAATCCTCGGAATAGCCGTCGCCCTGGTGGATGATGGCTATTTTTTTGACACCCTGCTTCTTGAACAGGTCGACCGCCGTGTCGACCTGGTAGGTCCCGATGGCGTTGATCAGGAAGGCGTTGCCCGGGTTCAGATCGATGAACTTGGTGGAGTTGGCTGCCGGGATGACGATCGGCACGCCGGCGTCCGAGTAGATCTTAAGGGTGGGCAGGGTGGCGCCGGAGCAGTATCCGCCCACGACCGCATCCACGCCCGAGGCGACCAGCTTGCTGGCCGCGGCGGTCGCCATCTGGGGATCGCAGCCGTCGTCCGCCGTCACAGTGGTAAATTTCTGGCCGAGCACGCCGCCCTTGGCGTTGATCTCGTCCACGGCCATCTTGATGGCGTTTTCCATATCCTTGCCGTAGGTGGCTTCCGATCCGGTGGTGGGGACCATGATCCCGACCTTGATCTCGGCCATGGCCGCGCCGGCCGTCAGGACAGCAAACAGAGCCGCAACTGCCATCAGCAACCCGATTCTCTTCATGTCGTTTCTCCTTCGTGTGGTTTTTGCCATAGACGTCTTTTTACGTTTCGCAATCTCCGAGCTTCCGCTCTGCGATTATCATTCGGTACGCACCAACAGGCATTCGGGCCGGAACAGGGAGAAAAATGGTCGGACCATCGAACGTGCCTGGAATTTATAGGAAGACGATGGGTAAATGTCAAGCAAAATGCACGGCCGGCCCCCTGCCAACAGTGTTCTGCCGGTTGAGCGCGGTGACCCGGAGCACACGCTTCAGAAGGACCTGCCTGCTCTCAGCGCCCGCGCGCGGATGTCGTTTCAACGTTGCCGGATACCCGGAAGCCTGAGAGCGCAGGGGCTCGCCGGCGATGAAGCCTATTGACATCACTTGGCGTGGCGGTATAAGTGGTCCTACCACTTTGACCCACGCCGGCGATGTCTCTCCGGTGTGGCCGACACAGCGAGGAGGCCGGTGAAAACCACGACCGTCGAATCCGTCGTCGCGATCATCCTGAACCAGTTGAAGACCGGAACATTGCAGGCCGGCGGCAGGCTGCCGTCCCAGCGCATGCTGGCGGCAACCTTGGGCGTGAGCCGTTCCACCCTTCGAGAGGCGTTGAACACGTTATCGGGGATGGGGTATCTGACATCCGTACAAGGCAAGGGCACCTTTATTCGCGACCATGTTCAATCAGGCGCTTCGCTGAACCCGAGCGGGGGATCTTTCTTCACGGCGGGGACCATACTGGAGTTGATGGAAGCAAGAGAGTTGCTTGAATCCAAATCGGCCGAACTTGCCGCAACCCGGGCAAGTAAAGAGGATCTTCAACAGATCCACGAGGCCGTCCGGCGAATCGGTCGCAGCGGCGACGATGTGTCGCGTTTTTTTGATGCCGATCTCGAATTTCACCTGGCCCTGGCAAAAGCGAGCGGAAACCATACCATCTTCGAGATGATCAAAGCTTTAATAGAAAAAGTGCTGAGTTATCACAAGCATTTCAGGGCGACCTCGTCGCCCGGGGTGCGGGCATCCACCTACAAAACGGCATGCCGGCTGCTGACATGCCTCAAGCGGGGTCAGGGGCCTGAGGCGGCTGAGGAGATGCGCCGCCACCTCAATCTGGTGAGCGCCCAGTTGAGGGAGATTACCTTGGATATCGTTCCGGTACTGTCGGGGTTGGATAAACAATCATAGCCGTCAGCCCATCCCTATCGCAAGATGAAGCCATCCCGGAAGGGGTCTGCCGGGTCGACCAGAAATTCCTGGCGACCACAGATGTGAGCCGTGCCTTCGATTTCCGGGATGACGGCCGGATAATTGCCGAACGCAGTGGTTTCGACCACGCGGCCGCTGAAGCGGCTGCCGATGATGCTTTCGACCACTATTCGTTCGTCGATGCCGATATCCCCCCGGGCGTAGTGGATGGCGAGCCGTCCGCTCACGCCCGTGCCGGTGGGCGAGCGGTCCACCTCGCCCTCGGCGAAGATGCAGACGTTGCGGCTGTGGGCCCCCTCCTCCACCGGCGGACCGACAAAGATCGTACCGTAAAGAAAGCTCAGCTCCTCCTCGAACGGGTGGGGAACCGGCCGGACGGCCATGACGGCGCGCTTGATCGCCATGCCCTTTTCGATCAGCGGGCGGAAATCGCCGGGGATGCAGCGCACGCCGACGTCCTGCGCGTCGACATAGGCATAGAAGGCGCCGCCGAAGGCGATGTCGCAGCGCACCTTCCCGAGCCCCGGGACCTCCACGATTTCATTCTGCGCCAGCACGAAAGAGGGCACGTTCTGGAAGCGGACGCTTTTGACCTCCCCTTGAGCCACCCGGGCGTGCGCGGTGATCCGGCCGGCCGGGCTGTCGATGCGGAGGGTGGTTTCCGGCGCCTTCATCGGAAAAAGCCCCGTTTCCAGCACCACCTTGGTGATGGCGATGATCCCGTGGCCGCACATGGTGCTGTAGCCCTCGTTGTGCATGAACAGGATCCCGATGTCGGCCCCGGGGGTGACCGGCGGGGTGACGATGCAGCCGTACATGTCGGCGTGGCCGCGCGGCTCCCACATCAGTGCGGTGCGCAGGCGGTCGTGGCGCTCCTTCACCCAGCGGCGCCGGGCGAGGATGGTGTCGCCGGACAGGTCCGGAAAACCGCCCGTGATGACGCGGAAGGGCTCCCCCCCGGTGTGCGCGTCGATCGCGGTGATGCGCAGCCAGCCCTTCGGGGGCTTCCATTTGCGCATGGGCGCCAGACTCAGTTTTTTCCGTGCGTTTGCCGCAGACATCCTGCCGGTCCTTTCGGCCGATCCCGTCCGGTTTGCCGGTGGCCTTGGGTTGATGCCGCTATGGTTGAAGCGGTGCCGAGTTTTTGCGAACGATTCTCGTTCATACACCCTGGATCCGCCAATCTCAAATGGATTCTGCCCGGATCGGAGTCCGATTTGGCGAGGATTCCGAATCTCCAGCGCTGGAAAAAAATCACAAATTTTCAAATGCCATCCGCAGCCAAACGCCATCCGATCCACGATCGGCGGAACCGTGCTACGGCATGCGGCCGCCGGGCGGTTCGAGGGTGTAACGGACCGGGACCCGGACCCATGAAGCGACCGGCTGATCGCCCCGCCGGGCGGGCTTGAACCTCCAGGTTCTGACGGAACGCAGCGCCGATTGGTCCAGCAGCGAATAGCCGCTCGAGACGGCGATCTTCACATCATCGACCCCTCCGCTGGGATTGACACTGACGTTCAGCACGACCGTGCCCTCGAACCCTAGTTGCCTGGCTCTTTTAGGGTATTCGGGCGGAGGAATTTGGTCGTATGCGGGCGTTGCTTCCAGCATGACCTGAGATGCGGCCACCGCCGGTCCGGACCCCATGGACGGTTCCAGGCCGGCTCCGGCCTGGCCACCCGCGGCCTGGCCCGGCAAACGGCCGCCCTCCGCCTCCGGCAGGGCATCATCGCTGGAGGATCCCGGGCCCGGCTGATCCAGCGAATCCGGGACAAGCGGCGCGGTCGCTTCCAGACTCTGTTGCGCAGGAGCCTGGAAAGCGGTTTTCCTTCTCGCCCTCGATGGCGGCGCCTTGCGTTCCGTCGAATTGGCCGGCTTCGGCTCAAAGGTCCGGTCCGGCGGGTTTTCAGAGCCGAAAATCCCGACCGGGGGGCCTGCCGGCGGCGGCAGGGCGGGTTCCGGCGTCTGGGAAAGACGATGCGATTCCCCTGTCCGGGGGGATGCCGCATTCAGGTCGATCGTTACGGCTTCAATCGACGGGAGGCGAGGGATCGAGGGGCCTCCCCGGCCGAAGTCCAAGTTCAGCAGGATGAGATGGAGCCCGACGGCGACGGCGGCTGCCGATGCGAACCGTTTCACGGCGACGGCCCCAGCTCGGCCTGCAGCGAAACGCGGTTCAACCCGGCGGAACGGATCCGGTCCAGGACATCGAAGAGAACCTGGTAGCGGAGGTCCCGGTCGGCGAACAGCAGGACAGCCGGTGTGTCACGGTCCCGGGTGCGGGCGGTAAGGAGAGTGGTCAGGTCCTGCAGCGGCACGGGTTCGCGGTCGATATAAACCGAGCCGTCTGCCTGGACGGTGATCGAAATGTGGGTTTCTTTCCCGGCTTCGGACGCGTACGAGGCGGGAAGGCGAACCGGAAGCCCCCGGTGGACCGCCATCGACAACATGGTATATACAAAGAAGACCAGCAACAGAAAAAGCATGTCCATCAGGGGAATCATTTCGATCCGAACCCGTTTCCGGGTCGGCACTCGGATTTTCATTGGCGCTGCCCTCCGATCGCTGTTCAGGGCGCCGGCGAAACACGCCCTGTTCCGCTTCCGGCCGCCCTTTTTTTTCAAAAGCCGCTAGAGCCGCCCCACCAGTTTTTCATAAACGATCTCGAGGCTGGTGGCGTATTTTTCGATACGCAGCGCCGCTCGCTCGCACAGGCCGTCGAAAAAGTTGTAAAGGATGACCGACGGAATCGCGATCCCCAGGCCGGCGACGGTGGTAATCAGGGCTTCGGCGATCCCGGCCGTGACCTGCGCCGGCCGCTCGACCCCCGTCGTCCCCATCGCATCGAAGGACTGAACGATGCCGGTGACCGTGCCGAAGATCCCCAGCAGCGGGGCGACCGTGATCATGGTGTCCAGGACCCCCATGAACTGACGCATGCGCTTGATCTGGTCGGCCGCAGCCGACTCCATGGCTTTGGTCATTGAAAAATCGCGGTGCAAAATCCCGGTGACGATGATCTTTAGGGCATAGTCCTTGGTCCCCATGGTCTTCAGTCGGATGGCTTCCCAGTTCCCGGATTCACACAGCGACATGACCTCGTTGAGCAGCGGCTCGTTGCTTCGGCGGTTCGTCGTCATCCAGAACAGCATCCGCTCGATGACCACTGTCAGCGAGACGAGCGAACAGGCAAGAAGCGGCCACATCACCGGCCCGCCGCGTAAGAAATATTCCCACATGGTCACTTCCTCCGATGGGTTAGAATGCGGCCCGCAGGCCGAACACGAAATTCCGCTCCGGGGCGGGGTAAAAATTGGTCTGCAGCGGCGTGCCGCCGATGACCGCGTACTCGGAGTATTCCTCGTTGGTCAGGTTGTTCACTCCCACAAAGGCCCGGAACATCTCCCACTCGTAGGACAGCTTCAGATCCAGCGTGAAATAGTCGTCGAGCTTCTCGAAATTGTTCTCAAAGTCGCTCACCGCGTAACTGGACCCGTAGTAGCTGACGTCCACCGCCAGCTCCACTCCCGGCAGGAGATCGAAGATCCGCAGCCCCGCATTGGCCCGGTGATAGGGTACGGCCGGGATGGTCTCGTTCCGGTAGGGGCCCCTTTCAAAGGTCGCCTTCTCGTAGGTGTAGTTTCCGGTGACGGCCACGTGCTTCAGCACTTCCGCCCGGGCCCCCGCTTCGATTCCATGGTGGAGGGTTTTGGGGTAGTTTTCGTTGGTGAACACCGGGCGGTTGAAAAAGATCTCGTCTTCGATTTCCGCCCGGAACAAGGTGAGGTTGGCCCTCAGCTTCGGTGTGAAGTAATGGCGCACCCCGAGCTCGTAGTGGGTTCCGGTCTGCGGTTTGAGATCCGGGTTCACCCGGATCTGCCCGGTGTCGAAGTCGTAGACCACCAGCTCGTCCACCAGGGGGAAGCGGAAGCTCCGGCTGACTCGGGTGAACACCGACGAATTGAGGCCGTACAGAAACGTCAACCCGGCGTGGTAGGCGTTTTCGGAGTCCGATTTGGACTCGTTCAAGGGGGCCAGGGGGAAGGCGCTCAGGTCTTTGACGTCGAAGTCGTATTTGACGTATTCGCGCCGCGCGCCCAGAGTGAGCAGAAGGTTGTCCCGGACGTAGAACTCGTTGTTGAGGTAGGCCCCGACCGAGTCCCGGTCCACGTCCGAGAGGCCGGTCGGCGAGGAGGGCAGCGGCGAGAAGAAGCCCGAGTAGGACTTGTTGTCCTGTTGGGTGTGGTACAGGTCCACCCCCGCGATCAGCTTGTTGGTGCGGTCGAAAACGTTTCCCTGCAACACATAGCGCGGCGTGAAGCCCAGCGTCTCGGTGTCGAAGTCGTTTTTGAAGGGAAAGAAGGCGTCCGGGAACTTGGAGTCCCCGGAGCGGTCCCGGTAGGAGACGTCGGCCAACAGCTGCCCGAGCGTTCGGAGGTCCCAGTCAAGACCGGCTTTGACGAAATAGTCCCGGGTGCTGCCCTCGTCGTCCGGGTTGACGGTCTGTCTGCGGTCGGCATCGACCTCCGCCTTGGTCAGGGCGCCCGGCAGGCCGAAGCTGTCCTCGTGATAGGACCCCGACAGGTTGAGCCGGATGCGGTCCGTCGCATCCCAGGCCGCTTTGCCGCCGAAATCGTCGGCCCGGTAGTCGTTGTTGTCGCGGTACCCGTCGCTGTCCTCGTGGCTGCCGTAAAAGGAAACCGCCGTCCGGCCGTACCCGCCGCCGGCCTGGGCATCGACCCGGTACCGGTCGTAGCTGCCCAGGACGATGCCCCCGCCGGCAGTGAGTTTTCCGGACGGCGACTTGGTGATGATGTTGATCACGCCGGCGGCGGCGTTGTCCCCATAGAGCACCGAGCCCGGCCCGCGGAGGACTTCGATCCGTTCGATCTGCTCCACCGGGATCTGGGCCCAGTCCACGCCGCTGAGGTCGATCTCGTTGGTGCGTCGGCCGTCCACCAACACCAGGGTGTTCGACGAGGCGGTCTCGCCGAACCCGCGCAAATCCACCTGGGCCGCCTTTCCGTTGCCGAGAAGGTCCCGCACGACCACCCCTTCCTCCCGGCGCAGAAGGTCGACCGCCGTTTTGGCGCTCGAGCGCTGAATGTCCGCCGCGGTGATGACGCTGATGCTGGCGGGGACTTTTTGGATTTCCTCGGCGGTCCGCGTCCCGGTCACCACCACTTCCGGCAACGCAGCGGGCGGACGGTCGTCGTCCCGGTTGGTCTGGGCGGTTGCGGCCAATGGGGAAATCAGCATCAGCAGCAGAAAAACGGCCATCCAATTCCTCCTCATCACGGACCTCCTCCTGTGGGGTGAGCGCAGCCTCCACCGCCGGGCGGACGGTCGGCTCTATCTAATCTTCTGTCCGGCGAAAACACGGCACGCAGGCACCCGGCTAAAGTCGGAACTTGCCCGGTACCAGCGTGACCCTCGGCCAGCCGCCGAAAGGGCTTTCGTCCACCATCAGTCGGCAGCCGTAGGCCGCCTCCAGGCTGCGGGGAGTCAACACGTCCGCGGGCGGCCCCAGTTCGGCGATTTTACCGTTGCTGAGCAGCAGCAGCCGATCGGCGTACATCGCCGCCAGGTTGACGTCGTGGGAGACCATGACCACGGTCACCGCCTTTTCCTGCTTCAGGGCCTCCATCAGGTCCATCAGGCGCAGCTGGTGGGAGAGATCCAGAGACGCCGTCGGCTCGTCCAGGAGGATGATGTCCGGCTCCTGGCACAGCGCTCTGGCGATCGAAGCCCGCTGCTGTTCCCCGCCGCTGAGCTGGTCGAGCTTTCGATCGGCGAGGTGCTCCACCCCGGTGGTGGCCATCGCCCGGCGGGCGGCCTCGAGATCCGCTTCGCGCGGGATGCCCAGGAGGTTCTGGTGCGGGGTGCGCCCCAGCAGAACGGCCTCCTGCACCGTGAACGGGAAGCTCACCTCCAGGGTCTGGGGGACATAGGCGATCGTGCGCGCCAGGGAGCGGTGCGAATAGCTGCGGAGGTCTCTTCCAAAAATGGCGATTCGCCCCGGGCCCGTATTCAAGATGCCGCACATGAGCTTCATCAGCGTGGTTTTGCCGGAGCCGTTGGGCCCGATGATGACGAAAAAATCACCGGCGGCGATCGTGAGGCTCACGCGGTCGATCACCGGCCGGCCTCCGAACGCATGACTCAGATCGTTTGTTTCGATGGCCGTCTTCATCGCCGAGTCTTCTTCAGCAGAAAGATGAACAGGGGGGCCCCGATCAGGGCCGTGATGACCCCGGCGGGCATTTCGCCCTGATCCGGAAGCGACCGCGCCAGGATGTCGCAGGCCGTCAGGTACGCCCCGCCGCCGAGAATGCAGGCCGGCACCAGCACCCGGTGGTCCGGGCCCCAGACAAAACGCAGCAGGTGCGGTATCACCAGGCCGACGAAGCCGATGAGCCCGCTGTAGCTGACGACGGCGCTCACCATCAGGGAGGTGACCACCAGCAGGGCCGCGGTCACCGACCGGAGGTGCAGCCCCATGCTCCGCGCCATATCGTTTCCCATCAGAAGCAGGTTCATCGCGTGCGAGAACAGAAAGATTCCCCCGAAGCAGGGGGCGAGGATCGCGGCGAGGGTCGCAACCGCTCGGCCGTCGGCCGAGGAAAGATCGCCCATCAGCCAGAAGATGATGTTGTGCAGGCGGGCATCCTGCGTCATGGACACCAGGAACATGATGACCGCCGCGCAAAACGCGTTCACCATGACCCCTGAGAGCAGCAGGGCGTCTTTCTTCACCAGGGACTGGCCGGTGGACATCGCCACGATCAGCACCAGGGTCGCCAGGCTGCCCAGAAATGCGCAGAGGCTCACCCCGGGGAAGTGGGACAGCCCGAGCAGGATGCCTATGATAGCGCCGATGGCCGAACCGCCGGCAATCCCCAGGATGTAGGGCTCCGCCAGCGGGTTGCGCAGCAGGGCCTGGAAAACGAGGCCGCCCAGCGACAGCGCGCCCCCGGCCAGAGCCGCCAGCAGCGCCCGGGGCAGACGGATGCGCCAGACGATCGTTTCCAGCGCGG
>Ga0316617_100000185_pt1 | contig 14328 bp, 20 predicted proteins | sample OWC_Aug_M1_C1_D2_FD_207801 | JGI IMG/M metagenome (GOLD analysis project Ga0316617, IMG submission 207801) | Wetland soil microbial communities from Old Woman Creek delta, Ohio, United States - OWC_Aug_M1_C1_D2_B | ecosystem: Environmental > Terrestrial > Soil > Wetlands | place: USA: Ohio... | reverse complement strand
AGCTCGGGGGCGAGTCCCTCCTCGTGGCCCGGAGCGGCCTCCAGTTCACGACGCTTACGGCCCCGCAGCACGCAGCACTGACCGAGACCCTGCACGACCTCGCCACCGCCCTGCAGCCCATCGCGTGAGGCCTCGTTTGCCTGACCCCGCGGAGCCCTTCGAGACCTGGCTCCTCCACCGCGTCGCGGAAGCCGTCGAAGGGAGAGAGGTGTCCGCCGATCTCCTGACGGACGTCCACGCGGCGATCGCCGAGGCCCGCGCCCGACCGCCCGAAGCGCGGGACGCCCTGGCCCTCATGGAACTTGCGGAACGGGTCAATCTCCCCGTGGATGAACGCACGGAACTCCTGGCGACCCTCCAAGGCCAACCGACCGTAGTGCGGGAACGGTTCCTACGCCGATTCGTCGAGGCGTGGTTGGTCCAGCAACGCGAGGCCTACGACGCGGAGCAGCACGGAGGGAAGGACGGCTAAGGTTTTGGGTGGCAGGCAGACCGTCCCGCTGGAAGAGGTGGTCCTCGCGCAAGCGTTTCAGTTCGACGCCCTGAGGAACGTGTTGGAACGGCACGGGGTGATCAGGAAGGCGGAAGTGCTAGCGGAGATCAAGGTGCTGCGGCTGAAGACACCGAAAGTCCGGTAAACACACCACGAGCGCCGAGGTGGCTCTCGACACTCCTTGGTGCCCGCTCTCCGCCAGGCGTCAGGGGGGCGGCCACCCGAGCTAGGGCCGGGGGATCACGATAAAGCCGTGGTCATTAAGATCGGTATCGGGGTTCGCTGGGGCACGGCGGGCGGGCGGGTCGCCCGGCCCACTCCAGGGCAGCCCGTGCCGCTGGTCGAATCGGATTTCGACCCCCTCCGTCTGGCCGTAGAGTGCAACCAAGGCGTCCAGCAGGTCGGGCGCATCCCGCGAGACGATGATGAGGCACGGAAACATGGGCCGGCTCCCCCAACCAGGGCGCAGGAGCGACGACATGGTTCCCGCCAACCCCAACGACCTCACCATACGCCCGCCCCAAATGGAGGGCAAGGCCAAACGCATGGCCCGACGGCCCCGCCCCCGGCCAGATCGCCACCGCAGTGTCCACGGGGGTCTACACCTGCGCTACGCCGAAATGGGCCGGGGGCGGAAGCGCGGGACGGGGGGTGCGGCAAGCCCCAGGCGGACGTGCCCCGGAATCGCGTCCGCAGGACCCGGCCACGAGTGCGCGCGGGGAAATCACCCGGAGACCGCGGGCCTGGCGGGCGGGATCGCAGGGTGGATGCCGCCGCTCGTGCCAGGGTTGCCCCGGTCACCGGCCGAAGCGCCCCGCGCCCGACTCCAGCCTCCCAGACGCCGCACGAGCAACCACGAGGCCCATGGAATCAAAGGCACCGGTGCGTGGACCACGGGGGCGACACCGGGCACGGAGTGGGCCCGCCAATCGACCGTCAGGCCGTTGATCCGCAGCCCACCCGCCGGGGACATACAGGGTGGCGTTGACGATAAGAATCCTGCATAGCGCTGCCCCCGGCGTGCCCTCCTGCTTCCATTCCCCTGTTTCTCGCGTGGGTGGCGCGGATTCGCCTTGACACGGGGGATCGGTCACCTAGGCTTCACTGTGACGCCTGATCCTGGCTCCCTGTACACGTCCTGCGCCACCCGGTCCCGGCGGCACCATCGCTTTTTCTCTCGCCACACTGCAATGGGCGTCGCCCACCCGTCGAGGTACGGCGCAGGACCCGGTACGCGCAGCGGCCGTGCTGGTTGTCGTGGGCGCGCCCAGCGCCTCGGCTGCCCGGCGGACCGCGACGCGCACGCCTTTCCCCTGGGCCTATCGCGCGGGCCATCTCTCTAACATGAGGAGGGCCAAGTGATGAAGCCGCCCTTAGCCTTGCTCGTGCTGACGGGTGCCCTGACGGCGGGCTGCGCCACGCTGATGGAGTCCCCACCCTCCCCGCCCCTCGCGGTTCCCGCGCTCGGCACGCCGAAGGAGTTCGCCTGGGCGCCTATTAAGTGGCGACCGGGCCACGTGCTCACGTACCAGGTCCACTCGTCAATGGAGACGAACCCCGGGGACACCGACCACGAGCGCGAGGTTATCGAGCTGCGCGCGATAGACACGACGGCAACGGGGGCCGTGCGCGTCCAAGTGCGGGTCGACAATGTGGACCTGGGCTCCCTGCTGATCGGCGACCGCGGGCAGGTGTACGACGCCATGGCGGCCACGCCGGGGTCCGCCGTGGGCCTCACGGCCCTCGAGGACGCGGCGCAGATGTCGCTCGCGCGGCGGCGCCCGGCGAAGCCGATCAGCGTGGGCGATACGTTCACGTGGGAGCTGCCAGCGACCTGGCTCCGTCGCCTGATCCGCCTGGACTGGGGCGCGGATCTGCCGGCGCGGCTCCCCGTCCAGGCCGAGTTCGTCGGGTACGTCCGGCTGGGCGGCGCCCTCGCGGCGGCGCTCCGCTACAAGGGGCCGAACCTGCTCCGGTCGCCCATCCACGCCAGAGACCGGCACAATCGCGAGCTGCGGTTCGAGGTCCTGGCCAGCGAGGGCGTCGAGTACTTTGATGCGTCGGCGGGCTATAGTCTCGCTAAGCATGAGGTGGTCACCGCCGGCGGCACGCTCGGTGGGCAACCCTACGCCGTGCGCGCCATGCGTGTGACCACGCTGGACCGCGCGCGCAGTCGCGGGCTACCGCCCGCCGGGCGCCCGGTGCCGGCGACCCCACCCCGCGTATCCATGCCCAAGGACGCACCGGCCCCGGGCACAGCGGTCATTGAACTGAGCCGGGATGATCTCCCCTCGGCGGAGCACATCCGCAGTACCAGCCTGGCCGTCTTTGGGGTCACCTTGGGGTCGAGCTACGAGGACACGCTCCGGGCAGTCTCCAGTCTCGGGCGACCCGTCAAAGAGATGCCACTCAACGGGGCATCTCTGAAGGGCGTGTCCATCTATGCAGGCGACGACGAGGCGCGGGTGGAACATCGGATGGCGTTGTTCGTCGCCCGGGCCAACGTCGTTACTGAGATCCACCTCAACGGCAGCGATCGCCCTGTGAGCACGCCGGACACCCCTGTATACAAGGGCTTTGACAGCCTCGCGGTCGGGCACACCCGCACCCTGTTGACTGACTGTATGACCACAGCCCGGGCGAGCATCTTGGGGGACCAAGATCGGGCCACGACCACCGAGTTCCCCGGAGGGCACGGCGGGTTCTTACGACGGTATGAGTATGACCGGGTCGGGCTTGACGTCTCTCACCTCCGACGGACCCGAGAGCCGGCCTCTTGGAGGGACCCACCGGCCTTGTACGAGCAGTGCTTCGTGCGACTGCGGCCCCCCGGCCCACCACAATGATGCGGGACGAGTCAATCCGCACGCGGCGGGAGTCCGGGGGGAGAACGGGACTCCGCGATCCCTCGCCACCGGAACCCGCCGCACGCGGCGTCCCAGGGGATTCTGGGTCCCGCCCAACACCTTCGCCGGGTTGTGGGATCGCGAGACGCCGGCAGATAGTCACCCCCTGGAGACCGGCCCCCTCCTGACCACCGCGCCGACGGCTTTGCTCCGCGCCATTCACGACCGGATGCCGGTGACTCTGCGGCCCTATGCCTATCGCCTGTGCCTCGATCTCGCCATGCGCGATGTGGAGCGTGTCCACGCTCTCCTGTCGCCATACCCTGCGGACACGATGATCGCCTACCCGGTCAGCACGCGGATGAACAATCCGGCGTAGGATACGCCGGAGTGCATTGCACCGCTGGCGTGAGATCCACCACCCATCCAGGCAGGCGACGACGTCTCTCCGATCGCGATACTCGACGGGCATCTCACCCGCCGGCCCCGCTGTCGCACCCGGGGCCACTTCCCGCTGCCCCCGGGCAGGCCATGGCCCGTGCCGCGGGGGTCCGCCACGCCACGGGACTCCGCCGCTCCAACGAGCTGCCCGCGCGCGACCGGAGCCCGCTGCGGCGGGGTGGGGCTAGCCGGCCCGCCCGGGTCGCACGACGGCGATCAGGGCGACCCCGTGCACCACCAGAGCCACACTCGTCGCGAGGAGATAGGTGCGTAGGAGGCTCACGTGTTCGACCACGAGTCCGACAACGACGAAGAAGGCAGCGAAGGCAAAGGACCCGACGATCACCCCGCGCAGCAGGCGATGGGCGGCGCCCGCCCCGCCGTGCTTGTGCGCAAAAATGGCCATCACGCACGCGAACACCGGGAAGGGCGAGAGGAGCCCACTCCACGTCGGCCCCAGGGCAGTGGCGGCGCCCGTGATGCCGAGGACCATGGCGGTGGCGGTCCCCATCCGCAGGGGCAGGTCCCACCGGGGCGCGGGCACGGGCGGGGTCGCGACGGGGGGCCGGCCCAGGACCAGCAGCGCCATCCCCAGGAGGGGGAGCACCAGTACGGTGGCCAGGCCGAGGCTGACCGTGGGCAGGGACAGTACTTAGGTCACCCCCAGGTAGCCCCCGAGCCCGCGCAGGGTTGGCCCGCCCCAGGCCGTGCCCGTCGCGCTCCGCGCATAGACAACGCAGAAGACGGTCACGGCGACGAGCCCGAGCACCGTCCCGGTGGCAGCGTGGGCCGCGAACGCGGGGGCCTGTTCCACGGCGAGGAACACCGACACTGGCCCCGACGTCAAAGGCAATCCGGCCACCCAGCCGCCGACCGCCGGCCCCCAGCGCCGCGCGACCACGGTCGCCACCGCGATGAGGAGCGGGGTCACCGTCGCTTTCAAGAACAGGAGGGGCATGGGGCCGTCCCTTCGCAGGCGCCGGGGGCGCACCACCCGCCGGCCGCCGCACCCCCGATGCGGGCGACACGCATGGCGTCTAGAGGAGAGCAGCGCACCTAGCACGCTGTAGCGGCGGTGCCGCTCAATACCCCCCTGCACCTTGGCGCCGCGACGACGGAACGCCGTGGGGTGATCCGCAGCGTATCGGCGAGCCGGTCGGGAGTCAACACGGAATCCCTGTCGCGGCACGGCGAGGACCGGCGCAGCCCATCGAGGCGCGAGAGCGGTTTCTCCGCCGATTCGTGGAGGCGTGGTTAATGCAGCAATGCGAGCTATACGACGCGGACCACCATGGAGGTAAGGATGGCTAAGGTGCTGGGCGACAGGCAGACCGTTCCCCTTGAGGAAGTGGTCCTCGCACAGACGTTTCAACTGGAAGCCCTGATGAACGTGTTGGAGCGACGAGGCATTATCAAGAAGGCCGCGGTCCTGGAGGAGATCAAGCGCCTGCAGGCGAACACGCCGAAGGGGAGGTGAGGAACGCCCATGCGCGGTCGCTTCAGTCTCAGCGCAACCCTTCGCGTCGGCCAACTCTGCGACCTTCCCAACTGGCCCGACACCCCACCGCTTAAGGCGCATGAGCTGGAGTGGGCCGAAGAATGCCTCCCGCGTCTCAGGCACCGCACGCCAACTGCACACTCAGGCGAGTCGCCCAGGCCCTCCTCCCGGCCGTCACCGCTCCCCCGGCACCCTGGCTGAGGCCACGCGTTCTCCGATAAATTGGAGTCGCTCCGAAATCTCGGGCGAGTCCCGCCTGCCCATCCGCAGAAAGTCTACCGCCAGCATCCCATCCAACCGCTCGATTCAATTGGGGTGCGACCTCGCCTGGCCACCCGAGGCGCGAGGTGGGTCCGGTCTTGCATTACCCACAGAGCGGCGGGGTTTGCCCAGAGGAGTAAGGAGACCCCGCGAGCGCCGGGCCTCCTCGGCGCAGGCGTCCTGTTGTGCCATCCTCTATCGCCGGTCAGGGAGGTATCACATGAGTGGAGACTTAGCACCGCACAACGAACCCCAGAAGATCAACCGGGAAGCCCCACCGGAGGTGCTGGAGCGTTTGGTGCGGGGTGAAATGGAAGTGGTCACCACGGCGTGCGGCACCACTCTGTATGTCCCTCAGCGCCTCGACGAGTGAGTCGGCTCCGGTCCAAGCGGCGGCGGTCGAGTTCGGACGGTTGACCGCCCCCGAGCGTCGGGGGTCTCCTCGGCGTGCGTGATGTCTGTGGCGTCCGTCCTTCCGCATCCCGGCGGCCCCTTGCCGGCCGCCGCCACCACCATTTCCCGCGCCGGATGCCGGCCGTGATCTCTCGCGGCGTCAGGAGCAGGAGGCGGTCCTTGCCGTAGGGAACCGCCAGGAACCCGTCAGGCACATCGGTTGGGCGTCGAATCAGGTGATTTCCGACATCGCATCCCCGCGAGGCGGAGGGTTCTGCTTGCCATGCCGACTCCCCTCGTCAGGCTCTATCTCACACCACGTCGGACCGGAGGTACTGAACATGGAATACTTTCGCATCGCGATCCACGTCTACCTGGCCGTTGGAATCGGGCTGGCTTGCATGGCTCTGATCGTGACCTGTCGCGCCGCTTTTCCACGTGCCACACAGACGGCGTTGGACCCCAGTCCGCTTCCCGAGTTCCGCCCCGGTGGCGATGAAGGTCGCGATGCGCCCCGGTCTCGCCCCTGAGAGCGCCTGCGCTTCCCGTTGACGCTGCGCCGACGCGCAGACGCGGCACGAGCGTCGGGGACCCCCTCGGCGCTCGTGGCGTTTGTGGGATTGACGCTTCAGGATCGCAGGCGACCCCTCGCCTGGTTCTGCCCCACTACGCCTGGAGCATCTCTTCATACCTCTCCTCCGTTGCACTTGACCTCGCCATGGGCTGGGCGTAGGCTCGCATCGTTTGCCTGCCCGCACGAGTCCTCTCAGCCAAGGAGGGCGCATGATGGCTCCCCGCTACTTCATCGACATCAAGCACTTTGCGTTGGGGCGGTCCCGCCGCATCACGGGGCCTACTCAAGCAGTCGTTGAGGAGAAGGCTCGCCAGCAATTGGCGAGGTGGGACGCGCAATGGGATCATGTCCGCTATGCGAAGGACGAGGATCGGGAGCGGGAGAAGCAGGACCAACAGGATAAGAAGGAGCTTGCCGCGGCAAGAACCGAAGAGGCGCGGGAGGCGCTGCGCGAAGCGGAAAAGATACTCACCAGCGCCGTGAAGGTTGAAAAGCGTATAGACTGGGAGTCTATGAAAGACCGGGCGCGGCGCTCAAAGATCAAGCCCACGCCACCAACTCCTCTGCCGATTCCCAGAGAACCACAACCAACGGACGAACAGTTCGGATGTGGGATGTTTCACGGAACGGATGTATCCCTCGTCACGGTACTGTTGTCGCCGCGTTACCGCAGCGAGCAAAAGATGGGCAAGGAAATGTTTCTCTCCGCTAAACGCGCATGGGAGTTGGAAGCTGACACGATCACGCGGAAGAATAGGGAGAATCAGGAAGCCTTTGAACGGGCGAGCGCAAAGTGGGAGCGCGAGCAGGCAGAGTTCCTGCCAACACAGATGACGCAGTATGAGGAAATTGTCGCCCACCAAAAAGCGTATGAGAGCGGTGCCCCCCACGCGATTCAGGATTATTGCGAGTTAGTCCTCTCGCACTCGGAATACCCAGACTGGCACATTCCCGCCTCCGAGATAGAGTACAACCCGAACACCAAGACCGTGATTGTTGACTACAAGCTTCCCAGCGTGGATGCTCTTCCTACCTTGAACGAGGTGCGCTACGTTCAGAGCCGGGATGAGTTTGAAGAGGTGGAAATAGCCAATAGTGCGGCGACGGAACTCTACGATAGTGTGATCTACCAGATCGCACTCCGCTGCGTCTATGAACTCTTCGAGGCAGACACGATAGGCGCATTGGACGCTGTGGCGTTCAATGGTTGGGTGCAGTCCGTGGACAAGGCCACGGGCCAGGACATCCGCCCGTGCATCGTCTCGCTGCACGTGCGGAAGGAGGAGCTTCTCAAGGTCAACCTTGCCAAAGTTGACCCCAAGACATGCTTCAAGAACCTGAAAGGGGTGGGGAGCGCGAAGCTGCACAGCTTGACACCTATCGCTCCCATTCTCCAAATGGACCGCACGGACAAGCGGTTCGTTGATGCGCGTCCTGTTGAGGGGGCGCTAGACGACAGCACCAACCTCGCGGCGATGGGCTGGGAGGACTTTGAGCATCTCATCCGGGAACTGTTCGAGAAGGAGTTTACCGCCAATGGTGGAGAGGTGAAGGTCACGCAGACCAGTAGAGACGGGGGCGTTGACGCAGTCGCGTTCGACCCTGACCCGATCCGTGGTGGCAAGATCGTCATTCAGGCGAAGCGATACACCAACACCGTGGGCGTGTCGGCGGTGCGCGACCTTTTCGGCACCGTGATGAATGAGGGAGCCACCAAGGGCATCCTGGTCACCACCTCCGACTACGGGCCAGATGCCTACGCCTTCGCCAAAGGCAAGCCGCTCACACTGCTCAGTGGGGCCAACCTCCTCCACCTTCTGGAGAAGCACGGCAAGCGAGCGCGGATCGATCTGCAAGAGGCGAAGAAGCTTACCCAGGAGTAAGACGCCCACCCCCACGCGCCCTCACCCTCCCATCGCTGTGTCAGCTATTACTTCTCCTGATCTACCGCAGTCGGGACCGACCCTCGCTCATCCGCTCGCAGAGCCAACACCCTTCCTCTCCTCTCGCATCTTCCGCACCTCCTCCTTCAGGTCTTGAATGTCCCGCCGCATTGCCGCGAGGTCATGGCTCACGTCACTCCCGCGCCCCCCGGTGTTTCGCAGGACCACCGCGATCACCACGGCGATCACCACGACCCAGAAGAGCGGCATGAACCATCCCATGCCGTACCAGGGTCCACCCCACGTCCCGCCCCACATTGGCATCACGCTCCCTCCCCTGTGCTGCCACCCCTGGCGGGGCGGCCCTACCCACAACACATCATGCTTCCGAGAGCGTAATCCGCGTACAGTGGTAGGTCAATGCAGCCCCCCACGGCCAGGGCGACTGGGTGCGTTTGGGGGTAACGTCTTCGTGGCTCGGAATGGGACCAGGTGCCTTCTGCCGAAATCCAGGCATCCATTTGGACACGCTGACCGCAGTCCGGTCCCGAGGAGCCGATTGCGTTCTCGGCATTGATGAATGGGCATTTTCTCGCATTTTCACCTTGACATCCCCCCGCGGACCTGATATAGACATCCCAACATCAAGAGCGGTGCTGAGGGTCACTGGCCCGACGACGCACCCGGCAACCTGGGAACGCCTCCCAAGGTGCCAACCAGCCCGGCAACGGGGACGATGTGGCCCGAAAGGGCAACCAAGGGCGTGAGCCGCTCACCCCGAGCGGCTTTTTCATTGCCCCTCCCCACCATCGCTGGGCATCTCGCGGCCAGGACCCTCCCCGCTCACCGGAGGAACGGTGGGCCAGCCTCTTCTTTCTGATCATCGTTCAACCTCGCGCGCACCACCGCCCTCGGCCCTCGTGTCCGAGGTCCTGGGGACGCCTATCTACGCACGGGTGCCGAGGAGGACAAGAACGATGCTCAGTCTCATCATGCTCCACGCCCTGAACCAACAGCAAGCCCAGCAGGCCGCCGCCGACCAACTCCTCCCCCTCGTGGTCGAGGCGGAGGACAAGAAGAGTGGGGACCGCCTGGTCACCCACCTGCGTCGTATCCCGAACCTCGGCGATCACCGCCCCGCGGGTTGGACGCGCGGGCGAACGCTGGTCGTCGATGCCTTCTGCCTGGGACGCCAGGGGGGCGGGGTCCTCAGCTTCGTGCAGTTCCTCACCGAGGTCCAGGTCGGCTGTGGGTACGCCATCCTGCAAGGTGGGCGGCACAGCCACGTCGGGGAGTTCGCCCGCACGGGGACACGGAAGGCCCGCGCCCATCGCAAGGTGAAGGCCCAGAAGGAGGTGCGCTAATGCGTGTCCAGGTCCAACGTGTTTCCATCCCGGCTTGGTCTACCGTTGGGTATGGCCAGGGCCTCGACGAGGCCGACCGCCAGGTGACCTTCGTGGGCGATCACCGGCCCATGCGGGACCTGGGGCGGGCGTTGTCCAACACCACCGACCCCATCTCCGTCGAGGTGGCGCCCTGGCAGATCACGGAGGGGTCCTGACATGCTGAGTCCAGCAACGATTGCGGAACTGTGCCGACGCCAGGCCCGGATTGCGTCCAGGAACAAGCTGCTCCCCCTGATCGTGGAAGCCGAAGACAAACAGAGCGGGGATCGGCTCGCCCGTCATCTCCGTGGCATCCCCAATATTGGGAGCTACCGGCCCGTGGGGTGGGCCCTGGTCGCCACCCACTTCGTGGACAAGAGCGGCTGTGGCCGCCGGGATGAGCCCGCGCTGACCTTCGTCCAGTTCCTGGGCGTCGTGCAGGCCGGTCGGGGGTACGCGATCATCGAGGAAGGGGTGTTCCAGGTCGTCATTGGGGAATTTGCGTGCACGCGATCCTGACGTGCACCGGATACACCGCCACGATGGACAGATCCATGAATGTTTCTCACATCGCTACACGGAGGTGTCTGATGCGCAGCGTGCCGGATTCGAACAACGAACAGCCCGTGGCCGACGAGTCCTTCGCTCTGTCAACCGCGGTCCCCACCTTCACCCCAAAGACACCCCTCCCCGAGGCGTTGGCGGCCTTGGGTCGGGAGGTGCTGGACCTGATCCCGCGCAAACAGCGAGCCTCCCTCGCCGCGTACCGCCAAGCCGCCCACGATCTCAGCGCGATCCTGAAGGTGAGCCGCGTGCGCGTGCCGCCCAAGAAGCTGTACTACGCGGCGCTGCGCGTGAAGTGGCTGGCCGACAACACGACCAACTAGGTTTGCGCGATCATCGTTGCCGGAAGGGGGCGCCATCGGCCCTGACCTGGGGCCAATCTCTTCACGAAGGAGAACGACAAGATGCAACGTGAGAACGAAAGTCGTCATCAGGACGCACGAAAGTACTCGGAATTTGAGGCCCTTCTGGGGGGTGCTGAGCCGGGGAGAGATTACGAGTACGACGACCCGGAGGACGACGTAGAGGGACAAGCGACGTGTTATGGGGCTGCCCCAGCAAAGGGAAGCGACCAGAGCGGACAGCGGCGGCAGGAGGGGACGGTGGCATCAGGTCAGGAAGGTGGGGACGACGTGAAGATCGACTACGCCGCACTCCTCTTTGCTCCTGCCCCAGGAAAGGGCAACGGCGAGGGGGGACGGGCGAGAACGGGACAGGAGAGCGCGACCAACACGCAGAAGGGGGAGACCGATGACGTTCGACCAATACACGATGCCGACAGTCAAGGAGCTATCCCAAGGGATCGGGAGGCGCCCGTCCACGATTCGCACGTCGTTTCCCAAGCGGGAGACGCTGGGCCTGATCGAGGTGCAGTGGGGCAAGACGGTGTGGATGGTTCATCCCGCCGCGTACCTGGCCCGCAAGGACCACGTACGCACTGCCGGGAAGGTGACACGGGAGTAACGCTCCCCGAGGTGCTCAGGAAGGCACAGCCCACTGGCGCTCACCAGAATCATGATGGCCTCTTTTTCTTGGCGAGGGGGATCATGGCCTTGGAGCAGCACGAGGGGATCGTGTGGACCATGCAAGAACTGAAGGAGCGGGCGTTCGACCCATGGTATCGCGCGAACAAGTTCCTCAACCCGGACTTGTCACGGGATGAATACTGGTTCGAGTTTCTGGAGGCGCGTAGGGACGTCAAGGTTCCCCTGGGCGAGGGTATCTTGGACCGGGCCTGGAAAGAAGCAGAGGATCGCACCATCCCCCAGGCGGCCATCCAGTTCGAAGACCCCGAGATTCGCCAGTTGGTGCTATGGTGTCAAGAGATGCAGCGATTGTCAGGTGAGGAACCGTTCTTTTTGTCCTGCAACTCCGTACAGGGCCGGTTCGGGTTGGTCAGTCCCAGGCGAGCGCACCGCCGACTCTGTGGGCTGGTGGAGCACGGGATACTGGAAGAGGTGGTCAAGGGGAAGGTGGGCACCCGGAAGGCGACCTCGTTCAGGTATCTGCCACCCCTGGAGGATGCCCAACGGGGAACTGCTTGAAAATAAGGGATGTGGGTATTCAGGAGTTCAGGGGTTTATGGGGTTCAGGGGTTCAGGAGATCGAAGGGCCTTTCGGAGGGGAAGAACCCCGAAGAACAGGGTCCGCGCAGACTTGGACCCTGACCCCGAACCTCGCGGAGGAACCGCTCGGTACGGGGACTTGGTCTTTCGGGTCTCTTCTTCTTGATGCGGTATTTGAAGAGATTTACTGTATTGTGAAATACTGTTTCACATACTAGGTCTGCTTCTCCGTGACGGTTTAAATAAGCAACACGAATACCGAGTGTTGCGTGGGCAGTGTGCTACTCATAGTTGAAAATTGACGAAGCGGCTCCCGTGTGGTTCAGTGCGTTTCGCCAGAAACCACACCACCCCACACGCAAAGGAGCCGCTCCATGCAGAGAGTATTCCGAGTGACGACACCGGGCAAGGTGAAAGACATCGGGCTGCGCGGGCTGGGGAATGCGCCCGACGTGGAAGGCCTCGACGCGAAGGTTGCGCTCATTCAGGCCCTGATTCCCCTCGGCCTCCAAGCAGTCCACGAGCTCCTGGAGGCGGAAGTCCGAGCACTCGCCGGCGCCCGCCATCGGCGCACCGGCCGGCAGCCCGGCTGCGTGCGCTGGGGCCAGCAGCGGGGCTCGATCTACCTGGCGGATCAGAAGCTCCCGTGCACGCACACGCGTGTCCGGGATCGCGTTCAGAACCGGGAAGTCCCCCTGCAGAGCTACCACGCGCTCCAGTTGCCGCGGGCGGCCGATGCCGGCCTCTTTCGCAAGGTGCTCCTCGGCCTGAGCTGTCGGGACTACGCGGCCGCGGCCGCGGCGGTCCCAAGCGCCTTCGGCCTGAGTGCCTCGACGGTCTCCCGGCGGTTCATCCAGGCCAGTGCCAAACAACTCCAGGCGCTCCAGGAGCGCGATCTCGCCGCGCAGGAGGTCGTCGCGGTGGTTCTCGATGGGAAGACCTTCGCCCAGGACAGCATGGTGATCGCGCTCGGCGTCACGCTGACCGGGGAGAAAGTCGTGCTCGGTTTTGTCCAAACCGCCACCGAGAACGAGCGCGTGTGCCCCGCCTTCCTCCGGAGTCTCGTGGCCCGGGGGCTGCGGGTGGCCCGCGGGCTCTTGGTCGTCCTCGACGGCGCCAAGGGCCTCCGGGCGGCGGTCACGAGTGTCTTCGGCGCCCAGACCCCCGTCCACCGCTGTCAATGGCACAAACGGGAGAACGTCGTTGCCTACCTGCCGACGGCCCTGCAGGATCCGTCGCGGCGGAAACTCCAGGCCGCCTACGAACGGTCCACCTATGCCGAGGCGACGGCGGCGCTCGGCCGGCTCCGGCCCGAGTTGCGCCTCCTGAACGCGTCGGCCGTGACGAGTCTGGACGAGGGCCTGGAGGAGACGCTCACCTTGCATCGGCTCGGCGTCTTCCGCGAACTCGGCATCAGCTTGAAGACGACGAACTGCCTGGAGTCGCTGAACAGCCTCGTCGAGCAACGGGTCGCTCGCGTCGATCGCTGGCGCACCTCCGACCAGAAGCAGCGCTGGCTCGCCGCGGCGCTCCTCGACATCGAGCCGCGACTCCGGCGCATCAAAGGCTTCCGGGCGCTCCCCTTGCTCCGGGTTGCCCTGGAGCGGGCGCTCCCGCAGCAGGAGGGCACCGTGTCGATCGTTCAGGCTGCGTGAGGTCATTCGTGGGACCGCTTCGGAAGTTCAACTACGAATGGCATTGACTCGGAGGCTTCACCACGGAACGGCTTCTTTGAGGTAGAGCAGTACCATTCGGTGAGGCGTCATCTCCCGCAAGACCTCCAGGTCGTTACGGCCATTGCCTACACCTTCGGCTGGCGTTCGCGCTCTGAGGTGCTACCGCTACAGAAGCGTCATCTAGACCTCAAGGCGGGTACGCTACGCCTCGATCCAGGCACCACCAAGAATGGTGAGGGACGTGTCGTCTATCTGACGCCTGAGCTACGGTCATTGCTTGCGCAGCAACTGGAGCGGGTGGACCGACTCGGACGTGAGATGGGGCAGATCATCCCGTGGCTCTTTCCTCACCTGAGCGGGGCTCACAAGGGGAAGCGGCAATCTTACTTCAGGAAGACGTGGCAGGCGGCCTGCAAGAAGGCTGGCGTGCCTGGGCGTATCCCGCATGACTTCCGACGGACGGCAGTGAGGAATATGGAACGGGCTGGAGTGCCTCGCTCTGTGGCGATGAAGCTCACCGGCCACAAGACCGAGAGCATCTACCGGCGCTACGCCATCGTCAGCGATGCCGATCTCCAAGAGGCATCCTTGAAGCTGGCAGCCACATCTACAGCCACATCTCCCCACATTCGCATTGACGCGGGTGGCACAAAGGTGCAGAATCTCTCCGCTTCGGGCGAATAGCTCAGGGGGAGAGCACCTGCCTTACAAGCAGGGGGTCGCTGGTTCGAAACCAGCTTCGCCCACCA
>Ga0316617_100000184_pt1 | contig 14423 bp, 10 predicted proteins | sample OWC_Aug_M1_C1_D2_FD_207801 | JGI IMG/M metagenome (GOLD analysis project Ga0316617, IMG submission 207801) | Wetland soil microbial communities from Old Woman Creek delta, Ohio, United States - OWC_Aug_M1_C1_D2_B | ecosystem: Environmental > Terrestrial > Soil > Wetlands | place: USA: Ohio... | reverse complement strand
TTCCTGGGGCCGCCGAGTATGCAGTTTGAATTGCCTCGGCGTGCAGTTTCAAGCCCAGTGCGCTTACGACCTTGAGGATGGTGTCAAAGCTCGGACTTCGCTCTCCGGACAGCGCCTTGTAAAGGCTTTCGCGGGATAGGCCGGCATCGCGCGCCACCTGAGACATTCCCTTGGCTCGGGCGATATCGCCCAGCGCCTTGGCAATGAAGGCGGCATCCCCATCGGCTTCTTCAAGAGAAGCTTCCAGGTATGCGGCCATTTCCTCCGGAGTCCGGAGGTGTTCGGAAACATCGTAGCGGGTAGTAACAGTCTTAGCCATGGCACACCTCTATAGGTTTCGAGCCAGGCGCAAAGCGATTTTGATGTCGCGGGCCTGGGTGCTTTTGTCGCCTCCGGCCAGCAGGACCACCACTGCTTGCCCTTGCTTTTTGTAGTACACCCGATAGCCGGGGCCGTGATCGATACGCAATTCAGAAACACCTTCGCCGACAGGCCTCACGTCTCCGGGGTTTCCGACCGCCAACCGCTCGATCCTTACTAAAATTCTCGCCCGCGCATGGATATCCCGCAATCCATCAATCCATTCACTGAAAATTTGAGTTTTTCGGATCTCGATCACAACTCAACTGTAGCCCATCGGCTACAGTTTGTCAACAAAGGACCCTCGAATCCACATGAGAATCTAATTGAAAGCGTTTGTTCTATCTGGTGGCGCCTCACCTCCAGGCAGTTTGAACACAGTCTCTTCTGCTGATCCTGCTGTTTTGAAGCGGCTTGCGGCCGGCTGTCATATGCTCACGCGGGAAAGCCGGCGGAGGCCGAAGCGCAGCGGCAGGACGACGGCGAGAATGCTCAGGACGAAGGCGGCGCTGAAGGCGGCCGCGGTCCACAGCCAGACCGCCGCCGAAAGGGGCCTCCCGTGCAGGTCGGCCATGAAGATCCGGTACACCGGCCCGGCCTGGAGCAGGATCACCAGCCCGATGAAGGCCGCGCAGGTGATCATGAAGACGAGCCCCCCGAAGCTGGTGACCGTCTGGGTCGGGTTTTCCGCCTTGAAATCCGGATAGGCGGCGCCGAGGCCGATGCCGATGGCGACGATTCCCGGCACCAGGAAGAACACCGTGACGGTCGAGAGCGTCATCATGAACGGCGTCACCTTGAGCAGGAGGTTGGTGCCGACGATGAGGATCTCGGTCAAGAGCAGCAGCGGCAGGTAGTAGATGAAGAACTTGATCAGCAGGAAGGCCCGCAGGGAGAGCGGCGAGGTTTTCACCAGCCAGAAGGCCTCCCGCTCCAGGCTCACGGCCGGATAGGCGAATCGGGCGGTGACCGCCGTCAGCACGAAGAGCGCCAGCCCCATGTTCAGAAACGAGAACAGGTTCTGGAGATAGACCGTCTGGATGGGGGATTTTTCAAGCGGCAGCGCGTCGAAGTTGTAGATGTAGATCACCAATAGGGCGGCGATCAGGAACAACTGGGTCCACTGGGCCTGGTCGCGGAGGAAGGTCTTGATCTCCTTCACCGTGAAGGCGCGCACCGGCCCGGGCAGGAACCGAAACAGCCGCTCGCTCACGCCGCTGCTGCGGATGACCCGTGCGGCGGCCGTCTGGGTCTTGGAGAAGCCCTTGAAGTAAAAGGCATCGGCCGTCAGGACCAGCAGGCACGCCAGCGCGGCGGCAAAGCTGGCGGCCAGGGCCAGGTGAAAGAGGCTGGTCCGCACCGAGCCCCTCAGCGCCGCCTGGATGCAGTCGTAGGCCCAGGTGCTCGGCAGAAACGGCGCCGCCGGCGCCTGCAGCGCGGAGATGTAGACCAGCACCGAGTCGAACACCTCCGGGTTGACCAATTGCTCCGGCCGCACCAGGCGGATGGCCAGGTAGAGCACCACGAAGAGCAGCACCCCCAGCAGGATGACGACGCTGCGCATGCGCGTCGCGGGCACGAGCATCACCCCGACCATCACCAGCAGCGCGCTCAAGGCCGAGGCGATGGCGGCCAGCACCGCCAGGGCGAGCAGCGTGTTGGCGTAGTAGGCCGCCCCCGCGCCGAAGACGATGCCGTAGGCCAGGAACACCGGCAGGGTGAAAACGATCACCATCCAGGAGCTGTCGGCCGTGCTGTCGAGCCAGCGGGCGGCGAAGATGCGGTGGCCGGCCACCGGCATGGCGTGCACCAGGAAGAGATCCCGCGACAGATAGAGCTTGGACAGGGAGGTCAGGATGCTGCTGAACAGCAGCAGGGCGAAGGAGACGATCAGGATCATCGAGAGCAGCTTGTAGGCGAGCAGGTCGCCGATGTCTTCGATCCCCTGGAAGTAGCGCAGCACCCGCCAGGAGATCCAGAACAGCCCCCACCAAAACGCGGCCCCCACGCTGCCGAGCACCAGCAGCCGGGCAGCCCCGCCGCGGGTGCTGCGGGAGAGGCCGCGGTTCAGGACGGGCCAGAGCCGGGGCCTCAGCAGCAGACCGATCTCGCCGATGAATCCTTTCATGGTAGGCCGCTGCCCTCCTTCCCCGGGCCGGCGCTCATTCCACCGCCTGCAAGGGGGTCGTCAGCGTCAGAAAGACCTGCTCCAGGTCGGCCGCGGTCACACCGGCTTCGCGCCGCAGGTCGGCCGCGGTGCCGCTGGCGATCAGCCGGCCGCGCGCGATGACGCCGATGCGATCGCAGATGTCCTCGGCCACTTTCAAGGTGTGGGTCGACATGAAGATCGTGACCCCGGTGGACGCCAGGCGTTTGAAAAGGTCCTTCACCATGATGATGGCCAGCGGGTCCAACCCCACCATGGGCTCGTCCACGACGAGGACGGCCGGTTCGTGCAGGAGGGCCGCGGCCATGATCAGCTTCTGCTTCATGCCGTGGGAATACGACTCGATCAACTCGTCGGACCAGTCCGCCAGCGAAAACGCCTGGAGGGCGGCGGCCGCCTTGCCGCCGAAACCATTTTCCGGCACGCCGTAGATGTCGGCGGTGAACTTCAGGAACTCCAGGCCGGTCAGCTTTTCGTAGAGGTAAGGGCGGTCGGGGATGAATCCGATCTTGCGCTTGGCCTTTTCGGGCTCGGCCTGCATGTCGATACCGGCGATGGCGACACGGCCGCCGGTCGGCGCCAGGATGCCGCCCAGCATCTTGATGGTCGTGGTCTTGCCGGCGCCGTTCGGCCCGATGAAGCCGAAGATTTCGCCCTGGCCGATCTTCAGGTTCAGGCGGTCGACGGCGAGGTAGGTCCCATAGGTTTTGGTCAACTCCGTCAGTTCGATCATGATCAGTCCAGGATGTCGATCGTGATGCTGCCGATGACCGCCGCCAGGTCCAGCTGCTGCTGCATGGAGCCGGTGACCAGGCGCAGGTGGGCAACGTCCGCCGGCAGCTGGCCGAAGACGGCATCGGCGGTCACCCAGCGGCCCAGGAACAGGAGGTTCCAGGCATGGTAGTAGAATTTGCCTTTCATGTAGGCCAGCCCCGCCTCGACCCGGGCGGGGATCCCGACGGCGCGCGCCAGGGCCGCCAGCAGCATGGCGTGCTCGTTGCAGTCGCCCATGCGGTTTTCAAGGGTGGAGAGGGCGTCCGGCATGGAGAGCACCGGCCGCTTCTCGATGTTGAGATGCACCCACTCCACGAGACGCCGGGCTTTGGCAAGGGGCGTCAGGTGGGGCGAGTCGCCGAGGATCGAGCGCACCTGGGCGCGGATGCGCTCATGGTCGGACTGGATGAGCGGCTCCGGCTTGAGGTACACCCGCTCGAGCGCGGCCATTTCCTGCTCCCGCGGCATTTCCGGGAGGTCGGCGAGGTTCTCCCGGCGCACGGCGAGAACCCCGTCGCCGAAGCTCTGGCGCCCGCCCTTCAGCTGAAGCCCCTCGCCCCGGATGCCGCCGACCCTGACCCGCAGGATCTCCAGCGCCGCGGGGTCCGCCAGTTCGCGGTTCGGCGCCACCGCAGCAAGGTCGGTCAGGTCCTCGCTGGCCGCTGCGCCCAGGTCTTCGAGCGCCTCCTCGCGGCTGCTCTTTTCAAGGCGCATGCCGAGCAGCCCGCGTTCCCGGAGCAGCTCGCCGTTGTCGGCGATCCACGCGGTCTGGGTCATCCCCCGGAGGCTCATGCGGATGCGGGTGGCCGGCTGCGGGCGGCCCATCACGGCAATCTCCTCGCGGCCGATGATCTCGGCCTGAACCTCGGCCTGGCCCATGGTGGACGGGTCGAAAATGTCGAAGCGGTAGCGGTCCCCGGCTTTCAAACTCTGAGAGGAAAGGGCATGGAGGACGGACGCCGTCAGGTAGGACCTCTTTTTCAGGGAGATCTCGAGCGTCCGTCGGTCCCCCGCGGCTTCGGTCTGCACGCGGAGCATCTCCCCGGACACGGCTCCCTTCGCCGCAAAACGAAACGGTCCGGAGGCGATCTCGAAATCGAATCGCTCCAGCGACAGGTCGGCCAGCAGGTCGGCCCGGGTCTGCAGGTTGAGATCCTGGACCATGCCCATGGTGTTAATGCGCATCAGGACCCTTTCCCGCAGCTCGTAACCGCCTGCCTGAGGCGAGATGCGCGTGTGCGAATAGCCGATCCTGCGTTGGTTCTGGAAGATGCTCATCCAGGACTCCCGGCCGGCGGTGGTTGCCAGCGCGCCCGCCGACAACGATTTCGGGCCGGAGAGCAGGAGATCGAGCACATCCATCCGTATCAGGAAGAGGATGGTGAAAAGCCCGGCCGCGATGAGCCCGGCGACGCGAAAGGGTGTCATGTGCCTGGATGCCATGGGGTGGTGCCGTGCGCCTTGGTTTTCCGCTGGGAGAGCACGTGTCGTCGTTTCGAAGCCAAGCCGCGCGATCCGCGCGTGGTCAAAAAATAGATTTTAACACGTTTCCGGCCGGATCTGAAATATCGCGCTGCCGGTCCTGCCTGTTGGTGTTGCCTGTTTTTTGTGCACAACATATGGGGGCTGACCGAACCATCCGAATTTTTGATATATTCATGCGGTTTTTTTATTGACAAGCGCCCCGATTTCCAGGATAGTGCGAACCATATTATACTTTTAAGCGTTGGTTATGTGCCCAGAGTTTTTTTTGATTCAACGAGTTCCCGATGCGTCTTGTTTCCAATTGAGGCGGCTTGACCAGGCAGAGTCAGTGATGGCTCTGCTTTTTTTGTTTGGTGTCGGCAAGGGGCCGGCCGCGGTGGATGTTGAAAAAATGGAATAGAACAACGCAATGGGAGGAGGAGCACTATGGCGGAAGGCGTCGTGAAGTGGTTCAACGAGAAAAAGGGCTACGGCTTCATCAAGAAGGATGACGGTCAGGACATCTTCGTCCACTACTCCGCCATCAAGGGGCAGGGTTTCAAATCGCTGGTGGAAGGCGACAAGGTGCGCTTTGAGGTCCAGCAGGGAGCCAAGGGCCCTTCGGCTGCGGATGTCGAGAAAGTGACCTAGCCCGAAAACGGTCGCCCCGGGGGATTTTTAAAAGCGGCCGCACGCGCGGCCGCGACCCTCGCGTGCGTGTCCGTCGTCGATCTTTCAACCCCTGCCCGATCGAAGCGAACGGTGCAGGGGTTTTTATTTCTTCAGCAATTCCTTGGCGTGCTCCAGCGTGACGCGGGTGATTTTCTCCCCGCCGAGCATGCGCGCGATCTCGCTGGTGCGCTCATCGGCCGAAAGCGGGGTGATGGCGGTGCGGGTGCGGCCGCCGGTCACCTGCTTCGAGATGCGGAAGTGGTGGCGGCCGAACTTGGCGATCTGCGGCAGGTGGGTGATGCAGATCACCTGGTGGTGCCGGGCCAGTTCCGCCAGTTTGCGGCCGACCACCTCGGCCACCGCGCCGCCGATGCCCGCGTCCACCTCGTCGAAGACGATCGTGGCGATGGATTCGGTGTGCGCCAGGATGGATTTCAGCGCCAGCACCACGCGGGACAGCTCGCCGCCGGAGGCGATGGCCGCCAGGGGTTTCAGCGCCTCCCCCACGTTCGGGGCCATCGTGAACACGGCCCGGTCGATGCCGCTTTCGCTCACCGTGCAGGCGTTCACCATCAAGTGTGGGTCGGCCTGCGGGTCGGCCGGGGCCGCGTTCAGTTGGACCCCGAATCCGGTCCCGTCCATTTTCAGCGTCGCCAGCTCGGCCGCGACCTGGGCCATGAAGCGTTTGGCGGCCTCCTTGCGTTTTTTCGACAGCTGGCCGGCCTGCTTTGAAATCCGCGCGTGCCACTCGGCCAGCCGCGCCTCGGCCGCTTCGATCTCCGCACCGATGTTTTCGATGGCGGCCAGCTCCGCCGCGGCCTGGGCTTGTTTTTCCTGGACGGCCTCCAGCGAACCGCCGTACTTGCGCTTCAGCCGGCTGAGCTGGTCCAGGCGGGCTTCCACCGCTTCCAGCCGCCCCTCGTTGATCTCGACGGACTTGAGATAGGCGCGCAGCCGCTCCACCACGTCTTCGACGCGGTAGATGACCTCCGCACAGGCCTCCGCGGAGGGGGCGAGCGCGGGGTCGATGCGGCCCATCTTTTCGAGGCTGCGGCGGACCTCGGCCAGCCGCTCCACCGCGGAACCCGTCCCGCTGTATAGCCCCTCGATGCCCGCGTGCACGGCTTCGAACAAGGCGCCGGCATTTTTCAGGCGCAGGCGCTCCTGCTCCAGCTCCCGATCCTCCCCCCCGTGAACGCCGGCGGCCTCGATCTCCCGGCATTGGAACTGCAGCAATTCTTTCAACTCCGCCTGGCGGGCCTGGCGTGCGGCCAGCTCCTTCAGGTGTTTCAGTTGCGGCAGAATTTCGTGGTACAGGGCGGCGACCGCTGCGCGCTGGGGCATGAGGCCGGCAAATTGATCCAGTATGACCAGGTGCTGATCTTCCTTGAGAAGGCCCTGGTGTGCATGCTGACCGGAGATGCTGGCCAGGTTTTCGGTGACGGCGCCCAAGACCTGGAGCGTGGCCAGGCGCCCGTTGACATAGACCCGGTTGCCTTCCGCGCGCGAGAGGACGCGCCGCACCAGGAGCCCCTCGCTGAGGTCATAGCCCGTTTCCGCGGCAGCCCGGCCGGCAGCCGAATCCGGCCGGACGGCGAAAAGCGCCTCCAGCTCGGCGGCCTCGGCGCCCGTTCGGATCATGTCCGTCGAGGCCCGGCTGCCGAGGATCAGGTTGACGGCGTTGATGATGATGGATTTACCGGCGCCCGTCTCGCCGGTCAAAACGCTCAAGCCCTCCTCGAAGCGGATGCTCAGGTCGTCGATGATGGCGAAGTTGCGGATGGAGAGCTCTTTCAGCATGCTGAGCGCCGGCGCCGGTGGTTTGCGTTGAAGCGTCTGAAATCGGACGAGCGCATTATACACGGGGATCTCCGCTTGTAAAGGTCGTTGAGGCGGCGGCGGGAGTTGACGACGTCCCGTCGAAAGGACTTGAATCCGGCCGCCAAATCTCTTAATTTGGCCTTCCGGTTTTCGGCCGGCTACTCACACGCGAGCAAGATCCGCCCCTGGCGCTACGACGACCTGTGATAGTGATCGCCACCCGGAACCCCGGCAAAACAGCAGAGATCCGCGACCTGCTGGAGGGGTTCCCGGTCGACATCAAGGACCTTTCCGACTTCGGGCCGATTCCCGAGGTCGAGGAGGACGGCGCGACGTTCGACGAGAACGCCTACAAGAAGTCGAGCTTCACGGCGCGCATTCTCGGCTGCCCGACACTGGCCGACGACTCCGGCCTGTCGGTGGCGGCACTGAACGGCGCCCCCGGTGTTTTTTCGGCCCGCTACGGCGGCGAGGGGCTCTCCGACACGGACCGCTGCCGCAGACTGCTGTCGGAAATGCAGGGCCGGGGCGACCGCCGCGCGGCCTTCGAGTGCGTGATCTCGCTTGCCGTCCCCGCCGGCCCCGCGCTGACCTATGAAGGCCGCTGCGAGGGCCTGCTCACCGAGGCGCCCGCGGGCGCCAACGGTTTCGGCTACGACCCGGTTTTTTTCTACCCGCCTTTCAACAGGACGTTTGCCGAGCTGAGCCGCGAGGAGAAAAGCCGTGTCAGCCACCGGGGCAAGGCGATGCGGGAGCTGCGGGACGAGTTTGAGAAGGTGATGACCTGGATTCGTCGGCACATGCCGCCGGGCGATCCCTGGAACCGGATAAATGACTGACACCCTCGCCTTCCACCGTCTGGTCCTGGCTACCCGCAGCGTGCGGCGGTTCCATTTCCTATTCAGATTAAGAATCCATCCTCAGCCGTCTCAGCGGCACGGGTCGCGAGGCGCCCTTGCCTGAATCCGGAAAACCTGTCCTGGCGACGCTTTTCAGCCGCCGGATGCTGGTCGCCCTGCTCATGGGCTTCTCCTGCGGGCTGCCCCTGCTGCTGACTCTCGGCGTCCTCCAAGCCTGGATGAAAGAGGAGGGTATGGACCTCACCTGGGTGGGGATGATCACCCTGGTGCAGTCGCCCTACTCCTGGAAGTTTCTGTGGTCGCCGCTGCTGGATCGGTTCACGCCGCCGCTGCTCGGGCGGCGGCGCGGCTGGCTGCTGGTCGCCCAACTGGCCCTGATGGCTTCCATCGCCGCCCTCGGTTGGTCCGACCCTGTGGCGCACCCCGGCTGGATGGTCGCCAGCGCCGTGCTCGTCGCCTTTTTCAGCGCCACCCAGGACATCGTGGTGGACGCCTACCGCCGGGAGGACCTGCCGGACGAGGAGCTGGGGCTCGGGTCCTCGCTCTACGTCTACGGCTACCGCATCGGCATGTGGGCCGCGTCGGGCGGGGGGCTGATCCTGGCCGATTACATCCCCTTCTCCCAGGTCTATCTGGTCATGGCGGCCGGTCTGATCCCCGGCGTGGCGACCACCCTGCTCGCACCCGAACCGCGGGTTGAGAGCAGCCCGCCGCAGTCGCTGCGGGAGGCCATATGGGATCCTCTCGCCGATTTTTTCCGCCGTGACAGCGCCGTGTGGATCCTGGCCTTCATTCTGCTTTACAAGATCGGCGACACCATGGCCGCCGCCATCACGACCCCGTTCTACCTCGAATTGGGCTTTTCCAAGTCCGAGATCGGCGCGGTGGTGAAGCTCTTCGGCGCCTGGGCCACCATTGCCGGCGCCCTCGGCGGCGGGGTCCTCATGCTGCGGCTCGGCATCCACCGCAGCCTGTGGGTCTTCGGGGTGCTGCAGGCGGTTTCAACGGCCGGGTTCGCCGTCCTCGCCCGCATCGGCTGCAGCCTGCCCGCCCTCTCGGGGGTGATCGCCTTCGAGAGCGTCACCGGCGGTATGGGCACCAGCGCCTTCGTCGCCTTCATGGCCAGCCTGACCAACAAGAAGTTCACCGCGACGCAGTACGCCCTGTTGACGAGCATCATGGGGCTGCCGCGCGTGCTGGCTTCGGCGCCCACGGGGTTTGCCGCCAAGCACCTGGGCTGGGAGTGGTTTTTCATCGGGTGCACCCTGGCGGCCGTCCCGGGAATGCTGGTTCTGGCGCGTTTTGCGCCCTGGCGGGCGCAGGCCTTCGAGCCGGCCGCCGGACCGACCCGTCCCTGATCGGGTTGCGTTCGGATGGACATGCTGGTAAGAGGTGATGCTGGATTCCGGGCCCTCGATGCTTGATGAATGAAAAGAAAAAAGCTGTTATCGATCATCCCGCATCCCGTATCTGGTATCTGGTATCTTTCTCTCTGTAAAAACCGGCCGATGGGCAAACCGGCGACAGACCGACCTGACCCAGCATGACTGAAAAGCTCCCTGACCCACAGATGCTCGAGCGCGCCCGCGAGCTGCAGAAAAAGCGCAGCGCGATCCTGGCGCTGCCGCCGGAGCAGGCGCTGGAGAGGATTCTCTCCGAACCCCAGCCGGCGGCGCTGGTACACTCCTTCCCGGAGTCGGATTTCTACCTCCTGGTGCACGACATCGGCCCCGCGGATGCGCTGCCGCTGCTTTCCTTGGCTTCGGACAAACAGTGGAACCACATCGTCGACCTCGAAAGCTGGGCCCGGGACCGCATCGAGGTAAACGCGGTCACGCGCTGGTTGACTCTTTTGATGGAGGCCGACCCCAAACGCTTCATGCGCTGGTTTCTGCAGGACCGATTAGGTTTCGTGGAGTTTTATCTCTTCCACAACATCGAGGTGCGGGTCCGGGAGCACGACCAGGACCCCTCCGATTTCGGCAACGGCTTCTTCACCCTGGACCAGGTCTACTACGTGCGGTTCTTGAAAATGCCGCCGGTCCTCGAAGGCGCTGCGGTCGGAGATGCGGAACGCGAGGCGTTCCTGGCGAAGTTCCTCCAGCGCCTGGCCGAGCACGACCACCTCGTTTATCAGCGTGTGCTGGTGGAGTCGACCCACGTCATCCCGGCGGAGACGGAGGAGGAGGAGTTCCGCTGGCGCAACGTGCGGCTGGCCGAAAAGGGGTTTGTGCCGTTTGACGAGGCCATCGGCATCTACCAACCGGTCGCGCCCCGGGATTTGGAATCGCAGACCCCGAAGTCCCTGCCCCGCCGCCGTGCAGCGACGTCGTCCCTTCTCCCGGTGCCGGCCTATCCCCTGCGCGAGATGGCCGAAGACACCCATTTCAGCCGGGCGCTGGCCCGGATCGAGCCGGGCCAGATCTTGACCCACCTGCAGTGGGAGTTCGCCAACCTCTGCAACCAGGTGGCGGTTGCGGACCACCGCAGCATCCGGGACCGCGAGCAGCTGCGTCAGATCGTGGCCAAGGCCTGCGGGTATCTCAGCATCGGCCTGGAGCGGCTGAAGGGGCCGAAGGACCCGGAGCCCGACCCGGTCAAGGCCGCGGCGGCGCTGGCCCGCTACCCGCTGATCCAGCTTTTCCGCCTGGGTTTCGGCGCCGCGCTGGAGATCAAGTGGAAGGCCGAACGCTGGCTCGGCACCTGCTGGTTCGCGAAAGCCGGGCTGAAACTCAGCTTCTGGGGGGAGCAGTGGATGGGGGTCATCGGCGGCATTCTGCTCAAAAAGCCGCAGTACTACGACAACTACAAAACCGGTGTGCTCTACCGGGAATTCGCATCCATGGAGGATGTCGCGCGCACCGAGGACGTTTTGAGGCAGGTGCAGGCCGTCGATCACCTGCTGGCGGTCTTGGACCTCCGGGTGGACCTGCCCGCCCAGCACGGCTTTCTGACCTGGAAAAACCTGCTGCTCACCCAGTGGGCCCGCCACCGACTGGGGGCGAAGGAGGCCGCTTTCAGCCCGCTGGCGCTGAAGCCGTTCATGCGCTTTTTCAGCGAGCTTCTGCCGGACAAACCGTTGCCGGACGCCGCCGCGCCGCGCCGGGTCCCCGACTCCATGAAAACCGCATTTTTGGAGTGGCTGGCCCATGCCACGGGGCTCAAGGAGTACGAGATCTCCGAGAAGCTGGGGCGGATCTTCGAGGACCTTTTTGCGGAGATCGAGGCCGAGTTCGGCCGCGTGGCGGCCACGGAACTGGACCCACGCTTCATGCAGCTGTTCGTATTAAAACCGGCATAGCAGCGGTCGCTGCTCCGGCCGGAGGAAAATGGTCCAAACGCATGGAAAATCTCAAATTGCTCCTGATCGACCGGCTCAAATCCAAGGGAATGGACCCGAGGCTCATTCCTGCCTATCTAAAAGCCCTCACGAGCCTCATTTCATCCGAACCCGGAATCGACCCGGCGCAGGCCAACCAGAAGCTGCATTCTTTAGGGTGGGACGAAGTCGTGATCGACTATCATTGCCTCCAGATCGCCATCGCCTGTCTGGAAACGGAAACCAAAGCGACATGCTTCTGAACGCCTTTTCCCTGGAGGGGTTGCGAGATGGTCACCGGCCGCTCTGTGAGCGGACCGGCTGGCCGGACGATGCAAGTTGCCGGAACCTCGTTGCCTGGTCCAAGCGGTTCGCCCGAATCCTTACCCTGTTCGACTAGGTTCGAATCGACCATTTCCGTGGTTTGGTGGCGTATTGGGAGGTCCCGGCAGGTGAACCGACAGCGGCCGGTGGAAGGTGGATGCAAGCCCCCGCGGACGATTTTTTCAAGGAGCTCCGGCAGCACTTTGACTGCCTTCCGCTCATCGCCGAAGATTTGGGAATCATCACCGCCGACGTCGTTGACACCATGCAGCGCCAAGGGTTTCCGGGCATGCGGGTGCTCATGTTCGGCTTCGCAAACGAGCCGGCCGGCAATGTCAACGCCATCCATAACATTCCCGAGAACTGTGTGGTTTTCACCGGCACTCATGACAACAATACGGTCAGGGGCTGGTTTGAAACTGAAGCCTCCTCCTTCGAAAAGCGTCGGTTGGGACTGATCCTCGGCCGCGAGCCGGCCCTCGATGAGCTGCACTGGGATATGATCCGGCTTGCCATGATGTCGCAGGCTCGGATGTGCATCATCCCCGCACAGGACCTGCTGGGACTGGGGTCGGAGGCGCGCATCAACTGCTCCGGCCGATACGAGGGCAACTGGCTGTGGCGGATGTCGCCCGGCCAGTTCGCCGCCCTTCCGCAAAAGCGGTGGCGGGAGCTGACCGAGGCCGTCGGACGGCTTTGATCGGCACTGCCCGCTGCATCAGCTGTGTTTTCGGACCAGCAGGTAGGTGTTGCCGATGACGCTCAGGCTGCTCAGCAGCATGGCGCAGACGGCGACCAAGGGTGAGAGCAAGCCGCTCATGGCGACGGGGATGCTGACGGCGTTGTAAAGGAAGGTCAGGACGAGGTTCTGCCGGATCTTGCGGTTGACGGCGCGGCCGAAATCCAGGAATTCGGTGATCTGGGCGGGCTCGGCCCGCATCAGGGTGGCGTCGGCCACTTCCTTTCCCAGGCTTCCGCCGGCAAAAACGGCCAGGGAGAGATCGGCCTGGGCCAGGGCCGGGGCGTCGTTGATCCCATCGCCGACCATGAGCACTTTTTTTCCCTGTCGTTGGAGACCCGACACGACGTTGGCCTTTTCCGCGGGCAGCCGGCCGCCAAATGATTCCGCGATGCCCAGCCTGCGGCCGATGGTCTGGGTGGTCTCCACGCCGTCGCCGGACACCAGGATCACCCGCAGGCCTCTGCGCTGCAAGTCGGCCACCACCGGCTCGATGCCCTCGCGCAGTTGGTCGCCGAAGACCAGCACTGCCAGCGGCCGGTCGCCGGCCCCCAGGTAGACCAGGGAGCTTCCGGCCTGCTGCATGCGGACCGGACCGAGCCGCCGTTCCTGCCCCGCAAACGCTTCCGCAAGGAATTCAGCCGAGCCGATTCGGGCCTCGAGACCCTGCCACAAACCGCTCATCCCGTTTTCCTCGGCCAGCACCACCGCCACACGCTCCGGCCGGATGTGGCGTTCCCGGGCTTCGCGCAGCAGCTCAAGGGCGATGGGGTGCGCGGCCGCCTGTTCGAGCCCGGAAGCCAGGGCGAGGGCCTTCTCGGGGGTAACGTCGCCGAAGGGGATGATGTCCTGAAGCCGCCAGGCGCCGCGGGTCACGGTCCCGGTTTTGTCGAGCATGACGGTGTCGAGGGCCTCTACCCGTTCGAAGGCTGAAAAGCTGCGGATCAGCATGCCGTTGCGGGCGGCCAGCGCCACGCCGGCCACGCGGGCGAGCGGGATGGCGATGCCCAGGGCGCAGGGGCAGGCGATCACGGTGACGGTCACCGCCCGGAGCACCGCCGCATCAGCCCCCAGCCCGCTCAGCCAGACCCCGCCCCCCGTGGCCGCGGCCAGGGCCAGAACGACCGGGACGAACCACTGCAGGATTTTATCGGTGCGGCCCTCGCCGGGGGTTTTCAGGGCGAGCGTGTTTTGCACGACGGCCACCATCTGCCCCAGGGTCGATTCGGACCCGACCCGGTCGGCGCAGACCGTGATGCGGCCGTGGTGCAGGCGGCTGCCGCTGCGGATGGGGTCGCCGGGCTTTTTCATCACCGGCCGCGGCTCACCGGTTATGGAGGACTCGTCGCTCGCTCCGCCGCCGGCGACGACGACGCCGTCGGCGGCGACGATCTCGTTTTCCGCCACCCGGAACAGGTCGCCGGCCGCCAGCTGCCCCACCGCGACGAATCGGCCCTCCGGGAACGCCTCATTGACCACCCGGACCTTGGAGGGCATCAGGGAAAGCAGTCCCTCCAGCCCTTCCAGCACCTGGTCCTTGGCGCGCCGCTCGAGCATCTTTCCCAGCAGGACCAGGCAGATCAGCATGCAGGCGGTGTCGTAGTACAGGTGGATGCTGCCGGAGAGCAGGTTGAGGGTGCTGACTCCGAAGGCGCTCAGGGCGCCGACCGTGATCAGGGACTCCATGCTGAAGGCCGCCCGGCCGAGGCCCTGCCAGGCCCGGCGGAAGAAGGGCATCCCGCCGTAGGCCATCACCGCGGCGGCCATCACGGCCGTGGGCCACGAGATGCTGGCCACGGATTCGGCGGACAGGTCCGTGAAAAAACCGAAGTAGAGCGCAAAGGAGAGCATCATGACGTTCATGGTCAGGAACGATGCAATCCCGAACCGGACCCACTCCCGCCGCCGCAGCCCCTGATCGCG
>Ga0316617_100000182_pt1 | contig 14492 bp, 10 predicted proteins | sample OWC_Aug_M1_C1_D2_FD_207801 | JGI IMG/M metagenome (GOLD analysis project Ga0316617, IMG submission 207801) | Wetland soil microbial communities from Old Woman Creek delta, Ohio, United States - OWC_Aug_M1_C1_D2_B | ecosystem: Environmental > Terrestrial > Soil > Wetlands | place: USA: Ohio... | reverse complement strand
AACAGCGACAGCGGGTCCTCGACCTTCAGCACGTCCTGGACGTAGAAGGCCTGGCCGTACTTCGCACCGACCTGGGCTCCGAGGTACGCGGCGAATGCCTCCAGTCGGGTCGGGAAGAATTTCGGCCGATCCGGCCTGTCGAACTGCGACTTGTGGTTGGCGAGCGCCTTGATCGCCAGTGGAAATTCCTCATCGACCGGCACGATGAACGTCGGCTTCATGAAAGCCGGGAGGAAGTAGTACAGCATCTTCTTCACCGCGTGAGGCGGCCCCGCGACCGGAAACTTCTCCAGGTGAGCGAAATTCACACCGTGCGAGACGACGTGCCCGCACGCGATGTGGTCCGCGTGGCCCCGCCCCCGCCCCGGCTCCAGGTCGTAGTAGGGTGCCAGGACGATCTGTGGCCTGTACTTGCGCACCAGCGCGGCGACGATGGTCCGATTCGCATTCGAGTCGTCCAGACGCGTGTCCCCCAGATCCAGGACTTCATGGACGTCCAACTCCAGGTCGCGCGCGGCGCGCTGCGTCTCCTCCAGACGGATCTCGGGTGTTCCGCTGCCCATGTCCCCCTCGGTCAGAATGATCATCCCGGTACGGTGTCCGCGGCGCTTCATTTTCAGGAGAAATGCGCCGGTCCCGATTTCGGCGTCGTCGGGGTGCGGGCCAAAGGTCAAGAAGTGCAGGGGCTCCTGCATGAGGCATCCTCTCTGATTCCACCGCCCAGGCCAGGGCACCGGTCTCGAAACGTCGGGACGGCGTCACAAGGGTCGTAGCGGTTGCCGGTGCAGCGTTATTGGAAAGGGCCGGCCACTGCCCTCGACGGCACGGCCGGCACGGTGCAAACCGCAGGGAAGATTACGGGCGCAGACCCCAAAAGTCAATGCGACAACCGCCCTGTGTCAACCGCCCTGCTCGCGCGGGCCGACGCGCTAGCAGGATGTTGAAAGACTCTTTCTTGCCCAGGTTGCTCAAAAAGGTCCAGATGGGCCTTTTTCAGCAACCTGTCATATGCGAACGAACTCGCCCAGAAGCGGCGTCTGCACGTCGGGAATTCCCATGTCGGTCAGCCGCTTCCCGAACGCCTCGGACTGCTCCTCCTCGCCGTGGATCAGGAGCACCTTGCGCAGTTGGCGGCGGCACCGCTCCACGAAGTCCAGAAGATCGTCCCGGTCGGCGTGGGCGCTGAAGGCATCCATCACCACCACCTCCGCTTCCAGCGCACGCTCCACGCCGAAAATCTTCACCACGGACTTCCGCTCGGCGATTCGCCGGCCCAGTGTATGCTGCGCTTGGTAGCCGATGATCAGCACCATGTTCTTGGCGTCCTCGACCGCGTTGCGCAGGTGGTGCAAGATGCGTCCCGCTTCGCACATCCCCGAGGCGGCGATGATCATCATCGGTCCTTCCTGGCCGTTCAACGCCTTCGAGTCCTCCACATCGCTGATGTAGCGCAGATTCTCGAAGCCGAAGGGGTCGCCGTTCTGGCGCAAAAACGCCTGCGTTTCCGCGTCAAAGCATTCGGGGTGCAGCTTGAAAATTTCCGTGACCCGCACCGACAGCGGGCTGTCGACGTAGATGGGGATGGGCGGGATCGCCTTGGCAACGGTCAGCCGATGGAGAGCGTAAACGAACTCCTGGGTGCGCTCCAGCGCAAAGCTGGGGACCAGGATCTTCCCCTTGCGCTTGACCGCTCGGTTCACCACTTCAGCCAGCTGTTTCTCCATACCGGACATGGGCGAGTGGAGGCGGTCGCCGTAGGTCGTTTCCAGGAGGAGCACGTCGGGAGGCTCCGGGATCTCGGGGTCGCGCAGGATCGCCATGTTGCGCCGCCCCAGGTCGCCGCTGAATACGAGTCGGAGGCGGTCCGGGGCACGGTCGATGTCGAGCTGGACGATGGCCGACCCCAGCACGTGCCCGGCGTCCAGAAAGGTGCAGGTCACCCCGGGCAGGACCTGCGCCGGCTGGCGATACCCGAGCGTCCTGAAGCGGGTCAAGGCGTTGATGGCGTCGGCCTCGGTGTACAGCGGGACGATCGGCTCTTCGAGTCGGTCGCCGTATTTCCTGTTGAGGAACTCCGCGTCGGCCTCCTGGATGCGGGCCGAGTCCCGGAGCATGACGCTACAAAGGTCCCGCGTGGCGGGCGTGCAGGTGATGCCGCCCCGGAAGCCGTTCTTCACGAGTGTCGGGATATTGCCCGCGTGGTCGATGTGGGCGTGGGAAAGGATCATGGCGTCCACACCGCGAGGATCGAAGGGCAGGTTGCGGTTCCGCTCGTTCGACTCGCGGCGCCGGCCTTGGTAAAGGCCGCAGTCCAGCAGCAGCCGCGTCGCGTCGAACTCCAACAGGTGCTGCGATCCGGTGACGGTGCGCGCCGCTCCAGCGAAGAAGATGCGCATGGTCTTTCCTCCGGCCTCTCGGCAATCAGGCAACTGGGCGAATTGGCAATTTGGCAATACGGGCCGAACGCCCCTTCCCTCGGACTACCGAACCACTGTGTCGAACAGCACTCACTGTTCCGCTGCGGCGCCGCCGTTGGCTTTTCCTAGTTGCCGAATTGCCTGATTGCCCAATGGCCCGCTCTACGCAGCCAGCGTGGCCAGCGTCTCCGTGAGGACGTCCATGCCCCGCACGATGTCGGCGGGCGCCGCGTACTCGTCCGGATTGTGGCTGACGCCGCCGCGGCACGGGATGAAGATCATCCCCGCCGGAGCGATCCGCGCCATGTTCATCGCGTCGTGCCCTGCGCCGCTCGGCATCCGCTGGTACGGCACGCCCAGCCGCCGGCAGGCCGCCTCGATGGCGGCGACGACGGCCGGATCCATCGGCACCGGCGTGTCCGAGGCCAGCGTGTCCACCGCGACCCGCGTACCCTCCCGCGCCGCAATGCCTTCCGCCGCGATCCTGACCGCCGCGGCCGTCTCGACCAGGCTCGTTGCATCGATGCCGCGGATATCCACCCAGAGCTCCGCCCGGCCGGGCACGACGTTCAAGGCGCCTGGGGAAACCTTCAGGATTCCCACCGTGCCGACGATGCGGCGTTCGGCTCGCTTCGTGGCCTCTTCCTCGACGGCCAGCACGAGATGCGCGGCGGTGACCAGGGCATCGCGCCGCTTGCCCATGGGGGTGGCGCCCGAATGCGAGGCGACGCCCTCGACCGTGAGTTTCAAGCGGATCGGCGCCGCGATGGCTTCGACCACGCCGATCGGAATCCCGGCCTGCTCGAGGACGAAGCACTGCTCGATATGCACTTCGACAAACGCCTTCAGCTCACCCGGCCTCCGGACGGCTTCCGGCAGCCGAGCGAGATCCAGACCCCGCGCTGCCAGCACCTGGGCCAGCGGCGTGCCGTCCTGATCCTTCACGTGCTGCCAGGCTTCCGGGCCTGCGATACCGCTCATGACCTTGCTGCCCATGGTATGGATGCCGAACCGGCTCGACTCTTCCCCCCGGAAGACCAGCAGCTCCAATGGGTGGCGGAACGGTCCGCGCGCCTTGAGGCGCAGGATCGCCCCAAGGCCCGCCACGCTTCCGACGCCGCCGTCATAGTTCCCGCCCTCCGGCACGGTGTCGAGGTGCGATCCCGTCGCGACGGCCGGCGCTCCGGATTCCGTGCCTTCCAGGCGCCCGATCAGATTGCCCCAGGCGTCCGTCCGCACCGCGAGGCCGGCGTCGCGCATCAGGCCGGCGAAGAAGTCGCACGCCGCCCAGTCCGCATCCGTGAACACAAGACGGTTGAAACCCCGCGCTCCCTTGCCGAATCGAGCGATCCCAGCGAACGTCGCCTCAACCCATGCCTGATCCATCGCCGCACCCCATGGTCGAAAGGGAGCTCCGACAGCCCTGCCCGGCCGGCAAGACGCATGGCGCTTGGCGTGCCACACCTGGACGTCCGCCTCTTGCCCGCTACGCTATGCGCCTAGCGCTTTGCGCTGTGCGTTCGCCGCCGCCTGCCTGCTGCCCGCTGCCCTCTACCGGCCTCGCATGGCGCATGGGGCATAGCGCACGGCGTCCCGGCAGTTGCGCTTAGCTCTCTGCGCCTAGCGCTTTGCGCTATGCGTTCACCGCCGCCTGCCAGCTGCCTGCTGCCAGCTGCCTGCTGTCCTCGATGTTCGCTGCCCGCTGCCTGCTGCTCGCTGCCAACTGCTAGCTGCTGCCTGCTCCATCGTGCTCTTCCCGTCCCCCGCGTGCTATACTGCCGCAGCCCAAAGCGCTTCGCTCCGGAAAGGGACGCTACCATGCCGCGCACCGTCGCCGAGATCAACCGTATCGTCCGCACGCTCACCAGGACAAGTCGCGACTGGAGCCCGACCGCCGTCGGCGTCGTGGCCGAGGAGTCTCGCGATCCCTTTCGCATCCTGATCTCGTGCCTCATCAGCCTGCGCACGAAGGACGAGGTGACGGCCGAGGCCTCCGCCCGTCTCTTCCGTCTGGCGACGGCCCCGCGGAGCATGGCCGAACTCCCGTCGGCCACCATTGCCCGTGCCATCTACCCGGCGGGGTTCTACCGCACCAAGGCCAAGACCATCCGGGAGATCTGCCGCGTCCTTCTGGAGCGGTACGGCGGGAAGGTGCCGGACACGATGGAGGAACTGCTGGCACTCAAGGGCGTCGGGCGCAAGACCGCCAATCTGGTCCTCACCATCGGCTTCGGAAAGCCGGGCATCTGCGTGGACACCCACGTCCACCGCATCAGCAACCGACTGGGGATCGTCACAGCCAAGACGCCGGAGCAAACCGAATTCGCACTTCGCCAAGTCCTGCCCGCCCGCCACTGGATCCCGTACAATGACCTCCTCGTCACCTTCGGCCAGAACGTCTGCAAGCCCATCTCGCCGCTCTGCAGCATGTGCCCCGTGGCTGCCATGTGCCAGCAAATCGGCGTGGGTAGACGACGTTGATCCGCCCATAGAAGCGGGGCGACGACCCCGAGCCAGTCTCCACCGTAACTAGAAAAGCGTCTGTCGACAACCGGAAACTGCGTCGCCAAGCGACTCTTGTCTGACGGCGACGGCCTCATCGAAGAGCCCGAATCCTGCGGTTTGGCGCAAACGGCTGGGATCGCGCCCGGAAGAAGGTGCCACGATCTTTCCCGCCTTGACGTGCCATGTCACCGCCTCCCTGCCCGCCGTCGTGCGGGCCGCTTGGCCTGTGGTGGGCCGGTGATGAGATCCACCAGCGGGATCTCCAGCGCCTCGGCCACGCGCACCAGCGTGTCAATCGTCGGGTTTCCCTGTGCGGGCTCCAGCCGAGCGATATGGACAAATCACACTTTTTCCCACTCCCACATTTGTTAGTGCCTCCATACAACACGAACCCCGCGCTTCGGATTCGGCCCGTTGCGATTGAGTCGGTATGTCACTTGAGCGTACACTCCCGCCCAGCGTTCGACCCTGACCCGGCAGCGGAGCTCTCGACGGTCCCTCGACAGCAAAGGAGACCCCCAATGACGCGACCCAGTCGGCAGGCCAGGCATGGTCGAAAGCATGTCGTCCTCGGGAACCGTCTGCTGCTTTTTGCCGCGTTGCTGATCGGCGTTACCCCACTCACGGCCACGGCCGTTCCGATATACCAGAGCGCGGATGGCCCACTCGGGGACCCTCTCGGACCGGCATCAGCCATCGTGCAAGACCAGTCTCTGGGCGTGAAATTCCACGTCTCAAAACCGGTGGTGGCGAGGAGCATCGGGGGATACTTTCAGCCATATCAGACAGACCCCTTTGTGGTCCCTTCGGACATCCTTGGGGCCGTTGTGCGGCTGCACGGGCCGCACGACTTCCCAAATTCCTTCGACCTGACCACACCTGATGTCTTGGCGACGACAGAGATTCACGTCTCCGCCGTGGCCGGAGATTACGCGGGAAATCTGTTCAAGCCGCTCCGCCTGACCGGAGGGTGGTACGCCTTGGTGTTCGCCGCGACAGGCGTTAGAGACGAGGATAACGCCGTCATGCCCCGGGTGTACACGGATGTTGGCGATCCCTTGTACTTCAATGGCAAGACGATCGGCCTTGCCGGTGACGCGTTCGAGTATCATGATGACGCGGTGGGCGACCTGAACGGCGCCCGCATCTTCCTCGAAACGGACCCGGCGTCCCTTCTCCTGGGCCCCTCCAATCCCCTCCCCACGGGCGCGGCGTCGACCGTCCCAGAGCCCTCCACCCTCGTCCTGCTCGCCTCAGGCCTCGCGGGACTGGCCGGGCTGGCGTGGCCGCGGCACCGTCGCGGTTAGAGGCAGCCTTTCCACTATCGGTTTCAAATCCAGGCGGGAATTCCGCTTGACATTCTGGCTCTGTTTGAGGAATTATATGTTTAGCCAGTGACGCTATGACGTAACGTGAACGATCCCATTCAACTATATAGGAACGAAGGAATGAAGGACCGGTGGTCAAGACGATGAACCGACGTGTCGGCTGGTTACTCATCGCTTTGGCTGCTGCTGGCCTCTATGCCGCTGTTGTTGATGGTCACGACGCGCCGGAGGAATCGAGTGAAGTCATCGCGAAAGCGACGGTCCTGCGAAACTTGGGGACGCTCCGGGGCAGTGTGTCTACCGGTGACGAGCAGAGGCTCTTCTTTGACAACGGCAAAGGCGTGATACGAATGGTCATCCTAAGGCGGTACCGATACGCGGACGCGATTCGCGCCTTGCTTGCCGACCGCCCACAGTTATCCCGCGCCATCCATACGCCGGAGCAGTGAAGCAGTTTTCCCAAGCCCGCCTTCCTGATCGTAGCCGTTGCCTGCACCACGGGCGGGATCGGACCGACCCCATTAGGGGCAGAGGCGGCGGCGGCACACACCCCGAGCCTACTAATCAAGGTCCGACGCGGCCTTGCTCATGCGTTCCCACCCCCCTTCTGGCCAGTAAGTCCACGATGTATCCAGCGACCAATCCGATACATCGCGTGAGTGCCCCCGAAGGTCACACCAACAAAGGCGAGAATGGAGAACAAAAAGCCCGATGAAAGAATGCGACGAATGACACGGGCTCCTGGAATGGCTGGGCCGAATAGCCTGGAGCAATCCCCCATTGCCACGTCCTTAACTCTCTTGATCACCCAATCATTTCGCTGGAGACAGCCCCCTCTGGCTGTGTCTTGTAAAAAAGATGAAGAGCGAGGGCATAGTGTCTCCTCCGCGACTCTTGCAGCACTATCCGTATGCCCTATACACATAAGACGGGCACCAAGGGCTCTATCGCTTTCAGCTTTCAAGTCAATGAATGCAAAGATGCTGCCTCCTAGCAGCGCCACTAGGACGCCTATCCGGTTAATGCCGCGCTTGACATCCATGTACTCTCCTGCGTGAGAGGGTTCTCTCCTCGCCCCTTAGCGGGCTCTCGGCGTCCCGTTCTCGCCGGGGCCTGGTCCGGATAGCCCCTCGCTTCCCGCCCGTGAGAGACAGGCGGAACAGAGGGCGGCAAGGCGGTGACGCTCCTCCATTTCGGCCCCGCACCCGTCGCGCAGGTCCAGCCCCCGTAAGGCCAGGGGCGGCGGGGACGGCGTGGCTCGTGGCGTGCGTCGGCGTTTCGTGGTCACTTGTCCTCCTTGTTGCAGACGCGGGCTTACAGGTCCTTCGGGGGGAGACTGCCACCGGCCCCGCTCGCGAGGCGAACTCGGGTGAGGTCCTGTAACCATCTCCGGGCATTCTCGATCCCACATTCGCACCGTTCCCCCGTCGCCCCAGCACACCCGTCGTCATGCACGGCGTAGGCGTCCAACAACTCCAGGGCGGCGTCCCGGAGCGCGATACGAGCGGGGGTCAGGCCGCAGTCGCACGCCCCGCCCCCGCCCCAGATCGCAGGGCATCCGGGGGGATGGTTGGCGTACTTGTCCAGGGTCTTCCACGTATCCACCAGTGCCAGGAGACGGCGCTTCATGTCCTTCATGCTTTCCCTCCATGCCACAGCACCCGGCTTACAAGCTCACGTCAGCTCCAGCCCCAGGTGTTCTTGACATTCGTTGCTAGACGCACGAACGCCCACGTAACTCTGCGTTATGCTGGCTAGATCGTGATGTTTCCGGTGCTCCCATCGGTAAGGGTCGAACCTGCCCTCAAGCGGTTGACCAGCGCGTGCGCCCGGCGGATCGGCTCCGGGATGCGGTAGCGCGGCGAGCAGGCCAGAACAATCTCGACCGCTCGACGGAGACTGACCCGATGGCCGGCCGACACGAAGACGGGCAGTGTCCCATCCCGAGTGCGCGCCGCCGTGCCGACTACCTCGCCATCGTGCACCAAGTCCGAGAGGCTGCCTCGCTTCTCGCCCGGCTCCCGGTACTCCCCCACCAGGACACTTTTTCCACAGCCGATGGTCGGGAGATTCACGAGCAACCCGAAGTGGCAGGCGAACCCGAAACGCCGGGGATGGGCATAGCCGTGGCCGTCGCAGAGCAGGCAGTCGGGCCGCGTCTGAAGGCGCTCCCACGCGGCAAGCCCGGCCGGTGATTCCCTGAAGGAAAGCAAGCCCGGCACGTACGGGAAGGTGGCCCGGGCTCGGACGGCCGCCTGGTCCACTACCTCGAGCGCCGGGAGTCTCAGGACCACGACGGCGGCGAAGATCCAGGGCGACCGCCGATCGTATGAGACGTCCATCCCGGCGACGGTCCGGAAATCACGTGCGGATTCGTCCCGCGCGACCACCTGTTCCCGAAGCGTTTCTTGGAGGCGGATCGCCTCCATCGGCGTGACGTCCCAGGCGTGGAGGCGGCGGTACCTCATGGCGGGGTCAGAGGTTTGGCGTCGGGGGTTGACGCTTGGAGGTGTGATCGTGGAGGACGCAGCCGTCCCGGAGAGAGTAGTGCCGGTAGCTGGCGGGCATGTGCGAGCCGACGGAGCCCAGCGCGACGACGAGGCACAGCAGCGGCACCCGCTGCTCCCACCAGACGCCTGCCAAGACCGTGATCGCCGTCTTGACGATGACCAGGAGCCCCATCCCCTGATACACCCAATCGCACGAGCGGTACAGCTCCAGGAGGATGAGCCCCAGGCCGCTCCCCACGGTGAGGTAGAGCAGGCCGATCAGGCGCTGCGGCTCCGCGCCGAAGGCGTGTCCGCCAACGAGGAGGCCCGACGCCAGTAGGTGCAGCGTTCGAAAACCGATGCTGATCCCCCGGTTGTACGGCAGAACTCGCGGCGAGGACGGAAACAGGATCGCGCCGAGTCGAGAAGTCATAGTCACCGCACAGCAGGTCACTGAGGAATTCGTTTTCGGCCAGGCTCCTCAAAAAGGTCCAGATACAAGGCGGTCGCACCCATCCTCCGGATGGGTGCGGCAGATGGGCCTTTTTCAGCAGCCTGCTACTGCTTCGGAAACGCCGGATCCGTCTTGATCCGGCGGATCTGTACCGTATGTTTCGCCTCGTGCGCCCCCTGGACGGCCAGCCACTGGTAAAAGTTGAGCTCGCCGAGCTGGAAATGCCGCAGCGTGACGTTCCCCACCACCCGCCCCTCCGCTCGCCTTGTCACCTCCTGCAGGCGCTCTCGACTCTCCTCCAGACCGGCCAGGAGTCGCTCCAAGGGGCGATCGGGCGAGGGAAGCACGGATTCCGGCGCGCCCGCCGGTCGGTTGTACAGTTCGAGATCGATGTCGTGCGACGGCGTCTCCATGGACCCAGGCTCGCCAATCTGGCCGAGGCCCGCGGCGTGCTGGAGGAGACGAGAGATGTTCCGAATCATCGCGCGCTCTGCGAGGCACAGGTGATCCAGAATCTCGCCGATGGACCAAAGGCCGGACGCCGGTCGGAAGCCGAGCTGCGCGTCGCTCAGACCGCGGACTTCATCGCGCAGGGCCGCGCGCGCGGCAGCGTTTTCTTCCCAGATCGCCTTCAACGTCGTGGATGACCCCGCGTACGTTTCGCCGTCGACGGTCATGGCTCCTCCACACAACCTCACACCGTGCCGCTTGTGCCGCCGCGCGTCCGATCCGGCTGAAAGCGCCGGTGACGGCCGCCACTTGCCCCTGTAAGCTCCGAGCCGTCGTAACGCTCTCGGCAGGCTCCCGACCACACAACGCATCCGAAGGTTTGCTGGACCAGGTCGCTCAAAACGGGCCAAATGCAAGGCGGAACGCGAAATGCCGAGTGAGGCGTACTCAAGGTACGCCGCAACGAGGACCTAAGCGGTCCAACGTAGCAGATGGGCCGTTTTCAGCGGCCTGCTACGCCCCATACTTCGTTAGCCGCTCCGCGTATCCCATCATGAGGGGCATGAGCTCCGCAGATCGGAGGTGACCGAGACCGCCGAACCGGCACTCCCGCTCCGAGAATCCCGCGGCGCCGTCCGGCCGGCACCACTTCGACCAAAGCAGCACCGGCACCGGGTGCCAACTGTGCGCCCTGTGGGCCGCCGGCGTGGAATGGTCGCCCGTGACCATGATCACGTCGGGCTTGAGTGCCAGAAGGCGCGGAAGTTCACGGTCAACTTCCTCGATGACGTGAACCTTCGCGTCGAAGTTGCCGTCCTCGCCGTAGCTGTCGGTCTTCTTGATGTGCATGAAAAAGAAATCGAACCGCCCGAAATGTTTCTCGAGGGCGGCGAACTCGTCCGCAACGGTATCTCCCCCATTGACCGCCTCCATACCCACCAGTCGGGCTAACCCGCGGTACATGGGATAGACGGCGATCACCCCCGCGCGGACGCCGTAGATCTCGGTCAGCTGCGGAATCTTCGGGTACTTGGAGAACCCCCGCAGGAGGACCATGTTGGCGGGGTGCTCGGCGGCAAGAGCCTTCTTGGCCTCATCGACGAACAGATTGGCGACCTCGGCGGCATGCGCCGCCTGGGGCGACAAAGCGCGGACCGGAAGCGGTGGCTTGCCGATTTCCTGCGGGTCTGTCTCCGACATGCCCTCCTCGAGACTCTCGCCGCGGAAGAGCACGACGAACCGGTGCTCTCGCACCGGTCGCACGATCAGCTCGACGCCGGGAATCCGGATCTTCTCCAGAAGGCCGCAGAGCCGCGTGCAGGTGTCGGTTGGGATCCGCCCGGCGCGCCGGTCCGTGATGAGACCCTGAGCGTCCACCGAGCAGAAGTTGCCTCGCGCCGCGAGGTCCCTGTCGGTCAGGTGCAGGTCGATCCCCACCGCCTCCAAGACGCCCCGTCCGATGCGGAACTGGAGCGGATCGTACCCGAAGAGGCCGAGGTGCCCCGGTCCGCTGCCGGGTGTGATTCCAGGCGCGATGGGATCCGCCAACCCCAGCGTTCCCTTAGCGCTCAACGCGTCCAGATTCGGCGTCTGCGCCGCTTCCAGCTCCGTCTTGCCATCGAAAGCCCGCGGCAGCCCGCCCACGCCGTCCATCACCAGCAGGATGACCTTCGTCTGCGCCGGCCGCGCCAACGCCTTCAAGTCGTCGAGAGAGATCATCAGAACCTCCAGGTGCGCTCTGCGTTGCGTCGTGCGAACTGGCCGGGATCATATCAATTGGAAGGGTAATCGTCCAGCGAAGCGCACGAGTACCTGCGCGCATGTCCGGACTGCTGCGCTTGACGAGACACCGACGGCAGGCTCCGCAAAAAAGGGCGTCATCCCGAGATTCCGACGAATTGGTGCCGGGGGACGGACCGCCATATTGAGCAAAAGTCTCTGTCGAGTACACGGCTAGTCCCGGAGGACCGGCACCCGCCGTGCGTCCCGAGTGTTCGGCGGGACTTCCTCGACCGCCGGGACACACCCCTAGGCAAGTTCCAACAGTTCTCGCGAGTGCGCACCTTTGGTCTGCGCGGGGAAGCAGTCGGGACTCGAACTCGGGCTCTCGCCAAGTCTGCGTAGCTCTCGCAAGGTTGAAACGCAGACTCCCGCGATGCATTTCTAGTCCCCCGTGTTCCCGCGACGGAGGGGGTGGCGAGGGGGGTGGCGATTGACACCGCACGACTCTTTCGTTACCCTTCCCCACATCCCTTTTCTTCCTCCCATCCAACCTGAGTTGAATCAAGTGCCTGCCCACGTGCGGTGCACCCTGCGAGGAGGGACGCCATGAGACACCGCGGGTATCTTGGAGCCCTCATGGCAACCGCACTCTTGCTCGCGACGGGCCACGCACACTCCCAGGCGCCGAGCACGCCCCCTGCCGCACCGGCTGCCCCATCGGGGCAGGCGGCATACACGCTGCCCAATGTGGTCACGCTCAAGTGGGTCGGCGACCTCGACGGCATGATCAAGCGGCGGCAGATTCGGATCCTCACCGCGTACTCGAAGACCTACTACTTCGTGAATCGGGCGGTCCAGCGCGGCGTGGCCTACGACATCGGGCAACTCCTCGAGGCGGGTCTCAACAAGAAACTCAAGAGCAGACACCTCCGCGTGCGCGTCCTGATGGTCCCCGTGGCCCGCGACGAGATCATCCCCGCCCTCCTGGAGGGGCGGGGAGATGTCGCCATGGCCAACCTGACGATCACCCCGCAGCGCCTGGAGCAGGTGGACTTCACCAACCCCTTCATCCACAACGTCGCCGAGATCCTGGTCACCGGGCCGGGGGCCCAGCCCGTCGCGAGCGTACAGGAACTCTCCGGCAAGGAAGTCTATGTTCGCAAGTCGTCGAGCTTCTATGAGAGCATCCACACGCTCAACGCCGAGTTCGCCCAGGCCGGCAAGCCGCCGGTAAAGGTCCGGCTGGCGCCGGAGACGCTTGAGATCGAGGACATCCTCGAGATGGTGAACGCCGGCCTCGTCCCGGCGACCATCGTGGACCGCCACATGGCCATGTTCTGGGCGCAGATCTTCCCCAAGCTCACCCTCCATCCCGACGTGACAGTCCGTACCGGTGGTGAGATCGGGTGGATGGTCCGGAAGAACAGCCCCCGGCTCAAGGCCGAGCTGAACGCCTTCCTCGCCCGCTATCCCGAGGGCTCGGCGCAACGCAACGCGCTCCTGCAAAAGTACCTGAAGAGCACCAAGTGGGCGAAGGCGGCATTGGCCGAGACGGAGCTTGCGAAGTTCGAGCGGGCGGTCGCGTTCTTCCGGACGTACGGGTACCGTTACAACATGGACTACCTGCTGATGGTGGCGCAGGGCTACCAGGAATCCCAGCTCAACCAGGCGGCCAAGAGTCCCGTCGGGGCGATCGGGGTCATGCAACTGATGCCCGCCACCGGCGCGGAGATGGGCGTCGGCGACATCCGGCAGCTAGAGCCCAACATCCACGCCGGGGTGAAGTACATGCGTTTCATGCTGGACCAGTTCTACGAGGATGAGCCGATGGATTGGCTCGACAAGGGGCTCTTCACCTTCGCCTCCTACAACGCCGGCCCGGGCCGCATCCAGCAACTCCGCGGACTCGCCGCCAAGCGCGGCCTCGATCCCAACAAGTGGTTCAACAATGTGGAGCTGGTTGCCGCCGAGAAGATCGGCCGGGAGACAGTGACGTACGTCTCGAACATCTATAAATACTACCTGGCGTACGAGATGATTACCGAGCAACGCCAGGAGCGCGAGAAGGTCAAAGAGACGCTTTGGCGGGGTGAAAGCATGTAGTGCATCAGACGGACACCCGTGGCCATCCCGCCCTCATGGTCAGGGGTCGCCAGAGCGGGGAGATTCGCGTTCACGTCATCTTGAATGGGACAGCGAGGCCCCGGATAACGCCCCGCGTAGAAATGCAGCGAATCTGGACGGGTTCTGGTGGGCGACAACGCGACGCTTGCGATGCAGATCAAAGCAGTCGGGCTTTTGTGGGTCGGCCCGACCACTCATTGCACATTCAGGGTGCCGGGGGAACGGACCCCTAATTGTGCAATGGTCCCCCGGCTCCAGCGCTTAACAATGGACAGGCAGTTAAGCCGGAGGCGATTAGCTCGTTAATAGAATGTATCAGCGCAGTCATGGCTCGCTTCTCGAAGGATCGGTTGGTGCCAGGGAGACGGACCCCCAAATGGAACAGTGGACTGCCCTTCTCAACCTGGGACGCTGGAAGGTAGTTATCAAATCACCAGGATAGAATGCGCCCGGTAGAGACCGACGGAGTTATTGCGGAGCACAGGTTAGCTCGTCAAGGGAGTGCGGCAGCATCGGCTTGGGACTCGGTGCCGGCGGAATGCGCACTCGTAGTGGGGATCGGGCGATCGCCTACCGGCGACGTTGGTGACTGGCATTCGGCACCCATGTTGCGCGTATGGTTAAGAATGGTCCCCCTTTCGTCGCACGACCCCCAATGCTCTCCGAGCGGGGCGAAGCAGTGTGAGGCCGGCAGGAACTCACCGGTCCAGGACTGGATACACGATCGCCGTGACGTGCGAGTTGATCCGCGCCAGGTTCGTCAGGACATCCAGGTGAATCTCGCTCGTGGCAATAGCCTCCTGGTAGCCCTGATGCAGCCGCTCGATGTGCGCCCGTCGGGACTGCTGCTCCAGGACCCGGACCTCCAACTTCCGTGCCCGCACCTGTTGCGCCAGGGTCCGGTCGTAACTGCCGAAGGCTGTGACGGCGAGTTCGAGGTTCTGGCGGACGGTCTCGTGCAGTCTCGTGATCTCCTGGAGCCCCGCAGGCGAGAACCGGGTGC
>Ga0316617_100000181_pt1 | contig 14526 bp, 10 predicted proteins | sample OWC_Aug_M1_C1_D2_FD_207801 | JGI IMG/M metagenome (GOLD analysis project Ga0316617, IMG submission 207801) | Wetland soil microbial communities from Old Woman Creek delta, Ohio, United States - OWC_Aug_M1_C1_D2_B | ecosystem: Environmental > Terrestrial > Soil > Wetlands | place: USA: Ohio... | reverse complement strand
GCGGCGCGTTGCAGAGCCCCAGAGACTGGACTACAGCAGCATGACGACCGTTGACTACCTGCTGACCGGCGCGGTCTTGCTTTCAATGCTGTTCGGCGCGGTTCGCGGGTTTCTTCGCGAATCCGTTGCCCTGCTGGGGTGGCTGATCGGCCTGTGGCTCGCCTGGCGCTATGCGAGCCTCGTCGAGCCGTACCTTGGCGGCGCGCTCGCCGGCACCCCTCTGCAGGTCTGGGTCGCCCGCATCATCGTGCTGCTTGTCATCGTGATGGCTGGCTGGCTGCTCGGCAGCCTGCTGAATTACATCGTGCAGCGCTCCGGCCTCACGCTTGGCGTCGACCGGCTGCTCGGGGCCGTCTTCGGCCTGGTGCGCGGCGCCGTGATCGTCGGGTTTGCCGTGATGCTCGGGCAGGCGGCGGAACTCGATGTCGAGTCCTGGTGGCGGTCGTCGCGCCTGCTGCCTCTCGGCGAGAACATGGCCGACGTACTCCGCGGCTACGTGGAGACCGGTCGCGAATTCATCGACGAAACCCTTCCGGAGTCGTGAGGCGGGACCATGTGCGGCATCGTCGGCATCGTCGGCTTCGGCCCGGTCAACCAGCAGATCTACGACGCGCTCACGGTGCTGCAGCATCGCGGCCAGGATGCGGCTGGCATCATGACCGCGGAGGAGGGCGAGCTGTTCCTGCGCAAGGACAATGGCCTCGTCCGGGATGTCTTCCAGCAGAAGCACATGCTGCAGCTCAAGGGCAACGTCGGCATCGGCCACGTGCGCTACCCGACCGCTGGCTGTTCGAGCTCGGCCGAGGCGCAGCCGTTCTACGTCAACGCTCCCTACGGCATCTGCCTTGCCCATAACGGCAACCTCACCAACGCCGCGGAGATCGCCGACGTGCTGGTTCGCGAGGACCGGCGCCACCTGAACACGAGCTCCGACTCGGAGGTGCTGTTGAACGTGCTGGCGAGCGAGCTGCAGCGCTTCGGCACGCAGCGCGCCTCGGCGTCCGACATCTTCGCCGCCTTGAGCGCCGTGTATCGGCGTGTTCGCGGCGGCTACGCCGTCGTGGCCATGGTCCTCGGTCACGGCATCATCGGGTTCCGCGACCCGAACGGCATCCGGCCGCTCGTGGTAGGAACGCGGGACGGCGCGCGCGGCCGCGAGTACATGCTCGCGTCCGAAAGCGTGGCGCTCGACCAGGGCGGTTTCAGGCTTCTGCGTGACGTCGCGCCGGGCGAGGCGGTGTTCATCGACGAGCTCGGGCGCATGCACAGCCAGCAGTGCGCGGACGCAACGCACCACACGCCCTGCATCTTCGAGTACGTCTATTTCGCGCGGCCCGATTCGATCATCGACAACATCTCGGTCTACAAGGCCCGCCTTCGCATGGGCGAGCTGCTCGCGGAAAAGCTCCGCCGCGAGCGTCCCGAGCACGACATCGACGTCGTGATCCCGGTCCCGGACACGAGCCGCACCAGCGCGCTCCAGGTGGCGCAGCTGCTGGGCGTGAAGTATCGGGAAGGTTTCATCAAGAATCGCTACATCGGCCGCACGTTCATCATGCCGGGGCAGGAGCAGCGCGCGAAGTCGGTGCGCAGCAAATTGAACGCGATCGACCTCGAGTTCCGCGGGCGCAACGTGCTGCTGGTGGACGACTCGATCGTGCGCGGCACGACTTCGGCGCAGATCATCGAGGTGGCGCGCGAGGCGGGCGCAAAAAACGTCTACTTCGCCTCCGCGGCTCCCCCGGTTCGACACCCGAACGTCTACGGCATCGACATGCCGGCCGCCTCTGAGCTCGTCGCTGCGGGGCGCACCGAGGAAGAGGTTGCGCGCATCATCGGTGCCGACTGGCTCATCTACCAGGACCTCGACGATCTGGTGCGGGCAGTGCGGCACCACGACGCCCGCGTCACCGAGTTCGACACGTCCTGCTTCTCGGGCGAGTACGTCACGGGCGACATCACGCCCGAGTATCTCGCTCGTCTGCAGGCGGAGCGGTCGGACCAGGCGAAGTCGCAGCGCAACTCGACCAGTCGCGGACCGCTGAAAGTGGTCGGGGGGCTCTGAGCGCTTGCGCGGCGTTGCGCAAGGAGCGACGGCTTGACGGTCAAGGCGCTTATCGTCAGCGACCGTGCGGAGTACCGGCAGCTGCTGGCTCATCACGTCACGCTCGAATGGCGGGACGCGCTGCCGGCCGAGTACGAGCCGGCGACTCGCGGCCGTCTCCAGCCGGGCTTCCGCGGGTCGGTCTACGACGTCGTGCTGCTGGACCACGAGGTGCAGGAGAGCCGCGGTCTCGAGTGGCTCGAAGACCTGACCGAGCGCGCCGGTTTCCCACCCATCGTGTATTTCGCGCCGCAGGGCGACGAGCGCGCGAAGGCGTCCGGGGCCAGTCACGTTCTCTCACGGCTTGACTTCGACCACGCTGAGTTCGCGGCTGCACTGCAGTCGGCGCTCGCCCAGCGGCGCAACGTGCTCGCGGACACCTCACGTGCCGCGCTCGAGCCGCCGCCACCCGATCGCTTCGGTTCCGTGCGGATCCGCGACTACCGCTGCGTGCGCCGGTTGGCCGTGGGCGGCTCCTCCAGCGTTTTCCTTGCGGAGTCGCTCCGGACCGGCCAGCAGCGTGTGCTGAAGATATTCAGGCAGGTGCCCGACGTCATCGAGGGCAGCACGACCTTCGACCGTTTCCTCCGTGAGTACGACCTGGTGTCCCGCCTCGAGCATCCGAACATCGCGCGCATCTACGACCTCGGTGTCGCGGACGACCACGTCTACATCGCCATGGAGTACTTTCCCGGTGGGGACCTGCGTTCGCGGATGCGCGAGGCAATGCCCTGGGCCGAGGCGCTCGCGTACCTGCGGCAGCTCGCCGCGGCGCTCGGTGCTCTGCACGCGATAGGAGTGCTGCACCGGGACGTAAAGCCGGGCAACGTGCTGCTGCGTGACGACGCCAGCGTCGCGTTCATCGACTTCGGGCTCGCGCGGCAGCTCGGTCTCGAGAGCGACATTACCGGCACGGGCGCAATCTTCGGCACGCCGCACTACATGAGTCCCGAGCAGGGGCACGGCCTGCCGCTCGACGAACGCAGCGACCTCTACAGCCTGGGCGTGGTGCTGCACGAGATGCTGACCGGGCAGAAGCCGTTCGTCGCCGATTCGCCGCTCGCCGTGATCTACATGCATGCGAACGCGCCGATACCGCGCCTCGCGCCGTCGGCCCAGCACCTGCAGCCGCTGCTCGAGGCGCTGCTCGCCAAGCAGGCCGCCGGGCGTCCGGCATCGGGCGAGGAGATCGTGGCGCGGATCGACGAGTTGATGGGGCTCGCGGCGGCCTGATGGCGTCACCCGGCGCAATGCTGCGCGCGCCGACGCGGCGCGAGTGGTTCGACCTTGCCGTCGAGCACGAAGCGGACCTGCTCATCGACCACGCGAATTGCGAGAAGAAGGCCGCATCGACTGCGCTTTCGCTGATGTTCGCCTACCCGGAGGACTTCGAGCTGGCCGAGCGCATGTCACGGCTTGCGCGCGAGGAGCTTAGGCACTTCGAGCTGGTGCAGCAGAAGATGGTCGAACTCGAAGTGCCGTTTCGACGCATGAGCCCGTCGCGTTACGCAGAGGGGCTGCGCAGTGCGCTGCGGCGCTCCGAGCCCGAACGACGCGTAGATCTGCTGCTGTGCGGCGCGTTGATAGAGGCTCGCTCGCACGAGCGGTTCATGGGACTCATCGAGCGGCTGCGTGCGCCGCTCGCGGAGTTCTACGCCGCGCTGGCCGCGGCAGAGGCGCGGCACGCGGGCCTTTATTTACGGCTTGCCGAGAAGCGCGGAAGCGGCGTGGCGGCGCGGCTCGAAGAACTCGCGGTGATCGAGGCCGAGCTCGCGACGTCACCGGATCCGCAGTTCCGCTTCCATTCCGGGACGCCTTCGCTCGCCTGAGTCCGCTTGCCTCGGTCCGCCGCCGGTCGGTGCGGTCCATCGTCGCTGCTCGAGGCCGGGAAACTCGATGACGGGTTCACGGCGTCCCCTCCATCCCATCGCCCCTCCGCAGACACTCAGCGACTAAGGCCGCGTCTCAAGCGCGCGGCAGCGAACGCAGATCAAAACCGGATGGAGAGCGCACGAGCACGCTGCCCTGGGTGTGCCAGTCGCCGAGCACGATACGCTTCACCGTCGAGCCATCGACCTCCAGCGAGTGCACGGCCGGCCGGTGCGTATGACCGTGGATCATCGTGCCAACTCCACTCTCGCGAAACGCGGTCGCAACCGCATCGGCGTTGACGTCCATGATCTGCGCGGCGGTGGAGTTGACGTGCATGCGACTGCCCTCGCGCATCTTCTTCGCAAGTGCGCGCCGCCTGGCGAGGCTCAGGTGCCCGAGGATCCACTGCACGATCGGATTGCGGACGATCCGTCGCAGGCGCTGGTAGCTCACGTCGTCTGTGCAGAGCACATCGCCGTGCAGCAGCAACACACGCTCGCCGTGTATCTCGGCGACCGTGCCGTCCTCGATCAGCGTCGCGCCGGTTTCCCGGCAGAACCGTTGGCCAATCAGGAAATCACGGTTGCCGTGCATGACGAAACAGGGGACCCCGGAGTCCGTCAGGGCGCGCATCGCCTGCACGATCGCGCGGCTCGAGGGTGCCGGATCGTCGTCGCCGAGCCAGACCTCGAACAGGTCGCCCAGGATGTAGAGCGCGCGGGCCGAGCGTGCCTCGCCCTCGAGAAAGGCGATGAACTGCGCCTGGATGCCCGGCGAGGCGGGGTCGAGGTGCAGGTCCGATATGAAGAGGGTGGTCAATATTGCGGTTCCAGGTCGACGGGCTGGATGGTACGGCGCCGGGGCGCGGCGCGGCCAGCGCCTCGCTGACCGGCAGGCATGATCCGGTAAGATGGGCGTTCATGTCGCACAAACCTCAAGTCACGCGATTCGCGCCGAGCCCGACAGGGTACCTGCACCTCGGGAACGCGCGGACGGCGCTCTATAACTTCCTGGCCGCGCGGTCGGGTGGCGGGCGTTTCGTGCTGCGCGTCGAGGACACGGACGCCGGGCGCAGCGAGGAGCGCCTGCTGGAGCAACTGCTCGCGGACCTGCGCTGGCTGGGCCTGGAGTGGGACGAAGGCCCCGACGTGGGCGGCACCCACGGGCCCTACCGGCAGAGCGAGCGTGCCGACGTGTATTCGGCGGCGGTCGCAACGCTCGAGCGTCAGGGCCGTGTCTATCCGTGCTTCTGCTCGCAGGAGGAACTGCAGCTCTCGCGTCGGGCGCAGCTTGCCGCGGGTCGACCTCCACGGTACGCAGGCACCTGCGCCAGGCTCCCGGTCGAAGAGGCCGAGCGCAGGATCGCGGGTGGCGAGATGCCAGCGACGCGGTTCCGCGTGCCGGCAGGACGCGTCGTCGAGTTCGCGGACCTCGTGCATGGCTTGCAGCGTTTTGCCAGTGACGACATAGGTGATTTCGTCGTCAGTCGTGCGGACGGCTCGGCTGCGTTCTTCCTCGGTAACGCCGTGGACGATTCGGCAATGGGCGTGACGCTCGTGCTGCGTGGCGACGACCACCTTGCCAATACGCCGCGGCAGATACTGATCCTCGATGCGCTGGGCCTCCCAGTGCCAGCGTATGGCCACCTGCCGCTGCTGCTCGGCGACACGGGTGCGCCGCTGTCGAAGCGCGACGGCGCCGCCGGGCTGCACGACCTGCGTGAACAGGGATACCTGCCAGGCGCTCTCAATAACTACCTGGTGCGCCTCGGGCACGCCTGCGGCCGTGACGAGTGGCTCGAGCTCGCGGAGATGCCCGCGAACTTCGATCTTGGACGGACCAGCCGTTCGGCCGCACGGTTCGACGAAGCCCAGCTGCGCCATTGGCAGCGCGAGGCCGTCACGCGGGCAAGCGTGGATTCGCTCGTCGCGTGGCTCGGGCCGCGGCTCGATGCGTTTGCTTCGCACGCGCGCAAGGTGGAGTTCGTCGCCGCGGTACGTGGCAACCTGCTCTTTCCCGTCGATGCCGAGCCCCTGGTGCGGACGGTCTGCGAGGAGCTCGTGGCGGTCGATGCCGACGCGAACGGAGCCATGAGCGGCGCCGGCCCCGAGTTTTTCCGCCGTGCGGCCGGCGAGTGGGTGTCGAGCGCAGGCGATTTCAAGGCGTGGACCCGTGCGGTCGCCGCGGCGACGGGACAGAAGGGCGCCGCGCTTTACATGCCGCTGCGTGCGGCCCTGACCGGCACCACCCACGGGCCGGAACTCGCGCCACTTGCGGCACTGATGGGCCCGGAGAGAGTCGCTCAGCGCCTCGCCGCGGCCGAAGCCCGTGCGGCGGCGCGCTAACTACCGAATCGAGAGAGAAACGACGATGCTGCAGATCCACAATTCGCTGACCGGACGCAAGGAAGCGTTTCGCCCGATCGTGCCGGGCGAAGTGCGCATGTATGTCTGCGGAATGACCGTATACGACTTCTGCCACCTCGGTCACGCCCGCATGCTGATCGCGTTCGACGTCGTGCGCCGGCACCTGAAGGCGTCTGGCTACCGCGTCACCTTCGTCTGCAACATCACGGACATCGACGACAAGATCATCAAGCGCTCCGCCGAGAACGGCGAGCCGATGGGCGCGCTCACCGAGCGGTTCATCCGTGCCTATCACGAGGACTGCGCCGCGCTTGGCATCGAGCGGGCAGACCACGAGCCGCGTGCCACTGAATACCTGCCGCAGATCATCGCGATGGTGGCGAGCCTGGTGGAGAAGGGCTACGCGTACGTCGGCGGCAATGGTGACGTCTATTACGCCGTCGCGAAGTTCGAGCCGTACGGGCTGCTGTCGGGCAAGCGTCTCGCGGACCTTCGGGCCGGAGCGCGGATCGAGGTGGACGAGGCGAAACGTGACCCGCTCGACTTCGTGCTCTGGAAGGCTGCGAAACCCGGCGAGCCCGCGTGGGATTCTCCGTGGGGTCGCGGTCGGCCTGGCTGGCACATCGAGTGCTCGGCGATGTCGGTGGACCTGCTCGGGTCGCATTTCGACATCCACGGCGGCGGCATGGACCTCAAGTTCCCGCATCACGAGAACGAGATTGCGCAGACGTGCGCCGCCTGCGACAGCCAGTTCGTGAACGTCTGGATGCACAACGGGTTCGTGCGCGTGGACGACGAGAAGATGTCGAAGTCGCTCGGCAACTTCTTCACGGTGCGCGACGTTTTCGAGTGGGTTCGCGACCCCGAGGTCGTAAGGTACCTGATGGTCGGCAGTCACTACCGCGGACCGATCAACTACACGTCCGACAGCCTCGCGCAGTCGGATGCGGCGCTGGCGCGCATGTATCTCGCGCTGCGCGGCCTGCAGCCTGCGATGGATGCTCCGGCGACGGCTGCCACCGAGCGGTTCGTGGCCGCCATGGACGACGATTTCAACACCTCGGTTGCCGTGGCGGAACTGCAGTCGCTCGCGCGGATCGTGAACACGGCGAAGGCGGCGGGCCGCGCCGAAGAAGCAGCGGTTGCCGCCGGTGAGCTGGTGTCGCTCGGGGCGCGCCTTGGACTTCTGGGGCAGGATCCGGAGACGTTCCTGCGCAAGCACCCACGCAAGGTCGCCGCAGATAGGGCGGCCGGCGAGGTCACGGGGGACGGTGAGGCCGCCGCTGTTGGTGGGCTGTCCGACTCCGACATCGAGCGACTGATCGCAGCGCGGGTCGCGGCGCGCAAGTCGAAGGACTTCAAGGAATCCGACCGCATTCGCGACGAGCTCGCGGCGGCCGGCGTGCTGCTCGAGGATCAGCCGGGGGGCAAGACCCTGTGGCGGCGGGGCTGAGAATCCGCGCTGGCTGAAATCGCGAAGGATGGGGGTGCAGGCTGTCCTTGCCTGCCGGGGGGCTCAGTGCCAGAGACTGCTCGCGACCTGACGACCCTGGTCGCTGCCACGAAGTATCGCGTTCCGAGGGTGCGCCGCAGCTGCATCCTGCGCGAACGGCTCGTCGGGCGGCTCGCGTCGGCGGCGAGCGAGGTCGGCGTCGTCGCCGTGGTCGCCCCGGCGGGCTACGGCAAGACCACGCTGCTCACGCAGTACGCGAACTCGGTGGCGCTGCCGATGCGCGTGGTCTGGTATTCGGTCGACGCTGACGACGATGACGTCGCCCGGTTCTTCGCGAGCCTCGTCGGCGTCCTCGAGGCCCTGGACCTCGACTGGCGCCTGCCGCCGAGGGAACTGGTGGCCAATATGTCGGCGGTCTCCCAGCAGGTCCGGGCGGCGGCGGGTGAGCTCGCGGCGGCCCTCGAGTCGGCTTCCGAGGGCCGCTACGTCGTCGTGCTCGACGACCTGCACCGCGTGGCCTCTTCCGACATCGCACTCCTGCTCGAGGCCCTGATCGAACGGCTTCCTGAGCACGTGACACTGGTTCTCGCCAGCCGCACGTCGCTTCCGCTGCCCATGGCGCGCTGGATCGTGAGCGGCGAGGCCATCGAATTCGGTCCCCGCGATCTAGAGTTCTCGAGCAGTGACGCAGGCGATCTCGCCGCCGGCACCGGCGAGTCGCCCGCGGCCTTGCGGCGTGTCCGCGAGGTGCTGGAGCGGACCCACGGCTGGCCGGCGGCGGCGGCACTCATGTTGCGAGCCGCGTCCTCCGGTGATGCGCTCGATCCGGGCGCCGGTTCCCAGGAACTGCTCTATGACTACCTGGCGAGCGAGGTCCTGCACCGCCTGCCGTCCGGGATGCAGCAATTCCTGCTCGACGTGTCGGTCCTGGCCGAGCTGACCCCGGAGCTGTGCGGGGCGGTCGCCGACTGTGCCGATGCGCGGGCGATGCTCCGGACACTCTACAGACAGGACCTGTTCGTGACAGCCGTGGACGGCTCAATACCGGTGCTGCGGCTGCACGACCTTTTCCGTGATTTCCTGCAGGCGCGACTGGCCGCGACCGCGCCCGAACGGCTCAAACAGTTGCACGAGCGCGCGGCCCGGGCCGAGCCCTCCTTGCCACGGGCGGTCGGTCACTACCTGGCGGCCCGGGAGTGGCGTCCGGCCCTGCAGCTGATCGCCCGGCACACGGACGTGCTCCGGGAGCAGGGCCACCAGCAGTCGATGCAGCGCTGGCTCGACCAGGTCCCGGACGAGGCGGTCGCGGAAACGGAGGAGGGGCTGTACGTGCGTGCGTGCTGCGCCTGGCTGCGCTGGGACTGGATCCAGTCGCGGGCAGACATGTCGCGATTGATCGAGCGGATGCGGGCGGCCGGACGCGAGCCGCCCACCGACGCGCTGCTCTCGATGATGGGATTCCTGAGCGCGGTCGGCGAGCGCGAGGAGGCGGCGCGCGTCGCTGCCACAGTCGAGGCCCGTCCGCTCGGCCCAAAGGGCCGGGCGGTGCTTTCGCTTCGCCAGGCCTGGGCCTCGATGGACGTCGGTGATCTCGATTCGGTGGCGGGGTACTTCGGCGAGTTCGTCGCGCTGGTCGCCGGGAATCCGCGCGAGATCGCCCCGCTCATCGTCGACCGCACGAGCCTCTACATCGGGTTGCCCGGCATGCTCGAGCAGTACGAGCGGTTCCTCGGCATCGGCCGCACGGTCATGGGGTCGGGCGCGGCGCTCTGGCACGGCGCCTACTGGGTCATCGAAGGCTGGGTCGAGCTGTGGCACGGTCGGCGCGACTTGACCGGGAAAGCCATCGGCGCGGCCCGCGAGCTGCAGTCGCGGTTCGGTGGCGTGACCCCGACGGAGGACGCGCTCGCGCGCCTCGAGGCGGTGTTCCTCGCGGCGACCGGACGCGGCGGCGAGGGCGTGCGGCTGGCGCGTACGCTCGTCGAGCGGTTCGCGTCGCCCCGTTATGCGTCCATCAAGGTGGTGTTCGAGCGGGCCTACTGGGCCGGGGTCGGCAAGGTGGCCTGGATAGCCGGGGACGCGGCGTCGGTCCGGGAAGCCGCGCAGTGCCTTCTGCCGCCGAGGCGTCCGCAGGAGTGGCTGTTCATCGACCTCGTCCGTCCGACACTGCAGGCCCAGGTCGCGATGCTCGATCACTGCTGGGAGGAGGCCGGGCGCCAGCTCGAGGTGGCGCTGCAAGCCTTCGAGCGCGTGCGCTTCCCGCAGGGCCACGCCGATCCGCGCGTGCTCGCGGCCTGCGTGCAGCGCATGCTGGGTCGCCGCGAGCAGGCCTGGTCGCACCTCGAGCCCGTGCTCGCGGAGTGCCTGGAGGAGGATGCGATCGGCCCGCTGTCCTGCGAACCGTCCTGGGTGACGGATGCGGTGCTCGAGGTCATTCCGCCGGATCGACGCTCCGATCCCCATCTGCAGACACTGATCCGGCGGCTCGATGCGTGGCGGCAGCGTCCGGCCGAGGCTGCGCTCGCCGGTCCGCTGGCCAGGCTGAGCGAGCGCGAGCGCGAGGTCCTGGCCCGAGTGGCCATGGGCGACGGCAACAAGGACATCGCGCGTCGCCTCGACCTGTCGCTGCACACGGTGAAGCGCCACATCGCCAACATTCTCGGCAAGCTCGACTGCGTTTCTCGCCGCCAGGCGGCAGACCTCTACCGGCGGCACTCGGGCTGAGGCCCCCCGGGCGGCGTCCGAGCAGGCATGGCTCCTCCGGCCTGCCCCAATGGCTCTCCGCGGTCGATTCGGCGGCGGACCGGCCCCGCCAACATGACGCCCACACTGCAAAGGAGGTCGTCATGTTTACCAAGTCCCTGAATCGATTTGCCTTGATGGGTGTCCTCGGTCTTGCGCTCGCCGGCTGCGGCGGCGGTGGCGGCGGCGCCAGTCCGCCGTCCGGCGGCCCGGGGCCCAACCCGCCGGGTAACAATCCTCCGGGTGGCAACCCGCCCCCGGTACCGGAGATCGCCGAGTTCAGCGCCGACAAGGCTGCGTACTTCATCGGCGAGAAGGCGACGCTCACGGTCCGCTTCAGCAACGGCACGGGCCGCATCGATCCGAACATCGGCGCCGTGCAGAGCGGCGTGACGGTGCAGACGGAACCGCTGGACGGAACGCGCGAGCTGCGGCTCGTCGTCGAGTCGGCCGTCGGCACGGTGACACGCTCATTGCGCCTTCCGGTGCAGTACCGCGACGCCTACCGGACCCTCGGCACGAGCTTCCTGAGCCGCGGTCACACCGCCTCGCTCACGGGCGACGGCAGCGTGCTGCTGATCGGCGGGTCGCGCGGACAGGGTACCCTCTCCACCTCGATCGACCGCTTCGATCCGCGCAGCAACACGCTGCTCCGGGTCGGCAATCTCCGCAACGGGCGCGAGGGGCACCGGGCCGTCCGGCTGAACAGCGGGCGCATCCTGGTGACGGGTGGCATCTCAGGGCTGCTCGCGACGACCGCCGAGGTCGTCGACGAGCGCACGGGCGAGGTCAGTCCCACGGGAAATCCGCGCGTGCAGCGCGTGTCGCACACGGCGACTCGGCTCGGCAACGACCGAGTGCTCGTCACCGGAGGCTACAGCTCGGGGGAGGGTGCCGTATTCGGCATCAGCCGCACCGCCGAGATCTGGAACCCGGCGACGAACCAGTTCCGCCTGCTCGAGTCGACGATGCGCGTGGGACGTGCGGGTCACAGTGCGACCATGCTTCCCGACGGGCGCGTGCTGATCGTGGGCGGGCTGTCCGCGGACGCGAACTACCAGTTCGCCGAGGTGTTCGACCCGGCGACCGAGACCTTCTCGGTGTTCGCCGCCGTGGACAACCGTGAGCGCGGCCTGCATGCGACCGCGCAACTGCCGGACGGCACCGTCCTCGTGCTCGGCGGTGAGACCGAGGCGACCCAGCCCTTCTCGTCGGTCGTGCAGTTTCGTGGCGACAATGGTGGCACGTCGCAGATCCTCGCCAACCTTGTGCGGCCGCGGACGCTCGTCGAGGCGGCGGTGTCGAGGGACGGGCGCGTGTTCCTCTTCGGTGGAGAGGTCGGACCCGGGAACCTGACCACGGACACGGCCGAGGCGTATTCTCCTGCGAACGGCGGCATGCCGATCGCGAGTCTGCCTGGCCCGCGGGTCGGTCACACCACGACGTGGCTGACCGACGGTCGGTTCCTGATCGCGGGCGGCGAGGACGCCGACGGACGGCTGGTCCCGTCGGTCCTGTTCTACGAATGACGGCCCTGCGGAGAGCGCGAGCCATGTCGAACCGGATAATTGCCGCGGTTCTTCTCTTCGTCGCGGCGTGGACGCACCCGGGCGGTGCGCTCCACGCCGCGGTCGTGGCCGAGACACATCGCCTGGAGGAGGCGCCGTACTACGTCAATGTCGGTCGGCGGCCGCCGGCGACCGGAACCTGTGCGGTCGTGTTCCCCGCGACGCCCGACCCGGAGTTTGCCCGCACGTTCGGCTACGAGAACCGCGTGGGCGAGATCGAGCCGCTGATCACAGCCGTCAACGCGCGGATCGACTCCAAGCAGGGGTGCGTGCGGGGCGTCCGGCAGATGCCGGACCCGGCGGGCGCACCGCGCGTTTACGTCGGCAGTGCGGAGAGCGACTACGCGCCACCCGACGTCGGCGACCAACGCGTCCCGGGTGATCGCTTCGCGCCGATGGTGCTGCACCTCGAACGGCCCGGCGTCGAATGGCGCGCGGCGGCCGGTGCGCTCGTCGTCCGGTCGGGTGTCCAGTACGCCGTCGCCATCCAGCTCGGGGTCAGCCACTACATGAAGGGCTACTCGGGCGTGTTCACAAAGGAGGTGGCGCTCGGGACCGGGTACCGGCAGCCGGTGAAGTTCCTGACTGCGGAGGACAAGCCGGTCGAGGTGCTGCATCTCACAGGCGTGCTCGTGGATCAGCAAGGCAGGGTCGTGCGGGCAGGAGCAGAAGGCGTCGTGCTGAGGGACACGCCATTCCTCGCTCAGACAGTCGGCGTGACGCGTACGTTCGATGCGCAGGAGCTGCAGCGTGTGCTGAGCCGCGAGCAGCGTCACGATCTGCCGGGTGCCCCGCTCACGATCGACGTGGCGCTCGACAACCTCATTGCCCAGCTCACGCGCTCCGAGGTGCGAGTGCCGGCGAAATAGGGGACATTCTCCTTTTCCGAAATAGGGGACATTCTCCTTTTCCGCTGGACAGGTGCGGAAAAGGAGAATGTCCCCTATTTCGGAAAAGGAGAATGTCCCCTATTTTCCACTATGTCCGCTGCAGTGCCGACTCGAGCGTGTTCTTCATCAGGATCGCAACGGTCATCGGGCCTACGCCTCCCGGCACCGGTGTGATCCAGCTCGCACGCTCGCGCGCGGCTTCGAACTGCACGTCACCGACGAGCTTGCCATCCGGCATTCGATTGATGCCGACGTCCACGACGATTGCGCCGGGCTTCACCCACTCGCCGGGGATGAGTCCCGGCTTGCCAACCGCGACGACCAGCAGGTCCGCACGCTCGACATGCTCGCGCAGGCCCTTCGTGAAGCGATGGCAGACAGTGACGGTGGCGCCGTCGAGCAGCAACTCGAGCGCCATCGGCCGGCCGACGAGGTTCGAGGCGCCGACGACGACGGCGTGCAGGCCCTTGGTCGAGAGCCCGCAGCGATCGAGCATCCGGATGACTCCAAGCGGCGTACAGGGCCGCATCAACGGATGGCGCAGCGCGAGACGCCCGACGTTGTACGGGTGGAAGCCATCGACGTCCTTGTCCGGCGAGATCGCTTCGATCACGGCTCGCTCGTCGATGTGCTCCGGCAGCGGCACCTGCACCAGGATGCCGTCGATCTTGGGATCCAGGTTGAGGCGTTCGATCAGGTGGACGAGCTCGGTCTGCGTGGCAGAGTGGGGCAGGTCGTGGCTCACGGAGACAAAGCCGCATTCCTCGCAGGCGGCGCGCTTGTTTCGCACGTAGATGCTCGACGCCGGGTCATCGCCCACCAGCACGACCGCGAGGCCCGGCCGACGCTTGCCGCGTGCTGCGAGCCGGTCGCTTTCCTCGCGGACTTCGCGTCGGATGTCTGCCGCAATGGCCTTGCCGTCGATGATCGTGCCTGCCATGCGCCCGGCCTCAAGTGTTCAATGTCGCGCATTCTGGCATGGCCCGTGCCGGGCAAACGAGCGTGAGTCTCGCGTAAATTGACGCATTGGAGTGCGCTCCGTATCATTCGCGCTCCCGTGCGGGCCCGTTCTGGCGACAGATCGGTCCCAGGCGGCGACCGCAGGTCGGTGCAGGGCGGGGCATGGCGCAGTCTGGTAGCGCATCTGCTTTGGGAGCAGAGGGTCGGGGGTTCGAATCCCTCTGCCCCGACCATCCGGACGGCGGCCTCGGACGATGCGCCCGTAGCTCAGCCGGATAGAGCATCGGCCTTCTAAGCCGAGGGTCGCAGGTTCGAGTCCTGCCGGGCGCGCCAGGCTTGGGGAAGTTTCCGCCGGACGATGGTGGACGTAGCTCAGTTGGCAGAGCTCCGGGTTGTGGTCCCGGCGGTCGTGGGTTCGAGCCCCATCGTCCACCCCAGTTTTCAGGTTGGGCCGTTAGCTCAGTTGGTAGAGCTGCTGACTCTTAATCAGTAGGTCGTAGGTTCGAGTCCTACACGGCCCACCATCTTTCGCACCCTCCACATGCCGGAGCGGGGCGTACCGTTGCCGCAG
>Ga0316617_100000180_pt1 | contig 14530 bp, 14 predicted proteins | sample OWC_Aug_M1_C1_D2_FD_207801 | JGI IMG/M metagenome (GOLD analysis project Ga0316617, IMG submission 207801) | Wetland soil microbial communities from Old Woman Creek delta, Ohio, United States - OWC_Aug_M1_C1_D2_B | ecosystem: Environmental > Terrestrial > Soil > Wetlands | place: USA: Ohio... | reverse complement strand
CTGGGGAAAGGAGCAGGCACGCCCGAAGCCGGAGCTTCTGCGGGTCCTCGCGAAAGCCCACGGTCTCGCATACCGGGACATCTGGTTTGTGGAGGATCGCTTGAAGACCCTGCAGGCGGTCACGGGCGAGACCGACCTGGCGGAGGTCGGCCTCTATCTGGCTCTGTGGGGATACGTCATGCCGGCCGATCGCGACCAAGCCGCTTCGGATCCTCGCATCGTCCCGCTGTCGCTTGAACAGTTTTGCCGAGAATTTTCCGCATGGACGAAATAGGGGGACCCCATGCAACTCACGCCGTGTAGGACCTACCATGCCAAGGTGGTCGGCCGGAGAGTTCTCCGGATGCCGGACGGCAAGTCCGTGTTCAAGATGTACTATGTCTCCGTCATGGGGCGGGACAAACCCCAGTTGTACGAGTGGGAGCGCTCTCCGCGCACGACGGCGGACTTCGAGCGGATGTTCGCCGCGGGCGGCCACGAGGGCGTGGGGTTCGTCATTGCCTTCCCGCACGTCACCAAGGTCTACCGCTTCTCTCCCGAAGGGGAAACGATCCTGGACGTGCGCGAGTTCAACACAGACGGCATGGCCGATCGTGACTGCACCCGGGGCGACGGGTACCACGAGCTGGCATGCTACGCGGAGGCCGCCATCGCCGCCGACGAGTACCGCGCGTGGGCCCAGTCCGGCAGCGTGCACGAGTATCTCGCCCTGTGCTCCGACGCGTCCGATTTTCCCGTCGTCAGCAACGTCAAGCTGGCGGACTACTGGAACGGGAGGATTCCATGAACCGTAGAGCGCTCGGCCGGACGGGCTTGCACGTGTCGGAGCTCGGCTTCGGCTGCGGGATGGTCGGAGGGCTCCTCGTCCGCGGGGAGTATCCGGCGATGCGGCGGGCAGTGGCCCGCGCTGTCGAGCTGGGGATCAACTATTTCGACACGGCGCCGCTGTACGGGGACGGCCAGTCGGAGGTCAACCTCGGCGCCATTCTCCGCGAGCTGCGCCCCGACGTGGTGGTGGGGACGAAGGTCCGCCTCGCCGCGAGGGACACGGCGCACATCGAGACGGCGATCGCGGAGTCCATGGAGGCAAGCCTGCGCCGGCTCGGCCGGGATGCCGTGGATCTCTTCCAGCTGCACAACCCGATCACCTCCCGGCGGCGGGCCGACTTTGCGTCTCTGACCCCGGACGACCTGCCCGGCGTGATCCGCGCATTCGAGACGCTTCACCGCCAGGGCAAGACGCGCTTCTGGGGAATCACGGCGCTCGGGGACACGGAAGCCCTCCATCGAGCGGTGGACATGGGAGGATTTCACACGCTTCAAACCGTCTACAACGTGCTGAATCCGAGCGGCGGGCGGCGGGTCCCGTCAAGCTACCCCTACCAGGACTATCGGCAGCTCATCGATCGGGCCTTCGCCAAGGGGATCGGCGTCATCGCCATCCGCGTGCTGGCGGGAGGCGCCCTGTCCGGGACCACCGATCGGCACCCGATCGCCATGCAGGGCGTCACGCCCCTGGCGACGGGCCGCGACTACGCGGAGGATGCCGCCCGCGCCCGCCTAGTCGACTTTCTCGTCGCCGACGGAACGGCGGGAAGCCTGGCCGAGGCGGCCGTGCGCTTCGCGATCAGCAAGCCCGAGATCTCCACGGCCATGGTCGGCGCCTCGAGTCTGGAGCAGCTGGAGCAGGCCGTGGAGGCAGTGCGGCGCGGTCCGTTGCACCCGGAGGCGCTCGAGCGCGTGCACGCCGCCTTGCAGCGCCCGATCTGACATGCCGAATGCTCTCGGCTTCGCAATCCTGATCCTGTTCGGCAGCGTCTACACCGTGGCCACCGTCGCCTGGTTGGCCGCCGCGTACTGCTTGCTCAAGACCATCGCCAACCGGCGGCCGGAGGTGCTCCTGTGGAGCGCGCCGCTCGGGTTTTTTCCTCCCAATATTGTCTTTCGGCCCGACCTGCTCACGGACCGCGGGCGATACTTCCGACGCAGGTTCGGCCAAGCCGGCTTTGTATTCGCCGCCGCCGTGGCGACCGGGCTTGTTCTGCACGGACTCGTGCGCATGCGGTTCTGACGATGGATGCGTCAAGGGAGCCGGCCGCACGGCGGGGGCCGTCCCCGCCCAACCTCGCATGGAGGGCCTCCCGATGATCAGTCGAATCTGGCATGGCTGGACCATTCCGCGGAACGCCGACGCCTACGAGGCGTTGCTCCGGCAGGAGGTCTTCGCCGGAATCCACAGTCGGCGCATCGCGGGGTACCGGGGCATCCATCTCCTCCGACGGGACGTCGGGGCCGAGGTGGAGTTCGTGACGGTCATGTGGTTCGATTCCCTGGACGCGGTCCGGGCCTTCGCGGGGGAGGATTACGAGGTTGCCGTCGTCCCGCCCAAGGCCCGCCAGCTCCTCGCCCATTTCGACGCCCGCTCGGCGCACTACGAGGTCATCGAGTCGCCCGGGTAGGGCCGCGCGAGGCCGCGCGAACAGGAGGCTTTCCATGCGGACGATCGGCTGGGGCATGATCGGGTGCGGCGAGGTCACCGAGGTGAAGAGCGGGCCGGGCTTCCAGAAGGCGGAGCACTCGCGGCTCGTGGCGGTCATGCGGAGAAACGGGGAGCTGGCGAAGGATTACGCGCGCCGCCACGGCGTCCCGAAATGGTACGACGCGGCGGAGGCCCTCCTCGCGGATCCCGGCGTGGACGCGGTGTACATCGCCACGCCGCCGTATGCGCACAAGGACTACACCCTGGTGGCCGCGCAGGCCGGCAAGCCGGTGTACGTGGAGAAGCCCATGGCCATGCGTTTCTCCGACTGCCAGACCATGATCGCGGCCTGTCGCGACGCCGGCGTGCCCGTCTTCGTCGCCTATTACCGGCGGGCGCTCCCACGCTTCCTAAAAGTCAAGGAGATCGTCGAGGCCGGCCTGATCGGCGAGCCGCGCGCCGTCACCGTCGCGCTCTACCGCCCGCATGCGCCCGGCGCCCCTGACTGGCGCGTCGACCCGGGCGTCGCCGGCGGCGGGCTGTTCGTGGACATGGGGTGCCACACGCTGGACTTCCTGGACTTCGTGCTCGGGCCGATCCGCGCTGCCCACGGCATCGCGACCAATCGCTCGAAGTTGTACTCCGCGGAGGACACCGTCGCCGCGGCGTTCGAGTTCGAGTCCGGCGTGGAGGGCGTAGGCTTATGGTGGTTCGCCAGTCCGATGGCCGTGGACCGCACGGAGATTTTGGGGACGCGCGGCCGCGTCGCCTTTGCGACCTTCGACAACGCCCCCGTCGTGCTCGAAACGGGAGATAAAGCGTCAGAGTTCGTGATCCCGCACCCGCCGCACGTCCAGCAACCCCTCATCCAGACCGTCGTGGACCACCTGAACGGCGTTGGGCAATGCCAGAGCACCGGCGAGTCGGCGGCGCGCACCACCCGCGTGATGGACCAGATCCTCGCCTCGTACTACCCGGCGAAGTAGCCGAAGCCCACAGCCGCCAAAGCCTCCGACAGAGGGTTCTTTGAATCCACAGATTCCGCAGATTCTACAGATTGGCCGAATTCGAGGGCGCCGCACAAAACCAACGGAACGTTCAAAAGCTTTTTTCGCCAAGGCTGCTCAAAAAGGTCCAGATCCAAGGCGGAGAGCCGGGTACCCATCCGCAGGATGGGTGCGGGCGCGAGGCGTACTTACCATGTACGTCGCAGCGCCACGGGAGCGAGCCAACGCCGGAGATGGGCCTTTTTCAGCAGCCGCCTACCCGGGTTCGGTCAGGCGCCGGGGATCCAGCAGATCGCTCAGCTCCGCCGGCGTCAGGAGTCCCTGCGCGGCGACGGCTTCCCGCAGGGAGCGGCCGCTGCTCCAGACCTCGGCGGCCAGCCCTGCCGCCCGCTCGTACCCGATCCGCGGGCTGAGCGCGGTGACCAACGCCACCGTCTCTTCGGCGTATCGGCGGCATCGCTCCGCATCCGCTTGAATCCCCGCGACGCACCGGCTGGTGAAGGCGGCGATGCCGCGCGCCAAAATGTCCAGGGACTGGAGAAGTGCGTGGGCGATGACGGGCATCATCACGTTCAGTTCGAGCTGGCCGGCCTGTGCCGCCATGGCGATGGTGACGTCGTGACCGATCGCCTGGAAGCAGACCATGGTCAGCATCTCTGCCATCACCGGATTCACCTTGCCGGGCATGATGGACGAACCGGGCTGGACCGCGGGCAGGGAAATTTCCGCCAGGCCCGTGCGCGGGCCCGAAGCCAACAGCCGGACGTCGTTGCAGATCCGGACGAGGTCGAGACAGAGCGTCCGAAGCGCCCCGGACAGCGCGGCGAATGGGCGCATGCTTTGCATGGCGTCGAACGGATCCGGTGCCGCGACCAGCGGTTCGCCGGTCACATCCCCCAATCTGGCGGTCACCAGGCGCCGGTAATCCGGGTGACTGTTCATACCGGTGCCCACCGCCGTGCCACCCAGCCCGACGGACCGCAAGGCCTGGCGCGTTTCCGCGATCGCCGTTTGATGGGCCGCCACGGCTGTGGCGTAGCCCCCGAACTCCTGCCCCAAACGGATGGGTGTCGCGTCTTGGAGGTGTGTCCGCCCGGCCTTGACCACACCGTCAAAAAGGCGGGCGCGCTCGCGGAGGGCGCTTTCCAGCCCGTCCAGTGCCTGGAGCAGGGAGTGCAAGCGGGCCAGCGCCGCGAGCCGCATCGCCGTGGGAAACACGTCGTTGGTGGACTGCGCCATATTCACGTGGTCGTTGGGGTGCACCACGGCGTACCGGCCACGCGCCTCGCCCAGAAGCTCCAGGGCGCGGTTGGCCAGCACCTCGTTGGCGTTCATGTTGTGCGAGGTGCCCGCCCCCGCCTGGTACACGTCGACCACGAACTGGTCGTGCCAGCGACCGCCCGCGACCTCGCGCGCCGCCGCCACGATGGCGTTGCCGATGGTCGGACTCAGCCGGCCCAAGGCCACGTTCGCCTGGGCGGCCGCAAGCTTCACCTGCGCCGTGGCGACGATCAGCGTGGGATGCGCGCGGAGCCCGCTGATCGGGAAGTTCTCCACCGCCCGCACCGTCTGAACACCGAAGTACGCCTCCGCCGGCACCGCACGCTCGCCCAGGCTATCCCGTTCCGTTCGCGTTCCCATCCTCGCCTCCAGGGGCCGACACCCCCAACACAAAGGGGGGAAACCCGAATCAGGTTTCCCCCCTAACAGACGCGCGCCGGTGCCAGCCGCTTACTGGATCGGCTGAACCATGACCGGCTCGCCCCACCACGAGCACTTCTGAGTTCCAATGCAGTTGTCTGCCTTGGACAGCTCCACATCCTTCTTCGTCGTCGACTCGGGCGTTCCCCGATTCACCGAGTAGCCCATGTGGTTCCACGTCGCGAAGTGCGCACCGTTCTTCTTGGTCTCTTCCATGGCCAGCTGCGTCCGCGCCGAGCACGCCGACAGCAACGCAAAGAGGCCGAACGCAAGAACCGCCATCCACAACCCGTGTCGCATTCGAATTCCCTCCTTTCAGGGATTAGTAGTGAGTATCCGCATTGGCGAGATGATAGCGACGGTCGTTATCCTATCGCGGAAGCTCACAGCCTGTCAAGGACAGCCTGCGCGTCCCGTGCCTCGGCTCCAGAGGCCGCCAAACGCTCGCGCAAGTGGGAATATCGGCGGCGCGTGGCGTCGTTCTTCGTCGCAATGGCCAGGGCCTTCCGCGTTCCCACCAGGACGAGGAGCCGCTTGGCTCGGGTGATGGCCGTGTACAGCAGGTTTCGCTGCAGCATGAGATAGTGCGTCGTGTGCACGGGCACGATGACGGCCGGATACTCGCTGCCCTGACTTTTGTGGACCGTGACCGCGTACGCCAGCGTCAGCTCGTCGAGGTCGCTGAAGTCGTACGGCACCTCTCGATCGTCTATCTGCACCACGACGGACTGCTCCGAGGGGTCGATGGCGGCGATCCGGCCTAGGTCGCCGTTGTAGACGGCCTTGTCGTAATTGTTCCGCAGCTGGAGCACCCGATCCCCGACGCGGAAAATCCGCCCACCCCGCAAGAGCTCCGTCGCCCCGTTCCGCGGGGGATTCAGCGCCGCCTGCAGGGCGGCGTTCAGCTGTCCCGCCCCGATGGGGCCGCGATGCATGGGCGTGAGCACCTGGATGTCCGCCAGAGGATCCAACCCGTACTTGCTCGGGAGGCGTCGCCGGGCGAGGTCCACGATCAGGTCCTGGAGCTTGGGCGGATCATCCTCGGCGATGAAGAAGAAATCCTGCGTCCGGTCCGCCGCCGCCACGGACAGGTCCGGGAACTCGCCGCGGTTCACCCGATGCGCGTTCGCGACGATCCGGCTTTGGGCCGCCTGGCGAAAGATCGTCGTTAGGCGAACCGCCGGGATGCCGGGTACGGCCAGCAGGTCCTTCAGGACGGTCCCCGGCCCGACCGAGGGCAGCTGATCCGCATCGCCCACGAGGAGAAGCGTCGCGGTGAGGGGAATCGCCTGGGCGAGATGGTGGGCGAGCAGGACGTCGATCATGGAGACCTCGTCGACAACTATGACATCGGTCTCCAGAGGATTCCGCGCGTTCCGCTGGAACCCCCCCTCGCGGGGATTCCACTCCAGCAGCCGGTGCAACGTACTGGCTTCGTGCCCCGTGACCTCGGCCAGTCTCTTGGCCGCCCGCCCCGTGGGCGAGGCGAGGTGCATCCGGAGCTTCTTCGCCTCCAAGAGCCGGATCACGGCCTGGAGAATCGTGGTCTTCCCCGTCCCCGGGCCCCCCGTGATCACGAGGAGCTTCTCCTGGAAGGCGAGCCGCACTGCCTGGCGCTGCTCCTCGGTCAAGGCGAGGCCGGTCTTTCCCTCGACCCAGGGCAAGGCTTGGGTCATGTCGAGGGGCGGCACGGCCCGCGGGGCACGGAGGAGGTCCGTGAGGCGCCGGGCCAGCTGCACCTCGGACACGTGCAGGGATTTGAGATAGACGGCCCGGCCCGCCGCGAGCGACTCCACGACGACCGCCTCGTCGGCACTGAGCACGGAGAGCGCGTCCGGCAGGAGCGCCGCCGGAATCTCCAGCATCTCTTCCGCCGCCCGCAGGAGCTCCGCTTCCGGCACGTAGACGTGCCCCTCATCGGTCAGCTCGTTGAGCGTGTGCAGGATGCCGGCGGCGGCGCGCAGCGGCGAGTCGGCGGGAATGCCCACTTCCCGCGCGATCTTGTCCGCGGTCTTGAACCCGATCCCGCGGATGTCTCTGGCCAGGCGATACGGATTCTCCCGCACCGTGGCAATCGCCGCCTGCCCGTACGTCTTGAAGATCTTCACCGCATACGCCGGGGAGACCCCGTGCCCCTGTAGGAACAGCATGACCTCCCGGATCTCGCGCTGTTCCGCCCAGGCGGTGGTGATGCGCTGCTGGCGGATGGGGCCGATGCCCTCCACCTCGGCGAGGCGGCCGGGCGTCTCCTCGATCACCTTGAGCGTGTCTCCACCGAAGGAATCCACCAGTCGCTTGGCGAAGACGGGCCCGATGCCCTTGATCATGCCCGAGCCGAGGTACTTCTGGATGCCGGCGATCGTGGCAGGGACAACCGACTCGTACCGGTCGACCTTGAACTGCTCGCCGTATTTCGGATGGTGGGACCAGCGGCCGTGGACGCGGAGCGTCTCCCCCGGTGTGAGGCTCAACACGGTGCCGACGATGGTGACAGGATCGGGCTTGCCGGGAACGTCGAGGCGGGCGACGACGTACTGCGTCTCCTCGCTCACATACGTGATGCGGGCTACCGACCCTTCGAGACTCGCATACGAGTCGGCCCGCAATTGCAGGTGATTGCCGCCCCCTGCGCCCGGCTGAAGGCTGCGTGAACTCATTCGCCGTTCCGCCTGCTGGTTGCGCCCCTGAGATGGTCATCATTATTGTCTGAATACTCCCCCGTGTCGAGTCCGATAGATGGCGGGAAATCCTCCAATCGCCTGTCGCGGAAAGTCCGAAGGGGTCATCGCCACCCCTTGCTTCTCTTTCGCCCCGGTGGTATATGTATTGCTAAGTATGCATACGTGGAGTAGAATGCATACCGATAGCGGGAGTCAAGAGCAAGCGGAGGTAGCCATGAAGGCGGTGGTGGCGGAACGCGGGCAGGTCACGATCCCAAAGCGGCTGCGAGAACGACTGGGCATCCGCCCTGGAACGGTCCTGGAATTCCGCGAGGAGGCGGACACACTTGTCGCCGAGAAGGCAGAGACGGCGGGCGCCTTGGACCGCTGGTACGGCAGCCTGGGCCGTCAGCGACGGACCGACGACATCATCCGGGCTCTGCGAGGCGAGCCGTGATCACGGCCGTGGATTCGAGCATCATCATCGATGTCCTCGAGCCCGATCCGGACCATGGACCCGCCTCTCGGGAGGCGCTTCGACGGTGCCTGCGGGAAGGATCCATGGTGGCCTGTGACGTCGTGTGGGCCGAGGTGGCGACCGCCTTCGGTCACGCCCAGGCGCGCGCCGTGGAGGCGTTGCGCGAGATCGGCATCGCCTATTCCCCCATGAACGAGGAGGCGGCCCTTCGCGCCGCGGCGTGCTGGTACCGGTTCAGAAAGCGGTCCGAGGGAAAAGGCCGCGTCGTCGCAGATTTCCTGGTGGGCGGCCACGCCCTCGTCCAGGCGGACCGGCTACTGACGCGGGACCGCGGCTTCTATCGAGAGTACTTCAAACCTCTCAAACTCGTCGTGCCGTGAGAGCGCACGAACGTAGCTTGTCGTGCTTGCCAACGTTCCTCGCTTCACTCAGCGAACTGCAAGAACTGGCCGAGCCGACGTAGCGGCCGACGTCGGTCTTACCGAACGCCACGCGACTTAGTCCCAGTCCACTTGGTCAACGACGTCCCGAATTACTTCGGAGATGCCACCGGGAGGTGGAGATGACAACGAGGAAGAGCCCATCCGATCGCTCCGTCGTCGACAAGATCTCCGACGCTACCTATGCCCGCCTGGAAAAGGTCATAGAAAGCGAGCGCGAGAAGGGATCGCGCGAAGTTCTCGTCCAGAGCCTCGTGTACCTGGGGATTGCGACGGCGCTCATGAAACTGCTCGTTCAGCACGGTCTGACCCCGGCCCTTGCTATTGAGTCGTTTGCGAAGGGGCATCGCCTCACCGAGGAACAACTCGAAGCCATGGACCGCAGGCTGTATCGTGGCATTGTGGAGGCGGTCGAGACCCACCTGCGCAACGAGGCAGACCTAATTGGATTCCGGATGGACTTCTCGTGGCGCGGCAAGACTCCCGGCGGTGCGTAGTGGAACGGAAGTCGTGTTGGGTAGGAGACTTCGAATCCTGGCGATGGGAACTGGTCGGCCCCGAGGAGTCGCTCAGCTCTCGTAGCCAACGAAACGGGCGAATTCGCTGACCGGAGCGCGGTCAGTCCGCAACCTGTTCACCACTGCCGCCTTGTCCTCGTATCCGAGCGACAGGCCGCAGATCACGGTGTGATCCTGCGGGATGCCGAGATGGGCGCGGATGATCCGGTGGTAGTCGGCGAAGGCGGCCTGCGGACACGTGTGCAGGCCGTGAGCGCGCGCGCCGATCATGATGTTCTGGATGAACATGCCGTAATCGAGCCAACTGCCGATCTCGAGCCGGGCATCGATGGTAAAGAACATGCCGACCGGCGCGCCGAAGAACAGGTAGTTCTGCGCCCGCTGCGCCTTCATCCGCGCGCGGTCGCCCTTGCCGATGCCGAGCAGGTCGTAGAGCCCCCAGCCGACCGCACGCTTCCGGCTCAGATAGGGCTCGAAGAGTTCGTCGGGATAGTATTTCCACGGTCGCTTGTGCTCCTCGCCCCCCGCCTCGAAGGCGTCGAGGATGGCGCGTGACAGCTCTTCCTTCGCCTTGCCCACCACCACATGGACACACCAGGGCTGCATGTTGGTTCCGCTCGGCGCGCGGGACGCCACCTCAAGGATGTACTCGATGAGCGCGCGTGGCACCGGGGTCGGCAGAAAGGCCCGTACCGAATGGCGGGACGTGATTGCGTCGTCGACGGTGCGCGCGACGTCGGCACATTCCGGGGGTGACGGGAGTACAGTCTCGGGGGCTGGGCACATGGCGTCTCCCTCGCGGTTGCCGCAGGTGCCGGGTGCCGGCAACCCGGCTCGGTGGTACCGCATGCTCGCGTTGGAGTATCCGGCTCACAGAAGGCGACGGTCAAGGGGAAAGGGGAAATTACTTCTTTCGAGTGGCGCGTTGGGCCGGGTGGGCACTGAGCGGTGTGGTGGGTCAACCGTGCAGCATTGAAGGGGACACCTTAGAGACGACGTGTGATCTGCGGCGATCCAGCGTGGAACCTCAAAGGACGATAGGAGCAGCGGGGTGCGCTCTGGTTCCTCGTGGGCCTAGTCGGATGATGTTCTGGACGCCGGGCGCAGACGGAAGAGCTGCCGGAGGCCAGGGCGTCCGTCGCCATTGTCCTGAGCGCCCCGCCGCTCGTCCCTCTTCGGATACTTGACGAGATAGTAATCGGGGTTGCCGAGAAACGTCTCGAAGTCCACGCCGGCCTCTCGAAGCCCGTGACCGAGATACAATTCGGCGAAGTATTCCAGCTCTTCATCCGACAAGCGTTGCGAAGACCGTTTCTCCTGAGGACGCGCCATACGCCTCCTTCCGGCCGTTCGACCCGTTTCACATCCCGAACTGGCGGGAATATAGCATCCCGTTCGCGCGCCGACAATCCCCTTTCCCGTTTCAGGCCGCTGAAAAAGGCCCATCTCCGGCGTTGGCGCACTCGTGCGGCGCTGCGGCGTACGCACAAAGTACGCCTGCACCCACCTGCGGTGGGTACCCGGCACATCCCTTGCCGCCTTGTATCTGGACCTTTTTGAGCAGCCTGGGAATACACGTCCTCAGCAAGAATAATGAATGGGATTTGTACTGGACCGGGTGGGCTCCTCGGGCCCTCGTTCTGGGGAGATATCGCCGCCGCGATTGCCGATGGATCGCTCCAACGCTATACTCGGCACCGACGAGAGACCGACACTGGCGTATCCCGAGGGCATTTCTTAACCGGACCCGACGTGCCGAGGTCGATGACCCCCATGGCTGTTTCGCCGCGACTTGTCGTTGCCGATCCTGACGGACACATTCTGGATCACCCTTCCTTGCGGATGGCCGGACGCTTGGGGGCCGAGGTGGTCTCCGTCTCTTCCGAGGACCTGCTGCGCATCCCCGAAGGCTCCAAGCTGTTCACCATGCCGGGCAGCTGCCCGGTGGCCTGGAATCCCAAGCAGAGTGCCTTTCGCTCCGTATCGCGCGTGCAGATCGGCGGGCGACGGTTCTCCTGTAATACCGTGGCCGCGTTTCTGCCGCCAGGGTATACGCGCACGCTGCTGCCGGCAGCGGCATATTCCGAACCTCAGCCGCCGCTGCCGCTCTGGTCCTATACTGCCGTCGGCTGGGACGGCGACTCCTTCGTGGCGGCCGCGATTCGCACCGACCCCATGGATCACTCGGCTGCAGAGCATTACGACGATCGCGAGTTGCTGCCCCGCATGAAGGCGCGGCTCAAGGGGCACGAGGAAAACCCGATCCTCGCTCAACTGGCGCGCTGCGCCACGGAATACCACTGCCTGGCCGCCAAGAACCTTTTCCTTGGCCGATGGGAAGCGCCGCTACCCGTGGCAAATAGCTGCAACTCCGCGTGCGTCGGCTGCCTGTCATGGCAGCCGTCCACAGCCTGCGCGTCGTCCCACGACCGGATACGCTACGCACCGACCGCCGATCACGTGGTCGACGTCGCCCTGCCGTTTCTGTCCACGGTGCCGGAGGCCATCGTGAGCTTCGGGCAGGGGTGCGAGGGCGAGCCGCTTCTCCTCGCGGACGTCATCGCGGAAGCCGTGCGCCGAATTCGCGCGACCACCGACCGTGGGACAATCAACTGCAACACCAACGGCAGCCTGCCCCGGCGGGTGGAGCAAGTCGCCAAGGCCGGCCTGGACAGCATCCGCGTCAGCCTGAATAGCGCCCTCGGTCCGACGTACACCTCGTATTATCTGCCCCGCTCCTACCGCTGGGAGGACGTCCGGGCGTCCATCCGGCTTGCCAAGGAGTCGGGCCTGTATACCACCCTCAACTACCTCGTCTTCCCCGGCGTCACGGACCGCGAGGAAGAGCTGGACTCGCTCCTGGCCTTGGTTCGCGAGACCCGCGCGGACATGATCCAGATGCGGAACCTGAGCATCGATCCGGAGCTGTACCTTCGCACCGTGCCGCCAGCGCGCGGAAGATGCGTCGGCATCCGCACCGTGCTCCGGACCATCCGCCGAGAGTTTCCCCACGTCGAGATCGGCTACTTCAACCGCCCCAAGGAGCTGTTCGGCAGCCGCCTCTGCGAGGCGTTGATCTTCTGAAACCACAGATTTCCTAGATGGGTTGACGGAAAACCGCTGTCATCCACAGATTTCGCAGATTGGCCGATTTCACGCGGGGAGCCTTCTGGATAGATCTGCGGAATTTGCACTACACACTCGCAGAACCTTGTTTTTCTGAAAGGGTTTTGCCGTTCCCAGTGAAATCGGCCAATCTGCGTAATCTGCGGATCAAGACAGTCCGTTGTTTTGGTTGCGGCCCTCAGGTCGCGCTGCGTAATCTGCGGATCGATAAAGGTCCGCTTGTATTCTGCTTCATCTGCGGTTGCCGCCACATCTCCCGCGGCGCTTGACCCTCGTGGCCAACCCCCGTATACTCCGGCCTGGTTCTGACGGTAGGACACGACGATCACATGACGCCGCGAGGACCGACCGCCTCGCGGCGCTCGTTTTTCTCGGAGGGGATTTGGAGATGCAGGGGCACGACACCACGCCGCACGAGACCCGCAAGGACATTCGCAACCTCGCCATCATCGCGCACGTGGACCACGGCAAGACTACCCTGGTCGACGCGATGCTCTGGCAGAGCGGGATCTTCCGCGCCAACGAGTACGTCGTGGAGCGGGTCATGGATTCCATCGACCTGGAGCGGGAGAAGGGCATCACCATCATGGCCAAGAACACCGCTGTCACGTACCGGGGCACCCGCATCAACATCGTGGACACCCCGGGCCACGCCGACTTCGGCGGAGAGGTGGAGCGAACGCTCAAGATGGTCGACGGGGTGATGCTCCTGGTGGACGCCAGCGAGGGCCCGTTGCCCCAGACCCGCTTTGTCCTGCGCAAGGCCTTGGAGGCCGGGCTTCCCCCGATCGTGGTCATCAACAAGATCGACCGGAGCGACGCGCGAATTCGCGAGGTCCTGGACGAGATCTATGACCTGTTCATCGATTTGGAAGCCACCGAGGAGCAGTTGGAGTTTCCCGTCTTCTACTGCAACGCGCGGAAGGGGCTCTGTCGCACCAGCCCCGATGCACCCGATGAGCCACTCATTCCCCTCTTCGAGGCGATCCTGCAGACCATTCCCCCGCCGGTTTACGATCCCTCGTTCCCGCTGCAGCTCCTGGTCACCTCGCTGGACTACGACGACTATGTGGGGCGCCTTCTCATCGGACGGATCTTCAACGGACGGATCCGCAAGGCGCAGGATGTCAGCCTGTGCCGTCTTGACGGCACCCAGGTGGCCGCCAGGGTCACGGGGCTGTACGGCTACCAAGGGCTGCGCCGGACCGAGATCGATGAAGCGGGTCCGGGTGACATCGTCGCCGTGGCTGGATTGGAGGCCGCTACCATCGGCGAGACCTTGTCCGACGGCGAGGACCCGCGGCCGCTGCCTCCCATCAAGGTTGACGAGCCCACCATCGCCATGATGTTCTCCATCAACAATTCTCCCATGGCGGGCCGGGAGGGCCAGCACGTCACCTCCTCCAAGCTGAAGGACCGACTTGCTCGGGAACTCCTCACCAACGTCTCCATCCGCGTAGAGCCGACCGACTCTCCCGACACATTCAAGATTTCGGGTCGGGGAGAGCTGCAGTTGGCCATCCTGATTGAGATGATGCGGCGGGAGGGCTACGAGCTGTCGGCGGGCAAGCCGGAGGTCCTGACCAAAGAGATCGACGGCCAGCGCCACGAACCAATGGAGACCCTGGTGATCGACTGCCCGGAAGTCTTCATCGGGGTCGTGACCCAGAAGCTCGGCGTCCGCCGTGGGCGCATGACCAAGATGGTCAATCACGGCAGCGGCCGGGTCCGGCTGGAGTTCCGGCTTCCCTCGCGCGGCCTGATCGGCTTCCGCACCGAGTTTCTCACCGACACCCGGGGCACCGGCCTCATGAACCACCTGTTCGACGGATACGACGCCTGGCAGGGGGACATCCCGCACCGTCCCACTGGGGCACTGGTGGCGGATCGGCCCGGCCGCGCCACCGCCTATGCCATCGGCCATTTGCAGCCGCGCGGGGAACTCTTCATCGCCCCGGGCGACGAGGTGTACGAGGGGATGATCGTCGGCGAGAACTCTCGCGACAACGACATGGACGTCAATATCACCAAGGAGAAGAAGCTCACCAACATGCGCGCCTCCACCGACGAGGCGTCGGTGCAGCTTGTCCCGCCGCGCGCGATGAGCCTGGAGCAGGCGCT
>Ga0316617_100000179_pt1 | contig 14531 bp, 27 predicted proteins | sample OWC_Aug_M1_C1_D2_FD_207801 | JGI IMG/M metagenome (GOLD analysis project Ga0316617, IMG submission 207801) | Wetland soil microbial communities from Old Woman Creek delta, Ohio, United States - OWC_Aug_M1_C1_D2_B | ecosystem: Environmental > Terrestrial > Soil > Wetlands | place: USA: Ohio... | reverse complement strand
CGGTGCGCCACCATATGAACGGTGTGCTCGTTCTCCTTGTCGAGGATGTCCACCACGAACAAGTCATAAGGCAGCAGCATGATCTGCTGCTTGCGCTTGGTGCCGTCAGCCTCCTCCACCATACGCGTGGCGTACACGCCGCCGTTGGCTCCGTAGGAGAACCCTTTGGGTGGCGTGGGGCGTACTACTTTGACTGTCTCGTCTTCGGCCTGCGCTGAAGGGACTTCGATCTGCTTCTCTGTGTTGTCCTCGATCAGCTCCCGGCCAAGGGCAAGCGGGTTGGTGATCTTGCCGAAGTGCTTGCAATTTGTGCACACCCCGGGGTTCTCGCTATCAAACTTGACGCAGGGGTATGGGCCCTTGATCTCCCGCAGCTTCTGCTGCATCCGCTCTTCTTCATACGGGTGCAGGTTACTGAGCATGCTCGCGGCACGCTCACCGTCCGCACAGTACTTTGTCTGGCTCAGCCACGCCCGCCACAGCGGCTCCATGCCGTCCTCGGCTGCACGGTTCACATAGTCCGTGAGCTGTGCGCAGCCATCACCCACCTCGGTACGCTCCAGAATATGGCGGAACCGCACCACGGTGTTAGCCATCATCTGCACGCCGGTCTGCGTGGACTTGATCGGGCGCTTGCCTGGGAGTGTGGCCAGCCCTGGGTCTGGTGCAGCGGGTGCTGGTGTGCCAGACAGCGCCAGTATGCGGTCGGCCAGCGCGTCGAAGTCAGTGAAGTCTCCACGCTGCAGCACTTCAACGGGCCGAGGTTCCGGGTACTTGGGCTTGAAGTTCTTCGTCCCAGGAATGCGCAGCACCCGAGCCGCGTCGGCGGTGACGGTCATGTCGATGACCAGCCCACGCTGTTTGCACAGACGCTTAAACGCTTCGGCTACCGGTTTCCACCTAGTCACTTCCACAGGCAGCGTGAACGGCCAGTAGGCGTGGACACCACCGCCTGACGCTACGAGCCAAGGCTTGCCCAGGCTGATCAGGTCTGTGTCTGCGAGAAACGAATCAAGCGATGAACGGGCAGCATCGATGCTGTCGTACCCGTCCATGTCGATGAACAGGGAGCGTAGAAACTGTGCGTTCTCGGCGGTACGTTTGCCCTCGGATTCAAACGTGGCCAGCGCAAAGTAGACATCCTGCCCCGCCTCTACCCACCGCGCTATGTAGTTGGGGAATTCATCAAGCTGCTCTCCGAATACGTGTTGTTTTTTCTTGGACGAAAGCTCTGCCGTGCAATAGAACCCGTGACCCGGGGACGGCAGGACAGCCGCTAAGAACTCAAGCGGTTCCATCTAGATCCCCAGGGTTATCGGTTGCGCAGGACGGCTACTTCATCTTCCAGTTCAGCGACAAGGTTTTCCTGCGTATCAAGCTCCTTCTTCAGGAACTCAAGCTCTTCCAACACGTCGTCAAAGCGGGTAATGAGAACGTCACACCAATCCTTTGGCAGCCCACTGTTGTTCTCTATAAACGCATACTTAAGCAACTCCTCGTTGCTCAGGCTTGCAGGTTGAAGTCCTGACATATCTGGCTCCATGCTTTTTCGGCGGTAGGCGTAGCTTTCAGAATGGCTACGACACGCTCAACGGCTGACTTGTACGGGCCGATCACCTCACCGCCCAACATCCAGTTGTAGACGGTTTGGCGCGTCGCGCCCGTGGCCTTGGCAATGCGCATGACGGACAAGTCCTTGTCCACAGCCAGCCGCCCCAGTTGGTTGCCCAACTGGAAGCGGGGGCCGTTCTTCACACGCTCGATGGTTTTGATTGAATAAGCCATGATTGTGAAAACAAGGGGCGACGAGCGCCCCAGGATTTATTCATCGTCCCACTGAGCTGCCAGTTTAGACAGCGACGACTTGGTGGTGGGGGCGGGTTTATCCGAATCTGCCTTTCGCACAGTCGGCTCTACGTCTTCCTCTTCGCCCTCTTCTTCCACCTTGGGCTTGGCAGGCTTCTTGGCCGCAGCCTTGGGCTTCTCACCCTCAAGCTGCAGCGGTGCTGCAGGCGCGGCCTTCTCCGCCGGAGCGACGGTCATGGTAACTGCCTTCTTGGCGTCTTCCGTCTGGCCTTGGCGGACAGAGACTTCGTACTCCTCCTCAGTCAGCCAGCGCATGGGCTTGAAGAACAGCTTCGGGGCTTCGGACTTGGTGTCGAACTTCATCCGGGTGACGAGCATCTCCGGGCTGGTCTCTTGCGCCACGAGGTAGCGGGCGTACGCTTGCAGCGGACGGTTGTCGCCTTCGTCCTTACCGAAGATAGACGTGGCAGGCAGTTGAAGCTGCATGACGTGCCCCTCGATGTCGTTGGCCAGCACCACCGCCAGACGCTGGCTGTAGCGGCAGGCGCGGCTCTCACCGTTGCCGGAGCCCTTGATGTTCTGCGGGCAGGTGGCGCAGGTGCTGGACTGCGGGCTGGCCGCAGAGGCGTCGGGCTTCTCGCCGTCAGCCGACCAGCAGTCAGGACCGGACGGCGCGTCAGCGTCGTAGGACTTCATGTAGAAGGTGCGCCCGATCTTGGGAGCGGCGTTGACAATCACCACGTCGAGGAAGCGCTCGTCGATGGATGCCACCTCCTTGCCGTCCACCAGCAGGCGGAACACGCCGCCCTTGATCGAGATGCGCTTACCGCCGCCACCACCCGCACCGCCCGCGAGGGACTTGGCCAGAGAAGAGACGGTAGCCTTCTTGGCGAAGGCGGGGACGTTGGAACCAGAAAACAGAGCTACGTTGCTCATAGGGTTTCTCCTTACTTAGAAGGCTTGCGAACAGAAACGTCGTACTCCGTGTCGGAGTTCAGACCGGGGGGAACAAGCGCGGGGTTCTCTTCCAAGAACTTAGCCATGTTCGATTGGTGGATGCGGCGCTCCAGCAGATCAACCGCATCCTGCTGCACGATGAAGGTCTTGAAGCTGTCCCAGTCCTGTGTGTAGAACCGGGTCTTCTCAACCAAAGACACCGTGCCAAAGTCAGTGCGTACCGACTTTGATCCTTGCTGCAGCATCAGGTCCTTCATTGCGTTCTTGACCTCTTGCTGCTGCTCCTTGAGCGCTTCCAACTTGGTGTCGTACTCGCGCTCAAGCTCCTGAATGGCGGTGCGCATCTTCATGTAGATACGCGTCAGCCGATCCAATGGGATGACTTCTTCCATGTGCTCTCTCCTTGTTGATTTGTCAAACACTATACATTGTCTTTCGGCGCGGTCAACCCCCTTTCTTGCATTTCGCTGTTGAACAGGCTGACCAGCAACTGGGCGTCGTCAACCTTCTGGGTGAGCGCCTTGAACGCTCGCTTCTCCACGGGGGAGCCCTCGATGTGGATCACCGTGACCTTGTCGCTGACCTGCCCCTTGCGGTCTGCTCGGGCGATGCACTGGGTGTATTGCTCAACGCTCATCAGCGGGCCGTAGAAGATCACCGTGTCGGCAGCCGTGAGCGTGATGCCGTGCGCTGTGGCCTGCGGCTGCATCACCAGCACCCTGGGGTTGGGTTGCGTTTGGAAGCGCCGGATGATGTCCGTTCGCTTGGTTGCAGTCACACCACCGTGGATCTCTTCAGACGCGATACCGTTCTTGGCCAGATGCGCGGAGATGGATGTGATCGCTGCTCTGAACAGGGCGAAGATGATGACCTTGCGCTCGGTCTGTTCCACCGCTTCTTGCAGCACGTTCAGCCGAGGCGTAGCGTCGAACTCCACGGTCTCCTTGTTGTCCGTGTACGCCACGCCGCAACTGATCTGAAGTAGCTTGTTTAGTGCAGCGGCAGCGTTGACTGCCGTGATCGTCTCGCCTGCTGCCATGACCAGCATCTGCGCCTTGAGCTGGTTGTAGTACTTGGCCTGCTGTGGGGTCAGCGGTACTTCGCGTGTCATCGTCAGCACAGGTGGCAGGTCGAGACACTGGGCTTTCGTGTAGCGGATGGCGGGCTGCAGGGCTGAGTGCACCTTGTCCGCAGCGTCGCTCTTCGGTGCCCACTTGAACATCGTGATCTTGTTCATGACCTGATCACGCCAAGCGGTGTAGAACTTGGGCACGCCGTTGGGGTTCACCAGCTTGGCCAGCCCATACGCATCCACGGGAGACTGCGCAGCGGGTGTGCCCGTCATCATCCACAGGTATGTCTCCGGTTTCAGCACTGCATTCAATGCCTTCCAGCGCTTGGTCTGCGGGTTCTTGTATGCGTTGGCTTCGTCCACGATGATCAGATCGAAGCGACCATCCGCCTTGATCTCATCGGCAATCAGCGCAAGGCCGTCGTAGTTGATGATGACGAACTCGTATCCCTCCTGTATCAGCTCCACTCGGCGCATGGACTGCGCGTGGTGGGCCACAACCGCACTGCGGTGAATGACGGAGTTGCCGATGTCCTGCATCCAGGCGCTGTGCATGATCGACAGCGGACACAGCACGAGGCAGCGCCGCACATCGCCACGCTTCATCAGATAGTCCGCCGCCCACAAAGCGCTGAGCGTCTTGCCCGTACCGGGTTCAGACAACACAAACGACCGCTTGTGCAGCGTCAGGAAGGATGCCGTCTCTTTCTGGTGCTGCATCGGTGTGTACCGACCGGGCCAGTCGTACCTCCCGTAGATGGGAGAGGGGACGTTCTTCACGCCAAGGTTGCGTAGCACCTTGGCTTCTTCCAGGCCCCAGTACACCGCGACGTTGTACCCACCAGGGATGGGCTCCGCGTGATGCTTGGGGATGATGCTGTACTTGCTTGGGTTGCGGGTCTTGAAGACCAGCAACCTGTTGTCTACGATTTCCACTGCTCTCTCCTGTTTTCTTATCCGTTGTCGCTGCGATTGGCGCTCTTGTTTCGCATGCGCAGGTTGCTCTTGGCCGACGTGCCGCCACTGCGCATGGGCTTGACGTGGTCCACGTCCTTGCCATCGCCTTTGGTAGCCGCACCGGTTCTCTCCATCATGCGTCGCGCCTTGTTGCGCTGAGCGCGTTTCTTCTTCTGTTCTTCCGTGCCTTGGTAGTTGGCGTATTCAGACGAGTAGTTGCGGGGCATGTCTAGCTCCTAGTGTTTAGGGTTGAACGGACAGGACTCCACGGGGCACCACCCACACAGCGGGGACTGTGAAGGGTTCCAAACACCTGACGAATGCGCAGCCTCTAGCTTGGCTACGCGCTCTCTGTACTGCCACCACGCAGACTCAGCGTCATCTCTGGTCATCTTGTGGGTGACCATCGAATCTCGGACGATGAAGAACAGCGCCGAGGACACGCTGCGTATGTGGGGGAAGTGCGTGAACACCATCAGCGACATCAACACAAGCTGGTCTCTGTCAGGGAAGCGGTTGCTTCCAGTCTTCCAATCCACCACACGTGCGGTCAGGTTGTCGTCGTTGATGATGAGCAGGTCAGCTATGCCGCGCACCCAGCGGTCGTCTGAGTCGAAAGCGCAGGGCTTCAAGTCACGCGTGACGCCCATCTCGTACTCAAACAACTTGCGCCCGGGCTTGGCCAGCAGCGCATCCACCGTCGGCTTGAACTGCGCGAATTTCTCTGGCATCGGAACGCCATCACGCCCATACAGCTCAATCGCCTTGTGCACGTCCTTGCCGTATAGCGTGTGTACGGTGTCCTTGAACGGGAAGCGCTTGAGTACCTTGACCTCGTGGAAGCGACGGGCGCAGCCCTCGAAGTCTTTCAATCCTGAATGGGACCATGTGACGGCGGCTGATGTCATCAAAACCTCGCTGACTTGATGGCGTCGTGCAGACGCTGCGCGAACCCATCAACAAACTGCTCGTTGCGGTTGAGATCGTTGCGTTCCATGTCCACGAGGATGGCGTGAACAAGCTCGTGCCAGAACGTCTGCTTGCGCTGGTCGTCGTCACTGCGCTGAGCGATCTCGATACGCCCCGTGCCAAAGTAGATCCTGCCTAGATCGGCTTTATGTTTGAGGGTCTCGACGATTTCTACGGAGTACTCTTTGTCGCCAACGCGGATCTTGCGTGGCAGCGGGGCGGGTTGTTTCGTCTTCATCGTTGCTCTTTCTCGTTCATGATGGTGAGTGTGTGCTGCAGCACACGGGCTTCGGCAAGCAAGTGAAGCGTCTGCTCCCTTGCTTCTTCATACTTGTAGTGCAAGCACAAGTCATGAATCTCTTTGGCGAACCGCTCGATCTTCATCAGCGGCATGGCGTAGTCAATCACTTCTTCGACGATCATTTCTTTGCATCTCCATACCTGACGGCAGCGCCGCCTGAAACCTTCAACGGGATACCCCGCAAATACGGCGGGTCCATGACCATTTGCGCCAAGATCCAAGTCTTAGCGTCTTCCACTTCTTCCTCCGGCACAACCACCAGCACTTCGTCGTGCACCGTACCCACTATCGGGTAGCGCCGCGCTATGCGCAGCATGCCGTCGGTCATCACGCACCGTGCCGTTCCCTGGACCACGTTGTTCGTGACCTTGCCACCGTACAGGTTGACGCGGCTTTTGCCATCCGCGTAAGACCAAGTGACCCGACCACGTTCCGATGTCGAGGGACGGAGGTCAGGATACCTCACCGGCATGCCACTTGGCAAGATGATTTCGTTCTTGCGGAAGATCACCCCCATGTGGGTGTACTCCTTGCCCCGGTACAGGCTGTACTCGATCAGCTCCTGCATCAGGTTCCAGAAGTCCACCACCGGCTGCGATGCCGCCCGGTACTTGTCGATGATGGCCTTGGCTGCGAGGCAATGGATGGCCAGCTCAACTTCTGTGCAGGTGTGGGGGATCTCCTCCATCTTCTTGATGTTCTCATCCCAGGACAGGAACTTCTGCACGGCATCGCCCGTCACGCCCAGCTTGATGGCGTCTTCCTTTGTGTAGCGCTTGGGATCTGCGCCGAGGAAGCCGGTGAGAAGCTGCGCTGCGAACGATGCCCAGCCTAGCTGGTAACCTGCGCCGAGCAGGGCGGACTTGGCGGACTGCCGCTCCACTGGGTGCGTGTCCTGCGTCATGCCAGGGATGCCGAACATCTGTGCGCCGAACGAAGCGTACGGGTCGCCGCCTTGACGAAAGATGTCCATCAGGTTCTGGTTGTCGGCGAAAAAGGCCAGCACACGCGGCTCGATCTGCGACAAGTCACCTGCCACGATCACATGCCCCTCAGGGGCCATGATCGCCCTGCGCAGGAAGCTCCCGCGCTTGAGGTTCTGCATGTTGATCGCGCTGCCCTTGCTGGCCGTCCACCGCCCCGTGGCTGCACCGTAGTAGCTCAGAGGCACCGGCAGGTTGCCACGCTCCGCGATGTCGAGGAAGCGTTGTGCACGCGTGCGCTCGCTGGTGGACTTGACCTTCAGTCGCGCTTCGCAGAGAAGAGCAACGTCTTCATTCTCATGATTGAGAAGCGCCTGGAATAGCGCATCATTTTTGGCAAGTGCGAGCGTCTCTTCGCCTGTCGTTTTACTTGTCTTTTTTGGGGGCTGAATACCGAGTGCTTTAAGAGCTTCCGCGAACTGCTGATTTGACGCAAGCGTAGCCTCAACCATGCCGAGCTTCTTAAGAAGACCTTCACGTTGTTCCCTTTCTTCATCAATCGCCTTGGCCAGCATCTCCTTGTCAAGCTGCAGCAGCGGGCGGGTGTACATCTTGAGCGTCAGGTCGATGAGCTTCAGCTCCTTGAGCGGATATCCCGGCAGCAGCCGGTTAAAGATCTCGACGCACAGCACCGTGTCATGGGCGCAGTACTCGGCTAGCTCGACTTCGACCGGCGTACCTTGTATTTCTTTCCAAGTGAGGCCATCGGTCGAATGGACGGCTCGCCCTTTGGGGGGAAGACCAAAATCTTCTGCAAGTCTGGCGAGGGAGTTGCCAACTTCCACGCCACGTAGAGCGCGTGCCATCGATAGCGTGTCGAAAATAAAGGCGGGTCTCGCGTCGTATCGCCAGGAGAGGATGGATACATCGAACTGTGCGTTATGCGCCAGCACGGCGGTTCGTCCCCAATCGACTCCTTGAAAGTACTCAAGTAGTCCAGCGTGTCGATGCCATCGAGGAGGTTGTCCAAGGGTAATGTCGCTGATACATGCTCCAAAAGCCTCAAAACGCTGATCACGGATGTACTCCTCGGTCGTCATCTTGCTGAGCGTGTAGTCTTTCCTGCTCCAGTGAGTCTCGAAGTCGATGGCCAGTATGCGGTCGTAGGGCGCGTTGCTCACTGCAGGTGCTCCCGCGCTTTGTCCATGTCCTTGTAGGCGTCCATGAACATGCCGTACGCAGCCTGGACCATGCGGAACGAGTCGTCGTACGAAGCGTTGACACCTGTGGTGGTCAGGTGCGGGATCTCTCGCTCACTGCCTTCATCGAGCACCAGCAGCACAGCTCGGCACTCTTCGAGGTAGCAGCGAAAGATCACACCGATAGTCCACCAGAAAGCGTTGCGGCGTTCTTGTGGGAGCTGCTCCACGTGAGCGCGGATCTCGTCTATTGATAAGGTATTCATTGCCGTTTTATTCATAGCGTCTCTCCATTTCAGTGAACCAGTTGTCAAGCATGTCTACGCTGTCTTCCCGTATGACCAGCGCAGTACCTCCTGCACGTTCTATGGCGTGCATCTCTCTTTCCTGCAGCAGGGTAGGTTTGTTGTAGCCTGCCTTGCATTCGATGGCCAGGAACACGCCTCGCCAGCAGACGATGATGTCAGGAACACCAGACTTCCCGAAGCCTCCCGTGACTGGGAAGAAGTAGTACGCGTTGTGCGATTTCAGTATCTCAACGCACGCCGCTTTTACGCGGCTCTCTGGTGTTTTTGGCATCCGGGCTCCTTGAATATGTGGGGAAGGGCGAAGCGCCAACTTCGCATACGCAGATTCCTAGCCTTCCCCGGTTTCTAGGTATCGGGAGAGTCCGCACGCAACAGTTTCAACGGAGGGGACGTGCGGACAGACGGCGTGCTTCGCATCTGCGAGGTTTCACACCCGTCATCAATGCTCCCCTCCAATTAAAAGAGCGCTGATTCGATGTCCTCGAGCCGCTTGTGTTTGGGCTGCGGGGGTGTGGTGTTGATGTACAGGCGGTTGCCTGCGTAGGAATACAAGAAAGGCCAGTCAGGGTTGGGTCTGGGCGTGGCCTCAGTCTTGTCTTGCTTGGCTGGGGCGGGGGCCAGCCAACCGTTGTTGAGGTTCTGTGTAGTGGGCATTGCTCATCTCCATAAGTTCTGCAAGTGTGCGCCTGATCCGCGTGGTGCATGGGCAGGCGCTTCTTCTGGTTTGTTCTTGCGATCTGTCAGCCGGTGCCGGGACTGCGTTGCGTCGGGCATCTTCAATCCTGGCGGGGCTTCCTCTTGAGAGACAAAGTACTTGAAGCAAGCGCCGCAGGCACGTCGTCTGTAGACACGCCCGTCATGCTGTCTGCTCTCAAGCACTTTGCTGCGTATCACTGCGCCGCAGTGCGGACACTTCATTTGGCAACTCCAACCGATAACGCCACAACCCTTCGTGTACACGTTTGCTTTCAACGTGGTACGAACCGAATCGTTTCTTGCGCAGATCGCGAATGCGTGCGCTGACTGACGCGTCTGATCCACCACACCGGGCGACCAGCTCAGACAGAGTGTGCCACTGCCCATCGAACATGACATCGCGCACACGTCCAAGCTGCGTCAGCAGCCGGTCTTTGTCTTGCTCGGGGCTGTAGGTCACGCCCCCAAAAAGTCCACTCATGCTTCTCTCCTTAGTACCCGTGAGGTTCGCTCTCCGGGGGTTGCTTCATGCGGCGTTCTATCTCTCTGTCTAGATACCACAATGCTTTTATTGGTTCATTTGTAGCCAAATAAAATATTGACCTTTTCCTCCATGTTTCAGGTTCGTGTTTTATATATGTGACCAATTTTTTCCTGAACGTATACGATTTACTTGGCTCCGAGATATACCAATCATCTTTGCCGCTTTGTCTTCGGACATCGTGGAATATTTTGCAACCTTCGCTTGCTCTTCTGTTATTTTCGCCGACCATCTCTTGCATCCAACTGGTTCTGTTTTGTGCGCTTTCTTCCTTCGGATGTTTTCGCCCTGCGTTTCCCAAACTAAATTGCATAGCCTGTTGTCCTTCCGGTCGCCATTCAAATGCGAGGCAGTCAAACCTAAGGGCCTCGGACAAATAAAAGTTTCTAGTACCATTACATGAACGTATCGAAGTTTCCGAGGTGAGGAAAACAGCAAGGTCATGTACCCATTCTTGATAGGCACTGAGTTCCTCGTCTTGCCAGTCAAACGGTTTCTGACTCGGCCAAGATCCGATATTTCGTACCGACTGTCCTCCAAGTACGTTTTCCAGTTCTCTTCTTGCATACCAAGAAGCCTTTCTTAAGTCCTCAAGTTCGTCAGACTGTACTTTATTTCCGCTTCTGAAGCAATACTTCACCGCGTTGCCCAAACAGAAGTTCATGTGCTCGGTGATCTGGATGGCTTCAATCCCGCTTGGATGGCGGGTGTAGTGGACGGGGTTGTTTACGGGGTCATGCATCTTTCTTCTCCACGAAGTCACCGTTGGGGCACGGGCCATGACCTGTCCACGGGCCGATCCAAGATTGACGCTGCGCGTCTGGGGATACGGGGCTGTTGTTGATGTTTCGCTGGCATCGTTTGCACTGGTCAAGCAGTGGGTTGGACATGCAGCGGGAGAAGTCTTGGGGTAGGTAATGGGTCATTTTTCTCTCGCTTTCAGCATGGCGTCGGCAATTTTGTATGCTCCTTCTGCGATAACGTCGTCATCAAAAACGGCCAGATTTGGGCTTGTGATTGCCGCCTGCATCGCCTTCGCAGCAAAGTAGTCGCGCAGGGTCATGCCGGTGTAAATGCAACGATCTGCGCTTTCGTTGGCGTTGATAGGGAACGCCGGTCCTCCGGTATCTTTCATGCTTGTCCTTTCAACCACCGCTCCACAGCGCGGGCAAAGTGATGATGAAACCCGCCGTTCTGATGCCACAGGTCTGCGATCACCTCGTCGGTGAGGGTGCGTTCCTGCATCTTTTTAAGCTCGTCGATCCGCTTCTGCATCTGCTTGGCAGCACGCATGGCTGTAAGTTCGCCGATGTAGTCGTAGCAGAGGTTACCCAGGCGTTCGTTCTCTGCGTGCAGGCGGCGCAGTTCGGCGGCGGCTTCTTCGCGCCACTGGCGTGTGCCAGCAATCCATTCGTCGGCGTCAAGCTCATCAACCAGCCGCAGGGCCACCACATTGCACTTGTCGCACGGCTCCGGGTTGCCGTGCTCACATACGTCTCGGTTCATGCTTTGCTCTCCCGATTTCGGAGTAGGTCACGCACGCTGTAATGCCTGCCCTCTTTGTACTTGTCGCATGTGGTTACTGATGGGTAGCCCTTGACCGTAGAGCGTCCAAACTTCCCAAACTGTTTCGGGCTAGGGCGGCGCTCATCACACAAATACCGGGTACCGCCAAACACTCCAGGCCACACAGTAAGGTTGGCGCATGACTCACACTTGCTCATACATTGCGCTCCCTCAGCGCCTGCTCGATGGCCCTCGCAAAAGCAAAAGTTTCACTGCTGGCTGATGTCAATTCAACATCCTCGATGTCGCAAATTTCTATCTCCGTCAGCCCTCGCCACTCGCGGCGGGGTGGGTGGGTGTAGAGGGGATTCCATGCACCCGGTTCAGCATTGGCTGGCAGCTTCTGGCGGAAGTGCGCAGTGTTCAACCATTGCCACGCCACCGGCTCCTGCTCCGGCTGTTCCAGCGCGGCGCGGAGAGCCTCTGCAACTGCCCATTCTTCGGGGTGCATGTCTTGTTGCCCAACGCTGTCCATGTAGGCCAGCGCCTGCTGGGCGGCTTCGCGTAAGTTACTCATACCCAATCTCCTTCAGTAGCTTCGGACCAGCGGAGTACACGAACCGATACACGCTGTGCCTACCGCCAGACAGTCGGCGCTCACGGTAGAACCATCCATCCAAGACAGCGTTATCCATCGGCTTGCGCGATATGTTTGGAGACATCTTCCACTTGGTCTGTATGTCTTTAAGCGTTAGCTCGTCGCCCGGTCGCTTGGCGAAATGCAGCGCCACTTGTAGTGCGATGTAGTTCATTGGCTGCCCCTTGCGCGGATGGCGGCGGCGCATTCTCTAAGCGCTTCAACAATCTGCGCGTCAGACCAATTGACAACGGGTTGAGGCATCTTGTGTTCACACGCCTTCGCACATTCCTCGCGTTCCGCTTCCGCGCCGTCCATGTAGGCTATCTCGTATGACTCAAGGAAGTCTTTTTTTGTGGAGAGGAGGACTTCTGCAGAGACGAGGACGGCGAAGCGTACAAGCAATTCATCCACCATGTGATGGGTGTGAAAGATGCAATTGGGCTGATGTTGCTGCGCTTTCTCATCAACAACAAACCCTGCCTCTCGCGCCAGCTTGATGATGTCGTCCCTGTTCATGCTTGGCCCCTTGCGCGGATGGCTGCGGCGCAATCCTCAAGTTCAGCTACGTAGCCGAGCAAGGGTACGTTGGAGTTCTCACGCCAACGACGCGCCTTGTCATCACACACCTTTGCGCACGCCTCGCGCTCGGCAGCGGCGACGATGGCGGCGAAGTGATAACGAGTGAAGTCTTCACCATCTTTGACGGAGTCATGCAGTGCTTTGAACCACATGGCGTCTATTTCTTCCCTACTCATACAAACCCCACCAGCATCAGGATGACACCCATCACTGCTGCGCCGATCAGGGCAGCGAGCGCCAAGTCAGCTTTGATCTCGGTCCACGGGGTGTGGCCCGATGGGCTCTCGTCCAACTTGATTTCGCATGCCCACGGTGATGGGCATGGTTTCTTACCCTGCTGGCAGGGGCCTTGGCATCCGCTCATTGCAGCCTCTCCACTTTCCTGGCCAACAACCACTTGTCTCCCAGGAACAGCACGCTACGCACCCATGCCTTGCGGTTGTGACGAGCGAGGCGCTGCGGCACCAGGGGGGAGTCCCACAGCGTGTGGGACTTGCGGATAAGTGTCTTGACGCGGCTCATTTCTGCCTCGCTTTCCACAGCGCCTTGCGCAGGGCTTCTTCGCGTGCGGCAAGCCCGTCGATGGCCTTGGCTACATCTTCCGCCCGCTTGCGTACCTTTGTCTTCGCACCTCCAGGCAGCACCCACGCTTCGTAGGCCGGTTCGTATATGACACGGCCTGCGCCGATGGTGATGTCGTTGGGGTGATTGAAACGGAACAGGGAATTGCTATCTCTCATGGTTCTCTCCTTCAAGCGGCCTTGCCAGTGAACAGGATGCGCAGACGTTGCGTGAACGTAAAGCGCTCAGGTTTGGGGACAGAGATGGGTGCAACCGTCAGGGTGTATGCGTTGTATGCGTTGTGTGCGTTGTGTGCGTTGTGTGCGTTGTGTGCATTTGTGGTTGCGGGGGCGGGCGCTGGCGTACTCAAGGTAAAACTCGGTCTCTTCTCCGTCTGGTTCTTGCTCCCCTTGGGCCGTCCCGGCTTGCGCTTGGCTTTGGCCAGTTCGACTTGCTTGTCTGAGTAGCGTTGTTGATAGACCGTCTGTCTCGTGCAGCCCAGTGTGGCTGCGATCTCCTTGATGGGCCTGCCTTCTGCCAGCATGGCTCGGATGCGAACAGAACGAGGTTGAGTGACAGGTTTTCCAGACATACATCTCTCCTTAGAGAATAGGTTGTTGACCCGATGTCGGAGTGACATCGGGAGTGTCAAGTATTAGACATGCTGCCTAGCATGTCAAGCGGTCGCGCTCAGTATTTCTACTGATGATAGTAGTCGAGGGCGCTCAGTACTTCTTGACCTTCTCGACGATGGTCGTGACGCCGTTGCCTGGGGTGTAGCACAGCAGGCAGTCCTTGCACTGCTGCCCCGTGCAGTTCTGGCGATCCTTGTGCTGATCCTCTGGCACGTTGTTGAACGTGCGGTCGAAGTGCTTGGGCGGCTTGCTCATGATGTGCCCGATCTTGGGGTTGCTGTAGATCAGGATGAGGTTGGCGGGCTTGGCCGTGATGGTGAAGAACTTGGACACGATGTCGTTGCGCTTGGTCCACAGGGCGAAGGATGTGCGTGGGTTATGCGCAGCGATAGTGCACAGGTTGGCTAGGTGTGTGGCGTTGATCAGCTCGCCGTGTGCGTCGAAGCGGAAGTACTTGTCCTGTATGTGCGGGGTCTCGTGCTCGGCCAGCATGCGCTGGCTCAGCGCGTCGCTGTTCCTCTGCAGTGCGGGCTGCATGTTCTTGCGATACGACGACAGCATGACGTGGCTATAGCACTTGGTGCAGATGTTGTCAGGGTCAGAGGACTGGTTTTGTTTTATGCAGTACGGGTTGGTACGCGTGTTGGTGCTGATGGCGCGTAGCCCCTCGAGCTTGCCGGTCATGACGCTGATGTGTACGGTTGCAGTTTGCATTTGCTTTCTCCAGTTGCGCTGCGTATGCAGCAAAAGAAAGGGGGGCCGAAGCCCCCCACGAAACCCGGACGGGTGTCCGGTAATCTCAAGCAGCCAGGGCGATGTCGAGCGCCCGCTGCTTCATGTCGTCACCCTGCCCCCAGAGGGCGCTGGCCTGACGGTTCTCG